>Ga0265797_10009944_pt1 | contig 12211 bp, 8 predicted proteins | sample P2T30metagenome_FD_192433 | JGI IMG/M metagenome (GOLD analysis project Ga0265797, IMG submission 192433) | Plant litter microbial communities from East Loma Ridge, Irvine, California - P2 T30 | ecosystem: Environmental > Terrestrial > Plant litter > Unclassified | place: USA: California... | reverse complement strand
CAGCGGTCAGGTCGGTCAGCGGTGGACGCACTGGTCCTGCGCTGTGGCCGACCAGGCGCGCGCCGGCCTTGATGATGCTGACGGCGTAGCCGGCCTTGCGGTTGCGGATCTCGAGGTAAGGCAGGAAGAATTCGTCGATCAGGCGATTGGTGGTGTCGGTGTCGCCAGCGGCGGTCGCGTGGTAGAAGTCCATCGCCAGTTGCGGCACGAAGTTGAACACGGCCGAAGAATACACCGGGGTGCCCAGCGCCTTGTAGGCGCCGGCATACACTTCGGCAGTCGGCAGCCCGCCCAGATAGCTGAAGCGGTCCCCCATGCGGCGCCAGATCGAGACCATCAGTTCGATATCGCCGATGCCGTCCTTGAAGCCGACCAGGTTCGGATTGCGGTCAGCCAGTTTGGCCAGCGAGTCCGGCGTCAGGCGGCATTGTGCGCGGTTGTAGACCACGACGCCGATGTTCACCGAGCGGCATACCGCCTCCACGTGGGCGACCAGGCCATCCTGGCTCGCTTCGGTCAGGTAGTGCGGCAGCAGCAGCAAGCCCTTGGCGCCCTGGCGCTCGGCTTCCTGTGCATGGGCGATGGCGGTGCGGGTCGGGCCACCGACGCCGGCCAGGATCGGCACCTTGCCGGCGCAGGTATCCACCGCAGTCTTGATCACCTGGCCGTACTCGTCGCCGCTCAGCGAGAAATATTCGCCGGTGCCGCCGGCAGCGAACAGCGCGGTCGCGCCGAACGGCGCCAGCCATTCGAGGCGCGCGGCATAGCCTTTTGGATCGAACTCGCCCTGGGCGTCAAAGTCGGTGATTGGGAAAGACAGCAGGCCGTGCGACAGGATTTGCTTGAGTTCCAAGGGATGCATTCGGGTCTCCGTTTTGGTTTAGATGAATTAATTTTTCATGCCGATGAAGCATGTTGTAAGTCATCGTACAACCGAACCGAAACGCCCGCAAGCAAAATATGGCCGAGCTTAATTAAGCATCCCCTCCAGGCGGCGCTGCGCCTGTACCAGGCGTTCACGGCTGTTTGACAGGTGCATGCGCATTGCAGCGCGCGCGGCTTCCGGCTCGCGGCGCTCGATGGCGCGGAAGATGTCGTCGTGCTCACGACTGACGCGTTCGAGGAAATCGGCCGGCTTGTCCTGCTCCAGTACGGGCGTGTTCAGGCGCGCACGCGGGATGATCGCATTGCCCAGCTGCTCGAGGACGTCGACGAAATAGCGGTTGCCGGTGGCTTGCGCGATCAGCAGGTGGAAGCGCTTGTCGGCCTCCACCGCCGACCTGCCGTCGGCCATCGCCTGCTGCATCTCGGCCAGCGCGCCGGCGAGCTCGTTGACCTGGTCTTCACTGCGGCGACTGGCTGCAAGCCCGGCAGTTTCGGTCTCGAGACCGATGCGCAGTTCGAGGATCGACAGCACGTCACGCAGCGTCAGGATGTTCTCGGCATCGAGGCCGAGCCCGGCCTGGGGGCGCTCCAGCACGAAGGTGCCGATGCCGTGCCGGGTCTGCACCAGACCCGCCGCCTGCAGGTGCGAGATCGCCTCGCGCACCACGGTGCGGCTGACGCCATGCTGGGTCATCAGGGACGATTCAGTCGGCAGTTTATCGCCCGGCTTGAGCATGCCTTGACGGATTACGCCGCTGATCTGCTCGACCACGCCTTGTGCCAGGTTACGGTGCTTGCGCTGCGGAAGAGTCATGAATGCCTTGGTTCGAAAATAGAAAAACCTGCACGTATTATAGCAAATAACAAGTCATCAGACATCTTATGACCAGACATCCTTTCTTTTTGGTATTGGTAGGTCCACCTTGCTAGATTGGTCTGGCCAAATTAGAATCATCGGATGAAAAAACCGCCAGCACCAGTCGAGCCAACCCAAGCAGAACCGCGACTGTACCGCGTCGTCGCAACGCGCATCCAGGACCTGATCCGGGACGAGAACATCCAGCCCGGCACCCGTTTGCCGGCGGAGCGCGAGCTGGCGGCCAAGCTGGAAGTGAGCCGCGCGTCGCTGCGTGAGGCGCTGATCGTGCTGGAGCTGTCGAGTATCGTCGAAGTGCGCGGCGGCTCCGGCGTCTATGTCAGCGAGAAGGCGGTCGCAACGGCCGATGTGCCGGAAGCCGGCCCCGGCCCGTTTGAGGTGCTGGCGGCGCGCCGCATGATCGAGTGCGAAATCGCCGCCCTCGCCGCCAAGAACGCCACCGACTCCGCCATCGACGCCATCCTCAAGGCGGTCGAGGAGATGGAACGCCAGCACGACGACCGCGCCAGCAATGAAGCGGCCGACCGCAATTTCCACCTGGCGCTGGCGCGCGCCACCGGCAACACCGCCATGGTCGGCGTCATCGACTATCTGTGGAACCAGCGCGGCAGCCTGTGGCACAAGCTGAAGGAACACTTCCAGACCGAGGACCTGCGCAAGCAGACCCTGCTCGACCACCGCAATATCCTGGCCGCGATCGCGTCGCACGACGCCAGCGGCGCCAAGGCCGCCATGCGCGCCCATCTCGAGCGCGTCACGCGCACCTTCTCGCGCGGGTGATTCGATAAATGGCCTGACCGCTTGCTTAATTGGTCAGGCCAAAATAGAATCCGGCAAACCCTTTGGAGTTTGCCCCCATGGCTTGTCGTCTGCTCGCCCTTCCCCTTGCCCTCGCTCTCGTTGCCGGCGCCGCATGCGCCGCGCCCGACAAGCCGCTTCGTGTCATCCTCGTCGGTGATTCCACCATGGCCAGCAGCACCGGCTATGGCGATGCCCTGTGTTCGCGCCTGTCGCCGGAAACCGCCTGCATCAACCTGGCGCGCGGTGGGCGCAGCTCGGGGAGCTTTCGCGCCGAAGGACGTTGGGATGAGGTGCAGGCGCTGCTGCACGACAGCGGCGCATTTCGCGCGACGTATGTGCTGATCCAGTTCGGCCACAACGACCAGCCGGGCAAACCGGGACGCTCGACTGATCTGGTACGAGAGTTCCCTTCCAATATGACGCGCTACGTCGAGGAGACCCGCGCGCTCGGCGGCGTGCCGGTGCTGGTGACGCCGCTGACCCGGCGCAGCTTCCGCGGCGCCTGGGTGCATGACGACCTGGCGCCGTGGTCGGCTGCAGTGCGCCAGGTAGCGCGGGCGACCGGCACGCCGCTGGTCGACCTGAATGCCTTGTCGATGGCCGATATCCAGGCGATCGGCCCCGAGCGCGCCAATGCGCTGGCCCGGGCGGGTGCCAACTTCGATCACACCCACGTGGGACCGGCCGGCGCAGAGCGCTATGCGGGCATGATGGAGAACGAGTTGGTGCGCCGCGTGCCGTCCCTGTCGCCTGCGCTGCGGAGCGCACAATGAGCACCGCGCTGGCCGCACTCACGCTGGTGCTTGCAGGCGCCGTCACCGAGCGCCAGCATGCGCCGGCGGATGGCTGGGCCGCACAGGAGGGCGGCACGCGCGGCGGCGCGCTCGCCCAACCGGCCCACGTATTCACAGTGCGCGATCCGGCGCAGCTGCGCGCCGCCCTGCAAGCGCACGCGCCGGCGCGCATCGTGCGGGTCGCAGCCGCGATCGACATGAGTGAAGGCCGGGCGTTCAGCGATGGCCAGGATCAGGCGGCGCGCAGCGTGGTGCGGATTCCATCGAATACCACGCTGGTGGGCGTCGCGCCGGGGGCCGGCTTCATCAACGCAAGTCTGTCGGTATCCGGCGTGTCGCAGGTGATCGTGCGTAATCTGGCGCTGCGTAATCCCTGCGATGTCGATCCGCGCTGGGATCCGAAGGATGGGAGCAAGGGAAACTGGAACTCGCGCTATGACGGCATCAGCGTCTCGAACGCGCACCATGTCTGGATCGACCATAACAGCTTTACGGATGCACCAATCACGGACGACACCCAGCCGGTCGAAGACGGCATGCCGAAGCAGTGCCACGACGGCGCGCTCGACATCACCAATGGATCGGATTTTGTCAGCGTCACCTACAACCACTTCGCACTGCACGAGAAGAACACCCTGGTCGGTGGCGACGATCGCGCCAGCGGCGACCGCGCCCACCTGCGGGTGAGCTTCAAGGGCAATCTGTTCGAACACGTCAGCGAACGGGCGCCGCGGGTGCGCTACGGCCAGGTTCATCTGGTGAACAACTACCACGTGGGCGACCGCAAGCATCCGGTCTATACACACGGCTACAGCGTCGGCGTGGCGCACGAGGCGCACATCATTTCGCAGGCCAACGCGTATGACATCGCAGGCGCCAGCAAGTGTGGCCATGTGGTGCGCGATCCCGGCCGTAGCCCGGGCGTGTACGACGACACCGGCTCGAACCTGAATGGCCGCCCCATGCTGGGTTGCGATTTCGGCGGCGATGTCGGGTGGCGCGTGCCCTACCCGGTTGCGGCGCTGCCGGCGAGCGACGTGCCGGCGCACGTGCTCGCGAACGCCGGGCCGCGCGTGATCGGGCAGCAGGACGGATTCGTCGAGGCGCGCGTGGCGCTGATGGATGGCGATGCTCCATTCGTCCTCAAGGCCAGACAAGACGACCACGGTCACTGGCAAGGCGCCAGCGTCCAGTTGACCGACAACGGCAAGACGCTCCAGATTGCACTGCTGGAGGCACAGGGTGCAGCGCAAATCCGCTTGAAACAGGTGCGGCGGCGCGCGCCACGCGCCGGGACACCGATCGTTCTGCGCTTTGCCGATCAAGCGGGCGAGCTGTCGGTTTGGGTCGATGGCGCGCAGGCCACGTCGGTGCGCATGGCCGCGCTGACAGCCAGCCAGCCTACAGCCTGGACGGGCGCCCTGCTCGACCTGCGTGACGGACCGGCGGGCATCCCTGCCGCCAGCGTCGGCTTGCGCCTGGCCATGCATACACTGTCCCTTCAGGCGGGAGATCCTGCCGAGCGCATTCCAGTGAGCGGGTCCCATGTCGTGGCCTCCTCAAGCAATCCACAGGTCGCTTCGGTCCGGATGCAGGACGGCGCACTGCTCGTCACGCCCTTGTCGGCGGGCCAAGCGACCATCACCGTGAACGATGCGGCATTCGACTGGGCGCAGGCGAGGTTTGCGGTCTCGGTGGGCAAACCATTTTCCGGTCCGGCACGTACCACGCTGCCACCGGGGCAGCTGAGGCCGGGCCATGCCGAACGGGGCGTGCCTCCCGATACGCCGCTGACAATCGGATTCGAGCAGGCACCTGAGCTGTCCGGTGCCGGCAGCGTGCGCATCGTCCGTCGGCACGACCGCGCGAATGTGGCCACCATCCGACCAGGAGAGACCATCGTTGCGCTCGGACTTGCGGGACGGGAGCGCTTTGCGCGTCATCACGCCATCCAGGTCGATGGCAAATCCTTGCGCGTGCGCCTTCCCGCGCGCCTGGACTATGACACCGAGTACGAGGTGGTGATCGACCCAGCCCTGGTGACGAACGATCGATTCAAGGGAGTGCGCTGGACCTTCCGCACGACGCCCTACCGGCCGGTCGGCGACAGCGTCACCGTCGACGACGATGGCCGCGCGGACTTTCGCACCGTGCAGGGCGCACTCGATCATGCGATGACGCTGCCACGCCAAAAGCCGATCACCGTCAACGTGCGCGACGGCGTCTATCCCGAGCTGTTGTACCTTCAGGGCAAGGACAATCTCATGCTGCGCGGGCAGAGCCGCGAAGCGACGATCATCAGGGCAGCCAACAGCGAGGCGCTCAATCCGGGTGCGGGACGCGCCCTGTTCCTGGTGCAGGACAGCGACCTGCTCGAGATCCGCGACATCGCCCTGCACAACAGCGCGCGCCGCGACAGCGCCCACTCGGCCCAGGCCGAGGCGCTCCTGTTCGACAACGACAAGGGCCGCCTGATCGCCCGCAATGCGCACTTCATCAGCGAACAGGACACGTTGCAGCTCGGCGGCTATGCCTGGGTCTATCGTTCCATCGTCGAAGGCAATGTCGATTTCATCTGGGGCTACAATCGCGCGGCGCTGTTCGAGGAGAGCGAGATCCGCAGCATCGGCGACAGCGCGTCGGCAGAGAACGGCGGCTACCTGGTGCAGGCACGGACCGTCGAACGCGACGATCCCGGCTTCGTCTTCCTGCGTTCGCGCCTGACACAAGGACCTGGCCCAGCCGGCAACCGGCCGCCGGCTGCCAGCGTCTACTTCGCCCGCTCACCCGGCACCGCGCATACCTGGGATAACGTCGCCGTCGTTCACTCCACCATCGACACCCACCTCGCGCCGGACGCTTGGCTGCGCACGCCGCCGCCCAATCCCCTCGTCGGCGACGCCGTCTCAGGCTGGCGCGAGTTTGGCAATAGCTCTCCTGATGGCCAGCCGGTGGAGTTCGGGGGCTACGTGATGAACGAGGTCGAGGCACGGCAGGTGTCGAGCCGTGCTGCGGTATTCAGCCGCTTCAACGACGGCCAGGGTTGGAACCCGCAACCCTAAGGCGTAATGCGCACGTAGTCGATCTCAGCGTAGGCGCCGGGCGCGCCGCTTGCAAACAGCGCCAGCTGGGCGCCGACCCAGCGCCCCATGCGCGCCTCGAACGGCGCACCGACGGGGACATGACGCTGGCCGTCGATGCTGTACGAGAAGGCCACCATGGCCCCTTCTGTCACATCGATGCGCAACCGGGCATCCAAGCGGGGCAACGTCGCGCCCAACTCCTCGACGCATGGACCACCCTCGCCGCAGCGCACCGACACGATGCGCGCCGCGCCATTGACGCGGCGCAGCCCGAACCAGCTACTCGCCAAGCCGGCGATACCGAATCCGGCCTGGTCGCCGTCATGGTCCGCCTTCAGTGCCATGCTCGCCGTCGCGCTGAAGGTTGGGGCAACGAATTTGTGGGTCAGCACCGACGCCAGTTCGCGCAACGGCGCGTTTGCTTGTGCCATCAGGCGCAGCTTGCCGTCCTGTAGCGCATACCAGTCAGGGCGCCAGTTGGCTGCCCACTGCCATTGCGGTCCAAGGGCCTGACCATCGAACTCGCCGCCGACGACAGGCTCGCGACGCGCGAACACGCCAGGTACCGGCTTCGCATGCTCCAGTACCGGCTGCCCCACACCGGGTGCGGCGGATGGCTCTCCGATCAATGGCCAGCCATCCTGCCAGCGCATCGGCTGCAGGTGCACCAGCCGGCCATAGGCGCGCTTGTCCTGGAAGTGGAAGAACCAGTCGCTGCCTTCCGGCGTCGTCACCCAGGCACCCTGGTGCGGCCCATTGATCGCGGTGGCGCCCTGTGCCAGCACGATGCGGTCCTCATAGGGGCCCTCGATCGCACGTGAACGGAACACCGACTGCCAGCCGTGTTCGACGCCACCGGCCGGCGCGAACACGTAATACCAGCCATTGGCCTTGTACAGCTTCGGCCCTTCCAGCGTGCGGTAGGCCGGCAAGCGATTGCCGTCGATGACCACCTTGCCTTCGGTATCGAGCAGGCTGTGGCCATCCGGCGCCATATGGCGCAAGGTCAGCACATTGTTGATGCCGACGCGACTCTTGGCCCAGGCGTGCATCAGCCACGCCCTGCCATCGTCATCCCACAATGGCGTCGGGTCGATGATGCCTTTGCCCGGCAGGAGCAGGTGCGGCGCGCTCCACGGCCCATCGAAGCTGGCCGCGGTCGTAACAAACACGCCGTGATCCGGGTCCGGATAGAAGATCCAGAAGCGGCCGCCGTGGTAGCGCAGGCAGGGCGCCCAGACGCCTTTCCCGTGCTGCGGCTTTGCGAATACCGCACCGGGTGACAGTTGCGGCAGCGCGTGGCCCTTGAGCTCCCAGTTGACCATGTCTTTCGACACCAGCAGCGGCAAGCCTGGCGTATTGGCAAAGCTCGACGCTACCATATAGTAGGTATCGCCAACCCGGATCACATCCGGATCGGAGTAATCGGCATGGAGGATGGGATTGCGATAGCGGCCGTTGCCCAGATCGGGCGACCACGGCGCCCGCGTCGGCAGCGCGCCGAGCACGCGTCCCAGGAAATCGGTCATCGCGTTAACTGTGGGCGTGACCCACGGGTCGAACATCCAGAATGAATGGGGTGTATCTGAGAGCGCCACGGTTTCGGCGGAGACGCCATGCTGTTTGAGTTTGGCCGACATCGCCTCTCGGCCGACTGAAAAACGCGGCACGCCGCTCACGATGAACAGCACCGGTGGACTGTCCTTGCCGACGTGGTTGATGGGCGACGCCTCTTGCCAGAGCCTGCGCTTCTCAGCGTAGCGCCCACCCAACCAGGCGCCGGCAGCCGACGGATTCTTGGCCGGGTCATCCTCATGGCGCAGCGCCTCGGCAGACGTAAAGTCCGACAAGCCATCGATATTCACCACGGCATGGACTGCACCAGAACTAGTCATGCCGGCCAACGCGGCGATCTGACCGCCGGCTGAACCGCCTGCCAGCGTCACCTGCGCCGGATCGAGGCCAAGGCTCGCCGCATTGGCGCGCAACCAGTGCACCGCCTCTTTCACATCGTCGATCGCCGCAGGATAGCGAGCCTGGCCCGATAAGCGGTAACTGACGGTAGCTGCCGCATAGCCCCGCGCGGCCAACCGGGCCGCCAGTGGCGCCATGCCAGCGCGATCGCCGCTACGCCATCCACCGCCGTGCACCAGCACGACCAGCGGTGCCGGCTTGCCGGCGGGCGCAGGCAGATACAAGTCCAGTCCGAGGATATGCTCGCCACGCCGCCCGTACACCAGCTCCTTGCGCACCTGGACTGGCGCAGGCGCCGCGCTGCTCGCAATGCGAATGTAGGGATAGTCGGCAGCCAGCTTGCGGTAGGTCGATTCGGCGTCGTACGTCTGGGCGCTGGCGACTGGCAGCGCCATCAAGAGTGCCAGCAGCCAGCGCTTCACAGCGCCGCGCCCCGGAACACGACGCGCCGCTGCAGGCTTGCACCGGACGCCAACACGGTCAGCCCCGGATATGCCGACATATTGTGCGCATTGATCGGATGATCGACAGGTTCGAAGCAGAAGAAGTCGCGCCCTGGCGGCGCGTACAGGATGAAATACGCCATATCTGCCTCGACGGCCAGCTGAACGCCGCGCGCCGGCCAGCTGATGCGGGCCACGCCATCCCAGCCTTCGAAGACGTTGTCGACACCATCTTGAGGCAATAGCGACGCCGACGAGAAATTCCAGTGCGAAGGCAGCAGGCTATGCACTGACGGCAGCTTGTCCGGTCCTGACAGCCACACCTGCGTGGCCTTCGCCTGCAAGCGCGCTCCCGCAGGATCAGGCAACCACGGGTGCAGGCCCAGGCCGAACGGCAAATCGAATGTACCGGCATTGCGCACCGTGAGCTCGACCACGAGCGCGTCTCCCTCCAGCGTGTAGCGCAGCCCTGCGTCGTAAGTGAAAGGCGACATGTCATGCCGCTCGAGGCGCACCAGGATCGACTCGCTATTGTGCGACACGACCTGCCACGCCTGCTGCCAGCCATCGCCATGGATCGGGCAAGGCTCGCCAGCCCGGTTCGGTGCGGGCACATGCTGCCGGCCGTCGAATGTAAATCCCGTTGGCGCCATTCGATTCGACCAGGGCACTAAAGGGAAACACGCCAGTTGGGAAGGCAACGGCACCTCCTGCACTTCGGCCGGCAGTGCGCGCAGCAACGCTGTCGGAGACGCGCCGCCGATCCAATCGAGGCGCGCCAGAGCGCCTCCCGCCTGCGGCACGATCTCGGCTAGCAGGCGATCATTGCGCAGCGAGAGACGTTCGAGCATGGGCCTAGTACTGAGGACCGTCGAGCAGGAACTTCCCGCCCTGGTAGATCGTGGTCACATCGTCTGCCGCCGGGAACTCGGACGTATCCGGGAACAGATGCGCGAACTTCGACGAACTGTCCTTAGGCTTGTAGCCCAGGTGCGCCGCCAGGCGGTTGTCCCACCAGACGCTGTCGTTGTCGGACACGCCGTACACGATCGTATGGCCGACGCGCGGCGCGAACAGCGAACAGCGCAGCAGCTCGGTCAGGTCGTCGTAGGACAGATAAGTGGTCATCATGCGCTTGTTGGCAGGCTCCGGGAAGCTCGATCCGATGCGCACGCAGACCGTCTCGATGCCGAAGCGGTCATAGTAATAACGCGCGATCTGCTCGCCGAACACCTTCGACAGGCCGTAGTAGCTATCCGGCCGCGTCGGTGAATTCGCGTCGAGCACCTCGGTCGTGCGGTGGTAGCCAATCGCATGGTTCGAGCTGGCGAAGATCACGCGCTTGGTGCCCGCCTTGTGCAGCGCCTCGTACAGATTGGCCACGCCCAGGATATTGGCTTGCATGATCGGCTCGAACGGCTTCTCGGTCGAGATGCCACCGAAATGCAGCACCGCGTCCACGCCCTCGAGCAGCTTGAGCACCGCTTCCTTGTCGGCCAGGTCGCACTGGACGATTTCTTCGCCCTCGCGCGCTTCGCCCATATCGGCGACGTCCGACAGGCGCACCACGTCAGCCCACGGCTTGATGCGCTCACGCAGCACCTTGCCCAGGCCACCGGCCGCGCCGGTCAACAGAATGCGTTTGAACGGCTTACCCACCTTGTTTACTGCGTCGGTCATGCAAAGTCTCCTTGTTTTTTTCGATTACGTCACTGGCGCGGGATTGAACAGCGCGAGCGAATTATGCAGTTTCCACTGTTCGGCCCAAGTGCGGCGACCACTGGCCACGTCGAGGATCAGGCGAAACAGCTCCCAACCCACATCCTCGATCGTCGCTTCGCCAGTGGCGATGCGGCCGGCATCGACGTCCATCAGATCATGCCAGCGGCGGGCCAGTTCGGTACGGGTCGCCATCTTGATCACCGGGACGGCGGCCAGGCCATATGGCGTGCCGCGGCCGGTCGTAAAGACGTGGACGTTCATCCCGGCCGCCATCTGCAGGGTACCGCAAATGAAGTCGCTGGCCGGAGTCGCAGCGTAGATCAGGCCTTTCTGTTTTAGCTTGTCGCCCGGCGAGAGCACGCCCGTGATCGCCGTGCTGCCCGACTTGACGATCGATCCCATCGCCTTCTCGACGATGTTCGACAGGCCGCCCTTCTTGTTGCCAGGCGTGGTGTTGGCGCTGCGATCCACGCTGCCGCGCACCAGGTAATCGTCATACCACTGCATCTCGCGCACCATCGCCTGGGCGATTTCGGGCGAGGCGGCGCGCGCCGTCAACTGGTCGATCCCGTCGCGCACCTCGGTCACTTCGGAGAACATGACGGCGGCGCCGGCGCGCACCAGCAGGTCGGTTGCATAGCCGACCGCAGGATTGGCGGTCACGCCCGAAAAAGCGTCGCTCCCGCCGCACTGCACGCCAACCACCAGATCGGATGCTGGACAGGTCTCGCGCTGACGCGCATTCAGCGCCTGCAGATGGCGCTCGGCGGTGGACATGAGGCTATCGATCATCGAGTTGAAACCCACGTGCTGCTGGTCTTGCAGGCACACGACTGCCGGCTCGGCAGCGCCGATCGGAATCGAGTTGGCTGGGAACAGGCGGGCCGGCGGTAGCTTTTCGCAGCCCAGGCTCACGACCATCACGTTATCGCCGAAATTCGGATTCTTCGACAGGTTGCGGATGGTGCGGATCGGGATCTCGGCGCCCGGCGCGTCGATCGCCACGCCGCAACCGTAGTTATGTTCCAGCGAGACCACATCCTCGACGTTCGGGTAGCGCGGCAGCAGTTCATCCTTGATGCGCTTGACGGCATATTCGATCACGCCCGACACGCATTGCACGGTGCTGGTCACCGCCAGCAGGTTGCGCGTGCCGACCGACCCGTCGGCATTGCGAAAGCCTTCGAAGGTATACCCCTCCAGCGGCGGAAAATCGGTCACCGCATGCGTACCGATCGGCAGGTCGTCGAGCGAGCGCGCCGCCGGCATGTGCAGCACCTTCTCCGAGATCCAGCTGCCACGCGCGATCGGGCCATTCGCATAGCCGATCGTCACGCCATAACGGATTACGGCATCCCCATCGGCCAGGTCGGTCAGGGCCACCTTATGCCCCTGCGGCACCCCCTCAACCAGCACCAGGCCATCGGCCAGAACGGTGCCGGCGGGCAGGCCGCCATCGTTGGCGACGATCGCGACATTGTCGCTGGCCTGCATGCGAATGGTACGGGGAACGAGCTGATTCATGAGGTTGCCTTGTCTGGAAGTTCTTTTTCAGTATGCCATACAAAAATCGAAAGTGGCTAGTCCACCTTGCGATTTTGGTCTGACCAAATTAGAATGGCCTGACCAAAA
>Ga0265797_10009943_pt1 | contig 12212 bp, 11 predicted proteins | sample P2T30metagenome_FD_192433 | JGI IMG/M metagenome (GOLD analysis project Ga0265797, IMG submission 192433) | Plant litter microbial communities from East Loma Ridge, Irvine, California - P2 T30 | ecosystem: Environmental > Terrestrial > Plant litter > Unclassified | place: USA: California... | reverse complement strand
TGGTCGCGCGGCCATGCGACCTTGATCGAGGGTCCGGCCGGCGACTGGTGGATGATTTATCACGGCTACGAAAACGGTTACCGCACGCTGGGCAGGCAGACCCTGCTCGAACCGATGGAGTGGACGGGCGACGGCTGGTTTTGCGCGCTGGGCGGCGACCTGTCCAGGCCACTGGCGAAACCTAAAGGCGGAAAGCTCGGCCCAGCCGGGTTTGCGCTGTCGGACAATTTCAAGCGCGACCGCTTCGGCGTGCAGTGGAGTTTCCACGACCCGGCGCCGGACGAGATGACGCGCGCCCGCTATACGGCTGCCGGCCTGCGCGTTGCGGGCCGCGGCAAGTCGCCGGTTGACAGCCGGCCGCTGACCTGTGCGGTGGGCGACCGCAGCTACGAGGTCGAGGTGACCCTGGCGCTGGAAGGCGGCGGCGAGGGCGGCCTGCTGCTGTACTACAGCCACAAGGCGTTCGTCGGGATCGGCTTTTCAAGCGAGCAGGTGAAAAGCTTCCAGTATGCCGAGGAGCAGGAATGGGCGCGGGGCGCGCGCAAGACGTCCAAGCTCAGGGTGCGCATGACCAATGACGAGCACGTGGTCACCTTCCGCTACTCGCACGACGATGGCAAGACCTGGACCCTGCACGGCACGCGCATGGAAGTCTCGGGGATCCACCACAATGTGTTCGGCGGTTTCCTGAGCCTGAAGGTCGGCGTCTACAGCGCCGGCAGCGGTGCGGTGACGCTCAGCGATTTCCGCTACCGCGCGCTCTGATGCTTATGGGATAGCCCGGGTCCGGATGGCTTGACGTCCGGAACAGGCGCGCCCTACCATGGAAAGCCCACACACCATTCATGGAGGGTACCGGCTTGTCCATGTCCATCGACATCTCCACCAACTCAAGGCCCGCAGCGCGGCCGCCCGACCGGCTGATCCTGTTCATCGGCTTTCCCGGCATGTGCATGCTCGATATCGCCGGTCCGCAGACCGTGTTCTGGTGCGCCTCCAAGATCATGCAGGAGCGCGGCTTGTCGGGGTACGTGCGGCATATGGTCAGCCTGGAAGGCGGCCTGGTGCAGACCCTCGAGGGCGTCGCGATGCTGACCGAGCGCCTGGACCATTTCGCGCATGCGCCGGTCGACACCATCCTGGTGCCCGGCGCACCCGACATCCTCGCCGCCGTCGCGCGCCATGGCGCACTGGTGGAGAGCCTGCGCACGCGCGCACGCGCAGCCCGGCGCATGGCCTCGGTCTGCACCGGGGCCTTCTTGCTGGCTGCCGCCGGTTTGCTCGACGGCAAACGCGCGGCGACGCACTGGCTCATGCAGGAGCTGCTGGGGCAAAGCTATCCGCTGATCGAGGTCGATCGCAACGCGATCTTCGTGCAGCATGGCGACACCTGGACCTCCGGCGGCGTCACCGCCGGCATCGACCTGGCGCTGGCGTTGGTGGAACAGGACTGCGGACGCGAGGTGGCGCTGGCCGTGGCGCGCGAGCTGGTGGTGTTCGTCAAGCGCCCGAGCGGCCAGCCGCAACTGAGCTCGACGCTGCAAGCCCAGGCCGGGGATGGACCGCTGTTCGATGAGCTGCATCTGTGGATCCTCGCAAACCTGGAGTTGCCCAACCTGAGTGTCGAGTTACTGGCCGAGCGCATGCAAATGAGTCCGCGTAACTTCACGCGCGTGTACAAGGAACAGACCGGGCAGACGCCGGCCCGGGCGGTCGAACGCATTCGGCTGGAGGCGGCGTGCCGGCTGCTGCAGGATTCGGCCCGCAACGTCGACCAGATCGCCCTGCAGTGCGGCTTCGGCGACGAGGGGCGGATGCGCAAGACCTTCCAGCGCTGCCTGCAACTGTCGCCCAGCGCCTACCGCCAGCGGCTGGCGCCAGGCGCGGTGGGCGCCATGCCATTTACCGGGCCGACTGCGTCCTGAGCCAGTCGTCGACCTTGACCGTGCCCAGGCGCGCCTGTGGGCCGGGCACCAGCGTATCGTCGGCCAGCAGCGCGCCGAAATAGCGCGCCTGCGGATCCGCCACCACCTTGCGCGGGTCGTCTTTCGATGCCAGGTAATGTTGGACCAGGTCGGCCAGGCGCACGCGTTCGGGGCCTGCGATCTCCACCACACTATTCTTCGGTTCGCCCAGGGTGTAGTCGGCCATCGCCAGCGCCACATCGTCCGACGAGATGGCCTGGATATGGGCGGGCGACAGGCGAATCGTGTCGCCGTCCGTGCTCGAGGCGACGATCCCGCCCAGGAATTCGTAGAACTGGGTCGAATGGACGATGGTGTAGGGCAGGCGTGAATCACGGATCAGCGCTTCTTGCGCAATCTTGCCCCTGAAGTAGCCGCTCTCGGCCAGGCGGTCGGTGCCGACCACCGACAGGGCGACGTGGTGCTTGACGCCGGCCGCCTTGGCGGCGGCCAGCAGGTTGCGGCCCGAGGTGGTGAAAAATTCCATCACCGCGTCGTCGGCGAACGACGGCGAGTTGGCGACGTCGACCACGATGTCGGCGCCGGCCAGCGCCGCGTCCAGGCCTTCGCCGGTCATGGTGTTGACGCCGCTGTTGGGCGAGGCGGCGCGCGCGTCGTGGCCGCGCTGCTGGAGGATGGCGACCAGTTTGCTGCCGATCAGGCCGGTGCCGCCGATGACGATGATGTTCATGGTGTTCTTTCGATGGTGAGTGTGGGACAGTGCCCGTTAGTCGCAGTTCGGTATCGAGTGTAGGCTGGGGCGATGGCGGGGACTAGACCCGTGGTGGGCGGCATGGTGGTGAGCGCGGCGCACCAATGGCTCAGCCAGTCGGGAGCCGGTGCAGATCGAGCGCGCGGATGCGCGGCGCGATATAGTCGATGAAGACCCGGATCCGGCTTGGCAGGTGATGCCGGCTCAGGTAGCACAGGTAATGACCGCCGTCGTCTGGCGCATACTGCGTCAGGCAGGCCACCAGACGCCCGGCGCGCAGGTGGTCGCACACCTGGTAGCCGGCCAGCTGCGCCAGTCCGGCGCCATCGAGTACTGCCTGCAGCACCAGCTCGGCGTCATTGAAGCTGTGCTGCGCGCTGGGCGTCACGCCGCAGCGCCGGCCGTCCTGCTTGAATTCCCATTCCTGGATCTGGCCCGAGGGCAGGCGCAGGTTGACGCAGCGGTGCTGCGCCAGTTCGCCTGGCGCCTGCGGCAAGCCATGCGCGGCCGCATAGGCGGGCGCGGCGCACACCAGGGTCTGCATCGGCATCAACTGGCGCGCCACCAGCTGGCTGTCGTCCATGCGGCCGTTGCGAAACGAGACGTCGATGCGGTCGGCGATGAAATCGATGGGGCTGTCGTCCAGGATCAGGTCGAGCTGGAGATCCGGATAGCTGGCGTGAAAGCCGCGCAGCAAGGGCGCCACGATCTTGCGGCCGAAGTCGCTGGCGGCATGCAGGCGCAGGCTGCCGCGCGGCACGCCGCAGCGCAGCTCGCGCATCTCTTGCACCGATTGCACGATCCGCTCGACGCCGGGCTTGCAGTTGGCGTAGAACAGTTCGCCTTCGCTGGTGAGCGAGGTCAGGCGCGTGGTGCGCAGGAACAGGCGGGTATCGAGCTGCGCCTCGAGCTTTTGCACACTGCGGCTGACCGCCGAGCGGCCAATGCCGAGACGCTCGGCGGCCTTGGCGAACGAGCCTTCGTGGACCACCGCAATAAAGGCCAGCACGCCTGCGTAGGTGGTGGAAAAGCTCGAGGCCAGGCCGTCCAAGTCCGGCAGCACCGCCGCGCAGGCCGCTGCTGGCTGCGGGTATTCACCGATCGCGAAGCGTTCGTTCTTCATGGCTTCCTCTCAGTGCATGGTTGGCTAGTCATGGTAGGTGGGCCGGCGCTGTTTCGACAATGACAAATAACGGCTGAATCACGCCAGCCGCATGACCCGGTGCGGTGGCGTGATTGTTGCGTTTCGGGCAGCAGCATGGGGTGCGGGGCGGGCCTGTCGGGAAGGAGCGGCGCGCCCTACACTGGTTCCACCGTCACTCTTCAAGGAATAGCCATGTCACGTTTGAGAAAATTCGCCGGCGCTGCCGGTCTGTTGATGACCCTGCCGCTCGCGGCACCGGTCTGGGCCGCTGCGCTCGATCCGGTCGTCAAGGAGCTGTTCACCAGGGCGCTCGACGATACGCCCGGCAAAGAGGTGTTGATGATGACCGTGGTGTATCTGCCGGGTGGCGCCGATCCGGTGCACCGTCACGATGCGCACGGGTTTATCTACGTATTGGAAGGCACGATCGTGATGGGTGTGAAAGGCGGCAAGGAGACCACACTAGGGCCCGGCCAGACCTTCTATGAACATCCGACCGACCTGCACACGGTGGGCCGCAATGCCAGCAAGACCAAGCCGGCGAAGTTCCTGGTGTTTCTGTTGAAGGACAAGAACAAGCCGTTCTTCGTCCCTGAATAAAAAAACCCGCCGAAGCGGGTTTTTGTGGAACGGTTGCAGGTAGCTTAGACAAACGCCGCCAGCGACCCTTTCATCTTCTTGAGCGCAGCCGATTCGATCTGGCGAATCCGCTCGGCCGACACGCTGAACTCTTCGGCCAGCGTGTGCAGCGTGGCGCCCGAGCCATCGTCGTTGGCCAGCCAGCGCGCTTCGATGATGCGGCGCGAACGCGGGTCAAGTTTGCCCAGCGCGGTTTCCAGGCCTTCCGACTGCAGGCGGGTGACCTGTTCGGCTTCGAGCACCTTGGTCGGCTCTTGCTGCTCCGATGACAGGTAGGCGATCGGTGAGAACTTGTCGTCTTCGTCGTCGGTTGGCGACTCCAGCGCGATATCGCGGCCCGACAGGCGGGTTTCCATCTCGATCACTTCTTCGCGCTTGACGCCCAACAGCTTGGCCAGGTCGTCGACCTGGGTCGGCGACATCGCGTCCAGGCCGGTCTTGTTGCTGCGCAGGTTGAAGAACAGTTTGCGCTGGGCTTTGGTCGTGGCGACCTTCACCAGGCGCCAGTTCTTGAGGATATATTCATGCATCTCGGCCTTGATCCAGTGCATGGCGTACGACACCAGGCGCACACCCTGGTTATGGTCGAAACGCTTGACTGCTTTCATCAGGCCGATATTGCCTTCCTGGATCAGGTCGGCGTGCGGCAGGCCATAGCCCAGATAGCCACGCGCAATCGACACCACCAGACGCAAGTGCGACAGCACCAGCTTTTGTGCGGCATCAAGATCGTTCTCATCGCGGAGGCGCTTGGCCAGCGATACTTCTTCTTCGTGCGTGAGCATCGGCAGGCGGTTGACGGCCGAGATATAGGCGTCGATATTGCCCAGATTGCCGGTGAAACCCAGTCCCAGAGCACGACTGCCGGTCGGAACCAATGCGGATTGTGCGGACATATTCATTTCCCTCGTAGTAATCTTGCTACATCCTCAATGTGCCATGAAATATTGCCCAATGACACTATTGTTACGGCTTGTTACGCGGATGCTAGCTTGAATTTCGATTGCCTTGGACCATATATTAGCACTCTACCGAAGTGAGTGCCAGAAGCCGGCCAGGCGCTTAAGATTGTCCAAAGTATTGCTCTAGGGAATCGAACTGCCGACGTTTCCACTGTAGAGCAGGACTTGCATGCCCAGTTGATGTAGCTCAGAAGTGAGCCAACAAAGACTGGATAACACGATTAGATACAGGGTACGACCGCAGGGAGTCGTACTCTGTTGAATGGCGCACGTAGCCACGGCGCAGCCTGTAGGACTGTTGCGCGTGGGAGCGTAGGGGGTAGCAGCTAGGCCGTAGGATTCATTGCGGTATACAGCAGGTATTCTCGTCCGGTGATGGGGCAGGCAGCCGTCCATGAGGGCCGCCTCGCCCTATTGCAAGAGATGGAGACGCTTACCCCGATTTCAATACTTGGCAAGTAATTTTTTGCTGCAAGATTGTAGGAGCGCCGGCGTGTTACTGGCCAGCGCTCCTGCAGAGCTCAGCGGCCCCGCGCCAGATGCCGCCGTACCGACAGCAGTGCGCCGATCAGGCCCAGGCCGGCGCTGATCGCCAGCAGGCCCGCGATCTCCGGCGCGCCCAGCGGCATCAGCTGGAAGGTCGAACCATACAGCTGCGCAAACTGGGCAATCGCGTCATTCAGCGGGCGCATGCCCAGCAACACCACGCCGAGCGCCACGCCGCCGGCGCACAGGCCGAGCAGGGCGCCGGTATAGAAGAACGGGCGATGGATGAAATCGTTGGTCGCGCCGAGCAGCTTGGATACTGCGATTTCTTCTTTCTGGGTCAGCACCTGGAGGCGGATGGTGTTGAACACGACCGCGATCACGACGATGCCCAGCGTCCCGGCCAGCAACAGCAGGGCCAGGCGCAGGATGCCCAGCAGCGCCGCCAGGCGCTTGACCCAGGCCGAATCGACCTGCACCGACTCCACACCGGGCAATTCGCCCAGGCGTTCGGTGATCACGTCCACCTGGTCGGCGGCATTGGCGCTGGCAAAGCCGGCCAGTTTCATCACATAGCTGTCCGGCAGCGGGTTGTCGCCCAGCGTTTCCAGCACGTCGCCCAGGCTGCTCCTCTCCTTGAGCGAGGCCAGCGCCTGCTCGCGCGGGATGAAGGCGACTTCAGCCTTGCCGGGCGCGACGATCTGGCGGATCTTCGGGGCCAGCGCCTCGGCCTGGGCGCGGGTGGCGTCCTCGCGCATGAACAGGCTGATCTCGGGGTCGACCGACAATTGCTCGGACAGGGGCCGCACATTGTCGAACAGGGTAATGCCGGCAAACGGCAGGGTCAGCGCAAGCGCGACGACCAGCACATTGAACAGGAAGCTGCCGGGCGACTTGCGCACTGTGGAGAGTGCGGCATTCAGGGCAAAACGGTGCTGGCGCAACCACGGGCTCATGCTGCACCTCCGACCAGTTGGCCCTGTTCGAGGCGGATCACCCGCCCGGCACCACCGAGCACCTGTTCATCGTGGGTCGAGATCACGCAGGTCACGCCGGCGGCGTGGAAGGCGCGCAGCGCATCGAGCACCTTGTCGGCCGCCACGCGGTCGAGGTTGGCAGTGGGTTCGTCGGCCAGGATGATCTGCGGACGGTTGACGATGGCGCGCGCCACCGCCACCCGCTGCTGCTCGCCGCCCGACAGTTCGAGCGGCATCGCGCGGGCGCGTTCCAGCAGCCCCACCTTGTCGAGCGCGGCGCGGGCGCGCTGTTCGGCGTCGCGCGTGCGCGCGCCGGTCACCAGCAAGGGCAGCATGGTATTGGCCAGGATGTTGCGGTCGTTGAGCAGACGCTGCTGCTGGAAGATGATGCCGATATTGCGGCGCAGGAAGGGGATTCCGGCCGGCTGGATACGGCCGATATCATGGCCGTTGACGATCACCTTGCCGCTGGAGGGACGCTCGACCGCCGCCACCATCTTCATGAGGGTCGACTTGCCGGCGCCGGACGGTCCGGCCAGGTAGACCAGCTCGCCCTTGGCGATATCGAGCGTGACGTCCTGCAGCGCATAGGCGCCCTGGGTGTCGCCATGGGTGTATTGTTTGGATACCGACTGGAATGCGATCATGGGGTCCTGTCCGTTCAGCCCAGCAGCGCTTCGACGAATTCTTCGGCATTGAACGGCTGCAGGTCTTCCAGCTTTTCGCCGACGCCGATGAAGTACACCGGGATCGGGCGGGTGCGCGCGATCGCGGCCAGCACGCCGCCCTTGGCGGTGCCGTCCAGCTTGGTCACAACCAGTCCGGTGAGGCCCAGCGCATCATCAAACGCTTTGACTTGCGCCAGCGCGTTCTGGCCGGTATTGCCGTCGATGACGAGCAGCACGTCGTGCGGCGCGCTCTCCATGCCCTTGCCGATCACGCGCTTGATCTTTTTCAGCTCTTCCATCAGGTGCAGCTGGGTCGGCAGGCGGCCGGCGGTGTCGATCATGACGACATCGGTGCCGCGCGCCTTGCCCGACTGGACCGCATCAAACGCCACCGCGGCCGGGTCGCCCGACTGCTGCGAGATCACGGTGACGTTGTTGCGCTGGCCCCAGACCATCAGCTGCTCGCGCGCCGCGGCGCGGAAGGTGTCGCCGGCAGCGAGCAGCACCGACTGGTTGAAGCTCTGCATGTGCTTGGCCAGCTTGCCGATGGTGGTGGTCTTGCCGGCGCCGTTGACGCCGGCGATCATCATCACCAGCGGTTCGTGGCGGCCCAGTTCGAGCGGCTTCTGCAATGGCAGCAGCAACTCGATCATCAGCTCCTTCAAGGCGGCCTTGACGGCGGCGGCGTCGAGCAGCTTGTCTTCCTTGACCTTGCGGCGCAGTGCGTCGAGCAGGAATTCGGTGGCGTTCATGCCGGCGTCCGACATCAACAGGGCCGCTTCGAGTTCCTCGTACAGGTCTTCGTCGATGCGCGCGCCGACGAACAGCAGCGACAGATTGTTCGAGGTCTTCGACAGGCCAGCCTTCAGGCGCGCCATCCATGACGATTTTTTCTCGAGTTCGGTGGTCGGGCGTTCGGCGGTTTCGGGGAACAGGTTGCCGCCTTCGTGCAGGACGCTGGTCTCGGCAACGCTTGGGGACGCAATGACCGGGGCCGCAACGACAGGTGCGGGAGCTGCTGGAGCAGGGACGAGGGGCGCGGCCGGCGCAACCGGGACGACCGGCTCCGGCGCCGGGGTCTCGGGCGCTTTTTTTCTTTTGAAGAAGCTAAACATAGTGTCTGGTGGCGGGACTGCGTGCGGACGCCGGCGGGGCCGGCGATGAAAAAACTAGCGAATATTTTACCAGAGCAGCAATACGGCCCCGTATTGCGCACGAGTGGAGACGCGAACGGAACCACGGCGGCGCGCAACGGTCTTATCTGCGGCGCCTGCCCGGCACATCGATCGACAGGATGGAACGTGAACATTTCCACATTCTTCAAACGGCTGGTATTCGGCGACCAGGCCGCGCATGGCCGGCCAGCCATCCCGCGCGGCCTGGTCGCCTGGGCCTTCATTGCCCTGGTCGCGCTGTTCCTGACCCACCCGACGGGCGAGCCGGCCAGCTTCTTTGACCGGCCTGTGCCCTTGCCGGCGGAACTGGGCCTCAAGCCCGTCCCGCCGCTGCCGTAAGCCGGCCTGCGGCTCAGCCCCCGGCTTTAGCCGCCTCGGCCTGTTTGCGCAGCGTCGCCAGCGTGGCGTTCGGCGTGATCAGCTCGCCGTCGTAGCGCAGTTCGATCACTGCAGGCAGCCGGTTCTGGTCGGCGTGCTCGAGTGCGCGGCGCAGGGCCGGCGCGAAGTCGGCGGTCTGCTCGACGACTTCGCCATGGCTGCCATACGCGCGTGCCAGGGCGGCAAAGTCCGGATTGTGCAGGCCGGTGCCCGACACGCGGCCCGGATAGGTGCGTTCCTGGTGCATGCGGATGGTGCCGAACATGCTGTTGTTGAACACCAGGATCACGACGCCGGCGCCATACTGCACGGCGGTGGCCAGTTCCTGGCCCGTCATCATGAATTCGCCGTCGCCGGCGAAGGTCACCACGGTGCGCTCCGGATGCACGATCTTGGCGGCCACGCCGCTCGGCACCGCGTACCCCATCGCGCCATTGGTCGGCGCCAGCTGGGTGCGCATGCCGCCATAGCGGTAGAAGCGGTGTGCCCACGAGGCGTAGTTGCCGGCGCCATTGGTGATGATGGCATCTGTCGGCAGCGCCGCCTGCAGGTCCTGCACCACCTGCCACAGGTCGAGCGGCAGGCCGCCGTCTTTCAGCAGGGCAGGCTGTTCCTGCCAGGCGCCCAGCTCGGCTTTCGCCTGGGCCACGCTGTCTTCCCACGCGCTGGCGTCGACCGGTTCCATCGCGGCCAGCATGGCGCAGGCTTGCGGCATGCCACTGGCGACCATGAGTTCGGCCTGGTAGACGCTGCCCAGTTCTTCCGGGTCGGGGTGGATATGCACCAGGCGCTGGCGCGGCACTGGCGACGCCAGCAGTGTGTAGCCGCCGGTGGTCATCTCGCCCAGGCGTGGGCCGATCGCGATCACCAGGTCGGCGTCCTTGACGCGTGCGGCCAGCTTGGGGTTGATGCCGATGCCGACGTCGCCCACGTAGTTCGGATGCGCGTTGTCAAGCAGATCCTGGAAGCGGAAGGTGCAGCCGACCGGCAGGTGGTTGGCTTCGGCGAAGCGCGCCAGGTCGGCGCAGGCTTGCGCGTTCCAGGTGCCGCCGCCGAGCAGCACCAGCGGCCGCTGGGCGCCTTGCAGCATGGTGCGCAGTTGCGCAATCTGCTCGCCCGATGGCGCGCCATGCGTCGGCTGGTAGGGGCGGGTGTCCGCGACTTCGGCCGTATCGACCAGCATGTCTTCCGGCAGCGCCAGCACCACCGGGCCCGGACGGCCGCTGGTGGCGACCTGGAAGGCGCGCGCCAGGTATTCGGGGATGCGGTCGGCGCGGTCGATCTGGGCCACCCATTTCGCCATCTGGCCATACATGCGGCGGTAGTCGATTTCCTGGAACGCTTCGCGGTCGACGAAGTCGTTGCCGACCTGGCCGATGAACAGGATCATCGGCGTCGAATCCTGGTAGGCGGTGTGCACGCCGATCGAGGCATTGGTCGCGCCCGGGCCGCGGGTGACGAAGCAGATGCCGGGCTTGCCGGTCAGCTTGCCGTAGGCCTCGGCCATGAACGCCGCGCCCCCTTCCTGGCGGTTGATCACGAAGCGGATGTCCGAGTCGTGCAGTGCGTCGAGCACGTCCAGGTAGCTTTCGCCGGGGACACCGAAGGCGGTATCGACGCCGTGGACGTGGAGCGCATCGACCAGGATCTGGCCGCCGGTGCGGGAAGGGTGCGTCATGTTGTTGTCATCCTTGTCAAAGAGTCTCCCGGGCATTCTAGGTCAGCGGCCTGGGGGTGGCTTTTGAATTGGCGACATCAAATTACAGAAAATGCTCATGCGGCTGCGCACGCTGACAATGATCTGTCGCGTGGGATCATATTCAGGTGTGCCTTGCCTGAAATATCAAGGCCGGATTCAATGCGGCCGGCAATGCGGAGATAATGCGGAAGGTATAAAACGATTGGTCTGAGTATTATTTATAAAAACGATTTTTGAACAAGGGTGGCGAATGACCAGGAATCGGAATGCGCATTCCGATTCCTGGGGAAAACCGCGCATTCCACGAATGCGCGGTCAATATCAGTGCATTACCAATGAATTGGCTTTTTTCGTGGCGCGGCGGCGACCGGCATACCGCATGGTCGCCAGGCCAGCAGCAAGCAATAATGCGCTTGCGGGCTCAGGTACCGGCGCTGGTTCATCGATCGTCTCCAGGCCGATCGTGAAACTGGCGGACTCCCAGATGCCATCCACGCCGAACAGGTCATCCCAGTCCTCGAAGAATTCGATCCGCAGCAGGCCATCTTCGGCGACTGTGAAGTCCAGGCCCAGTTCGATCAGGTCGCCGAAGCCGGAGTACGACCCGGCGCCGGGAAATGGGGCGTCGAAGGCCGGCCTCAGGTACAGGCCTGCGAGGAAATCGGTGCGCTCGAAACCGACGATCATGTCAGCCAGCCAGCTTGGATCGAACGCTGTCAGGCTGACATCGAAAGCAATACTGGTGACACGTGAATTGGCGCCCACATCGATGAAGCTGACAACATTGTCCGGGTCGCCAATATAGCCATGACTCTCGATCCCACTGAAATTCACGGAAACGGTCGTCGGCACGGCAAATGCGGAGGCCGAGGCAAGGAATGACAAACCCACGAGAAGTTTACTAAACGTTTTCAGAAACATGTTAATTCTCCCTGGTTGTTGGAGCTATCCGTGTATGCAACAACTGTGCCCGGATAATATTCCCGTTTTAAACGCTTGATTCCTATCGTCAAATTTATAGCGCATATACTTTTAATTACGGGCATGTAAAAATTTTCGACGTATAAGCACATAGTTTATTTTTCAAACCTGGCCCACGTCGCGCATTTGCCACGTGATTTTTCGTGTAATGTTTTGATTGGCTATTTATCATGCAGTGAGTATTCATGCATTGTTATATTCACTACATATTGGGTGTTTCGCTCGCCATCGCACCCTGCGCGGTGCGATGGCCGGGCCGACAGAGGTAGGTTCGAGGCCATCGATCGGTTACAATAGCGGGGTGAAGCAGGCCAGACAGTCGCTGGTCCACGCCGCAAGGTCGTGGACGGGAGGAAGGTCCGGACTCCATAGAGCGGGGTGACGGTTAACGGCCGTCCGCTGAAGTCCACCAGCGCAAGCGGGTGGT
>Ga0265797_10009942_pt1 | contig 12213 bp, 14 predicted proteins | sample P2T30metagenome_FD_192433 | JGI IMG/M metagenome (GOLD analysis project Ga0265797, IMG submission 192433) | Plant litter microbial communities from East Loma Ridge, Irvine, California - P2 T30 | ecosystem: Environmental > Terrestrial > Plant litter > Unclassified | place: USA: California... | reverse complement strand
GGAATGCGAGGTAGACGGCTATAGTGTCCGAGAATGCATCTTTAGCGGGGGGGGGGGGCTGTCTAAACGGAGGAAGGTGGGTGGGCAGCCTATTCGCGCGATTGTTGCAAGAGCGTCACACTGAGATTCAGCTGCTCGCGACAGACGGTTGACCCCTTGGCTCCAAATTACTGTACAGCAAGTTGGAAAGACACAAGCGTCTGGGAAGGCTTGCATGGCTAAGGAAGCGGGTTTGGGCGGAACTCCGATTGCTTGGCACTAGTCATTGAGGCGGGGGGATCCTGGCCCAAAGAAGATTAGTGAGGCAGAGGCAGAGGAGCCGAAAGCCACAGATCTCCAGCGACGCAGCAACAGGTCCCGGATTTCAGGTAGAGTCACGGGACCAAGTAGCCGCAGCCGAGGATCATGGCCCCTAGGTACCCGTACCGTTTCGCATCATGTGCGTCGTACACCGGGGCTTAGAGACGTTGTAACGGCTCTTCTAGACGCAGATCTGAGGCGAAAGAGGGAGCGCTACGGTGAATGACAAATTTCTCGTGGTTTCTCCTGCCAACAAACGTGGTGGACATGTCGACTAGGGTTGTCGTCATCTTGCTATGGAACAGGCGTTGTTGAGACGACCGAGTGTGCAGCGGTGGAGCGTGGTGTGGGAACGATTCAAGCACGAGGTTGTTGGGCGGGTAATTTAGTGTAAACCAGAATGGCCCGATGGACTGTGTAGGGCTATTGGTTTTGTTATAGTTTGGTTTCAAATCCTTCCATGACAGCTTGGCAGCTCGTTACTCTTTGTTCCATTGCTGCCAGCCTTGTCCTCACTTTACCTTTTTTTTCTTTCGCATCCTCCGTGCACAAGTTGGGGCAACATGGCCTGCCAAGGCTTCCCCACCCCCTGCTCCTATCCATGCAGCTTGCAGGCTTCTCATCACAGCCATCATGCGCCTGAAGCAGATGGGAACAAAAATGCTTGATCAGCGAGCGGATTCTAGTGCCGACACGACGGGCACGGCCGGTTACCCGCAGTTGCTAAAGCAGACCCTTGAATCAGTAATAGGTGACTCGCCGGTCACGGTTACTCTACTAGGTTCAGCTTCGTCCAGATATGGTTGCTGTTGCAATTCATTTCGGTTGCAGTATAGTAGGCTCAAAGCTTCTTGTAGTCAAGGTCCCGCTAACATAGTACGCCCGCCATGTCACCGCAATTAATCCGTTATAGATGAAGTGCGAAAAACAAGCATCTTGGCACCTACACAGTCTTTTGCAGACATGTCTCCAACCTTTGGACACGTTCTTTCCAACTGCCGAAATCGCTATGAACTGCTAGCGACGCCAGCCAGTGTGTCCCGCTCCGCCAAGCGTGGCGATTCGACGTGACGATCAAGCCTGTTCGCGCGACCTCACCCACCTCACCACTCAACCCATGCCAGCCAAGAACCACCCCCGCAACACGCCAAGCATGCGAGGGTGTAAGCGCTATATCGGAGCGGTACAGTAACACGCAATGAAAAGCACTCGAACTCGAACTAAGCCGGGTACCCGACCGGGGTAGAGGGAACCGTGGCTAAGCATGGCCAGACTTGCGCGACCGAAGCAACTGCCGATTTCTTCTCCCTCGTAACAACTTGGCACGTCGAAATCCTGAGCAGTCTTGCTTCCTTCTTATATGACCTGTGCCATTCCCCAGATCCGGTTCCCCAGACTCTAGGAATCCTTTCCCCAGACTCGAGCCACGTGTGGGGTTACAAGACAACCAAGAAAAATCCCGTACCGCTTCCCTGCCTCTCTACCTCGCCATCTGACCTGGACAACATGCCGGAATCTGGTGTAGCACCCATGGGTGTCAGCCAGGAGCGCTCCCTCAACTCACTGGAGAAGGGCGATGAAGTGATTTGTATGCCAGTGTCCGGACTCGCTGCACCCCAATCGCTAACCAAATCTTTGTAGACAATGAGGCCACTGGAAGCGATCGATCCACCGACGGCGAGTTCTCCTGGACCGAGGAGGAAGAGACTGTGGTGCGACGCAAACTGGACCGCGTAATCGTACCGCTAGCGACACTTCTCTTTTTGATGTGCTTCCTTGATCGGTACGAGCACCTTGTTTTGATGGCGAAACCAGTGATTAACAACATGCAGAACAAACGTTGGCAATGCACGCATCCAGGGCATGGCTGCAGATCTCAATCTCAACGTGGGAGTTCGGTTCAACTGGGTAACCTCGATCTTTTACATTGTTTACATGTTTGTCGAGGTGCCTAGCAATATTCTCCTCAAGAAGATTGGGCCGAAATACTACCTGCCGCTGCTGGTCTGCGGTTTTGGCCTTGTATCCGTCTGCAGCGCCTTTGTACAAAATTTCGGCGGACTGTTGGTTGCACGAGCTTTCCTCGGTATGTTTGAGGGTGGTCTTATGCCGTAAGTACTTCTTCTCACCACCTACCCACAACACTACTTACAATTACTGTGTAGCGGCCTTGCATTCTTCATCACCTGCTTCTACAAACGCAACGAGCTCTTGTTCCGCATTGGTATCTATGTCTCAGCTGCATCCATGGCCGGTGCCTTTGGCGGCCTACTCGCCACTGCGTAAGTTTGCCGACAAACATGTGTCTTATCCAAGCCTAATTCGGATCCAGACTTGCGCGCATTCCTCCGTGGGGAGCATCGAGTATGATCATTCATACCTGGCGCAACATCTTCTTCTTTGAGGGCCTTCTTACCGTACTGATCGGCCTCGGCTCACCCTTCCTGCTGCCCACCTGCCCCAAGGACTGCTGGTTCTTGACCGAACGCGAGCGAATGATTGCTACCCAACGACTCATCATCAAAAACGGAGCCGATGAGAACGAGAAGACGGAGCCCCGCCACGTCAAGAGCGCCTTCACCAACATCACCAACTACTTTTGCGCTTTGGGCTTCTTTTTCATCAACATCACTGTACAGGGAATCTCGCTGTTCATGGTAAGTTGGTATCGCTATCGAGCTGGTTGCCTTGCTAACATTGTTAGCCCACTATTCTCAAAGATCTCGGTTGGACCGCTACCAAAGCGCAGCTCTACTCTGTACCACCCTACGTCTGCGCGTGCGTTGTTGCCATTGCGGTCGCCTATGTCTCGGACAAAACCAACCGTCGTGGCATCTACCTCGCCGTCTTCACGATTCCCGCAATCGCTGGCTTTGCGATTATGCGATGGGCAACGGACCCTAACGTCAAGTATGGAGGTATCTTCCTGATTACCATTGGCGCTTTCCCTGGTGGCCCTGGCTTCCTTGCATGGGCTGCGAACAACTCAGGAGGACCTGCCATGCGCTCAATTTCGACTGCATACGTCGTCACTCTTGGTACCGCTGGTGGAATCGTTGCTACTTGGTACGTACAAACCATGGGCACAATGAGTATGCTTGCCAACTAACATTTTGTAGGACATATACTTCGACAGACGCGCCCAAGTACCCGACTGGACATACCATCAATCTGTGCGGCCAAATCTGTGTCCTCTTGCTCGCTGTCTTCGGCATTGTCTACTCGAAATGGGAGAACAGGCAGCGTGACTTGGGCAAGCGAGACCACCGTCTTGCCGGCAAAACGGAATCTCAAATCAGGGACCTCGGATACCGACACCCAGAATTTCGCTACATGCACTAGGTGTGGATTTTCTTTCAGGGCGCAAGACGACGTTCAAATGCCATCATATCGTCACGGCTCGCATTACGATGGAAACCAACGTTCGACTCACGACATTCCTAATTTTGTGACTGTTGTCTTTTTGTACTACTTTTTTTTTTAAGCAGAATGAGAATTTTAATGCCAAGTGTGCTGAGTGTGAGCATCAAACAAACGTCTTGGCCAGTGCCTCTGTCGACATGCAGAGTTATCTAGTGTCCACTCAATACAAAGTGCTTTGAATGATTAATCTTGGGATGACTCGAGCGATCTGTGACCCTGAGAAACAGTTGATATGGTTGACAAGGTGACTGATGCAAGGAGTCAGTAGGCATCCGACACCTTGTCCCAACCCATCCACACATGCCGCAGTTTCTTACCGTCTGGCAAGTGAGTACCTGATGACCACTTGGGATTTCAGGAGAGCCAGGGTTGAGGCTCAGGTGCATGCGTCACTGGCCCCGTGCGGAGGATTGCGGCATCGCATTGTCCATGGCGGGGCATGGTGGGGCACGAAGCCGGTCTGCGGTGAACCACGTCCAGCATCCAAACTTCACAGGGAGCAATTGATTGTTGCAAAGCGTATTGGAGGTACAGTTTGAGTCCAGAGTAAGTCACAATTGGCTCATTTGGAGCTTGTGCCTGGCAAGCAATACGCGTGTGCCCGGGCGGTGCCTGCGACTTGCGATTGCGCAAATCTTTTTTCATGCGACTTTGTGACTAACTCGGCCAAGTCCGCTTCTCCATGGGCAACTGAAAACCCGCCCGTCGCCCCATCGTCTCTCTCCCTTTTCTTCCTTGTTCTCACGATGTCCGTCACCGTCGTCCTCGGCGCCCAATGGGGCGACGAAGGCAAGGGCAAGCTTGCCGACATTCTCGCGCACGAATCGCAAATCTGCTGCCGCGCTCAGGGTGGTAACAACGCCGGACACACCATCGTCGCAAACGGTGTTACCTACGATTTCCATATCCTTCCAAGTGGGTTGGTGAACCCGGGCTGCATCAATGTCATTGGAAGTGGCTGTGTGGTACACGTGCCAAGCTTCTTCAAGGAGCTGGAGGCCCTGGAAAAGCATGGCTTGAAGACCGATGGCAGGATATTCATTTCGGACCGCGCACACGTCGTGTTTGACGTACACCAGATGGTGGACGGCCTAGAAGAGGTGGAGCTGGCTGGTGGCTTCATTGGTAAAGGGTACACAGTCTCGCAGAATGTACACTTGTACTAACAGCGCAGGCACAACCGGCAAGGGCATCGGCCCAACATACAGCACCAAGATGACCAGGAGCGGTCTGCGCATGTGCGACTTGTTCGACGAGGAAATCTTCGAGACGAAGCTCAGGAGGATAGCCATGGGATACCAGAAGCGATTTGGTGATTTGCTCAAGTATGACGTGGATGGCGAAATTGCAAAGTACAAGGTTAGCTAACCGCCCAGCTGGTGGAATGCCCGAGGGTTAACATTCCGTCTAGGATCTTCGTACCAAACTCGCCCCCTACGTGGTTGACCAAATCCCACTCCTAGCCTCGGCAAAGGAGAAGAACGCAAAGATACTGGTTGAAGGCGCAAATGCGCTAATGTTGGATATCGACTACGGAACTTACCCTTTTGTTACATCGTCAAACACAGGTCTAGGCGGTGTCATTACAGGTCTCAACTTGGGATGGCGGTCACTGAGGGAAGTCATTGGTGTAGTAAAAGCCTATACCACCCGTGTCGGATCGTAAGTACCATGCTTCGATAACCGCTGCAAGGGATAAAGCTGATGCTCAGTAGCGGTCCCTTCCCCACTGAGCAACTCAACGAAATAGGCGAGAAGATGCAATCAATAGGCCACGAGGTCGGCGTAACAACCGGCCGGAAGCGCCGCTGTGGCTGGCTCGACCTAGTCGTAGTCAAGCACTCACACGCGTGCAACGACTACACAGCCATCAATCTCACCAAGCTGGATATTTTGGACGACTTTGACGAGCTCAAGGTAGCAACCTCGTACTCTTACAACGGTCAAACACTTGAAGGCTTCCCCGCAAACCCCGAGATACTGGCGCAGGTCGAGGTACAGTACGATACGCTACCAGGCTGGAAGAAGCCTACTACGGGTGCAACAAACTATTACGAGTTGCCAAGCCAGGCGAGGAGTTACATTGAGTACATTGAAAAGTTTATTGGCGTCAAAGTCAAGTGGATTGGTGTTGGGCCTGCGCGCGACCACATGATTACTAGGTCATAGGGCTGGTTGGTTGTGAGGCGCATTTCCAGTGTACGTTTGGCAGACGGGAAACAAGCCTTCAAAAGGATATAGGTTAGATCAATGCAAGCCCGTTTGTGTAGGCAAAGTATACTTGGTGGAGTCGTGGCGTCATCAGGCTTATCAGCACGTGTCGCGATTGCGAGATTGAGCCTCGCCTACCACCATGCTCTCGAAACACTCCTTGTGATAGGAATGCTTGTTCGTGGCGACACCCACACACGACAGCGAACGGCACACTCTAGCCGTAAGTGTGGCCGAAGGGAGACAAGCCGCCTTCGTAGGACGTCATGAAAGAACGTTTAGACTCGGCAACACGGCAATACGGGATGAAGCCGAATGGCGGGAGACGTACTCAGTAGGGCTTCCCCGGAAACCAAGCGCACCGTCCACGATTAAAGACAGCCGCCCGTCGCCCTGTGTTTTTCCAAGCATCGCTTGAACCGACTTGGACGCTACTTGATTACGCACCTAATCGACATCACTAATACAAACATGTTCAGCAAGACCCTCGTAAGCGCTGGAGCTGCAGCGCTGCTTGCCGGCATCGCGACGGCAGAAACCGGACCTGGCTTTCCCATTGCGACTTCGCAGAACCTCACCGTCATATACGGCAACAACACCATCTCGCCTGGAGGCGAGCTAATCCCGCGTCCCGGTATGTAGAAATCTTTCATTCACCTTGAACCCCTTTCAAGCATCAATCAAGCTACACACGACTTACCCAACGCGAACAGAAACCGCACAACGGCCAACCATCAGCGCGCCAGTATGGTGGGCCGACGACAAGGGCCCGGGAGCCTGCATCCTCCTCATGGTCGACCTCGACGTCCCGCGTAACGGCAGCCGGGTCCAACTCATCCACTGGCTCGCAACAAACATCACGCGCTCCACACCCCTATCGGCAAACACGTCCGGCGCGGCGCTGCAAATCCCAGACTCAAACCCGGTGCCCTACCTACAGCCCTCGCCGCCCGTGGGCGACATCCCACACGCGTATACGTTTGTGCTCATGGAGCAGCCGCGCAACTTCACTTTGCCGCAGCAGTATGCCAATCTGTCCATGAGCAGGGTGCCCTTCAACGTGAGCCAGTTTGCAAACGACGCCAATCTTACCAAGCCGTTGGCGGGGAACTGGATCACGGTGCAGAACACGACGGGCACACCCACGGCCTCGAGCTTCCCGCCTGCGAGACCGAGTCCGACGGGCGGCAGTAGCACAGAGTCGGGCGGGCCGTCAAAGGGGGGTGCGGCTGGTATGTTGGCGGTTGATGGCCGGGCGTTGTGGGCGGGAGTGACGACCGCGTTGCTGGCTGGAGCTTTTGCCGTGGCCTTGTAGAGCAAAGATAAAAATAAAAAGTGTACATGGGATGACGACGGCTATGGAAAAGGCATGAGATAGGTATGAATACGGTAGCGAAACGTCATGGATGAGTCAGGTGTCATGGGTCAAGATAGCTCCCTGTAGCCGAACTTTTGACGACTGTCTGCTAGAATGTCGCACATTTGTTTCATCCACGGTTTGGTGGCATGTTCACGACATGTACCAAAATGTTACCAAAGTAGCTATAGGGACTCAAAGAGCAATCAATCTAAACGTGAGAAGAGAGTACTTGGTCATTATCATCTCATCGTGAGAGAAACTACATCATGCTAATCGTCTGGAATCTACCTCGCATGTCTTCCAAACCCCGCACTGGGTTACTCGGCAGTAGTTGCATTCGTCCTCGCCGCCGCCTCACAAACTGCCTTGAGAGCAGCCGGCGCGTCATCCCACGGCATAACCAGTTCCACAAAGCGCATCTTCTTCGTCTCTCCACTCGAAAACTCCTCATCCTTGAACAGCTTCTCAACCTCCTCCTTGGTCTCAACCCTGTACGTCAGCACACTACCCTCTTCCGCACCAAACACTGCCGGAATGTCCTTGTACTTCCACTCTTGGACGTCGTTGTAGGCATCTTCCCAGCCGTGAATCAGGCGCTCAATGGTATAGCCCTGGTTGCAGATGACAAAGATGATGGGTGCGAGCTTGTTGCGAATCATCGTCGACACTTCTTGGGCCGTGAGTTGGAAGGAGCCATCACCGGTGAAGAGGATGGTGCGCTTGACGTTTGATTCTTTGGCAGCAAGGGCAGCGCCCTGGCATGCACCCGTTGCGTACCCGATAGAGCCCCAGAGGACTTGCGAGATCGCTCGAACGCCGTCGGGGAAGCGAGTCTCCCAGACACCAAAGTTGGAGGTACCGGTCTCGGTAATGAGAATGTCGTCCTTCTTCAGCCACTGTCCGAGCTTGGGCCAGAACCAGGCGTGCTTGATGGTGGGCTCAGCAGACGAGGACTCTTTCTCTGGCACATTGTTGTTGGGGTTGGGACCGGATTCGATGTTGAGCTTTCCAAGTTTGGCTGTCACCTTTGCGAGCACGCCGTTCATGCGAACACCAGGATATTCAGAGTATCGGACCTTGCATCCAAAGCTGTGTAGGTCGATAGTTGTCAGCTGCGACATGCGGATTGTGAAGCCTGCAGTGTTGAAGTCCGACTTGATGGCGCCGATGCTCAGGACGAGATCAGAAGACTCTACTCGTTCACGCACACCCACGTTAGATCCATCTCCGGCATAAACACCTCCGTAATTGGGTAACGTCTCGTCCACAGCGCCCTTGCCCATTGGCGCAACAAATGTCGGGATGCCTGATTTCTTGACGAGCTCGTGCGTCTCTTCCAGCGCTCGGTGACGGATAGCGCACGCGTCTACAAGAATGACTGGGTTTTTGGCCGCATGTAGAGACTTTAGAACCACATCCACAACGTAATCTTCGGCTTCTTGGTCATTTGGCGGGTACTTCAAGTCGAGTGGTGTGTTCAGCCTGTCGCCATCGACCTTTTTGGTTACCATGTCCGAGGGCAAGGAAATGTAGACGGGTCTCGATTGCAGATAGCACTCGCGGATAGCATTGTCAATCAACACGGCAGCCTCGTGTTGGCTGTTAAGCATCGAAACAGCGCATGAGATCTCCTTGGACATCCTGGAGAAGACGGTAAAGTCGCCATTTCCGAGCGTGTGGTGTAGCAGCGCGCCATTTTTCTGAGAGACGGTTGAGGGATAGCCAACTATGTGAACAATTGGCACGTATTCCGAGTATGCGCCTGCAATGGCGTTGACTGCTGAGAGTTCTCCGACACCAAATGTTGTCACGAGAGCCGAAATGCCCTTGATACGAGCGTAGCCATCGGCCGCGTATCCTGCAGACAGCGTTAGCAGACACAAGGTAAGATACGGGATCAGCTTCGCATTCGGTCGCTTTGGTCCCTTCCCGTAGGCGCCCGATTACGTGCATCTCAGCATTTCTTTCACGCACCGGCATTCAGCTCATTGCAATTGCCGACCCATTTCAAGCCCACCTTGGGTATGTAGTCGAGGGCCACGAGGTTGTAGTCTCCCGGTACACCGTGGACGGATTCAACGCCGACCTGCTGTAGTCGTCGGAAAAGGTACTGTTTCGTCATCAGCTAGCGCACCTTCACGTGGGCATTGCGTACTCACCTCTGCCACGTCAATTGGGTTCTTGATCTCTTGGGAGCGTAAATCCGACGCCATGATGCCAAGTTGTGCGGGGTGATGAAGGAAGTTTTGGCAGCTAGAAAGCGCCGTGTTTGAACTTGGATGTTTTGCGTCGAAGGTTGCTGGAGTTGTTGGGCGCAGCTGCAGCTACCTTTTAAGGGTCCACGAAGTTGCGAGAATGATATCATGTCCGGTCTTTGCCGGCCAACGCCTTGTTGGGCGCGTCTTGCTCGTGCGAGTATTCGGTATGCGTGTGTATGATGCGCCATGGTAACGCGGCGGGAAGGATCCATACGCCCTGTTTGTCAGCTCAGGTGGCGTGAGTATCAGTCACAACCAAACATGTGCTGATTTGATAGTTTTACATCAACAGCGTTATCGCATCAAAAGAAACAATTCTTACTGATCGTGACTTAATCCACAGGCATGAGCGCTGTATCAGATGAGTGGTCCATGGAGCCACTTCGCTTCCACAACGCGTGATTTTCTAAATCATGCTGGGGTCTAATGTCGCGCATTTCGAGCTGCTCCCATCGCTACTATCTCCTCAACTAGCTCGTTGTCGATATGGGTGCTCACGTCAACTGCACCTAGTGCCTATTGATGTAGCTAATTGCAGTCTCGCCGTCATCACTCGCTATTGTTGACAACGTCACTGGGAGGGAATTGAGAATTTACTATGCATGACGGGGACGCACGCATGCAAATACAGGTCCATGGGGGGAATACTAGTGGGATTTGTGCAGCACTTCCAAGTCGTAGCCTGTGTGGGCAACTGCCTTTCTATCGCGTGTCTGTAGTGACAGCCTCCTTCGATTCCTTATGTGATGTCTGAACGAGAAGTACGGGGGAGTAGTCGGGTTACCGGTGGTCTTGCGGGTATCTCCGTAAGTGAGTGTGCTACAAAGGTGCCCAGTGCTCCTTACATCGGACGAAGCCGCCATGTTTCATTTCGGGTAGAAGATGTTTGGTGAACCAAGCCGGCTAGCCATCTTGGATAGTAGTGCCAGTGAATGTGTACACGTGTATTAATCTACTACTTGAGCTTGCCAAAGCTGCACATGCACTCAAATGGAACGAAATGTAATGTACTACTCTAGTCCACTTACCCCACCATAGCCTCCGAGCGGGTTTACCAGGAAGACGTAAAAAATCATAATCGTTGGAGCAGCACACAGCATGGACATGTATTTGGTGTCGTAACGGCAGCCACAAGGGAGATTACAGTCGGACATGTCGTTGAGATGACATGCCGGGAGTAGCTAGCACGGGGTGTCGCGATCTCGGCTCGGTACCTGACTAGCAGCAGCAGCAGCACCGTCTTGCAGTTGACTAGTGGTAGCAGTGATGATCGGTAGACCTACTGCGACAGTGATGCTGCGACTTGATGCATTAATCGTCGTCCGCTATTCTCACCTGCCTCGCCGGGTTGAAACATGGTAGCGGGATCGAGATGCCAGCTCCCCAGGTGACTACGTAATCAGCCGAGTTGTGCGCATTGAGCGGGCCAAGGGTGCGACGGCTGGCAGGGCGAGGCATTGCCAACAGCACGGCTGGGGGGGGTCCTTTAGCAAATCATCACCCACGCTTCACTCGAGGCCCGTGCGCTGGCCGCGCTTTCACCATGGCCAGCCAGCTCAGTGTCAGGCTTGCTCTGGACGGTAGTGGATGCGGTCGATGCCCCTCGTCCGTCTTTGATCATACGCAATTGTCGTGCCAAGTTTGGCCCATCTTCCTGTCGCGTGCCTGTACCCGCCCAGCGGTCGCCATAGTCTGGTAATCGGCACACACTCACACACACTCTCTCTCTCACATTCACACTCACACACACACACACCAAGCGCAGGCGCCTGCGTTTCTCCTCCGCTGACAACCACGCCCCCTCCCCCCTCCGAAACAGCTGTCAGTCGGCCATTGTCCATCCATCCCCTCGTTTGTCGCAACGGATGCGCGATCCGTCTCCCGCGTTGCACCTGTCGCCTAGCACCGGGACCCACGTGTGCGACTGCCAGCGACGGCATACCCAGACCTCGCAGAGGGACCGAGAGCCGACAAAAAACTAGCCCTAGCAGTAGAGCATAGCAGAGCATAGCAGTACTCTACAGCATCGGCTAGGCCCTGGACGACGTCGAGATTGTAGCGTCATGTCGTGATGCGACCGCGCCCTCTTGTAAACCCCATCCGAGGCGCCTTTCTTCGTGCTTGCAGTCGACGCAGCAGCCGCTTGCTGCCCAAAATCTCCACCCTCACCTTGCCGTTGCGGTTGTCCTAGTCGCCGTCGCTGCTGCCACGCTTGCACCTCGCACTGCCTGTCACCGTCCACCGTTGTCGTTGTCGTTGTTGTCGTCGTCGCCGTCGCCGGCGCACGTCCTGGCCGGCTGTGTGCAAGGGCGCATACCGTCGCTGATCTGCTTACTTGACGGTAGCATCCGTACCCCAAGCGTCCAGAGCAGCAGCAATGCATCAGTACATACCTCCGCCGCCGCCCCAGCCCTCGAGCACCCCCGCGGCTCACATGGCCCTCCCTCCACCGCCGCCGCGACCGACGGGCTATGGCAACCTCGCTGGCATGTCCATTCCGCCGCCCCCGCATGCCAACAACTGGGGCCCTCCACGGCCGCCGTACCAGCAGCAGGGCTACGACCCGGGCCAGTATCGCAACTACCCCCACGCCCACCCCCTCCCACCACCGCCAGGCCCGCCGCCCAAGCAAATGCAGCATGAGCGCGAGCCACCTCTCAC
>Ga0265797_10009941_pt1 | contig 12214 bp, 10 predicted proteins | sample P2T30metagenome_FD_192433 | JGI IMG/M metagenome (GOLD analysis project Ga0265797, IMG submission 192433) | Plant litter microbial communities from East Loma Ridge, Irvine, California - P2 T30 | ecosystem: Environmental > Terrestrial > Plant litter > Unclassified | place: USA: California... | reverse complement strand
AGGCTTTGTAGATTTTTTTATTCTCAATTTCGAAAACCATTTTGTTGATGGCATTCATCACAGAATTTTTGAAACCCGAATTGGTTGCAGGGTCGAAATAGAGATGAATGTCTTTCGTTTTTGAGGCAACAGTTTTTGTAGCAGTTGAATCGGCTTCTAAACCAAATGAGCTGACAACGGTCTGAACTTTAGAATCGATATTTGAATTTAAATCTTTCGTTAAATTTTCCGGAATGACGATAGCCATTTGATAATCTCCCGTAAAAACGGCTTTTTCGGCTGATTTTTCATTGTAATAGGTAACTAACTCAAATGTTTTGCTGGTTTCCAGCTCTTTTTTGATGACTTTGGAAACTTCTGATTTGTCGTTATCAATGAAAATAATCGGGATTTTCGAACCTTCCAGATTTTTGAATGTCGAATCCTGAATTAAAGTGATGGTAATAATCAATAGCAACGGCATCAGAAAGATAATGACAATTCCGCCCGAATCTCGCTTCAGTAACTGAATTTCCTTGATGAAACTTCTCCACAATTTATACAGCATCTCTCAATTCTTTTCCGGTTAATGAAATGAAAACATCCTCAAGGTTTTCCGCATTGGCAACTCTTTCCACCAGTTCTTCGGGTGTCCCCGTTGCGTGGATTTTTCCGTGGTCGATGATAGCGATTCTTGTACAAAATTCCTCTGCTTCCGAAAGGTGGTGCGAAGTATAAATAATGCACGTGCCTTTTTTATTTAAATCTAAAAGATAATCGATTATGGCTTTTTTGGATTGAACATCAACGCCAACGGTCGGCTCATCCAGAAAAAGAACTTTCGGATTGTGAAGTGTTCCGGCAATCAGATTGCAACGGCGTTTCATTCCGCCAGAAAATTGGTCGACTTTTTTATTGGCAAATTTTGTCAAGCCCATTAATTCCAACGCTTCGTCAATTTTTTGATGAAGCGTTGTATGTTTTAAACCATACAGACTTCCGAAGAACAATAAGTTTTCTTTCGCTGTTAAAGTCGGGTAGAGCGCATATTCCTGCGGAACAACGCCGATGATTTGTTTGATTTTTGAACTGTCTTTTTTAGGTGACAATCCGTTAATGGTAAAACTTCCTGAGGTTGGTTTAATCAAACCTGAAAGCATAGAAATCAAGGTGGTTTTTCCCGCTCCGTTTGGACCGAGAATTCCGTAGATTTCGTTTTTATCGATGTTCAAAGAAATATCATTAACCGAAAAGTCTTCCGAATTTTTGTATTTCTTGTAGAGGTTTTTTATTTCGATGATATTCTCCAAATTATATCGCTTTTCTCAATTTCTTATAAAAAGCCTCTTCCAAATCAGCAATGTGCAACATCGATTTCGAAAGCTGATTGTAAATATCGCTTTTCGAATTTCTGTTTTTGTAAACTCTTGCAATATCCACGGCAAAATCTCTCCAAAGGTCTCCGATTGCAGTAATTTCTTTGGATAATTCCTTCAGCTCGTCATTTTTAAGAATTACAGCGGCTTCCTGTAAAAAAGCACCGTAAATAAACCTGAATCCGCCACCGCCGGTACCGATTTCTTCCTGCATTCTGATCAATTGTCCAAGATAATGATTGGTCACTTTTGTGCCTTTTTTCTCAGCCCATTTCGGGATGCTTTTAGCTACCCAACGCATCGCTTTTACGCCGATAATCGGAACAGGAGCCAACATATTTTTGCAGGTATCTTTAATCCCTTTTTTGATAGCTTCTTCCAAGTTTACATTTTCCGGAATATGTGTCGGAAAATACATATGCCCTTTCGGAGCGAGTGCACCTTTGGCATAACGAACTTTTTCGAGTTCGGCTTCAGTCAAAGTTGTGGCAAAATCCATCACAGGGTCGCTAATGAGGAATTTACCGTCTTCTTTTCCGTAAACTACAAGATTGTGGGCGTTGAAATGGAATTTATATTCTTCAGGAAAATAAGTAAGGTTGAAAACACCGACCTGTAAACCTGTCGGGATATTTTGTTCTAAATTTTTCTCCAAAGCAGCCTGAGCTTCCTTAGGATTCGAAAATTTGATTCTTTTTATTTTAATGCCTAATCTTTTTGCAGCCTTACTGAAAATAGCTCCCGGCATCGGACGGTAACTGAAACCCGGCGCAAAATTTACTTTCAAAAAAGGTAAATACACGAAAAATAATCCCGAACCAATTCCGAAAATCATAGGTTCACTGAGTTTTAAACCTCTGTTGAGAAGTAAATTGGAGGCAACGCCGTTTTCGCAATGGGCCGTCTGGTGGTGTTCAAAATTCAATTTCATTATTTACCGTCGAAGTTTTTGAGTTCATCTACCGAAATTCCGAACGTGTCGGCGTATTTTTTCAAAGTAGAATCGCTGAGTTTTTTAAATATTTGCGGTTTTGCGTGTCTTTTGACGGTCCATTGCCACTTTCCGACGTACGCTGCGAGAACCTGTAAATCCATTTTATTCAATTCCATAAAATAGATGATGGGACTCACGATGTTGTTGGCAACATTCTGTTTTGCCTCTTCAATTCTTTCATTGATGAGCTGCATTGATTCGTCAAGAGCTGCTTTTTTAGCTTCCCAGCCGATGCTTTGAGCGGTGGTGTAATTGTTATTTTCATCAGTCACATATAACATTTCGGTCATATTAGCTGACTGCAAATTACTTTCGTCTTGTGGAATGTCTTGTTTTTTCATTGATTTTAATTTTTCAATTCCTGAATAAACAAATTGATTTCTGCTCGGATGAGTAATTTGTCATTAATAAAAGTCTCGCAGAAAATGTTGCAAATGTTCTCGTACTGAGAAATTAGCGATGCTTTGGAAATGATATTGTCACCCACTTTTGGCAACGCAAAAATCTCAATTTTTTTGATATTGGTAATGAAGCCGATGACTTTGGTTTCCACATCCGGACCTTTGAAAAAACTTTGTCCAAGAATTGAGGAACAGGTCTGCGCCACATTTTCTATCAATCCGGCTTCAACAAATTCATTATTTAAAACAAAAATATTATCTGCTTTGATTTCGAAAGAAGTAATAACAGTTTCCGGAGTCAATTCCAATATGTAATCCGCCATCAGCATTGGTTTGCGATGGGGAAGAAAATTGTGGATGTTGATTAAGTTGTCGGATTTCAGTTCCATATTTTGTTTTAACCACAAAAGTCACAAAAGCAGTTTTCGACTTTCTTTTGTGACTTTAGCAGTTTTGTTTTTTATTATTTCACAACGGTTTTCATCTGCGATTTTGCAATTACCGTTTTATTGATTTTTGTAACAATTTCAACCAAAGTTACGCCCATCATCTCGTTTAGAATTGTCGCTTCAGAAATCAACTGGTCACCAACTTTCGGTAAGCTTTCAACTTCAACAGATTTGATGGCGCCGATGTAACCGGTTGGAGATTCTTTACCCAAAATAAAATATTTGTAACCAGTGTGCAAAGCAACAGTTTGTGCCTGATGTTCTATCAAACCGGAAGCCTGGAAAATTCCTTCACACACAAAAATATTATCTTCTTTAATGGTAAATCCAGAAATCACGTGATTCTCGGAATAGTCAGAAACTTCGCCAACCATTACGAAAGGAAACCTTTGCGGAATAAGACTTTCGACAAAATCTTTATCGTAATTTGGTAAGTTGCTTTCCATTAGCAAACCGTCAATAAGGCACAAGAATAAGCGAATCTTCCACTTTCCGGAACGCAAAGAAGGATTTTTTCACCTTTCTTCAGTTTTCCTGAATTCATCAGTTGTTCAACAGCGATGAAGATAGAGCCAGCACCGATATTTCCCACTTCGGAAAGGTTGTAAAACCATTTTTCCCACGGGAAATCCAAACCAACATTCGCAAATTCTTCCTTCAAACCGTCTTTGAAATAACCGGAAGAGATGTGCGCCAGAACGTGATCCACAGATTCCGGATCCAATTGATGTTTATCAAAAGATGTTCTCAAACTTTCCGCACCTTTTACCAAAATATATTTGTCGAGGATTTTTGTGTCCTGCTTCAAAGCAAAAATTGATTGTTTCAACCATTCGTCTGATGGATAATCTGCCCACGATTTCAAACTTCCGTCTTCCTGTTTTTCACATCCGGAATACATACAAGCCTCAATTTGGTGAGCGTAGGAATAAAAATCAATCCATTCGATTCTCAAAGAAGTTTGATTTTCTCTTGGTTTATTTTCCAGCAAAAAAGCACCTGCACCGTCGGATAACATCCATCTGAGGAACTCTCTTTTGAAAGCCACAATTGGTCTTTCTTCCAGAAGTTTCAGGTTTTCTGCCTCGTGGTCAAATTTGTCTGCGGTCATCCAGGAAGAAAATCTTTCTGAACCTACACAAACTGCATTGTCTTTCACGCCAGCTTTTACAGAAAGAAAACCATAATTCAAGGCGTTCATTCCGGAGTTGCAAAGTCCCATTGCGGTGTTTACCTCCACAGATTTGCCGATATTCAGCTCACCGTGAACCATTGAGGCGTGCGAAGGCTGGATTTGGTCTGCAGAAGTGGTTCCGCAAGACAGCAATTCCATATCTTCTTTTTTGAAATTCTCATCAAAAAGTCCGTTGATAGCTTCGGCTGTGATTTTTGCATTCGTATGCGTTGGATTCCCGTTTTTGTCCAAGGCATAATATCTTGTTTTGATTTGATTGTTTCTCAAAATCAAAGCCTTAGCTTTGGAAGGTTTTCCGTTTACCAATCCGAGATAGTCTTCCATCTCATCATTTTGAACAGGATTGTTTGGTAAGTACGTTGACGATTTGGTGATATATACGTTACTCATTATTTATTTTAAATTTATTCCTTGTAAATATTCTCTCTGTTTCTTTCTTTTCCACCATAAAATGGGCGTCATAAGGATGTGTGGCACCAAAACTATGGGTGAAATTATCCATATTGCGGCCATCAAATATACCTTAAAGAATTTTATAAGCAAAGGTCGTTTTTCTTTCTTCTTGATAATCAGATTACTCCAGACTGTGAAGATTTTATTGCCGACTTTTTCAACCCGAACCAGGAAAGGGCGGATTTCTACCGCGCCGTTTTTTACTAAATCCGGCTGAAGACCTGCAAAATCATTCTTATCCAAATAAGTTTTGATGATTTCGCCGTATTTCCCCGCACCATTGATTTCTTGGTCGGATACTCCAGCTGCCGGCAACATTCCGGTTTTTTCTTTTTGTCCGGTAGTCATCCATCTGAGAATTGTCAAAACGCTGGTGTAATTGTCGTGTCTGTCTACCAATGCGATGTTTCCGACCAATTTGGCATTCATTCTTTTCAAATAAACTTTCAGTTTTTCCTGGGAAAGCATCCACATATTTCTGGTTCCGGAAATCGTGACGACTGGTGTGTCTTTCAATATGTTTTCAGCAAATCCACTTTTCAGAAATGAAATAACCGGAATTGACGGTGTAAGGTACCAAACCTGATAACCAAACAGAATCAAATCAAATTTAGTGTTCAGAACTTCGTCGGAAGGCGGATAGATTTCGCTCGGTATTTGAAGATAAGATTCCGGGAACGTGTTGAAAAAAACATCACTTGACCACGGAAAAGGGAAATCTTCTTTCAGTTTGATATTGTAATAGGTTACTTTGTATTGTTCATTATTTTCAAACGGTTTGGCCAGATTTCTCACGATATCTTCCAGCTGTCCCGTTTGGGAATAATAAATGACAAGTATGTTTTTCTGCATCAATCTTTAATATAATTACAAAAATAAGTTTTTCAAATTTATTATTTCCGTCTCAATACTTTAATTGATTCTGAATTGTAAGCTAAGTTAAAATTGGAATTGCCAAAAAGCTTGTTTTCGGTATTGAGAAAAATGACGGTTTCCGGTAAAACAGTAATGTCTGCAAGGTCAAAATTGCGGTCAGAAACGAGAAGGATATCAATGGTTTTATGAATGTCAGAAAGCTTTTCTACGTAAATGAGCTTTCGTTTTTTGACAAGATAATTTTGTTCAGCAATTTCCCTTTTTTCTTTATTTTTAATAAAACTAAATATTTTCCTGCTCGCCTGCTGAATGGTAAGAAGGAAATCTTTCTGGCCAAAATCGTCAGCAATGTGGAGGATTGTTGCATCTTTTGGAATGTGTTTGTTCAGTTCAAAATATACCGATTTGTTTTCATTGAAATCGTCTTTCACAGCTTTCACAACTTCGGTTTCTTTGTAAAGGAAACTTAGAAATAATTTCTTTTTGAAATAATTTTCATCTTCAATTTCAGTTCTGAGTTTCGCAAATTCATTTCTAAACTTTGCATTGATATTTTTCGTCCGATCCTGGTAAGTTGTGCCGTACGCCAAATCATTTTGGCTTATTCGGTCGCCAACTTTGATTGTAATACTGCCGTCATAAATGATGAAATCGCCTTTCGGTAAAACTTCGGAATTTCCGTGGATATAGAGTGGTAAAATGTCCAGTCCAAATTCCTCAGCCAGATAGAATGCGCCTTTGTGAAAGCGTTTTACATCATTTGTATAAGAGCGGGAAGCTTCCGGAAATACAACCAAAGAGTAGCCTTCTTTCACTTTTTTTCTTAGTTTTTCAATTCCATTTTCTATGCCTTGCGAAACCGGATAGAAACCCAGCGCCTTCACAATTTTGCCAAAAACAGGTGAATCGTAAACCCAGTCATTTACCAGAAAAACGATTTTGTGCGTCGTCATCGCAATTGCTAAAGTGTCGAGAAAAGAAGTGTGATTGGCAATGATAATGGCAGGTTTGCTGAAATCTTCATTAGGATTTGAGATGATTTTTTTCCTTACAAATGGATTTCCGTAAAGTACAGATTTCATAAACTTGGCCATAATCAATTTGATAATATCCAAAGTTTTTCCTTTTGCATTTTTCGGGAAAAAACTTCCAATTGCAGAGAATATCAATCCACCTAAACCATAATAAAAAAACAGAATCACTGAGTGGAAAAATAGTCGGAGCGTGATGGGGGACAAACCTTTTTTCTGTCTGTTGATAATCAAAAACCTAAACCAAAACGGATATAATGTTGAGGTAATGATAATTACAGAAAGCATTCCGATCAACGCAACCAAAGCTAAAGAATGCAAAGCCGGATGTTTAGCAAAAATCAAAGAACCGATGGAAAGAATCGTTGTGAAAACAGCCAGAATAATTGAAATCCGATACGTCGGAAGTTCGTTTTTCCCCGTCGTATGTTCTTTCTGCATTGCCTTTGTAAGAAAAATACTGAAATCGTCGCCAACTCCGAAAACCAAAGTACAGACAACAGTGCTGAAAATATTTAATTCTAATCCCAGAAAATAGAGAATTCCTGCGGTCACAACACCTGTCAAAACAATCGGAAACATCGTGAGCAAAGTCAGTTCAAAATTTCTGAAAAAAACCACAATCGTGAGAAGAATTGCCAATAATGAATAATTGATCAGTGTGTTGAAGTCTCTTTTTAGCAGACCTAAAAAGTTCTCATTCATCTGCTGGCGGTCGATGGCGATGGCGTCTTTTCTCTTTTCAATGTCTTTGATGAATACGTCGCGTTTTTTTTCGTCTAGTTTTACGACATTCGAAACGGTATAAAAACCATTTTCCTGACTGAGAAATTCTGAGATTTGAAGTGCTTTTATTTTTTCGTAATCTTTGAGACTTAAAGTGGAGTAGGTTTTGTTGAGATCTTCATTAAACTGGTCAAAAGCCGAAGCATTAAAACCAAATTTATTTCCGTTCTTAACAAGCTCCGAAATAGTTTCGTTTTTCTTGTTTTGATTCCAGAATTTCTTCCAGATTTCCACTTTTTTCCGTTGGTCTTCTTTAGATAAAACGACGTTTCCAAGCGAATTGTAGCTTAAAATTTTTCCTTCTCTTTTTTCTTTCTCCAAAAATGTACTCAAAGCTGAATTTCTCGTCAAAGCTTCTTCCTCAGAGTTTCCGTAAGAAATCGTGTAAATCGATTTTGAAGTAATGTCTGACAGTTTTTCAAGTTTTGCCTCGCTTATTTTTAACTCCTTCGGAATGTAATTCAGATCGCCAATGTCTTCATTGAAACCAACGTGGCGGAAACCGAACAGACACGCAATAATGATAATTGAACAGCCAATGATTAAAGGTTTATTCTTTTCGTAAGGATAATGCCCGATTTTGTCGATGAAATTGCTGTTTACTTTTTCTGATTTCTCCTTCGGATGATACAATTGCGGAACAATTATCAACGCCAAAACCGATGAAAACAAAACCGTAATCGAGGCAAAAAGTCCCAAATCTTTCAGAGCTTCCGAACGTACAAAAACGAGACATAAAAATGAAACCGCCGTCGTCGCACTGCTCAGAATAATAGGTTGGGTAATTTCTTTGTAAAGCTCTTCAATATTATTGTTATGCTTGTAATGCGTCAGAATGTGAAGTGCGTAATCAATTGTAATTCCAATTAAAATAGCACCTACACTTAGTGAAATGGCAGAAATTTTATCTTTAATAAAATACAAAACCATCAATGCCAGCAAAACCGAAAATAAGGTTGGAATAAAAATGATCAGTGGTGTGAAGAAATTTCTGAAATAATAAATCAACAAAACCAAAAGCAAAGTCATCGAGATAATGACCGTATTCTGAATGTCTTTCTTGATTTGCTGTGCGTTGGCAACTGCAATCACCGGCGAACCAAAGTAACTCAATTCCGTTTTTCCTTTGAATTGTTTGTTGAGGTTGTCTTTTATTTCATTGAGCTGATTAATGAAAGCTTCATTGTTTTTCGTGTCGTTGCTTTTGTTTTTCGGTTCAATGAAAAGCAGAAGGTTTTTTCCGTCTTTGGTCACGACGTAATTATCTTCGAGCTTGAAATCTTTGCTGATATTGAGCGCGTTCAGTTTTTTTATGCCAAGAAAAGTGATTCCAAGCGGGTCTTTTTTGATGAAATCTTTTGTGACCAAACTCGTCGGCGAAACCAGAGAAACGTAATTGTTCTCAACCTGCTTTGCAATGCTGTCTTTGTTGAGTTTTCGCTCGATTTCCTGATAATCTTTATCGTCTAAAAACAACGGGAGATTCTGATTGACAAAATCAAACGTTTCGGAAATCTCGTTATCATTCACTTTTCCCTGAATAGAGCCGATGTATTTTTTTAAGGGTTTTGTTTTTTCTAAAAACTGGTCAGCCGTTTCAGATAACTGAAAATTGTCGTCTTTCGATTTCTTTTCGATGATGACGATGATTTTATCTGAAAAGTTGAGTTGTTTAAGAACTTTCGCAGTCAAATCAGACTTTTCGCTTTTCGGAATTATCTGATTGATGTCTTCTTCAAAATTAATTTTCGACGCAAAAAATAGACACATCGCAGAAATTCCTAAAGCAATTGCTATAGAAATAATTCTGTTTTTGGCAATCAGATAATATAAATAAATGAAAAATCGATGCATCTAATTTATTCAATCAAATTAATCAATTCGCGAAGTTGTTTGTCGGAAATCGTCTCTTGTTCGGATTTGTCATAAATTGTTAAGAGATAAACCGTTTCATTGTGAATAACGAGGTGTGTAATAATTCTTGCGCCGCCAGATTTTCCTTTCTTTTTGCTGGAAATTTGCATTCGGATCTTGTAGGAATTATTTCCGAGTGATGTTCCTTGTGTTGGATTTTCACTAAGACTTTCAAGAAAATCTGCAAAATCTAATTTTATCGAAGGGTATTTTTTTGCCAACTTCTTGATATTTCTATCAAAAACAGAAATAGTTTTAATTTTATAACTCATTCAGAAGTTCTTTGGCATCTCTGGCTTTTGTTTCGCCTTTTTTTACAAGGTTTAATTCTTTTACAGCGTCATGCAGATCTTCCAGGATTTCATTTTTTCCTTTTTTAGAAATCTGAAATTTCAACTTCAATGCTTTAGCAAATGCTTTCAACGCATCGGCTTCTTCAGAAGTGTTGGGCTCTATGATGAAAATATCTTGTGTGGGCATTTTATTCAGTTCTGTAAGCAAAATTACAATTTTAGTACTTAAAAGCAATATGTAAAGTTTTTCTTATCAGTAAGTCAATATTTTAGATGTTCTAAATACAGATAATTAAGTTCGTGTAATTGAGCAAAATCAATAATATATATAAGGTATAGACAGGAGAAATAATTCTAAAAATGGTTGATAATAAAAAAAACGCCTACTTTTGCAAAAATTTTTCAGGATGCCAAAAAACTTAGTGATTGTCGAATCTCCGGCAAAAGCAAAAACAATTCAGAAATATTTAGGTTCAGATTTCGAGGTCAAATCCAGCTTCGGACACATACGAGATCTGCCTAAAAAGGGAATGGGAATCGACTTGTCGAATTTCACGCCCGACTATGAAGTGTCTGCTGATAAGAAGAAATTAGTGGCAGAATTGAAAGCCTCTGTGAAAAAAGCCGATATGGTTTGGCTGGCTTCCGATGAGGACCGTGAAGGTGAAGCGATTGCCTGGCATCTAGCGGACGAATTGAAATTAAAACCTGAAAACAGAAAAAGAATCGTTTTCCACGAGATCACCAAAAATGCGATTCTGAAAGCGATTGACAATCCAAGAGATATTGACCAAAATTTGGTTAATGCACAACAGGCAAGACGAGTTCTGGACCGTATTGTAGGTTTCGAAATGTCACCGGTTCTTTGGAAAAAAGTGAAAACCGGACTTTCTGCAGGACGTGTACAATCCGTTGCTGTAAGATTGGTTGTAGAGAGAGAAAAGGAAATCCGTGAGTTTAAACCGAAACCGAGTTTCAAATTAGAAGGGATTTTCCTTAATAATGCGCAACAAGAGATTTTGGCGAAACTTAAAAAAGATTTTGAGAAAGAATCGGATGCAGAGAACTTCCTTAATCTGGCAAAAACTACAGACTTCAAAGTTCTGAATGTAGAAACCAAACCGGGAACAAGAACCGCTTCGGCGCCGTTCACGACTTCCACTTTGCAACAGGAAGCTTCTTCCAGGCTTGGATACAATGTAACTTCTACAATGCGATTAGCGCAGAGACTTTACGAAGAAGGATTCATCACTTATATGAGAACGGATTCCGTGAATCTTTCTCAGGAAGCAATCAATGGTGCGAAAGCGCAGATCGTTTCTGAATACGGTGAAAATTATTCCAAACCAAGAAATTACACTACAAAATCATCTTCTGCACAGGAAGCCCACGAGGCCATCCGTCCGACAGATTTTTCTTTAAAATCAATCGGTGATGCGCAGTTGAACAAATTATACCAATTAATTTACAGACGAACTCTGGCTTCCCAAATGGAGAATGCGAAGATCGAAAAAACTGTGATCGAAATTGGAAATACCAAGTTGCCACAACATTTCGAAGCGCAAGGTGAAGTTATCATTTTTGATGGTTTTCTTAAAGCTTACGGCATTGTGAAAACGGAGGATGAAGATGACGAAAGCAACGAAAAACTGTTACCGAAAGTTTCTGTTGGTGAAACTTTAGACTATAAAAAAATTACCGCGACAGAAAAGTTTACAAGACCATCCGCAAGATTTACGGAGGCTGGTTTGGTGAAGAAACTGGAAGAGTTGGGAATCGGTCGTCCATCGACTTATGCACCAACAATTCAGACTATTCAGAATCGTGAATATGTAGATAAGAGAGAACTCGAACCTCAGAAAAGAGAGATCGTGAAAATGACATTGGGAAAATCCGGTGTCAAGAAAGAAGTTCTTGAAGAGAAATTTGGTGGCGACAAAAACAAATTTATCCCAACCGATATTGGCGAAGTTGTGAATGATTTCTTAACCAATAATTTTGCTGAGATCCTGGATTACGGTTTCACGGCAAGAGTGGAGGAGAGTTTTGACCACATTGCAAACGGTGACCAGAAGTGGAAGGAGATGATGACGGATTTCTACTCCAAATTCCATCCAAGGATCGAAGATGTTGAGGAAAATGCAGACCGTGCGAATGGCGAAAGAATCCTGGGTGTTGATCCAAAATCCGGTAAAAATGTTCACGCAAGAATCGGAAGATTCGGACCGATGATCCAGATTGGAGAACAGGATGATGAGGAGAAACCAATTTTTGCCTCATTGATGGCGCACCAGAACATTGCGACCATCACTTTGGAAGATGCTTTGGAAGTGTTCAGACTGCCTTTCGATTTGAAAGAAGTGGACGGACAACCAGTTGCCGTTGGTGTTGGAAGATTCGGCCCTTATGTAAAATGGGGCGAGACCTACATCAGCATTCCGAAAGGTGAAGATCCACTTTCTGTGGA
>Ga0265797_10009940_pt1 | contig 12214 bp, 8 predicted proteins | sample P2T30metagenome_FD_192433 | JGI IMG/M metagenome (GOLD analysis project Ga0265797, IMG submission 192433) | Plant litter microbial communities from East Loma Ridge, Irvine, California - P2 T30 | ecosystem: Environmental > Terrestrial > Plant litter > Unclassified | place: USA: California... | reverse complement strand
CGAGGCTGGCATTCGAGCCGAGCATAGCGCTTTAGAGGACAAACGGAGATTCTTGGCGAGGGTTAGAGATGAGGAGATGCACAACGCCGAGGAGACCTCCATCCCAGCCCAGGTCAATTCGATAGATGCGCCGCTCACTCAAGAAGAGCTCGACACCATCCAACCTCTGAGCGCTCCACCTTCGCTGATCGATTTTCCTCACGACAAACGTGTGTACTCCATGTACCACTTGTTTTGGACCATAAAGCGCAAGAATCACGAAGCGGCAGCGAAATTCAAAGAACGGTTGCTACCATCAGAGATACTACCTATGATCAAGGAGCAGGAATTTGCTGTCCTCCAACGCATTTCGGATCACATGCAGAGCCTACATCGTCCACCAACCCCTGCAGAAATCGAACGTGAGTACGACACACAGTCTGAGCGCGAACTTCAAGACTGCAGCAAACTCGACCGTTTTGTGAATAAAGCAAAAGACTTTCGCAAAAGCATCAAAAAGTTCTTTGCATCGGCAAAGGAGAAGGTCACTGGCGCGTTCTGCATCGCTGGTGCGAGTGATGTAGCTCCTGCCGCTCGACACGCATCTCCGCCGTCGCCATTCCGAGACGTGAAAGGTCAGTTCATGACCGCTTTCAAAGATGCGATCAACAAGATGAACATCGATGCCAGTCACAATTGGAATGGAGGCCAAGCCATTCTTCAACTAGCTCAGGTCGACGATCTTGCGCTGAAGTTGGAGGCTCGCATGCTGAACAACCTGGACCAAAAGCATATCGGTACGCCCCTAACTCGTCAACAGCAAGAGACCTTCTACATTCAGGCTGGTCACGAAATGCTGAAGCAGATCCGGGATATCAAATGCTTCGTCCAGATAATTCAAGCATATTTGGCTATGCCTGGTTGAGCAGGTGGTTATGAGCGTCATCAACGCCGTAGCCACCCTCTGGTTTGCGATGACCCAAGGACGCCAAGCCATGCACCTAGTCCGCAATATTGACCACACATATGCTACCAAGATTTCTTCCCAATAACCATGAAAGCAAATGAGTTTGAGACTCTTCGGGTTAGGAGAGTCGTACCGTACTCATCAGATCAACGCTAGTTTGTAAGTTATCACCACAAAAGCATCGTTTGGTGTACACACTAACCTTCACAAGAACCACGTTTTGAGCCGTCCTCGCCATATCACGTCGCCGCCAAGGGTCGGTCGCGATCTTTTATGATGCACCGTACTCAGCACGTACGGAATTTTGAGTTCAGATTTTACCACATCATGTGCGGTCGGATTGCTTTGAAGGGTCGTTTCTCCTTTCGGTACGCATCATATGCTGCCGTATCATATCCGGAGGAACAAGTAGCTTTGTGTGAGAACACCGTAGAGACTAGCATCACATTGCCGTCGGGGAAAGGTGAAATCTATACTATTTTAGTCTAGTGAACTTCCTGTATAGCATTGCGAATGAAAGGTTACGACACTTTGCTTGAGGCTGAACATAGTGATAGATTCCGTAGCGAGCTCACTATACAAAGTGGCGGCGTCTATCTTACCAAGAGCGCGTGCTGTTCGAAGACAAGACGCTGAAATCCAGTGACATAACCGGCTGCGAAGCATATGATAGAATTTCTTAGCAAGCCTCACAGAATGTAGGGTTATGAGACACGGAGAAATTATGACGTCATTGCGTGAAATTGCGACGATCAAAATTAGTTTCCCCTCAATCCCCGGATCTTGAGGCTCATTAAGCCCGGTGGTTCTGCAGTCCATTGTGTTCCCCCGCATACTAGCTAGAAAATGTTGCATGCTTAACACCAATAGCACCGCGGGATTATTCTGGCTAAATGAGTACAACCGATATGCAAGAGATTCGTCGGTCGTGCTTCTTCCCAACGGGCTGGTAGCACCTAAGAGCCACCTGCACCTGCTGGTCGCTGGTATGCATAAAGCTTTCTGCATCGCCGGATGCAGGGTAAGCTCTGTCAAGGTTTTTCAAGATCCTTCAAGATGCGGTTCTTAACGAGGGTCACGACAGCTATCCTTGCGTGTTCGACAGCGACGCTCGCGCATAATTCGACGTTCCTCAACCCAGTACTTCCAGGCTGGCACAGCGACCCATCGTGCGTCAATGTCAACGAGACGTTCTTCTGCGTAACCTCTACTTTCATCTCGTTTCCTGGACTACCCATCTACGCATCAAAGGATTTGGTAGACTGGAAACATATCAGCCACGCATGGAACCGTGAATCTCAGCTTCCGGGCTACAGTTATGCCACCAAAGGCCAACAGGAGGGCATGTACGCGGCAACCATCCGACATCACCAGGGTGTTTTCTACGTGATCTGCGAATACCTGGGATCTGGTGACTTGGCAGGTGTGCTGTTCAAGACTACGAATCCGTTTGATGATGAATCCTGGAGCGATCCAGTCAGATTCGAGGCCGGTAAGATCGATCCCGATCTATTCTGGGATGATGACGGCAAGGTGTATGTTGCGACTCAGGGCATCATTTTACAGGAGATGAATATTGATACCGGGGAAATGGGACCTATTTCGCAGCTCTGGAACGGAACGGGTGGTGTTTGGCCAGAGGGTCCGCACATCTACAAGAAAGACGGGTGGTACTACCTCCTGATCGCCGAAGGTGGAACAGCTGAAGACCACTCCGTCACCATGGCTCGCGCAAAGAACATAACTGGACCCTACCAGTCCAGCCCGTTCAACCCTCATCTCACGAATCGCGGCACACCAGAGTACTTCCAGACTGTCGGCCATGCAGATCTTTTCCAAGACAACAACGGGAAATGGTGGTCTGTCGCGCTCGCGACGCGCGTGGGTCCTAATGGCACTTCCTTCCCCATGGGTCGCGAAACTGTGCTCACACCTGTGACATGGGAGTCTGGCCAATGGCCAGTGTTTCAGCCTGTACGAGGCAAGATGGAGGGCTGGCAATTACCTGCTCGCTCAAGAGATATCCCAGGCGATGGGCCTTTCAATGCAGACCCAGATGTATACGACTTTCCTCAGGGCTCAGCGATACCACGAAACCTAGTATATTGGCGTGTCCCTCGGGACGGCGCTTTCAAGACCACGCACAAAGGCCTGCAAGTCATGCTCGGTCGCAATAATCTCGCCGGCTCGTTCAACGTGTCTGATCCAGCTTCGAGGGCTGTAAACTTCATTGGACGCCGCCAGACCGACAGCACATTCGACTTCAGCGTGGATATGTCGTTCGACCCCAAATCTGATGGGCAGGAAGCTGGAATCACTGCTTTCCTGTGGCAAACGGCAAACATTCAGCTCGGACTAGTGCGCAACAATGGCACGACTTATCTGCGTTACAACTCTACAGAAGAAGTGGAGAAGAAAACGCCTGTACCTGCGTCTTGGCACGGAAAGGCTATGCGGCTCCGCATCACAATGCCGGATCCAAATACGTACCTGTTCTCAGCGATGCTAGCGAGCGGCAAGTCAAAACAGATTTCGTTTGGTAGAGCTTCAACAGCACAGCTGAGTCCATCGGGTTCCTTTGTTGGCACGCTGATTGGTGTCTACGCTACCTGCAACGGAGCTGGGTCTGGGTTGGATTGCCCAACCACCACGCCAAAGGCGTACTTCAGGCGGTGGAGATACAAGGGTATTGAGCAATACATTTCGGAGACTCAGAGCGTGCCAAGCGCAGATTTCAATCAAGATAGATAAGCTGTAGCTGAAAAGTTAAGTAGCAAAAATCGTCCACGCTGGTAGGTCAACTTTTAACGAGATTTATGACTTCATTGTTCCGCCGTGTGAACCCTGGCCCGGAACTTCACATTTGGTGGGATATCAACAGGTCATTTTCGAAGGCAAACGACATGTAGCAGGGAACCGAGACATTGTATGTACAGCCGCTGCATCTGCTCACTTCATGTGTTCCCCTAAAAATAGAAGTCTCTTCCGCTCTGCATTTCCATACTAGCTCGTATTCCATCTGTCATAGACAACAAATCTTTCATCATATTCAGTCATAATGTCGACGTCTAGTGCGTTGTAAGCTTTGCGTAGCCTAAGACTCACTTCCCATCGCTTATAGCATGAAGAATATGATCTCGTAGCCTTGTCGTGAGGACCCTGATCCAGATCATATGTATGCCCGATCACATCACCATATGACCCTGAGACTGAGTCCAGTCGTTCATCGTGTCATAAATGAGAAAAGATGTAATTGAAGGGTCTTCTTGAAGATGCCACCTCTCTCTTGTTCTTCGGTGACAAACCACCTTTCCTCTTGTCCACGATACGGAGACGAAGCTTTTGTTAAACACAATACGACAGCATTCAATTCTTCCCTCCGTTACAACGGACGTACACTCACCAAAGACATGTACAATCATCCTGACAGCCAACTCACTGTAGGTGGGGAAGCAGCAGCATCTATAACTTCCTCTCCGCCCTGCATTTCACCAGACAACGAGCCCATATCTGCCTCTTGGTCCTCCGATGAAGACGATCTCAATACCTCACCCATCCTCAAACGTGGCCTCTCTTCCAGCCCCAACGATAACGACGACTCACTAGCATCTTCTCCACCGCCTTTCCTCTCCTCCTCTAGCCCAAGCCTAAGCCCAGGTCAAAAGAAGGAACATGTTCCTTCTGGATTGCCTCCGGAAAACCCCTTCTCTTCCACTTATAATGCACCACCACCTCGCCCAGCAAATGACATCAGATCTTTCCCTTCGCCAGCGGCCACTCCTACTCCTCCGCCTCGCTCAGGGAGAAGCTCGGAGCTGACCTCTGCACGTATCGCCGCGTACGAAGCACGTACCGCAGAAGCAGCCGCAAGAGGCACCACAGGAACCAACCTAGAATCGCAATCACCGCCCCTCGATGAAGCTGCAGAACAATTCTCTGCTTCACAGCCACCTGATAGCTTCTGTAAAGATGCAACCCAGCGGTCCCCTGGATCGCTGTCTGATCCCGCCAACAAGCTAGACGAGTCAAAGAAGCCACGTACCGCTCATCATGCGTCCTTCTCCGCACGACCTACCACCAAGCCCAACCAACCAACCCACGGGGGAGAGAACGACAAAAGGTCAACATCCGTTTCTCCCCAGGTATCTTCTTTTGCAGACTTTTACGTTGCTGCGACGGATAAATTTCCGGAATTGTCGGACGATAGGGCGCTGGAGCCGGATTGCCCACAGGAGAACCAGGTATCATCTGGACCCAGTGCAAGACGAAGTGGGATAGTATTGAGTGAATTGGAAGAGGAGGTCATTCGAGGAAAGGATAATGATCTCGCCATAGCAGATGATGACGAAGAAAAAGAATGGTGGGAGATGGAAGATGAGGACGAAAGAAAACCCCGTCTGCGATCCCTATCCCACTTTCAGATCGGAGGTGAGAATGACATGACTGCGTTTCCTGTTAGTGCATTGAGTAGCCGCCAGGGCCATTCGACGATTCCAGACTCTGAGTTCTCTTTCGTGTCCGATGCACCCTCGGTTCTTGACTTATCCGATGCGCAGTGGGAGGAGGACTCGAGGTTGTACTGGGAGGATGCGTGTGCTGAGTTGAACGAAGTGGCCAACTCAGTTTTGGCCGCCAACGAGGATAGTAAGTCCGTGTCGCACACTATCTTAGTGCCCAACCTCCAAGGCTCATGGTCAGATACTGACAAGCATCTATAGATCCAAGGTTCGCTCGCATCAATCCTCATTTCTCTAGGTCGGCGATACCACCTAAAGGCGAACACAGCGAGCCGGCCGAATTCTCTGATCAAAAGCCCAGTCGAGAGGACGTCCTGCAGATTTTCCTCTCCGGCTACCCCAAGTACGAAGTATCCAATGTCTTCCACGAATCGATTGATCGAACCAAGCACTTGAACGAGGAAGCCGATAGGCGAGCGACGTGTATTGATGATCCTGATGCCGAACCAAGTCCACCCACCTGTCACGTATATGAGAACCTGAAGTTGCCGCTGCATGAACGATTGAGCAACATGTTGCCTTCGCCGGGTAATTTCACCCCTCCGTTACGACCAGATCCGTTCGTCGTCTGGACCTATGAGCACCGACCAAAAGACCATAGTCTCCAGGTGATTAAAACGGCCAGTACAACCCCAGGTCTCGAACTCAAGGATGAATCACTCAAGGCTCGAGCTGAGCAGTACCGCAAGAATAGAGAGCTACTTCAGGGGGCGCTGAAGGAAGTATGTATCCTGAAGGCAGTACCAGACACTGCGCATGCACTCGAGTGTCCGCATTGTCATAGCGTGGGGGCGTCCGGAAGCATACCTGACGGGCCTCGCTACCAAGCTGACGTCGACGCATTACAGTCCTTGATCTTGGAACAGCACGAGCTGAGACGAGACCTTGAGCGCCTCGAGGCTACGAAGCGTGGCGTGCAAGGTTCGATCTCAACACTGAGTATGTTCCCAAGTCGCCATCGTTTTGGGAACGCGAAGCGGAGGCTGGCGCTGGCGGGGCAAAGAGAAAGGGAGGTATCAGAGAGAAGGAGGGAGGCGCTTGAGTATAGGGAGTCGCAAGAGAGGACATCGGCCACGGAGTTGTGCCCGCTTGATCAGGAGCTGGACCAGGCCCTGAACGCCCTCGATCCGATTGCGAAGTCTCTCCTTAATTCTTCTCGTACCAGCATTGCGACGGCGAACTTGGCCACCGGAGAGTGTTTCCCCTTTGTCAACCAGGCGGGGCCGCGCCGCGCCGCTAATCGGAGATCTTCTTCTGAATACAGCGACCGTCCCGCGAAATCGAAGGATGAAGTTGCCTCACCGCAGTCCGTGCTCGAGAAACCGGACATGGTTGATGTTGGAAACGTTCCAAAGCATCCTCATCCACCCGGTGCTCAGGATCGTGCCGCTGCTTATCGGATCATGAAAAGCGTTCAGACATACCACAACAGTGGACGAAAGAGCCTGGCATCGGTACGCAGTGGGTCCGTAGACGGCGATTCGGCTCGGGTCGGGAGAACCAAAGAACGTAGGAGACAAGAGGACGTTGTTGTCACAAGTCCATCCCGCCACGAGGAGCGATATCCTAAACGTCAGAACATTGTCCAGCAGTGAGAATGATTCATGTCGCCTCTACAACGCAGCAGCTCTGGAACAGATTCCGCACCAGGTTTTACGTCTAGGTTCTTCGCTGTGTTGATTGGAGCGGTAGATCTTTGGAGATTGGTGTAGCAGCTGTATCAAGGAGCCTTGCGCATACGTTGTCGGGGTTCTAACGGTGCTAAGTTCTGGCCTTTCGTAAGTTGGACCAAGGTATCATTATTCACCGAACACTCAGGTTCAGCTGCCGGTCGGGAATCGATTGTCCAACGTCGTGTCCAGCATAGATGAGCATGGATAATAGGGTGGGTATCTGTGGTGCATCGAACCGCCATCTCTACCAGTCTGTTAGTCTCTTGTAGTTCATACAAGATCATAAACGTACGGGTCGCATTGCGTCAGTACTTTGTCGACCCTTCTTCCGTGTTCGATTGCTGTTAACTAGATGGTCGATGCTCTAGCTTGATGTACTGGCATAGGCTTCGTCTATCAGTTTCGCGGGTACTCATTGTATTCTCGGCAATGCGGATCAGCAGTCAGAGTCAAAACGCTGGACGTAAATGCTCTTCTGCTCGTATGCGCATCAGCGATTCTTGTGATCTTGACACGACGCGCCGACCCAGATGACCTTCTCAATAACCGGATGTCGTCCATAGTAGGCGCATCGATCCACTGAATGAGTATGATAGACACAGCCGCAGACGGGAAACTTCTCGACTACGCGAATACACATGCTGTGGGGGCTGAGCTCGGACCGATAAAGGTATTGTCTTGAGACGAGTTTGTGCAAGGTGCGTTTGATAGAATGAGAGATGCATAGATGCGTGAGAAGCCAAGCAGAGGGTATCAGAGAAACGTAATCATGTTAACAGGCTGCGGAAGCATTGGAGGCAAGCATGTTCTGTAGGCATCGTCTCGAGTTCGGGGCTAGTGGGAGGTGACCCCTGCATGGTGTGAAGCATAACGACCGTCTTTTCTCTGATGCGCCTAGCGGAGAATTCAAGAGGAGCTGTTTTGCTTAGTCAAACGGTGCGATACAACAGCGGGAAGCAGTCCCATTGGTGATCTGAGTCAAATTGGGCCTACCTGGCTGTGGGCACCCGCGTGGAAGCAGGGAGTAGGACGACGGGCATCAAGCCACCGAACGACGCTTCCCACTTGAAGTCCAGGTAGACATCTTAGCTATCGAATGGCATTCCAGCGCAGCCTGTCATGACCCTAGTGATGTCTCAGCGGCGCACATAGCTTTACGATCTCTGGACGGCTGTGGCCTGTGGTTCGCCCATTGCGAGCTGGGTTCAGATTAGATCAACAGAAGGCGACAACGGCAGTGCGCTATCCGCGGCACTGGTGTTATAAGCACGGGATGATGGTGAGGCGTCTCTCGCTGCCAGAAGAGGAGGGCCGATATAAAGGAAATGTTCCGAGGCTCATCGGCGGAGTACGTATACACAATAGGCGTAGCAGCAGACACAGTCGTACGTCTTTTCATTACGATGCTTACTGATTGACAACAAGCTTCACAGTGTCGTGTGTGCAGGGGATGACGATGCCGAACGCTAGGATACAGGCACGAAGCACTGACCATCATACGTCAGCCCTAAATCTCTGGGCATTATAGCCTACCACACCTCGTCAGCCTCCCGAGGTCCTCCAGCAGTCATCTGAAGTCGTGTATTAAACGTCATGACGACTACAGAAGTTTCCCCGAATGCTTGCATGCTATTTTCCAGGCAGCAAGCCTTGATATCGCTACCTGATAGATAACAGCCTAGAATGATTCGGGAAGACTAGGCAACGCTCTCCCGGTCTGTGTGTGTTCCGCGCCTATATGCATTGGCTGGGCTTTTATGCTTTTGCGACGTGGTGGGAAATTCTTTTTGGTAATGAAGATGTGATTTACGTTGATTACTAATAGTCTAAAGAACACGACCAGTCAATGAGATGTCTTAATTCGACATCAGACTCAACTCATCCAGGAATATATAGCTCGAAGCTACACCGTTGTTAGTGGATGGAACACAATCATAGTCAAAACGCAACGTTTGCTCATTGTCCGACGGCACCAATGGCGTGGTTGTAATCGGCCCTTTCCACTTGTACGGTCCTGGATTATCCGCGATCGTCATAGTATTGGTATACACGTTGACACCTCCCAAAGAAACCGTCAATGAGCAAGATGCAGAGTTCGTAATTGAGTGAAAATCGTACCAAAAGGTCAACGTGTACTCTCGCGTGGTGTCGAACGAATATAGAGTCTGGTATATACTCGCCTTAGAAGGAGTAAAAGAGGTTGCGGAATTCAAGATGGCATATACAGATCCTTCATGCGCAGCCTCTTGTAGTCGATTCGGGTACGTGCGGCCTCCTTGTCCTTTAGACCAAGAATTGATACTACCAGAAGGACCCGAGCCAACGATGTCTTCAAATGATGGATTGAGCAGAATGTTCACTCCCGGTGGGAAAGTAGAGACCGATGGTTTTACTGAAGATGAAACAACTGTAGTCGAAACTACATCCGATGAAGAGGGTGTAGGCGTAGGTGAGGGTGTGAGCGTTTCAAAGCTGCTGATGATCTCCGACGAGGACGGAATTGGGGAGCTGCTGATGGAATCTGTAGATGAAGGCGTTGCAGAGATGCTGACGACTTCTGACGACGAAGGTGTGGGTGTAGGTGTGGGTGTTTCGAGACTACTCAAGACTTCCCATGAGGACGATGTCGCAGAGTTACTAACCACCTCTGACGAGGATGGAGTTGCGGAACTGGTGGCGGATGACGAGAACGGATCTGATGAACTTGGTGTCGGAGTGGGCGAGCTGCTGGAAAACTCGGTACTAGTGGCGACAGTGGAGGAGCTTTCGACAGACGAGGGCGTTGGCGTGTGAGGACTGCTGGTAGACAAGCTACTGCTAGCTGATGACGATATAGTGGTACTGCTGGCAATGGGCCTACTGCTTAAACTGGATAACGATGTGGTAGACGCAACAGAGCTGGGGATAATTGTTGACGAGCTGGAGCTGGACCTGGATGAGGATGGCGCGGGATCGCATTTGCCATAACCCTTCTGGCACGACTGAGGACCGCAATAGTCGTAACTGCTGCCGCACTGCGCAAGTCAACCTTCTTAGATCACGGCTTATGATGAGCAAATGGGACAGGTGTCTTACATAAAAGTATTGACTGCAGCAATTGCCCCATTTACTGCCCTGGCATGTTTGCCCACCAAAGCCAGCACCGCAACGAGCATTTTTGGATATTGGCTGCTTAGGAGAGGCGGAAGGTGCAAGGCCTGTTGCCGTTGAAACAGTGGTCTTTGTAGAGCTTACAGGAACCTTTTTGCACGATCCGAAGCCTACTTGGCAACCGGTTTCGCAATAGTCTTTGGTAGATCCACTGGAAATGGCGTCAACGTAATCCTATATATCTCTCCAGTACAACTTACCACCAACCATATTGGCTGCAACAGCTTCCCCACTTTGAGTTCAAGCAAGAAGTTCCTTTGCCAGGCGCTCCACATCTGGCATCTTTGGAGATTGTCGCTGCTTCAACACATAGGACAAGCCCCAACGTAAGGAACGATAGACCACGCATAGCTGGAAAACGAGTGTGAGTACTTGGCTGAGATCACACGGAGTGGAGTAGAGACATCAGGAATATATACTCCCTTTCCATGTCCGAGTCAGAACTGGTGGCGCATGTTGCACGTACGAAGAATCAGACCAAACGATGAAGTCCAGCTGAAGAAGTAAAATCAATATTCGCGCACCAACAGCAAAACGATCTGGCTCATTGTAGTTGTCTAGCCATTTTGTTGTAAGGCCATCGCAATGATGATCTAGAACAGTGAGTATTGAGCCTCAACTTGACGTTCAGCCGCATGTAAACAGGGGGGAAGGGGTCCACCGGAAACTAATTTCCAAGCTAAAAGTCGGCAGTCCTGCCGCAAATCTTTGTAACCCCAGTCCAAGAATCTCATTTTGAACTAGTACAGCCATTGCAGTTCATTGTGGAATCAGCCACTCATTTTAAAAGACCTAGACACTAGGCAAATCACCCCACGTCGACGGGGTGTGGCGTCCAGAACAATGCTGTCTTTGGTGTAGCGGATACAAAATAAGTCGAGTCGAGCAGTACACCCTTGACAGCTTTCCCAGGGTCTTGTCAAACACCAGATCGGAGCGGCCGGCGGACACCTGAAATACATTTGGCCTGGCTGAAGCATTTGAGCAATACTCCAGGGAGGAACATGAGCAGAATGCAAGGGCGGGAAGGGGGCGCATGCATCTGAGTGCTTTGCTTCGAATAGCGCTCCGGTGACTTTTTCAAGCAACAAGACTTCAACGACGAGAGAAATAACAGCGAGTACAGAAGTGGGGTATCTATAATTCGAGGCTTTTACACTACAGCCATCCACAGCCACGCAAGGAAGGGAGAAGAAAAGAAAAAGAAAAAATAAGAAGATGAACAGGACTTATGTGAACACTGTCCAAAACACCGCAACCACGCGGTTACATAACCCTTTCCCCCAAATCATAGACTTTCGTCAAAGCACAAATTCCCTCCCTTCCCTTTCCGCTTTCCCAAACACACTTTCCATCACCACCACAGCAACGCGCTAAGAAAAGAAGAAGTGAAAAAAGAAGCTTTTCAGATGCCCTCATAGTCATCATCTCCTTCTCCTCTTTACACTCCCACCCCCACCAAGTCCCCTCCTCGTCTCATCCTCCACCTCCTCCACCGTCGCACTCCCAGCCGGCGAAGTCGACGTACTACTCGCCCCACTCGCCGCCCCATTGCCCACCACTCCCTCTTCATTCCCATTCCCTCCTCCATTAACACTCAGCAGGCCCGAATCATCCTCTCCCATGCCACCATTCGCCGTCGTATCCGCAAAGTCAAAAGCCGTGTCCCCCCCACCATTCACGCCATCGACAACGTCAAAAGGCGTACTATCGTCAAAGGTGAAATCCGGTATACCGCCATTCGTGTTATTAGCAGAGACAGCGCCATTTGCTCCACCACCGCTCTTCTGCTCCGACGACGTCATCACCTCCGGATTCGCAGCTACATCCCCCGTCGACGTAAAGAAATCATCGTCATTAACAAAAGAATCCATGTTAAGATCGTAACCACCCGGTTCGCCGAGCCCACCATCTCCGCCACCAAAATA
>Ga0265797_10009939_pt1 | contig 12214 bp, 8 predicted proteins | sample P2T30metagenome_FD_192433 | JGI IMG/M metagenome (GOLD analysis project Ga0265797, IMG submission 192433) | Plant litter microbial communities from East Loma Ridge, Irvine, California - P2 T30 | ecosystem: Environmental > Terrestrial > Plant litter > Unclassified | place: USA: California... | reverse complement strand
ATTTGAAGGTGTACTATTTGAAGGTGTACTATTTGAAGGTGTACTATTTGAAGGTGTACTATTTGAAGGTGTACTATTTGAAGGTGTACTATTTGAAGGTGTACTATTTGAAGGTGTACTATTTGAAATTATATTTTGATTAAGATTTTTATCTAAATCAATAGAATCAACATTATGTGTGTTTTTTTTAAAATAAAAAAAACTAAAAATAAAAAAAAATAATAGACTTATAATAAATATTATAAATCTATTTTGGTAAAAGAAATTGAAATTAACAACAAATCCTAAAATACTCAAAAAAAAATACAACAAATAACATAAAATCAAAACAAGTTGAAATTAATTTTTTTTTTTAATAAAACAATCAAATTACAATATAAATAAATAAATAATAATTTATCAATTATTATTATGCGTGAATCTCTACAAATTTAAAATAAAAAGTTAAAAACAATAAACTTATCGCAGTCAAATTACTAAATAAAAAAAAATTATATGATAATGTATTATTAAAATCAAAATCAAAAAATTCATACTTCTTAATATATTTAACTTTATTTAATTCTTCTTTTAAAACTAATTTTTCAAAAGGAGTAATTGTAGTAGGAATTGTCATACGATATCTCGTCATAAGATCTATTAATTGAGTTCTATCTATCCTTGCAATAACTCTATGATTAGGGATCTTTTCATAAACAATACAACCACTTACATTAAATGTAGATTGATCTTGTGCTGGTATAAAATCAAAACTATTTGCTTTTCTCAAAGCATTTACATAATGAGGGTGTTGTAAATTTAAATTATTTAATAAAGTTAATCTTGCAGTAACGAAATACCAATTATAAAAGAATAAAAGCCCTAATAATAAAATTATTATAAATACAAAGTATTTTTTAATAAATAAAATAAATTTGAGATGGTTTAAAGTTTTAGGATAATCAGTGGTTGAACTATCGTCATTATTAGAAGAATCGGTACTTGAGTTATTGTTATCATTAGAAGAATCAGTATTTGAGTTAGAAGTCGAGTTATCAATAATATTATTATTTTTTTCAAATAACAATATTGTTAGTATAATTATAATAAGTACTAATATATAAATAATAATTCCTAAAATACTCAAAAAAAAAAAAGAGTATTATATTAGTATTTTTTTTTTTAAAAAAATACTAATATACATATAGTAATTAATTAAAAAAAAAAAAAGAAAAAAACATCAAATCAAATATCAAGGTGGAATTAATTTTGTTTTTTTATTTTAGTATTTGGTGTTTTTTAAAAAATAACAAATACTAAAATAGAATGTCAAATCGATAATTAAAACATTTAATATATTTGTATTTTAATTTTATAAAAAGTTTTTACTTAACATTATAATTACACAACTATAAATAAATTGTAACACCAATACTATTAAAAATTGATATTAATTTTTATAAAATTTATAATAAAATTATGAAAAATAAATATATAATGGTGATACATGTGTATATATATATATATATAATTTTAAAAAAATACAAATAACATTATAATAAGACTTATTAAATTATATTAAATATATTAACAATCCCACATGGAATCGAACCATGAGCACTAGAGTGAAAATCTAGTATTTTCACCTTTAAACTATGGGATTCAGCGGGGATAAACCCCTTTGAACACACCGAATAAATAATATTAATTAATACTATTATTGGCTTTTTTAAAAAAAAAAAATTAAAATTATAAAAAAAAAAAATTATTTATAGTATAACATTAAAACCAAAACCAAACATAAACATTGAAAATACACAAATAAAAATAATAAAAAAATCTTTTCATGTTAAATCTATTGGTAATTTATCTTGATTTTTTAAATTTAAACCAAATGTAACATTAAATCAACATTTACTAAAACCTATTAAACCAAAAAAATTAGCAACATACATAATTATTATTGTAGTAAAAGGAGCAGAACATAATAAACCAGAAAAAATATAAAATTCACTTAAAAATTTTAATGTTCCAGGTAAACCAGAATATAAAATTTGCATAAACAATATAGCTATACCTAAATTAGGTGTTGTATGTAATATACCAGAAATTTCAGAAATTATTCTAGTTTGATATCTTTTTTGAACACAATCTACTAAATAAAACATTAATGATGATAAAAATGCATGAGTTATACAAAATAAAACACCACCAATAAATGCACCAGCATCACCTCATAAAAATGCTAAATAAATAATGTTCATTTCTTGAACTGTACCATATGCAACCAATTTTTTTAAATCTATTTGTCCTCACATTTTTAATGATGCATCAACAACACCCATAATTGTAAAAATAGAAAAAAAAGAAGTATCTATTTCTGAACCAAATTCGTTGGAAACTTTATAAAAACCATAAATTGCTGTTTTAACTAAAAAACCACTTAAAAAAATAGAAAAACCAGCAGGTGCTTCAACGTGTGTTTTTGTTAATCAATATTGTAAAGGTCAAATAGGTACTTTAAAACCAAAACCTAAAAATAATAATAAAAATAAATACCAAACTTCATCACCAGTAAAATTAAAATCTCTAATAGAGACAAAAGATGTGTTACCAACTGTATAAAATATATAAGAAACAGCACTTAAAACTAATAAAGAACCAATTTGAGTTCAAATTAAAAAATATAAAGAAGCTTGTACACCTCTTCTATAAGGACTTACAAAATAAACAAATAAAAATGAAGGTATCAACATAGCTTCATAAAACAAAAATAATAATAAAACATCATTTACTATAACAAACATAAATATAACAAAAACTAAAAAATTACAAATAAATATAAATCTGTTATTTTTTCAAAATAAACGTGTATCTAACGCTAAAAAAGATATAAAACCTACTAAATACGCTAAAATAATAAAAATAAAACCAAAAAATTCAATAGAAAATTTTAAACCAAATTTTGATGCCAAAGGTATTTTATAAAAAAAAATATCTAAACAATTTAAAACTGAAGATGAATTTAAAAAAAAAATTATTGAAGAATAATAACATTTTATAAAAATTCAAAAATTAAAACAATTGATAAAAAAAGAAACCAACAAACTCATAATTAATATAAATCTAATTATATAAATTGAACTAAAATTTTTTATCAAAATTTGAAAATTTATAAATTTTGAAAAATAATAAATTACAGCAGAAATTATCATACCTAATAATAGGTAAATTATATTAAATTCTAATAAAAATCTAGCTAAATATAAATAATAAAGATTAATTGGATTATAATTAACAACAATAAAAACAAAACATACAAAATAAATTTTAAAATAAAACAATAAATGTTAAAGTAATATAGAAAAAATTATTACAAATACAAAATATTTTACATAATTACCATAAAAATTTTCAAAAATTCAATCTTTATGTATTATTTTTATTTCATTCACTTTTAATGATTTTAAACCTAAAGTAAAATAAGTTAAAACTCTAGTAAATTTAAATTTAAAATACCTCATATTAATATAAGTTCATATATTTAATTTAAATAAAATAGAAGGTGTATCTGTTAGATTGTATCAATATTTATATAAATTGTTAAACAAGTTTTACAAATTAAACAATTTTAGTAAAAGATGAAAGAAATTTTTTTCTTCTAATATTGTTAGATACAACACCTCTTAACAATGTTGATTTAGGTGTTAATCTTTTTTTTAATAAAATTAAAACATTTTTGTTAAAACATATATAAGAACCATCTTTTCTTAAATTTTTATATTTAGTTCGTATAACAATTGATTTGTGTTTACTTTTTTTAACAATAGGATTTTCAGGTAAGACTTCTCTAGCTGATACTTTAAAAAAATCACCAATAAAACCAATTCTACCTTTAGCACCTTTGTAAACATGAAAAACTCTAGTTTTTAAAACACCACTATTATCACCTGTAGGTAATACTGAACCTTTCTGTATCATTTTTGATATATATATATATATAATTATATATAATTATTTTTTTGTTTTTTTTTTAAAAACACGTGTAGCAGCTACATGGTTTGTTTGATCTACTAAATTTTGTTTTCTTAAAAAAAAAAAATTTATAAAATCATTAAAAAAATCAAATAAAGTAAATAAACTATAATAATTGTTTAATTTAAAGTTTTTACTAAATTTATTTAAATTTACACACACTAAACTTACAAACAACAACAATAAACCAACCATAACAAATTCAAAACTATTTATATAATAATAACTTATAAATAATCCAAATAAATCGTTCATTTTTAAATTATATAAAGCTTCATAATAGTTTTCCCACATTAAATAAGAATTTAATTCATTAGTAAAATTAAATTCTAAATCGAAAGGTAAACAAAACCATGTAAATAAAAAAAAAAATCCAGTATAAACACCAAAATATTTAAATGAATAAACTAATAAATTTAATTTTATAACATTACCATACACATTTAGATAAAATAAAAACAAAACACTAACAAAAACTATTACACATTCTGTTAATCATAAAAAAGCTGTAAATAATTCTAAATTGTATAAAGCTAAAAATAAACCAAATAAAAAAAATTCGATAAATAAATAAAATAAAGTAAAATATAAATTATTAGTTGAATATATTATATACATAACATACAATATTAAAAATTGTAATAAAAAAAAAACATTAAAAAAATTCATCCAAGGTAATCAAAAAAAAAAAATATTAAATATATAATCAAAATTATTAAAATTTAATCAATCTATTGTATTCACTATTATAATATATTTTATAAAATATAAAAAATATTATAATAATAATTATAAAAATTTAATAAAAAATTAGGTAATTCTCATCCACCAAAAAAAATTATAGATATAATTAAAGAAAAAAAAAATAAATGTAAGTATTCACCTAAATAATATAAACCAAAAAAAAAACCACCATATTCTGTTGTATAACCAGTCACTAGCTCTGATTCAGCTTCTGGTAAATCAAAAGGTGCTCTACTTGTTTCTAATAAAAATGTTATAATAATTAAACCACTCAAACCAAAAAACAAAAATATAAATCAATAATTTTCTTGATAAATAACCATTTGTAAAAATGAAAAAGATTCACTAATTAAAATTACATTCAAAAGCATTAAACCCATAAATAATTCTAAATTTAACATACCAATACCAGTTCTAACTGCTGCTAACATAGCATACTTATTTTTACTAAAATAACCAGTTAATAAAACACACATACCAAATAAAACAGAAAATAAAGAAATATACACTAAATTATACTCTATTTCAAATAAAGAAATACTAGGACCTCAAACACCATTCATTCAAAATGAATAACAAATAGCTAAAGCTATACTAGGAATTGTTACAAATAAAAATCTATTTGATTCGTCAGGAATTAAAGAACCTTTTAAAAAAAGTTTAAGAGCATCTGCAATATATTGTAATCTACCTTTATAACCTACGTAATTTGGACCAACCCTTCTTTGTACTAAAGCTAAAAACTTTCTTTCAATTAAAGTTAAACAAGCAATAACTACTGTTAAAATAAGCATTAACACAATATTAATAATAATAATAATAACAAATCCTAAAATACTCAAAAAAGGTTTGAAAGTATTGTATTATCACCTAAAAAGATAATTAATACAAAAGTGTAATCTAATTGGTTTTATAATATTCAAATTCATTAAAATATGGTGTAGATAAAAGTAATCTGACTTTAGAATTTGGTAACCTTGTTAATTTTTTTGTTGTATATTGTAAATAACGTATTTTAAATACATAATATAAAACACGTTTATGTCATCTAGGAATACCTAATGTGTTGTGAACTGCAACTCTTCTTTCAATATGAGAATCTAATAACATAAAAAAAAAAAACATAACACCAATTAAGGTTGTTAGGTGTCCTACAGAAGCCATACCATGTCAACCCATTAAAAATGCTGGATAATCATGAATTCTTCTTGGCATACCTGAATAACCTAATCAAAACATTGGTATAAATGTCATTCATTGACCACCAAAATAATAAATCAAATGTAAATAACCAAATACTCGTGAATATTTCACACCAAATAAAGCTGGAAAATAATAATAAATACCTGCAAAACAAGCTGTAATTGTAGCACCAGATAACATAAGATGAAAATGAGCTATAACATAAAAAGTATCATGCATACAAACATTTAAACCAACATGAGAAAGTCACATTCCAGTTAATCCACCAGACATAAATAACAACATATAAGCTAAAGCAAATACAAATGGTACATCTCATTTAATAGCACCATTTAATAATGTTAAAGTTCAATTTACAATTTTAACAGTAGCTGGTAACGATATCATAACAGTAATGGTACTATATAAAGCTCTGCTTCTATGATCAAGACCTACTAAATACATATGGTGACCTCAAACTACAAAACCCATATAAGCCATCATATAAATAGCCCATATCATGTGGTGTTTAGAAGCAATACGTCTTGTATTAGAGTACGGTAAAATCATATTTTGAATTCCAAAAGAAGGAATAATTAAAATATAAACTTCAGGATGACCAAAAAATCAAAATAAATGTTGAAATAAAACTGTATCACCACCATAAACAAATTCAAAGAAAGTAGTTTGTCAATGTCTATCTAATAATAACATAATCATTGCAGCACCTAAAACTGGTGTAACTAAAGCTAACATTCTCATAGTTAAAAATAAAGCAATTGTAATAAAAGGTAATAAAACACGTCTATTTCTTAAACCAGGCATACTTAAAGTTCTTCTTGTAATTAATAAATTAGTAAAAGATATAGTTGTACTTACACCAGCAAAAATAACTGCTAAAACAGCGATATCTTGACTACCAATACCTGTAAATTTTGTATTACTAGAAAAAGGTGTTATAAAAACTCAACCTGACATAGTCAATGTACGATTTGAACATTTTGTGAAATAAACTTTTTTTCTTCGTGCTTTAACTGCTTTATTTGCTACATATCAAAAAGATTCTGGATATTGTATAATAGATGTTCAAAATAACAATTTATTTGGAATAAAAGAGTATACACTATAATTTTCATAATTAATTTTTTTTCTTGGTTTTCAAAATGTAAAAAATGAATCCAATTCAAAATTACTTAAAGATTTATTAAAAAAATAACTGTTTTCTTTAAAATCCATATATTTTCTGTGTTTAGATTTATCTAATAAAGGTGAGTAAAAAGATGGTTTATCGTAATAACGTCAAAATTGTGGTCTTAAAAAAGCTGTTTTAGCTATTAATAATCACCCACAAGGTTGAATTCAGAAACCAATACTATTTAATCTTGGAAAAGCTACATCTTTAGATCCAATATGATAAGGTATAAAAAAATTAGCAAAACCACCAAATAAAATTGGTACTACAACAAAAAAAACCATAATTAAACCGTGAGCTGTTATAACTTGTAAATATCTTAATGAATCACCTTTAAAAAATGTACTACCAGGGTAAGCAAGTTCTAATCTAATCATAGTTGCTAAAGCAGCACCAGATAAACCAGTTATCATACTAAAAAAAAAATAGTTTAAAGCAATTCTTTTATGATTAATTGTATAAACATATTTTTTTAAAAAATATTTTCTTAAATCGTTAAATCTATTTAAATATATTTTAAATCTTTCAAAAAATAAAAAATTTGTGAAATCTGTTTGAACACCTGAAAAAAAGAAATTTATATCAGACAATCTGATAAAATTTTTAAAAAAATTATTTATTAAATTTGTAATAGTTAAATAAATTTTAATAGTGATGCTGTCCACTGAGAGTTAAACAACTATAAAAAGATTTATACAAAAAAACCAAATTATAGTTATATATTGTTAATTAAATCAAAAAACAATATAAAAATATTATATAAATACATATAATTTAAAACAAAATTTATTTTATAAAAAAAATAAGATCAAAAAAATAATCAAAAAATTATAAAATATTTGTATTTTTTTATAAAACTATAGTATTTGTAATTATAAAAAAAAATTAAAATAATTAGTATATAGTAAATAACTATATGGTAATATATTAAAAATTCATAATTAAAAAAAAATAAAAAAAATAAAAAAAATAAAAAAAAAATCAAACCCAAATTATTAAATTATTTTAATAAATCTTTAATAATTCTTTCTTTTAAAATATGTTTTCTAAAAATTTCAAAATTATTACCATTATCAGAAAATTTTCAATAAAAAAATGAAGAATAATTAAATTTTTTTAAAAAATTTAATTCAAAAAAATTATTAATAATACCATAATAAATTAATTTAAAATCATTAAATAATATTCTAAAACCTAATCTTCTATTATTAACATAAAACCAATAATAAGGTGTATCTAAAAATCTTCTAAAAAAAAATTTAAATCAAGGATACATAAAAACTCATGTAAATATGTATAAAATTATAAAATTTTGATAATTAGCTGCTAATAATGGGTATCTTATTCTTTTTGTTTCTCAGCATCTTAGTACAAAAAATATTCAAAAACCATAAATAAAAACTATGTGTCAAAATTTTAATATAAATAATAAATTTATATAATGATTTACTATTCTAGTTCTTCTAGGTTCTTGTTCTAAAGATCATGAATGATCATCAACGTCATAAATTCAATTTAAATTACCATAAAAATTGACAACATGAAAAAATTGATAAAATTCTAATCAAACAATATAAGTTAAAAAAAATGTTAAAAATAATAATCATATACTATGTTTTGAATATAAATTTCATTTTAATGAGACAAGTAATAAATATGTTATAACTATAAGTAATACACTAGGAAATAATTTTAAAAAAAAAAATTTTCAAGAATATAAATGTGTTTTAAAAATACTAACTTGATCAAACATGTAAAAAGATTCTTGAGAAGAATTGATTGTTAAAAATAAAAAAACTAAAAATGTACCACCTTCTATTAATCAAAATAAAATATAACTTCTTCTTCAAAATCTTTGTATAGATGTAGTATATTTACCAAATTGATATTTTTTAAAAAAAAAAACAAAACCTGATAACAACCAATAACCAAACATTAAAACAACTATTCATGAAAACATTATTTTGTTGAATGGTAATAATTTCATAACTAAAGAACAATAAATTATACCAAAACAAACTGCTAAAGGTAAAATCCAAAATCTTAAACCTAACCAGAAATATTTAATACCAGCTAAAAAAGAACTTTTTAACATTGTATATAAATTGTGTTGATTATTTAAATTTTTAAAATTATAATAAAAACCTTGTTTTGTACTTAAAACTCTAAAATACGATCTAAATAAATTTGTTTTATAATTTTTTATAGAAAAATTTAAAGAAAATAGTTTTAATCAAATTATATCTATATTTAAATATGGTAAACTTTTATGAAATAAAAAAACATTAGATCTAAATTTGTATGAATTGTAATTATAATAAATATTTTCATTCATGTTTTTTAAATCTTTTCTTTGTTTGTCTAAATTACTTAAACCAAAATTTCAAAAATCATAAAACAAACAATAAACAAATCATGCTATATTTTGAGATAATTTTATTAAATTATTTAAATTTAATGAAATAAGAGATAAAATATTTGACACTTTAATTAAACAGGGGAAGCAGGATTCGAACCTACACTAATGATTTTGAAGACCACAGTTCTACCATTAAACTATTCCCCTTATAATCATACTATAATATCATTTTAATATGTTAATATGTCATCAATTTATAAAATTGTGTAAACCAATGAATAACAGATTTTCATCTAAAAAGTGATTCATCTTTTTGATTTAAACTTTCTCAAAAATATACAAATTTACCGTAATTTTTAAAAATTAATAAATTTCTTAAAAATAAAAAAACATCGTTTAAATGTGTAATAACATTTGATAAAATTGTATTATTATTAGTTGTAAAAAAATTTAATATATAATTTTTTTTTATAAAAAAATTTAATAAATTCATTAATAAAATTCTTACATTTAATAAAATTAAACCAAATCATTTTAAAAACATAAAAAACTCATTTTTTACATAAAAAATATTAAAAAAATTATATTTTAATACTCTTGAAAATATACTAGAATATGCTAATATTAATAAACCTCACCAAAAATAACCAAAATTAAAAGTAAATCTATAAAACATAAAATATAAACCATAAACTAACATAATATTCAACCATAAACATCAATAAACACCTGTTCTATATAATTGTCTGTTTCTAGAATACCTACCTTTGTTAAAAATTCTATTTTTTCTGATAAAAAAAAAACTATAATTATTGATATTGTTTAAATTTATATGTTTTGATAATGATGTTTCACTAAATCTTACAGGATAATAATTATTTAAATTTTTTAATCAATTTTTATTTAATTTTATTTTTAAAAAATCTATAACACTATTTTTATATGAAAATGTATATATACTTTTAAAATTTTTAATAAAAACTTTTAAAAAAAAATTATATTTTTTATACACTTTATATATATATTTTTTTCTATTTACAACATAATCTGTATACATTTTAGATTTAACAGGTGTAACTCTACTTTTTGTTTTAAAAACATTTTTATTAATTTTTTTTGTACTAAAATTGTATGTGTATCAATCATCATATTTTGATAAATCATAAATACGTAATAAACCTTTAGAATTTGTCATAAATACAAAAAAAACCCAATTTAATTTTACTAAATTATTTTCATCAAATTTTTCAAAATATATAGAACTACATAAATTATAATATCTTTTAAATAAAATTTTTTGTATTATTAAATATACAACAAAATTGTTTATTTGTAAATTTTTTTTAGAAAAAAATAAATTTTTAAAATGTTTAAAAGTTTTTGAAAATACTTTTGAGTTTTTAAAAAAATTATAATATTTTCTCATTAATTTTAAATTTGATAAAGTATAATCAGATTTATCAAAATATAAATGGAAAAAAAAAATTAATGGAAAATTGCTTTTTCTGAAATTTATTAAACTATCATCTAAATAAATATTAGCAATAGTATCTTTAAATAAATTTTTTCTATGAAATAATGCTAAAAAAACTTTTTCAAAATAAGATAAATCATTAAAATCACGTTTAAAAATAACAGAAGTTTTATTAAATTTAACATAAAAATGTTCTATAACATCTCTAAAAAAAAAAACAAAATACATAAGAAAACCTCACACATAATAAAATAAAAACACTAAATTTGAAAACAAAATTATATAAAATGGTACTAAAAACCATCATAAATATTGTTTATTTATTTAAATAAATAATTAGTTTAAACTAATAATAAATTATTTTTTTTTTAAAATATTTTTAATAAAATAGTGTTTAATCATAGATTTATTAAAAACACTATAATTAGAGTATTTTGGTCTTAATTTTAATAAAGTTTCTGTAAAAGTTCTAAATCTTATTAATTGGTAAGAAGAACTGTGTTTTCTGTTAAAAAATTGAGTAGGTCAAATTAACTCTACTATTGAACTAAAAATTAAAAGTTTAATGAAATTATAAAATAAAAAAATAATAATAATTTCTTCTGCAAAAAACAATTTTAACTGAATGTAATAATTAAAATCATTTAAAAAACTATAAATACCCACTAAAAAGTTTGTTTTATTACAAACAAAAAATAAAAAATATAAAAAATATAAAAAATATACTATTAATCCACCAGCAGGTTCCCCTACCAGTACCTTGTGTCAACTTCACTCAAATAACTAAATTGTCCTATTAGCCCAGCTTTCGTATGTTTTACTAAAACAAAGAATTAATAATAATTCTGATTCCCTCTCTCTCTTTTTTTTTTCAAAAAAAAAAAAAAAGGTATAAATTAGCAATTGTAATTAACATTTTTATTAATATTTAATTACCAACAAGCTTCCCAGAGGAAAAGACACTTCAAATCAATTTAATTCTCAGAGCGTGATGGGCGGTGTGTGCAAAATTTGACTTTTCATTCACCGTAGCGTACTAATCTACGATTACTAACGATTTCATCTTCATGTTTTCGGGTTTCAGAAAACAATCTGAACTAAGGTAATTTTTTAAGATTTGCTCCAAATTACTTTTTCGCAACTTTTTGTCTCTACCTTTGTAACACGTGTGTAGCCCAAGATACGCAGACCATAATGACTTGACTTCAGTCCTTACCCCCATTTATTTAAAACTAAATAAATCTAAAAA
>Ga0265797_10009938_pt1 | contig 12214 bp, 11 predicted proteins | sample P2T30metagenome_FD_192433 | JGI IMG/M metagenome (GOLD analysis project Ga0265797, IMG submission 192433) | Plant litter microbial communities from East Loma Ridge, Irvine, California - P2 T30 | ecosystem: Environmental > Terrestrial > Plant litter > Unclassified | place: USA: California... | reverse complement strand
AAAAATACCATTATGGCTTCCAAGTGTGTGCACCGCGGCTGCGGCAAGACCTTCTCCGACCCCGAAGAGCAATGCAACTACCACCGTCCGTCCCGACCCCTACACCTTAAAAGAAGTCCACCGCAAACAATCTCACTGACACACCAACAGCTGGCGTTCCCGTCTTCCACGAGGGCCAAAAGGGCTACCGCTGCTGCAAGCCGCGCGTTCTGACCTTCGATGAGTTCCTGACCATCACTCCTTGCACAGATGGCAAGCACACAACCGTCGACGACACTCCCGCTCCACTCGAGCAGAAGCCCAGCGACGCCGAAGTCGAAGCCAAAATCAAGGCTCAAGAGACCAAGCAAGCCGAAGCCACCGCCAACCTCCCTCCTCCCGTCTCTCGCCAACCCATAGCAGCTCAGCCGCCTCGTGCCTCTGGCGCAAACACTCTCGTACCACCCGAGGACGAGAGCGACGCCGAAGACGCCGCCGTCCCCGACAACACAACTTGCAAGAGGAAGGGCTGCGGCAGCGTGTACAAGGCCGGCCAGAACAGGAGCGAAGAGCAATGTACCCACCACCCCGGCCAGGCTCTCTTCCATGAAGGAAGCAAAGGCTGGACATGCTGCAAGCGCCGCGTGCTGGAGTTTGACGAGTTCATGCGCATTGCCGGCTGCACGACCAAGGCGAAACACTGCTTCGTGGGCAAGAAGAAGGACGAGCAGACCGAGGAAGCGCTCTCGGAAGTGAGGAACGATTTCTATCAGACTGCCACGACGGTCATCGCCAGTCTGTACTTGAAGAAGATCGACAAGGAGATCAGCAAGGTGGAGTTCAAGGATGCGAACACGATTGAGCTGGATCTGCGCACCACGGACAAGAAGAGGTACCGCACTGGCATGCCGCTGTTCGGAGCCATTGACCCTGAGAAGAGCGCTTTCAAGATCATGGGCACCAAGCTTGAGCTCACATTGGCTAAGGCAGACGGTCTTGGCTGGCCCGTTCTGAGGGCAGACGATAAGCATACCGGTGAGATCATCCAGGCTGGAAGGGCTGGCAGAGTGTAGATGGAATCATCGCGGCATTTGGAGAGGAAAGTTGCATAGGGAAGGCGTTACAAAGACGTGTAGCAACACGAGAAGCAGCATGATGATCGCATGAGTAGACGAGAACAATGGCATGAGAAAGAAAAGAAAGCAGAGAGGCAATCGAAGATGTAAAACCATTTAAAGTTGACAAATTATAGTTTCATCGAATACAGCAGGCTTGTGAGCCAGCTCTCGCAATATCAAAACAAAACAGCAGTCCATGTTCCCTATCAGAACAGATCCGCCGGTAATAGCCCGCCATCAGCAGTCCGTCGTTAAGATTGCCCTCACAAGAACTCTCGAGTTTCAGAAAAAAAAACCCACTCGCAGACCGCATCAAAAGAGCAAAAGCCTTTTTCACCAAAGCATCCAGATCCCACCACCCCATATCAAACACCTCTCGCACGCAACCCCATTCTCAAAGTCCCTCATAGAGCAACACCCTTCCTGGCCGCTCAACTCCTCCCAGCGCAAGCGCCTCTCAAGCCTCTCTTCAGAGCTGAATGCGAAAGCCGCCAAGATCCGCGTCGCAAGAACGTGCTGCTCCCTGAAGCTCAGCTCCTCGTACTGCAGCGTCCTCTGTCGGGCGTAGGATTACCCCATCTCGACCAGGAACTGCTGCAAACGGGCGATCCGCTCGTCTTCGGTTGCGGATTCCTGATCGCTGGAACGCTCGGTTCGGTTTGCAGTGGGGGTGACGGGCGGTTGCCTTTGCAGGATTGCTATTAGAGCCTGCCGCGCGATCGACCCGTTGTTGTTGTTGTTGTTGTTGTTGTTGGTGGCGGTGTTGTTAGCTTGCGGACGAGGATGCGGCTGCAGGATCCAGCGACCATTGCCGTACACGATCGGGGCGAGCTGTTGTCCCGGTCGGAGTCTGAGGGCAGTAACTCGTCCACGAGCGTGAATATCACTGATATGAGGCGGTGCAAGATCGCTGTAGTCGCGTGGATCCGGGGTTGTGGGCTCGTCGACGAGAGTTTCGGTATCCCACGAAGACGGAGGGGGTGAAAAGCGTGTTGGGTGAATGGTCATGTTCCTTCTGATGGGGATTGGGCGGGAGCGATGGGCGCCGGAGAGGCGAGATGGGGTGAGGTTGTCCTGGCGAGTGGTGGCGGAACGGTTGTTAGAGCCGTGGCTGTCTCCGCGCTGGCGGGCGTACTGGGACGAGACAGTGCGGCGGGCGAGCATGGCTGCGGGTGTTGGTGTGGTTGATGCTGTTGCTGTTGCTGGCCTGGTGTGGATTCGGTTGCTCAGATCGATTCTGCTGGGGAAGTACGGGAGCATTGTCTTGTTTGTCTTGGAGTTGCATCTTGGAGTGAAAGACGAGGGAGGTTTTCGCAGGGAAGAGACCAGTATGATAAACACTGGCGGCGGTCGATCGAAAATCTATGCTGCATGATTGTCGCTTCTGGGTTACGGGATAGGAGGACAACGGGTGGGGTTGTGGCCGTGCAGTATGTTGGTTGTCCCAATGATAGGCTCTGAATTAGGTAAGCATGCATCGTATCTGCTGCGATATTGAGGACAGCCGTAAGATTGGCGGCTGTGTCTGGGAGACGTATGCATGATGTAGTGCTCAATATTCAGGAATGTCATCGAAGCGTCCATGTCTCTGATCATTCGTCGAAGGCTTGCAAGATGCCCAGGCAACCATCCGTTCTTGTATTCGACGTACTTGTATTTTGCTGCTTTGCATCTGTATGTGCTCAAGGAATAAGGTTTTGGGGTCCGTTAAGCTTTCCGCATGGTGCACCCGATAAAAAGCACGGGCTGAAGTGAGGACATAAATTGTATATAAGCTCATATCCAACGGAGCTTAGTCATCGCCATGACCCTATACAGTCGTAACGCCATTCGCTCATCAAGAAAGAAGTAGAAACGGCGCATCGCGATCCAGCGCGATTCGCTCTCCCCAAAAATGCAACATGCGCTGGAAAATTCTCAAGCAAGCTCGGTCCTGCCAACCACACTCTCTCGATCCCGCCTATAACCATCTCCACCCGAACTCCTACTGCGTTGCGCTCGCACGCTCCGATCTCCCAAATCTCCCTCTCCTGTGAAATCGAACTCGCTCACTTCCGACCAGCTTGGGTAATGGACGAGAGGACTATGCCGGCGCGCAGGACTTCTTGAGGGAGGCTGCATTGGGCTTACAATATCGTCGCCCTCGTTCGTTTCAGGTTCTGGCTGCGTCAGCCGCTGCCTTTGCGCTGCATCTTCGTCGTAGTCGGAGACGAAAGTGTTGGTGGCTTGAGGTGGCAACGAAGCTTGTAGCATCATCATGGGCGAGAAGGGCGTAGGCGGTCTAGAGTTTGGGTCTTCCATGCTGCGGTTTGAGCTGACTGATCGTCTATATGAGCTGTGCGAGCGTCTCGCGTCTGGCCTGTAGGGCGTGTACGGGACCACATCTACATTAAAGCCGGTTTTGGGGTAGCCAGGGTGGTAGTCGTGCTGCTCTGTCGGAAGGCCAGTATTCTCAGTTGATCTGGCCATGGGCGTGAAGAATGGGTTGGTCTCTGATGTCGCGCCTGTGCTATCTGAGTGTTGATGCTGGAATGCTGGGTGCATGTGAACAGGCGGCGTTTGCTGGTCTGCCAGACGGTTGTAGCGATCTACCCACTCGCGAGGTGGCCGGTTGTTCGCCTGCGACATAGGCGGAGCGATGGTTGAGACCAAACTCATATGAGGATGCCTGGCACGCCATGCGCCGACTTCGCTGTCCGTGGGTGATGTGGCACGTCGCTTTCTGCTTGGGAAGATACCATTGCCGCCATGTTTTTTCTGTCGCCTGTCCACGCAACACAATGCAAATGTCATCACTGCGACCGCGAGTACACCGAAGACAACGCCCAGTGCGATTCCCAACGTGCGGTCTTTAGGAGGACCATTTGATTCATTCGCGTCTGTTGAAGGTTCTGGTTCGTTCGCAGTACTCGTGTCTGTGGCCAGTGGTCGACTCACATCGTTACTTGACACCGGCACGGTGGCTAGTGTTGTGGACGATGTTGTTGGTGATGTCGTTGGTGATGTGTTTACTAAACTCCTTGTATATGTTGATGAGTCGATGACAACCACACTTGGCCAAGTAAGCGATGCAATATCCGATATTGTCGTTGATGGGTAGTAGCTCGACAGCAGGACATCCGCTATGCTCCAGAGTGCCAGAGGTACATCCGTTGTTGAAGGAGCAGGTTGCGTTGAGCTGGCCTCGATGCTGGCAGATGTGGATGTAGGTGTCACGCTGATACCAGTCGTCTGCTCTTGGGCACTGCTGAACGATGGTACGCTTGCGAGTAGTGTTAAGTAAGCGGCCAACTGCTGTCTGCTTCGGCGGTTCGCCATGGCCGCCCTTCAGACAGGCTCGTCAGCCGGAGACCCGTGCGTAGCAGTCAAATACCACGTGTCTGGGTGCTACTGTGTGAGTTCAGAATGCCTGAGAAAAGTCGAGCCGTCAAGGGTATGCTGGTGAGTACAGGATTGTAATGTTTGATGGGATTGGGGGTCGTTTCAGTCAAACAGCAAGTGTATATGCGGGAAAGCAGGAGAAGCCACCGTAGGGTATTCCATAAAGCAATACGCGAGAACACTTCAGACTCTCCTAGACCAAAGGCTGTGCAAAATAAACGACGATCTTCACTCTCTTCTGACAAAAAGCACAGCGAAGACGTGAGAGCATCTTCCGGCTATACCTCTAGGGCAAGCCCTACCGACCCGACGTAGAAGCAGGTGGTGAAGCTCCCTGTAAAGGCGGTGGCAGGTCATTGGCGATGTGGCGTCTGCCCGCCTGTGAATGGTCGATAGGCATGACAGCAAGACCCCAAGCGACCGCCTCCAGGTACGCGACGCAGGGCAACACAAGGAAGACGGATCGAGCGGCCGTGTCAGCCACTGAAGACGAAGAACGTGGCTGCAACTGTGGCTATGACCATGCTAATCCCTGTAATTGTCGTTGCAAGGTGTGGCGGTGATCACTATAGAGCAAGGATCTGGACTGTCGTCGCCTCAGTGATCAGCGGCGAACAGCCCACGTTCGGACTGATCTATCAGTACCTTCTTGGCTTGTGGCGGTGCGCCTGGGCGGCCTTGTGTTGGAAACAGGTTTCTGCACGCAGGCTGACGTTCAGATCTCTAATGTGCCGCGCTTTGGTGGAGAGGGCCGCGGAGAATAAAATCCTCACGTGTCTGCGCGCTTATCGAGTTCGCTTAACATGCTCAGTATCGCGGAGGGGTAAGCCCGTAAGGTATATCTGTTTCAAGTCTAAGCGGAGGTGAATGAATCACCTTGTGCTTGACGTCTGGTTCAACAGACGTAACTCTGGTGATGATTGCTCGATCGATGCTATGTCAGAACCAGTAAACCAAAGGCATGAGAGCTGTTTAGTCCCTGACCGGTCATCTTGTCCCAAAAACTCCGAGTAATGATCACGAAGTTGGAATTGACTTCTGTTGTGTGACAGTGTAGAGCTGTTGTGGCGCAGCTCTGAGGCCTACTCTGAATGCGATATTGTACCACCTAGGAGGCACCTATGTGGAATATGCCCCCACTCCGATTTTTGATACAGGTCTCTTACCTCAAAATTGCCATGTAAACATGTATACATGCATGTACACACGTGCATTTTTGCGTGCATTAATGTGGGAAAAAAAAGCACCCTCGAACAAACGTACACCCCTAACCCTTGTCAGCACCGTGTACATGTATCGAGGCTTCTAGACAGGTCATATATGAAAATGCACTCGACTTAGCCCAGCACAACAGCACTCGATGTCAGTCGGCGATGACTACATTCATGTCATGTTGGTGAGGTATTATTGGAGACCTGGTATCTATATTGACATCAACTGTAATCTGATGCCTGAATGCCTCAGGCATTGAATCACTTGGAGACAGGACGAAGCAAGAACAACACGAGAGAGCCTTTGTACACACCAGTGCTTCGAGAACATCAGTTGCTTCAAAAAAACAATGGTACTCGATATAGGCCAGCAAGATGGCCCGAAACCGAAATGCTATTTCAACCACGCCCCACTGCCTTCTTACATAGACAATGCGCACCCACCAACCAAAAAAGAGCCTTTCAGAACAGTCTTAGACCAGCAGTATAGCCACAGTGTACGTCAGATATTACACTACTTCTGGAAAACCTACTGGTCAGCTAATTCCGATTACTAGCTCTCCCTTCTCTTCTCTGCCTCGCCAGCACAGCGGGCTTTCCAGGACAAAATCTCACCCTCGGGCGATGGCACGCTTCACTACGCTCGAGTTTTCATGAAACCCTTGGATCTCATCTCCGGCGAATTCTTCAATTCCTATATCAAAGTGGGAAATGTTGTTATGCTCTCGGAAGGCCGCTCCGGGACCGACAACGTCTTCTCGCTTTCTGATGGCGTGCTGCGTATCGAGGTTGACAAGCCCACATTCGAAAAGCTGGGCCTTGAAGGCCGGGCTGTGAATGGCGAAGGGAAGAAGCATGTGAAGGCAAGATTTGGTAAGTCCATTTTCTCTGCGTTGTCAGGCACAGGCCTTTCGGGAGCCTCATTGAACTCGCTAACATATATTCTAGTGATCGAAGCAAACCTCCGCCTCCCATCAATGCTACCCAGCCACAAAGCTTTCGAGCGCCTGCAATGGGCATTCAAAAATGTTCTCGACGCCTCCCTCGCCTGGCTCTTCTACGACCTACGCTCGCCCCTCACCGTCGACGGCGAAGTGCAAGGCGCACTCGCCGCCCACGCACCGACTATCAAAGTGCTTGAACCTTCACCCGAGCCTCTCCAGCAAGTGCTTTGCCCCAGCTTCCACCTTCCCGAAGGTGTTAGTGATGAAGACACGCGCGACGAAGCAGCCGAGCTCCTCGAGTGGCTAAGTTTGACCATGTCTCATTCGCCGCGCGTGCAAAAAGGCGATCGCATGGATCCGTTCTTGTGCCGCTACAGTCCTGCTGAGGGCTCGAATCCCGTCGACCTCATGAGCTACCAATGGCGTGGTTTCGCACCTGCAGCGTTTGTGCTCAAGGTTCTACTTGCTGCTATGAAGGCTTCTTCCGCAACTACTGCTGGCGACGGCTGGTTCTCGCTCAGTGGCTCATCATTCGATGGCAAAGGATACACAATCCTGAAACACGGATGTGAGGTCATGACATGGAACTATGCGGATTGATACAGGGCTGCCTACGGATCTCATCGGCCACCTCCTAGAATACAGCCAGTCGCTCCAGCGTCTCTTGAAGTGGTTCCAGCACCTCCTCCGCGCCGGACCAACGGTCGCCTGCCGTTTTGATCGCTTTCGCCAGCAGCGGGTACAGATACGACAAGTGTGCTCTCTCGCCGCCAGCACCAGCTGTTTTGGCGTGTGGCAAAGCATTTGGGTGTAGTCTCAGCTTCTCGATTTGCTCGAAGCAGAAGAGGAGCTCTTCGAGTTCCGAAAGTGGTTGTGGTGCGCGGCCTCGAAGTGGCTGGTCGGCTATGTACGCTCTGATTGGGATGGCGAGGCGGAGAACCAGTAACGGAGCAACGGCTTGGGCTATGCGCTCTCGCGCTGGAGTAGAATCGGGTTGCTCGCTACTAAGCGCGACAAGCTCTTTGAAGCAAACGTAGCTCATTTGCTCTCGCTGCGAGAACGGAACGTTCATCCTCCCTCTACGGATCGTGCCGATGCTATCGAGAACTGGGTTGCCGGGTGCCGGGAGTTCGCACTTTTCGAGTTGATGGATTATGGATGCTTCAAATAGGGACTGCGCAAATGTTTGCCGGACGCTGTCTGGAAGATCGCTGCTGCCCAGGCGCGGCACCATGCTCTGTCGCAAAGCTTCGTAAGCGGCGATGTCGGAAACTTGGTCTTCATAGATGCGCTGGACGTCTCCAAATGTATGCAAATCTTTCGCAGTCACTATCGCACCTGAGATTCGCACGAATTCTGTCCACAGCGCCGTCGACGTAGCTTTGGAAATTGCGGATGACAGTGTCTTCTCCAGCACAGGTCGAGCTATTGCAACAGCCGCTGCGGTTGCGCGGCGCCAGATCATCATGCCCTTGTAGTCTTGCTTTGTACCATATTTCCGTGAGATGACGATCTGGAGGCTCTCGGTGGCCTTCTGGGCTGCATCTGTGCCGCAAAGTTCTGAGTCCTGAGCGTGAGTTGTGACAAGATGCTGTAGCCAGTCGATAGACTCTCCGGCGAGCGCAATGTATGAAGGCCGCCCAGACTTGTTGTCTTGGTTCGCGGTTCCCGTGTGCAGCAAAACTGCCGCAGCCGCAGTTGTAACAAGGCGAGGCTTGGAGCCAGGGATGTCTGTTCGCAGGCTTTGCAAAAGCTTCAGCACTTTGTCCTGAAGAGGACTCATGGCGTGAACGTCGGCGCCGTAGTATGATGCTTTCGACTCTCGGACGCAAGCAAAGAGATTGTCGATTATGGTGGCTGCCTGCTGTTCGGTGAGCTCTTGGCTCATAAGTCGATACAGATCGCTCGCCAGATCTGCGTATGCGGCGAAAGCAGCTTGGTTGTCCTGCTTCGTGTTTTGCTGTTTGGGCTCAGGAGGGATCTTGCTGGACCACAGCACGAATGCTCGCTGCACAGGTTGCTGCCATTTGTGAAGTGGCACCACATCGACTGTTGCCAGGATTGTCGTCAAGCTCCTGTATATCGCTGCGCTTGTGGAATAGTTCCCATTGCTGAGCAAGATCTCGAGTGTGTTCGCGAACATATCCCACAGCTGAGGCAGCTCCGTGATGTTCTCAATGACCCGTGCATGTTGTGCGAGAACCGCCGACGTGCCCTCAAGGATAATTTCAGTCATCTCGTGAGCGGTCTGAACGTTGTCTTCGGAAACAGACTTTTCTGCGTTGGTCGAGACCGCCGCAGCATTGTCGCAAAGAATACCGACTACGACAGTATGAAGAAGCACATTCCAAGAGCCTGCAGAAAGCTGAGCACCGTGGTTCTTGCAAATGCTGCAAACAATTTGGAATGCAGCCTTTCGAGCTTCTTTCTGTCCAGATCTGACAATGTCGCGTAGCCTCACAAGGACTAGCAACCACTGCGCAGCACGATTGCTGTTGACGTTCTCTTGAAGTTTTGTCTCTATTTGTGGTAAATCAGTGGTGCGGATATTCATCTCTTCGAGTGCTGATGAATGCTCGTCGTCGAATAGAGTATCGAATATGTTCCAAGTCATCGTAATTGTAGTCAGACTCAAATTGAGGTCATCTTTCTGACCCATGAAGCGATGCAAAAGCTCGATGAGAGCAGGAACAACGTCGATAGGAAGGAGTCCGAGGAAGTCCGAACAGATCAATTGTACTGCTGTAAATGCTTCACGGCCCAGTCGTGTCGCCATGAACTCGTGCGAGACTTGTGACCAGTCGATGCTTGTAGCACCATGGTGATCTGCGATTGTGAAGGCATTCTCGCTGTCGAAGACGCTGCTGATGAGTGCGAGCACTCTGTTCCAACCAGCTACAAGTGACTCGCCAGAACGTTCCAGGATATTCTTCACGGCATCCAAGACTTGTACCTGCACCTCAACATCGGTACTAGTAAGCTCGCCATCTTCAGCGTATATGCCTTCAACAATCCGCGGTAAGATGGTGAGAACGCGACGCTGGATGGTTGCTCTCAACTCATTTTCTTCTTCCGCGACTTCGGCAAGACATGCTGCGCAAAGCTTGCAGAGCAGATCAGTAGCAGCTCTACGCGCAAGTGCAGGACTACTGCTGGCAACAGCAACCTTCATGGTCTCTTCGACAATGAGATCCCAACCACTCTCTTCGGGCTTGTTCGTCACAAATCGCGATACGTTCAACGCAGCAAGACTGCCCAATTTGGGCAAAATGAATTGGTAGTCGCGAGCCTGCATCTCCGCGAGAGTACTTAGACCAGGAAGACCAGAGATCTTCCTACGCTGAGATGTTGGTGTTGACGGCGGAGAGAACTCTTCGGCTTTCGGAGACATCACTGCTGTGGGCATCCTACCACGCAATAGACGACAAAACGTCTCGACTATGTTGACGAAAGCATCGTTTGGGTAGTCGGCTGTGCTTTCCAGGAGTCTTGATGCAGCAGCCTCTACAGCCGCGACTTCGGAACTGAAAGCATGCAGCGCAGACGGCGATTCGTCTGCAGAGTATGAACCAGCTCCCTGACGAGAGGCTTGATGTGGCGTTGCAGCGCTCAGCACCATGTCCGCTTGCTTGAGGACGTCAATGACCAGCCTGAAGGCGGGTCCGAGTGTGGGTCCCAGAGCAATAGCAAGATTCAATAGTGCTCTAAGGCAGAGCAGATTCCGAATCGTCAAAGTTGGTCTGTCTGGGTCGACCGAAGAGCGGCGATCTCTTTCCGTCGAGGCCGCCGAATTTTGGCTCACAAAGCTATCGACGCTGAGCAAATGTCTCGGGTTAGAGAATACGCGAGGGCTTTCGATGCTGGGAGAGCGCATGGGCTCGGCAGTCGATGCGCTGAGGACATGAGGTGGCACGGCGGCTTTACCAAGGGTAGTCATCAGAGCATCACGAGGCGTGCTCAATCTAAGCAGGCCCGCAACTTGAGCAAAACGCTGATAGGCTTTGATGAGGCTACGATAGTAGTGATCGTCAAGTGCTGCATTCAGGAACGTGGACGACGTTGCAAGCACGGCTGGCCAGCAAGATTCTATCAAGCTGGCAACTGCCCTGATCCTCGCCTGCGAGGGTCCCTCGATGTCTAACGGGTTCAACGGTACAGCCCGTTTGCGGAAAGATTGGGATCTTTCCGAGCGATTTTGTTGGGTGTCGCCATTTTGGCCCGACCTATTTTGTCTGGTACCCTTGTTCTTGGACCTCTCATGCTGGACGGAGTATGGCAGCACGACCTTGGCAAGATTGTCTGAGAGACTGTTCAAGCATTCTAGCACCAGGCTGTATGCATAAGTCTCAGGAAGAGTAGGCGGCTCGCTTTTGTCCAGTTGGTCTATGCAAGCAGTCCGTGGAATACTCCACTCCGAACTGATGCCTGGAACGCTCGATTCTGTCACGCCGAAAGCTGAGCTGATGACGCCCGCCATACCACCAGCAGCTTCCATCGCTACTTGCTCGGATACCTGGTCTCGTGCTGAAGCTGGACCGACTGGTATAGTTGATTGTTGACCAAGACCAATGATGGCTGGCTTCTCCGTTGAAAGACGAACAAACGCTGACATGATGTTCTGTATCACTGGTTTGCCACCAGTCGCAGCATCAAATGCCATGGTGGCTGTAATCACAAGGTTCGAATCATCAAAGAAGTTCCGCAACACTTCCAGGTAGAGACTGCGCTTCCAACTTTGGGACGAGTCCGCTTCGAGTCCGTGGGTGAGAAGTCCCAACACAATCTCAGATTCCTCTGCGAACTCCGCGAAGTGTCGCGTCAAGATGCGGTTGACCACGCGCGCGCAACGCAGAGTCACAGGAAAATTAGGTCTCTCGGACAGTGCCTGTGTAACAAACGGCATAACGTTTGCACGCACGATGCTGCTGAACTCAGCATGCTTGCTGATCAGACTCGGATTTGCGTCGATGCACGAAAAGACCAGTTCCAGACTGGCTTCTCTTGACAAAGACGTGAGGTCAACGAACTTGGCTTTGCGCTCTTCGACCGCAAGAACCAAGTCGCGAAAAATCCTGTAAGCATCATACGCTGCAGGTCGAATGGGAATGGGACCATCTGGGCCAGGAATCTCCGCAACAGGCGAAATCTCCTGAGATCTCAGATCCTCTGCTGTGACCCTCTCGAAAACGGTCGTGACGAGTTGTTGCAATGTTGCCGCAGCAACTCCACTGACGGTCTGCACTTTGGCTGCTTGCAGCGAAGAGCAGACCTGGAGGGTACCACTTAATAGATCTCCTTTCAAATCATCCGAGTAGTTCTGCACCAATGACGGAAGAGCCTGCAGGACTTTGAGCTGAATGTCGAAGCCAAGATCGGTGCACGCATGAAATGCTTGAACGGCCTCTCCGAGTCGACTCTTCGCAAGTCCTTGAGAGACAACCAAACGCTGAAGGCACGTTACACCGATCCCCGCAAGTTTCGGTGTTCTGGTAGCACATGCTAATAAAAATGGTTCGACAAAATCCGGTCGACGGCTCAAGTCAGCAGCTAGTTGCTGTTCTGAGGTCACCGATAGCGATTT
>Ga0265797_10009937_pt1 | contig 12215 bp, 9 predicted proteins | sample P2T30metagenome_FD_192433 | JGI IMG/M metagenome (GOLD analysis project Ga0265797, IMG submission 192433) | Plant litter microbial communities from East Loma Ridge, Irvine, California - P2 T30 | ecosystem: Environmental > Terrestrial > Plant litter > Unclassified | place: USA: California... | reverse complement strand
GGTTTCTTCGGAGTTCCTACTAATTACATTGAATGCCGAAGAGGAGGTGAATGGTATGTTATCATGACGCAATTGCACGAGTCTTTCACTGATTGTCAATCAGGATTCCGTCGATCTTTGTGCAGCTATTCTGGACAATGATGGTTGGTCCGTGGATACTATGGAAGATCCGCAACATCAAGGACGTTCACTCGTGGGCCTGGCAAACGCGACTTGCCATCATTGCTGGGTAAGTTTCTTCGCATTGATTTCATTCCATCCTGCTTACAGTATCTTCAGTCTTCCAGGAACGCCACTTTGGATCGCCTTCACATACTCAAAGATGCACCAGATCCAGGATATCAACAAGGTGTTTGCACCAGCCGGGTGGTAAGTGAAGTCACCTTTTCTGACCCGTTTCCTAGCTGACACCCCGATGTAGGTTTATACCATCACTAGTCGTTTGCCAACAGGTTCTCATCATCATACCACTGCGAGACGCACTGAGGGCCCAACCGAACAGACGATCATCAATCTCCGACACCGATTCGCTCACCTCCAACCACTCGCAACTATCTGGAAAATCGACTACCATGATTTACACTAAGGAGATCAAAGCCAAATCGTCGATGCAGACACTGGAGTTCACTATTGAGCAAAATATCGAGCCCCTCATCGCCTGGGCTGCTGCACGCGAGTTCACAGCCGAGAATTGCATCTTCCTCCGTGAAGTGCGCAACTTCAGGAAGAAGTGGGGCAGCCTCAAGGTCGTCACCACTGCTCAACGGCGACAGATGTTCAACGAGGCGTCTCTGCTTTTCTACACGCTCATCAACCCCTTCACCGCCGAGGCTCCGATCAACATCGAATACAAGATCTTCAAGACTCTACAAAACATGTTCGCGGAAGTGGAGTTCGACCCGTATATGCCGCGTGCCCAGACACCAGAGGAAGCCAAGTCACCCGTCGCCAGAGACAATGTCGTGTGCCCATGGGAGGACACCTTGAGCCGGCCAGCGAGTATCGACTCCAACATCACCTCGTCCTCAACATCGAGCACCAGGTCGATAGTCCCGAGCGAGTTCACAGAAGAAGTGTTTGACCCCGCCTTTGAGAGCATCAAGTACCTCGTCTTCACCAACACCTGGCCGCGCTACGTGGAGCTCGCAGGCAAGCTTCCATCGGCATGATTCAATGCCTGCAACTCATCGAGGCCTGATTGTATCAGTGTCTGATAGAGCTACACATCTCATTTCCTTAACACGTTTGTCGATATAAAAAGGGTACACAGTCCTTATACACCACCACGCAAAGCGTGGCTGCGGTAATCTCAGTCTTTACCATAATCATTCTCAGGATAAGAATGCTGTTATATAGTTTCCTTGGTTCGGTTCGCTTCTCGATAGAAATACCCTCAATGACATGGCGCATCTTCTTCTTACCTTCTATCTTGACTACGTCATATCTTCCCACGTGTGGTACTTCACAATGTTCACTCACACCAACGCAAACATGCAGTAGCCTGAACAATAGGCGCCTAAAACGCCTGACGATCTAGACAGCCGTGGATCGAGAGGCTTGTTTGCCGCTCCACCCCTTCCATTCATGCGATGAGCAGCATACGCTGACATTCCGGAACGACAACGATCCTGCTACCTGACACATAGCACGTCAGGCCGCGTTTGACAGGACCCCTTCCGGACGGCATCTTAGCCCTACACGCCAGTTTCGACGTTGTTTTGACAGCTGAGCGGGGGCGACCAAGCCAACAACGGAAGTCCACCAACTGTAGATCGTAGATCGCTTTCACACGACTCGAACAACCTCACGATGCTGATCGTCATCTCATCGAACAACATCAGCGGACTCGCCGACACCAGCCAAACCCTCGCTGTCATCCCTCCGACTTCACCAGAAAGTCCCATACCCCGCGGGGGAAATAACTGCCGCACAAAGACTGTTCCTGCCTTCGCTAACGCACCTCTGCGACCTACGCCGCAGGCCCCCAGTACTCCTATACGGCACAGCACCTGGGCACCACGCCACCAACAGCGCCTTTCCCTCTCCCTTCCGTTCATCGCCTCTCCTGAGCATAAAGACGGGTCGCATCGTGCTGGGACTCGGCATCTGAGATTATGCATGGGGCGCGTGCGTTGTTCGGATGAAAAGAGATACCGGCGCTGTGGTTTCGCGTCTTGGGGCGTTGGGTGTCGCAGGTTGTGGGTTTGAGATGGCACCGGGGACCGAGGACCGGGATGGTGGGCTGTGGGAGGGGGAAGAGGGATGATGGAGGTTAGGTTAGTGAAGGGAGACGAGTATAGGCTGATGGAGCTGCGATGGTTGTATGGATGGATGGGTGGTTTCGCGTGTTGTTTGTAGGAGCTGCCCGGGCGTTGCCAGCTTCATCGTGGTAGGAAGCACATTGAAGCTACGCGCGGTATTGGCATCGGAGAAGCAGCTGCAACGGGGCTCTCAATGTCCGCTGCGGAATCCTGCGCACGCGTTGCCCATGTGGTAGTTCTGATGTGGCACGGTGGTTGGCAGGAAGCGCGATGTTCAACGACTCGGTATACACGCTAGCATGACTCATGGCTCGTTCTGACTGTGTGGTGCTTCAGCGTCCAACTCCATCGCCAGTCACATTTCCCTCATTTTCATCACCAGCCATCGATGTGATCAGAAAGTCATATGTGGTATTGAGAACTACGTCATGTATATTGGGGTATTTGCGACACCTCACCTGTTCACTGCGGAACCGTACCTATGCACAACACATGTCTCTTGATGAGCTTCCCTCTCCCATACGCATTCTCTACGCTGTCTTGCTTTACGATTTCATCATCTGACCCTTCTACCTCCCCTCGCCCTCCTCACAAAACAGCGCAACCACCACTCTCTTTCCTTCTCCCTCCCCCTCGCAACTTCTGGGTCGGCGCCCTAGTCATCGGACGCGGGTACGTTAGCTGAGCCTCCGCGGTGGCCCGATTGCGATTATCTTGAACTGGATGTTGGCTGGGCTGGCTGGGCTGGCTGGGTGTCGCTGACTCTTTCAAGGGGTCTTCTGGACCATGACGGAATAGGCCGCATTGCCAGCAACATCTATGCTTGCAGTTGCTGCACGCCGTCACGCGTGTGTGGTCTTCTTGAGATGCGCCGTCGCCGGCGTTCGGGGTGCCGCAGGTGCAGCAGTACCATCCCATCGCGGGATTGGGGTTGGTGCTTGCGGTGACGGTTGTAGTCGCGGGATTGGCTGGAGTGGCACAAGTCGGGCTTGTCAGTATGTACTGAACAATATGGCGTGGCTGTTGTAAGTGGTCAGCTACAAGGTCGTCGCTAGTCTATGGTCAGTTATTCGTGTGGGAGGTAAGAAGCAGTCTAAAGAAGACCATGATTCTTATAGCTTTTCTCGTTGTTGATTGGTATGGTGAGCTTCAAGTCATATAGTTGGATACTTCACATGGCCGCATTTCAGTAATGTCGGATGAGTGATTGGGTACTGGATATCTCAGCAATTAGGCTTCTGAATACTGTCATTTGAAGTCATAGTAGAAATATCACTCCTCTCACTTGGCAGAAGCTCTCTCTTCGTACGCATACCATTCATGAACCGGCTCACATCATAACACAGCTCTCCTTCAGCCTTGGCGACTTATCCGTAGCCTTCTGCGCTCTTTCCACTTCATTCGCTCGTTCTCTCCTCGCTTTTTCCCTATCATGTTGCTTTTGCTCCTCATCAAGCATCCTCTGTTCTCTCTGTTCCCTCTCCCGTTTTATCTCCTGATTAAGGTACTGGTCGAGTCCCTTGCGAGGTTCGGAATAATGACCTGTATTCCATACGGTCGTATCGGAGGTGTCTCTGTTCCCACGACAATTGGTCAGATGATCGGCTGTTCTACCCATGGCTGGTGGTGGGGAGTGAAATCTTCGATGAAGGGGTAGTCAACCCAGGAATGTGATGTAGGTGTTGAGTGTGCCGTTGGCGAATAATGATCGGGCAGTGTGAACACGCAACCTTTGAAACAACGAGTAGATATTGGACTTGGGGAGGCTGTTTGGAGAGCGAGGAGAGCAGGACATGCTCAGCAGAACGGGAAGCCTTTACGGGCACGCAGTCATACCCAGAAGACTCAGAGCCCTTTCGACTCACCACTTCGCCATGCGCACCATCTGAACTACCTGAAGCGGCTGTCGGCTATCTTTGAGAGGAGCAGACTTCATAGATGACCGTATTCCAGCATTCAGGCATCAAGAGGGGTGTTACGAAGGGTATCGCAGCGACGTGAGCCGAAGCACTCCTCACACCTTCGCAGACTTCGCCTTCGTGATATATAAGGAAACGTGACGCATTGGCGATGATGGTGTGATTCATCCATCCTGCGCATTGCGCATGCAGAGGTCTGGGAAGATGGCCAGTGCTACGCTGGGACTCGTTTGACTTCTCCAAACGATGAACACGCACCAGCAGTTTCTAACACTCAGGCTTGCTCAGACTTTTGTATGACGGTATAAGAGCCAGTCACTATCAAGACTCACGACTTCAATGAGTAATACATGTATAGTCATCTGCACACGACCCGAAGGGTGAGCACATATAAGCTGCGGGTTTGCTTATACGACCCCCTTCAACGTCACAACTCACCATTCGTCTTCCAAAGATCAGTTTCGCAGCGCGAGCTCATCATTTTCATTCCCAAGATACACGGTAGCACTTCTTCAAAACTATGCTCACTTACATTCCTCGCTAACTTGATATTTACCACCCTTTATTCAGCCTTCCTGAATCTACAGTTCCCCGTATACAATCTAAGCAGACCCTCTACCTTAACTACTCCCTCTCACTTCTTTCTCCAGACTATGCACCCAAATCTTTTACTTTCGGCCCCACTTCGAGAGGAATCCCATCGTCCTTTTCTTTGGGGGAGGAGCAACGACTACCGGAGACGGTCCGCAGGAGGTATTGCACCGTATGTGAACGCAAACGATGCCTGTTATGTTATGTTTTATATTGCATTTGGGTCTGTTTTCGGGTTTTGTGGGGTTGGCATCGTCGCCAGGGTGTAATACATGGTCCCAACCACAGTGGCAACAATTCCACACTCGTCCCCAGTGCCTCGTGGGTTCCGTGGGTTCCGGGGGTTGCGTGTTGGATTCACGCGTGGGATGAGTTCTTGAGGGTGAAGTCACATAAGTCGGAGCCTGCGGAGCGTTGGGCATGTTTCTTAGGGCTGACATGTCGGGTGCATGCGCGGGATGATTTCTTTGGGGCGAAGGCATATATATCCGAGGCTGCGGAGCTGTGGGTCTCGCGTCGTGCATGTTATGCGGGTACATAGTGAGAGAACTTCGATAATGTCGGTTGTAGAACTGTATAAATGGAGCGCGTATCCGCCTGGGAGAGTTGCAGCAGCCGAGAACTCGATAGTTCGATGCCGAAGATTGAACGATGTCGATCAACGACGTTCAAGAACTTGAATAGGTACGTGTGTGTATGTTTGGGGTGATAGTTATGGCGCAGGCCGTTGGACGAGATCTTGTAGATTTGGAGAGGATGTGCCTGTATGTTGGCAATATGTCCAGGAGAATAGATATCGAAGCAGAGCCTTATATAGCCTCATGACAGCGACACGTTCACATCGCGTCGCTTCACGGACACTTCGCCATCAAGAGTCAAGCATCAAGTATGACAACTGTGACTCAAGCCGTAATGTGATTGCGATGCGGTCCTGGAAGTGCACAAGAAATGCGCAAACCGATATCCTCAGAGAAAGATTGCACCGCGTTGTGGATTACATGCTCTTCCATCGCCGTTGTGAAGGCGTTCGCACTTGCGGGTGGTAGTGTTCGCCCATTGTTATGGTGATGCTGCGGATGTCGCAATCGCCCTTCCGATATTCACATGCACATGTCGCCGCGAGAGACTTATCCTCAAGTCATGCGTTTGCTCTCTTTTGTAAGCCATCTCTTCCCGTTTGTTATTCTATCCCCCGTATGATTGAGCCTTGCCGGGTAATGCGACCATTGCACATCAACGCCTGAGTAATCATTCACATCCAGGAGGTAAGTGTTCAATACGGGAGCTGTCACACTTGGCAAGCAGCGCCTTGTAGGGTTTCCAGTGCTGATCGACTGTTTTCTTATTGTAGCTTATCGAGGTTCCTGCCTTCTGCCGCGATTGAGGTATGAAATGGTAGAAGTTCCTGAAAACTAATAACCCGATCCGGCCGCTGCCCTGGAAGTCAGGGATACGAGTGAACTCTGCATCTTCTTCCTCTTCGGCTATGATGTGTTCTAGCGAGACTAACGGTAGTGTCGAGTCGCGCTCGAAGATTGGCGCAATGAATTGTAATAGAAGTCGAGTCGGGACCTCGCGCACCTGCTTGGCAAACTCTTGATCATCTCGGACCTTATCTCCACGAATGGTATAGCTGCGCAGGATAGGGCATAGTTCGGGGAAGCAGACTCCTTGAGTAAATAATGTAGTCAGACCCTCTTCGCACAGTCCGCCGAGCACAATGCACAGGCTTGTCAAATGCGACGCCCGAATGCGGAAGTCGGAAACTTTCCGGGTCCTCAGTGCAAGTGTTAGATGACGAAGGTTGTCGTAGATCAAAGGAGTGAGGCTTTCAGGGATGTCGCCAGTGTGTGTGAAACTATATTGGTGTTCACTGGAGAGGAGATACATAGATTCGAGTCTTTCTGCCAAGTGTGTATCTCTAAGGACGGTTTGAATGATCTGTATAGCTCATCAACACATGTAAAGGACCCCCAAGCAGATGACGGAGGTAGAATGCAGGCAAGTATTCAAAAAAGATCATTGGACGTTTGAGAATTAGGACTTACGTGCATAGGGTCAACAACCTCGCTGTAAACCGTGCCGACCCACGCATCCTCGCCTTCATCATTAAATGTAAGGCTGAGGCTTGCGATGACACAGACCAGATGGCGGATCTTTGGGGCCAGGCGAATGATTGCGACCAGTGTTTCCGAGAGAGTATCTCGAAGCCATGCACAACGAGCATGAAATTCGTCTCTCTGAGAATCGACGATAACACTCAAGGAATACGAGTAGCAATCTCCCGTGAAGAGATGGTAAGGTGAAAGGGTCAGATGTGTGAGCCTGCTCGAGATTTCAGGTGACTCGAGAAGGGCAGCTAGATTCCGCAATGTCACTTCTTGGCACTTTGTTGGGAGATCTTCCAGGATCCAAACGAAGGTCTGCCATGCCGCCGTACGTAGACGTCGACAGGTCAACCGAATGTTGTAGATGTCGGGCCTCTCTTTTTCGTTCCAGTAGTCAGGGTCGAGACAAGCGAGATTTTTATGACGCTGGCGAGGTACGAGGTATGCGAAGATTTGCTCATGGATTTCCAACGGCAGGGTTTCGAGGCTCGTCATGACGAAGGAGGGCTACTTTGGTGTTGGCTGCAGGGTCGAGTCGACTGGACTACACAGAACTTTGTGAGTGACAAGGAAGATGGTGGCTCGATGTGAGAGGAGTGTCAGGATCAGCTCCAAGCTGTGGATGTTGCAGTGCCCTAGGTATGGCGTGCAGATGCAATGCCGGAGTGCGGCACAGCCCTGCTGGCAGAGTCATCATGCCAAGAAGTGGCATGTAGTTTGGCGACTGAACTCGATCGGATCTCGCAAGAAGCGCTTTCTCAGATGCCCTAGCATCGACGGGAGCTTTAGGTGGATGACGTCGAGCGAAGCCGTGGAGGTCATGGTGAGGTGGTAGTCACGTGGATGATGATGAAACAGGGTTAGACATACGGGGAGGCAGCTGCGCATCAGCTCGGATCAGCAAACATCACGTCGGCCATCCTCACGCGTCGAGACATCTCCAATAGGACGCCCAGCCTCGCTCGAGTCGCCCCTCCATCGCGCTCCCTCGTACTCCCTCGCGCACTGCCAGAAGCACCTCGGGCATCGCGCGCACCTTTGCGCCTGCCCTCTCTCCGCCGTCTGCACGCCGCGCCGCTGCCGGTCGTGGTTCCCCAGGCCGAAAGCCCGTCCCACCGCCGCCCCACCGCGAGTCGACGAACTGCAGCGCCGTCACCACCATCATGTCCGGCCCAGTCGCAGTTGCCCGCCCAGCGCAGCCTCCTCGCCTGCGCCGCGAGTCTCAGCGCCCGGGAGTTGCGCGCACTGCCACGCGCCAGTCCAACATGGAGGACGAGGGCGCGAAGCACGACGAGGCCAGGAAATATGGTATATTCACACTTCGCTACCGCTTTCGGCACACGCGCTAATGTGCTTCGCAGTTTACACGCAGCAAGATATTCTGGCCAGGCACAAGGGCAAGCCGCCGTCCCTCCGTGTATACCTGCACCCCAAGCACTTCCGCTTGAACGACTCCCAGGAGACGCTGTCCTACCAGTCGCCTATGCGCGAGCTGCTGCAGGCCATCCGGGACAAAGAGGTGCCTCACAACATGGTCGAGGAGCTCTACGAGTTCAACACCCCCTGGTACGACGACTGCCTCATCGTTGAGGTTCACGACTACCGCTCGGCCGGCGTCAAGCCCAAGGATGACACCAACAGCGCTGGCGAGGCCGGCACGAGCGCCTTCTCTATTCATAACTACAACAACTTCATCACACCCTCTCCATTCGCGCCCTTTCCAACCAAGCAGGCCGATGCCAAGACCACCCAGGCCAACGCGCAGAGCAAAGACGGAGAGACCAAAGAAGACAAGGAGAACATGCCCGCTCCGGGTCAAAACGGGGCTCTGAACAAGCAGCCAGGCATCGCTAAAGTCGTAACAGTGGTACTGTTCCCAACGCAGCAGTCGCGATTGGCCGACATGCAGCTACTGGCCACCACGCCCGTCCCAGACATGGCTACCCTCAAGAGAATGCAAGCCCAGGGCAGAGCTGGAGGCATGCCGCCGACTCCCATGACGGCAGTACCCTCCACGCCCACCTTTGCGAACGGCCCAAGCCCGAAACGACAAAAAATGGTCCTCGATGATAGCAACGTACACGAGTTCGAGGCCGAGTTCCTGAGGGCCACCTGCCCACCCCTCTATTTGGAGCCCACCAAGAGCTTCGGTGAATCGCTCGCACTTATGAATGCCATCACACACCCGAACAACAAGAATCCCGCGCCTCCACGCAAGACTCGCAAGAGGACCACCGCCGAGCTGGCTGCAGACGAGGCAGAGGCTCAGGGTCTACAGCGCTTTATGTTGGCGGGCGACGAGTACCAGAGCAATATGACAGCTACAGCTGCCGGCAACGACGACAACGCTGTGCGCGCCGCCGCCAACTCCCAGACATTTGCCCGCTTCAAGACTATTGCTAACATCCGTGCCAACCACGAGGAAGCCGACCGGAGGAAGAAGGAAGAAGACGCTCGAATCGCTCAAGCCAAACGCCAAGCGCAGATGGAGGCTGAAATTCAGAGGAAGAGAGAGATCGAGAGCAGACAGCAGGCCGAACTTGCGGAGCGTCAACAGCAACAGGCTCTTCGCCAGCAAGCGCATCAAGCACAATTGCAACAGAATCAGCAACAGAATGAAGCCTTGCGAGCCGCTGCCGCAGCACAGCACCAGATGTCGAACGCGGTAGCCATACAGGCTACTCAGACACCTCAGTCGGCTACGCAATCTCAGTTCTCGCCCACCATACGCCAGCAAACGCCGATGGCGGCCGCTGCAGCATCGCCATCGCTTGGTGGGCAGGCTGCGCATCAGCTCGGTGGCACCCCAATGGTACCTACCGCTTCGAACCAGGCCATCAACAGCCCTGCTCGCCCGCCATCTGCCGTCTCTAATCACCAGAACATGATGCGCTCCGTCAGTCAGCAGCAGAATTTGAGTCGCACAGGCACACCGCACATCGTACAAGGAACGCCTGTAATGAATGCCTCGATGCCGAATCGCAACATGACGCCGACCCCGAGTCGCATGGGCCAGGGCAGCCCATCCATGGCCATGCAAGGGCAAACGCCAATGATGATGCAGACACCTCAGCCAGGTCAGAACATGACGCCTGAACAGGCTCAGCAGTTCCAACAACAGCGTCTGCAGCAGCAACTTCGCATGCAGCAAATGCAGCAAACAGGATCGCCCGGTAACCAGCAGCAACAGTTTCAGCAGCTGGCATTCTCAAAGGCTACGCAGCAAATCCAGACTCAAGGAGTTCCGCAAGGCCAGAATCCGCAGACATACCGCAACCAGCTCGCGCAGCACTATTTCCGCCAGTTAACCCAAAATCAGCAGCAAAGCCAACAGCAGATGGCTATGCAAAATATGTCACCTGGAGCCGGCATGCAGCAGAATGGCATGCCCAATAACCAAGGCAACATGACTTTTGCTAACCTGAATCTCCAGCAGATGCGCGCGCGCTATCAGCAGCACAAGCAGACGGTCATGCAGAATTACGGCCAGAACATTCCTCCCCAGGTCATGCAACAAATCCATCAGATGGAAATGCAAATCAAGCAGCGAGAGCAGCGTGAACAACAGATGCAGATGGCACACATGCAGAACAACATGGGCGGCCAGATGAACGGCGGCCAAATGAACGGCATGCAAAACGGCAACACGCCCAACCCCATGCAGATGCAACAGTACCAGCAGATGCTCCAACAACAACGCGCAAACGCCGCAAACAATTCTCGACTCCTACAAATGCGACAACAAGCCATGGCAAGCGGTGGCCAACTGCCTCAGGGCATGATGGGCAACATGAATACCATGAACAGCATGCAAGGTGGCGGCATGCAGGGCATGAACATGGGTAACATGGGCAACATGGGTCAGGGTATGAACATGGCGCAAATGAACCAGATGAATGGAGGCATGGGCGGCATGCAGGGTGGACAGATGAACGGTGGCATGCAGGGTATGCAAGGAATGCAGCCCATGAACCAACAGCAGATGACCCAGATGATGATGATGCGTCAAGCTCAGCAACAAGCCCAAAGAATGGGACAGCAGGGTGGACAGCAAGGCGGGGATATGGGATGGACCGGGTAGTCCCCTTACCCATCTCATCCCTCCTCTCTTTGAGCTTGTTATTATTATCCTGTCTCCTTTCCGTCTTAGGCTGCATCATCATCATCATCACAGACATTTGGGTCGACAAGCTGTGGGACAAAAAGGTGTTTTGGGCGCGGGAAAAGTGTTGATGTTTATTCTTCAAAAGATACCCCCGGTGTTGGGATGGTTACTTATCTTGTTACATTACGATAATCACGGTCGGCATGTTTGGGGTGCATTTGGGGACAACGGATTGGCATAATTGGGTGGGTCTTTTGGACTTGTCGTTGTTATTCATCTGTAAGACTTGTATCAAACATTCCATACATTATTATGACCTTGGCGGCCTCTGTCTGACGTGATTTCCACAGATAGTCTTGGTATGCTCATACTGTGAAGCCCCGTTTGTATCTTGCATCTTGCATCCTTACTTCTCACTGACAAGTTTAGCATACTCATGCTGTACACCCTTGGTAACCACCTGCGTCTTACATCCTGTCAATTCTTCCCTTTGCCTTTGCCCTTACTCTTTCCCTTCTTCCCACCAACCTTGGCGGCTTTCTTCTCCTCCACCTTCCGCTTTCCGATAACCTCCCCGTTCGCCGTCTCATACCCGTGTGCAAACTTGTATACACAATCCCCACACGCTGCCGCGCCTCCCAAGGGACACGCAAAGAAGTATAAGCGTACGTCTTTAACGCAAAAGTCGCAGGTCGCAGTGCCGTCGATCCGGTGCCAGCCCAACTCCACATACTCGGATTTAGCATCAGGTCCTGCACCAGCAGCAGTCTTTGCGTCTGTATGGAGTTGCCGCGCCCATGTGTGGGCCAAGCGGACGCGGCGCTGTATGCGTTGACTCTCTGCGTCGGCGGTCTCGGAGAAGAATTGCTGCATGTATGTCCGGACCATCAATTCTTCCACCTGGCGCGCCTTCTGCTCTGCGAGCTTTTGTTGTGCCTCAAGTGCGGCGAGATACTCCTGCGCCTTTCGCTCTTGTTCAAGGCGATGTTGCTCTCTGACTTTTGCTTCGCGCTCTTCGGCCTGCTGTTGGCGCTGTTCGCGGCGCTGCTTTCGCAAAATCTCTTGCTCTTCTTTCCACTTCCGCAGTCTCTCTTCCGCTACTATTGCTCGAGCCTCTTCCTCTGCTTTGCGTTGTCTCTCCTCTGCCTGCCGCTGCTGTTCCTTCTGTACACGCGCTTCTTCTGCCTCAGCATCAATGCGGTCTATCTCTTCCTGCAGAACGTATTCGGCG
>Ga0265797_10009935_pt1 | contig 12216 bp, 5 predicted proteins | sample P2T30metagenome_FD_192433 | JGI IMG/M metagenome (GOLD analysis project Ga0265797, IMG submission 192433) | Plant litter microbial communities from East Loma Ridge, Irvine, California - P2 T30 | ecosystem: Environmental > Terrestrial > Plant litter > Unclassified | place: USA: California... | reverse complement strand
CACGCCGTAGTTCATGGCCGACTTCGTGTTGACGAACGCGTAGTTGAGGCTGTTTACGCCCGTGGCGGTGGCAATCTGGTAGCTCTCGATGGGGTTGGCGAAGTGCTTGTAGAACGCGCCCACCGTCACGAGCTCGCCCGTGGTGGGGTACAGCTCCCAGCGCAAATCCAGGTTCTGAATAGTGGCCGTGCGCAGGTCATAGTTGCCCTGAATATTGGCGTTCAGGTTGAAGTCGTAGAAGCGGAACGGGGCTAGCTCCCGAAACTCGGGCCGGTTGATGGTAGAGGCGTAGGCCGCCCGCACCAGCATCTTATCGGTGAGGTTGTAGCTCAGGTTCAGCGAGGGCAGGGGGCTCAGCAGGCGGCGGCCGCCGCGCACGGTTTGGCCGGTGAGGAGCTGGCTGCTCACGTTCTGGTCGTTGTACTCGGCCCGGAAGCCGGCCGTGCCCGTGAATTTGCCCAGCGGCACCGTAAGGCTGGCGTAGCCGGCCGCCAGCGTGTTGTAGGCGGTGTAGCTGTTGCTAGGGTCGAAGTTTTCGGCTAGGGTAAAGCCCCCGTTCTGGCCGCTGAGGTTGGCCGGGCCAAACACCTGCTCGATGGGCTGGGTGCGGATGCCGCTGGTGTTGCCCACGCTCTGGTAGCCGAAGAAGCGGGCGTCAAACGTGCGGTCCTTGCGCTCGGCATACAGGCCGGCCTTCAGGCGCAGCCCGCCCTCGCGGTTGGTCGAGTCTTTTTTAAGTTGGTGCACCACGTTCAGGGCCACCGTTTCTACGCGCTCGTTCAGCTTGGAAAAGTAGCGCCCGGCATCGGTTAGGCTGGGCTGGGCGGGCAGGGCCACGCCAAAGGGCGCCGGCTGGCCATCGGTACCCATGGCCCCGATGGGGCGGATGTAGCGCGCCCGGCGCCAGTCGGGCTCGGTGCGGTAGGTCGAAGCAAAGCCGCCCACCCAGTTGATGGTCGTCTTGTCATTCGCCAGCTCGTGGTTGCCAATAAGCTGGCCCGAGTAAATGCTGCGGCTCTCAAAGCGCTCCGAAAAGCCCCGCACGTCGTTGCTGCTCTGGGTAATGTCCTGGCCGGCGCGCACTACCGTTTCGGAGTTGCCCAACTGGTTGAACAGGTTCTTGAACTCCAGGGTGCTGCGGCCGCTCAGGCGCAGCCAGAAGTTTTGCACCACGCCCAGGCGCACCTCGTTGTTGTATACCTGGTCGTTGTAGTTGGCGGCCAGCTGGTCGCGGTCGGTGCCGTTTTCGTAAAAGGTCAGCCGCGCGCTGGTGGCCTGGTTGTAGTTGCCGTAGTTGAGGCTGGTGAGCGTGCCAAACTGCTTGCCACCCAGCTCGAAGCGACGGCCCATGTTGAAGGACAACCGCAGGTCGGGCGCAGCCTTGAGGGTGTTCACGCCCCAGCGGTTGGGCAGCTGGCGGGCCAGGTCGGCCCGCGTGGTGGCCGCAATATCGGTCGAGAGGTTGGTCGGCCAGTTGTTGGGGATGGTGCGCTTGCCGCTGTCGAAGCCCAGCCAGTCGTACTTGCCGCCCTCGGCCTTCTGCACCTCCTTCATGGTGGTGCCCACGCGGTAGCCGCCCAGCACGCTCAGGTTGGTAAAGTTCTCTTCGGGAGCGCGCTTGGTGTAGACCTTGATAACGCCGCCCGCGAAGTCGCCGGGCAGCTCGGCCGAGCCCGACTTGAAAATCAGCATCCGGTCGATAACGCTGCTCGGAATCATGTCGAAGGCAAACGCCCGCGTGTCAACTTCCGAGCTAGGGGTCAGCACATCGTTGAGCATCACGGCGTTGTAGCGCTGCGTAAGGCCGCGCACCAGCACAAAGCGGTTGTCCTGAATACTCACGCCCGGCACGCGGCGGGCAATCTGGGCCGCGTCGCGGTCCTGCGATTTCACAATCTGCTCCGACGATACGCCCACTGCCACCAGCTGGGCATTGCGCACTTCCGAAATCACGGCAATCTCGGTGTTGGTGCGGCGCTGGGCCGTCACCACCACCTCATCCAAGGCCGAGGTTGAGGCGCTCACGGCCGTGTTCACCACTACCACCTTGCCGGCGGTCACGGTCAGGCCGGGCACCGTCTTGTTGGTATACCCTACCGAGCTGATGCGCAGGGCGTGCGCCCCCACCGGCACCTTGCCAATAGTAAACGTGCCGTCGAGGTCGGTAGCCGCGCCAATGCCCGTGCCCTCCACCCCCACGCTAGCCCCGATAACGGGCTCCTGGGTTTGCTGGTCGCGCACCGTGCCCCGAATGGTACCGGTTTGCGCCGCCGCCGCCAGGCTACCCCCTAGCCAGCACAGGAAAAACAATGCAAAAATTCGGGCGCAAAAATGGCGCATTTTACTTAGAGTAAGTGAGTTATTCAAAAACACAACCGTTGGATGAAGCACAGGAACACGCCTCCGCTCCGGGGCGCGGAGCCTGGGTACTAGCAAAAAATGGGTGGGGAGCCGGCTAGCGCGCAACGGCGGCTATGGGCCGGCGGCCGGGGCCGCGCGGGTTGGCTGGGGCAGTGGGCTAGCCCACTTGGTGGGGCCGGGCGGGGGCCGGGCATTTGTCTTTACGCACGCATTAATAGCTTACTGAGTAATAGCCTGGCCAGCCTAAAAAGCTTTATACTAAAAGTCTTTCTTTACAGGGGACAAAATTACCGGCGCTGTATTACCCCACTGTTTCCCCGCGGTTGCTAATCCATTACTCAACCTGCTTCGGCCCGGGCTAGCCAGGTACCGGCAATCGGCACCGACCAGGGTTACCAAAAACTTCAGCACGGGCAAGCGGCAATCAATAAAAAACGCTACCTTCGAAGTGTATTAGCGCTCTAGTACACTAGGTATAATTTAAAAACATGGCGCAAGCTCCGGCCCGGTTGGGCACACTTGCCTTCCGCAACCAACTACAGCTTTCTTTCTTATGCGCGCTGCTCTCTCTACCAAAACGCAACGCTGGGAGTATTTCATCCTGACGGCGCGGGTGTTGCTAGCCTTCATCTTTCTGAGCTACGGCGCGGCCAAGCTGCTAGGGCTCCAGTTTGGCGTGAGCCCGGCCATACTGGCCCAGCCGCTGGGGCAGGCCAGCCTGGCCCACGTGGCCTGGTATTGCTTTGGCCACGAGCCCTTTAACACCTACGTGGGCGTTTCGCAGATAGTGGCGAGCTTGCTGCTGCTGCACAACCGCACGGCGCTGCTGGGGGCCGTGCTGCTGCTACCGATTGCCCTCACTATTTTCATCATCGACCTCACCTATCTGCCTGATATTATTGCGTTTCGCTACGCGCTGCCCTTTTATCTGGGGCTCTTGTTGCTCATCTTTTATCAGGAGCGCGAGCGGGTGCTGCGCATCGTGCGGGCGCTTGTTGGGGGCGCGGCCACCCCGCAGGCTCATCCGTGGTGGGCCTACCTGCTGCTACCAGTAGCGGCCGGGCTCTTGAGCCTGGGCTGGCTGCTACCCAAGTACGGCGTTGATTTTATACTGAACCCGGCGGGCACACTGCGCTATTTCGCCCTGGCCTTCGCTCAGCTCAAACATTTTTTTCGCTGAAGACTGCGTACCGATAAGAGAACCGCCTGCCCTGCGGCCCCCGCGCCAAGCAACCTTGCAGTGGAGCGGCGACCAGCTGTTTCGGGGTTTGCGCACGCCAGGCGGGCCGCAGTCTGGGTGCACTGCGCGCAGCCTTCCCCGCCGTTAGCCCGGCAGCTACTGGCAGCTACTGGCAGCTTAGAAGGACAACGCCACGGTTGAGGTGAGGTTACCGTAGTTGAGGGCCGGGCTACCGGCATCGCTCGGAAAGCGGGCGTTTTTGGAGTTCAGGAACTTGCCTTCCAGGCGCACCAGCACGTGGCGGCTAGGGGCATAGTCGAGGTTGAGCGATGCCCCGCGCACGAAAAAGTCGCGCTGCGCGGGCGTAGGGGCAAGAAAGCGCACCACCACGCCGTACTGCGCATAGTAATATTCGGCGCGGGCGGCCAGTGCCCAGCGGGGCCCGAAGTGGCGGCGCACCACCAGCTGGGCGGTGTGCCAGGGGGTGGCGGGGGTGCCGGGGCGGGCCCGCTGCTGGGTACCAATATCGAACAGGGCCAGCGCCGACCAGCGCGCATTGGGGGTATACACCACGTATAAATCGTGGAAGTAGCGGTAGCGCCGCGCTGAGTCCTGGGGCTGCTCGTTGCCGAAGAACGTGCTGCTATTGACCAGCCACTTGGCCGAGGGCCGCCACTGCACCTGCGTGCCCAGGGCCTTGCTGCGGTTATTGTCGCGGATATTTTGCCAGCCATTGAGCCCCAGGCCCGTCACGGTTAGCTTGGGCGAGAGCTCGTAGCTGAGCTTGACGCCGGCCTCGTAGTAGGGCGAGCCCTCGGCGGCCAGCGAGTGGGTCACCGTCCAGTTATCCTTCGAAATAGCCGATTCGTAGCCGATGTGCGAGCCAAAAACACCCATATCAAACCACGCTTTCTTAAACGGCCGAAAGCCGGCGTAGGCCTCGTAGATGTTGCGCAGCAGCTCGGGCTCGGCGGCGTAGTTGGCCTCGGGGTAGGTACCGCCTTGCAGGCCCAGGGCCCCGTGCACCTCGCCGTTGTCGAAGCGCAGGCCCACCAGCGCCTGGTTGACGGTAAACTCATCCTGCCGGTTGTGGGAGTAAAAAAACTCGGGCCGCTGGGTGCTGCTGGGGTGCGGGAAATCGAAGCCGTAGTAGCCGTCGAGGTAGCCGTAGACCGTCAGCTGCGTGGTATCGGCGGGGAAGGCCGGTGCAGTTTGGGCCTGCGCTCCCGCGGTAAGCAGCAACCAGAAGCAGGCGAGTAAACAGTGTTTCATGCAAGAAAAATTAACCAGTCGCAAATAGGGAAATGCGCTTTTCAGCCCGCTACTGACCAGCGAAGTCGGCTAGCCAGTAGCGGGGTTAAAGTGCCAGCGGGTAGGTGCTACTCCTGCTCCTTGGCATCGGCAGCGCGGGCGGCTTGCTGACGCTGGAACCGCGATTCCGGCACCGCGCCCTGGCCGGCGGGCCAGCCTTCGCGCTGGGTTTTGCGGTCGCCGTCGGTGGCTTCGGTCTGGTCGTGCAACAGGATTTGCTGAGTTGGAAAGGGCAGGTCAATGCCGTGGGCAGTGAGGGTATTCTTGATGGCTTCCAGCACTTTATCCTGCGCATCCATAATATCGGCGCGGCGCGGTGGGTTTATCCACCACCGGGCGCGGATGTTGACGCTGCTGCCGGCCAGGTCAACCACGATGGCCTCGGGCGCGGGGTCGGTGAGCACGCCGTCTACGCCCCTCATGGCCTCCAGCATAAGCTGGCGGGCGGTGGCGATGTCGTCGCCGTAGCCGATGCCAATGTCGTACTGCAGGCGGCGCTTTTCGTAGGCGGTGTTCACGGTCACGGCGTTGATAAACAGCTCGGCATTGGGGATAACCACGCGGCGGCCGTCGTAGGTGCGGATGGTGGTGGCGCGGGTCTGAATCGACTCCACAGTACCTTCAAAGTCCTTGTACTTAATCTGGTCGTTGAGCTTGAACGGCTCCGTGAGCAGCAGCAGCACCCCGGCCAAAAAGTTCTGGAAGATGTCCTTGAAAGCAAAGCCGATGGCCACGCCGCCTACCCCCAGCGCGCTCACCAGGCTAGCCGGCGTGAAGCTGGGCACCACGATAGTAACCGTGATGAGAACCCCCAGAATGAGCGTGGCCACGTAGGCCAGCCGGCTCAGCAGAATTTTGAGGCTTTCGCTCTGCTGGCGGTTTTGGGTGAGGCGCTCGACCAGCGAGCGCACCCCACGGGCCGCAAAAATAAAAGCGATAAAGACGATGAAGCCAAAAAGCAGGTTGGGCAGCAGGGCCATAAACCCGCGGCCCATTGCATTGATTTGCTGCCAGGCAATTGAAAAATCCATGAGCTAGAAATTGGAATAGGCTGAGTATTCGGGTAAAAGTGCCGCAGATAAGTTGAAAGAGAAACAGTTGGCCAGCACGTCCTTCTTGCGTGGCTGGCGCGCTTTTCCCCTTTTAGGGTCTGACTCACCAAAAGGTTGTATTTTCCTGAGATAACATTGTTGAGCTTTTAAGTCGAGTGCCCTCCCCGACCGCGCTCTTTACCGGCTTGGTGCTACTTAGGCCCTCATCCTTAGTTGCTTATTCATCGTGCTTTATTTCTCAGGCTGCTTGCCACAGGCCGGTTGGCCGCCGCCCCGGCTTATGTGCGGGGCGCCCGCCAGGGTGCCCGGGGCGGCTGCGCACGTTGGCACGCAGGGCACGCGCACCAGCCAATACGGGTAAACGCATTGCGCGCGATGCCGATGGCCTGGTGCATGCTGGGCGCGGCCGTGCGCAGCCCCACGCTGACGGTACGCGCCAGCCGGGCGTTGGCAAAAGCACCTGTTAGGCAAGGCAGTGGCTAGCCCATAGCGCGGCGGAGAGGCTCCCGGCCGCTTCACCAAAAAGCGCAATGAGCCCAGCCCTGGTGGCTGGCTGAAGCGTGGGCTAGCCAGGCTCCGTTTCTACCTTGCTGCCGATGCCCGAGGGCACCGCCCCACCCGGCTGCTGGCACCAAACTATGCAGCCTACCCCTAGCCACTATGCTTCAACTAGTTATTGCGCTCTATTACCGTTTTCTTTTACCAGGCTTGCTCACTGCTTTGCTGCTGGGCGCACCCAGGCCTACGGCCGCTCAGGCGCCCGCCCACGCCGACTCGGCCCGCGCCCAGACCCTGAGCACCGATACGCGCACCCTGCGCCAGCTCGACTCGCTGCGCCGCCAGACTACCGCCCGCCTCGGCCAGCTGCAGCAGCAGCTGCTAGCCCTGAAAGACGGCCCCGACCGCGCCCGTGAGCAGAAGCTAGCCCAGGAATTCACCGCCCTGCGCGCGGCCGACTCGCTACGCCGCACCCAAACACGCCGCCACATCGACTCGCTCAAGCTGCATACCCGCGGCTACCCCGTGGTGCCGCACGCCGACACCCTGTTCTACGTCTACACCAAGCTCGGCCCCTTCTCACCCCGCGAGCGCGCCGCTCTTATTGCTGAAAAAGTGCAGCGCCTCGAAGCCGACGTGCGCTACCAGCCCGATTCGCTGCGCCTCTACCCTTCGGAGCAAACCATCGACCTGATGTACGGCGAGCTGGTGGTGCAAAGCATTTCCGACAACGACGCGCTCTGGATGAACACCCCGCGCGACTCGCTGGCCCGCCAGTACCGGGCGCGCATTGTGCGGGCCGTGGCGCAGTACAAGCAGGCGCACAGCATCAGCAACGTGCTCAAGGAAGTGGGGCTGGTGCTGCTGGTGCTGGTGGCCTTCTACTTCGTGGTACGTTTTGTCAATCAGTTTTTTCGCTGGCTCGAATTGCAGCTCACCCGGCGCGAAGACACCTGGTTTCGGGGCGTGCGCCTAGGTACCTACGAGCTGTTTACGCCCCGCCGCGAGCTCGAAGCGGCCCTGCTGCTGCTCAACGTGCTGCGCTGGGTGGTCATCTTCCTGATAATCTACCTGGTGCTGCCGCTGCTGTTCAGCATCTTCCCCGGCACCCAGGATGTGGCCGATATGCTGCTCGGCTACGTGCTCACGCCGCTGCGCCGCATGGGCCTCTCACTCTGGCGCTACCTGCCCAATCTGATTACTATTGTGGTCATTATTACGGTGTTCCGGTACCTGCTTCGGGGGCTGCACTTTCTGAAAGAGGAAATCCGCCAGGGCAATCTTACCATCGAGGGCTTCTACCCTGACTGGGCTAACCCCACCTACCAGATTGTGCGGGTGCTGGTATTTGCGTTTCTACTGGTCGTGATATTTCCCTACCTGCCGGGCTCCGAGTCGCCCATTTTCAAGGGCGTGTCGGTGTTTCTGGGCTTCCTGTTCACCTTCGGCTCAGCGGGCTCCTTGTCCAACATCGTGGCCGGGCTGGTGCTGACTTATATGCGCGCCTACAAGCTCGGCGATAGAGTAAAAATCGGGGACGTGACCGGCGACATTATCGAGAAAAACCTGCTCGTAACCCGCATTCGCACCATCAAAAACGAGGAAATCACCATCCCGAATTCCTCCATTATGAGCAGCTATACCACCAACTTTACCAGCGCCGCGCCCACCCTGGGGCTGGTGCTGCACACCACCGTCACCATCGGCTACGACGTGCCCTGGCCGCAGGTGCACGAATTGCTCATCGCGGCCGCTCTAGGGGCCGATGGCGTGCTGACCGAGCCCAAGCCCTTCGTGCTTCAGACCAGCCTCGACGACTACTACGCCAGCTACCAGCTCAACGCCTACACCCGCGAGGCCAGCCGCCAGGCCGTGCTCTACTCGCGCATCCACCAAAACATTCAGGATGAGTTCAACAAGGCCGGTGTCGAAATCATGTCGCCCCACTACCGCGCCCAGCGCGACGGCAACCAGACCACCATTCCCGCCGATTATTTGCCCACCGATTACGTGGCCCCGAAGTTTCGGGTGGATGGTGGGAGGGAGTAACGCGTGCCCTAGCGCCACGCCCAGCCCCACCTAGCCCCAACCGTTCGCCGTAAACCTATCCGTCACCCTCCGCCCGCCGCTGCATGTTAGAGTTTCACCGCGCCCTTGAGTTACTGTCTGGCAAGCTGTTGCGCTGGGGGCAGCAGTTTGTGCTGCTGCTACCCAACCTGGTTATTGCCGCCCTGATACTGGTGACCACCTTTTTTGTGGCGCGGCTGGTGCAACGGGTTTCAACGCGGTTTTTGCCGCGCATTTCGCACAGCCCTACGCTTAACAACCTGCTGCAAACCACGGCCTACCTGGGCGTGCTGGCCATCGGCATCTTCTTCACGCTGGAAGTGTTGAGCCTCGATAAAACGGTGACCTCGCTGCTGGCCGGCGTCGGTATTATCGGGTTGGCGCTGGGCTTTGCGTTTCAGGATATTGCGGCCAATTTTATCAGCGGCATCATCATCGCCGTGCAGCGGCCCTTCGTGGTGGGCGACGTCATTCAGACCGATACCTTTTTTGGCACCATCGAAAGCATCAACCTGCGGACCCTGGACCTGCGCCAGACCACCGGCGAGCTGGTGCGCGTGCCCAACCGCAAAGTGTTCGAAAGCTCGGTTATCAACTTCACCGTCACCACCCGTCGCCGCGTGGACGTGGACTGCGGCGTGGCCTACACCGCTGACCTGGAGCAGGTGCGCGCCGTGGCGCTGGCTGCTATGCAAGGCTTTCCCGGCCTGCTCACCGACCGGCCGGTGGAGGTGATGTTTACGGCCTTTGCCGACAGCGCCATCACGTTTACGCTACGCTTCTGGATTCCTTATACCAAGCAAGTTGACTACGTGGGTGCTAAGAGTGAAGCTATTATGCGTATCAAACGCGCCTTCGACGCGGCGGGTATCGTCATTCCGTTTCCCATTCGCACGCTCGATATTTCGCCCGAGCTGCTGGCGCAGCTGACCCCGAAAACCAGTTCTCCCCCGGCGGCGGCCTAGCCGTGACGCACCGAAGAACGATAACGGTGTTTTTGTCAGAAACAACCGGTATTACGGCGTAGCTATTAGCCAAGGGGCTCAGGAAGCAAAAGCCAGAAAACAAGGCATAACTTGCTGTACACCAATAATTACCAGGCATGATAAATGCAGCAAACTTTCGGAGGTTAAACTTCGCTACTTGCTGCGTCTGTTTGCCCTGGATTTGATAGTCGCGGATGCGGCCCGCCTGCCGGGCTTGGGCGTGCGCTCGGTCAACGACGAGTACTTGCGCCTGCCTCGCTGCCTGCCCTAGCGCTGCCCCGTGCCAGTCGGGTTGGGCGGGTCGCTCGAACCACACGAATCTTACGTCGGGGGTGGCGCAAACGGGGCCGCGGGGCGGGCACCCAAACCATCTTCTTCGGCCACTTCACTCCTCTGGCTAATTCAGGGCCTAGCGCGTGCGGCCAGTGCCTGCGGCGTTCTCGGCCTGTGCTTCGTGCTGCAAGCCCGACATTTGCTCTTCGATTTAGCCCTACCGCCTTGATGCCCCTGGCCTCGCCCCCGCTCGATTTGCTGCCCGTTTTCAACGCCCAGCCCGGTGCTACCCTGCTGCTGACCCCGGACTGGGTGATTATGGGTGCTAGCGACGATTACCTGGCGGTGACCCTTACCCAGCGGGAAACCCTCGTGGGGCAGTTTATCTTCGACGCCTTTCCGGATAATCCAAAAACCCCCGAGGCCAACGCCGTGGCCAATGTACGCGCCTCGCTGGCGCGGGTGCTGGCCACCCGGCAGCCACACCGCATGGCCCCACAACACTACGACGTGCCCGACCCGGCGCGGCCCGGCCACTTTGTGGAGCGCCACTGGCAGCCGCGCCACACGCCCGTGCTGGATGCGGCCGGGCAGGTGCAGTTCATCATTCAGTCGGTGCAGGATATCACGGCTAGCCGCCGGGCCGAGCAGGCGCTGCACGAAAGCCAGGCCCGCGAGCAGGCGGCTCGCGCCGAGGTTGAGCGGCAACGCGGGGAGTTACAACGCCTCTTCGAGCAAGCCCCGGTGGCGATGGCCTTGTTTCAGGGGCCGGACTATCGTATTGAGTTAGCCAACGAGCCGATGGCCACCATCTGGGGCCGGACCCTAACCCAGGTGCTGGGCCAGCCCGTGTTTGAGGCCCTGCCCTACGTGCGCAACCAAGGCTTCGAAGCCCTTTTCGCCGATGTGCTGGCGCAGGGCACCGAGCACAACTTGCCGGAGGTACCCGTCACCATTGACCGGGCGCATACCGGCCAGCCGACGCTGGGGTACTTTAACCTGACGTATCGGCCCCAGCGCGACAGCCGGGGGCAGATTACGGGCATCTTCACCATTGCCCAGGAGGTAACCGAGCAAGTGCTGGCCCGCCAGCGGGTCGAGCAGCTCAACCAGGAGCTGGAAGCCCGCGTGCAGCAGCGCACCCGCGAGCAGGAAGACCAACAGCGGCTGCTGGGCCAGATTCTGGCGCAGGTACCCGCCGCCATTACCACGCTGCACGGGCCGGACCACCGCTTTGCCTTTGCCAATGAGCGCTACCAACGCCTGGTCGAGGGCCGCGTCGTCGAGGGCCAGACAGTGGCGGAAACCCTGCCGGAGGTGGCCGAGCAGGGCTTTATTGAGCTGCTTGACAACGTGTACCGCACCGGCCAAACCTTTGAGGGCAAGGAAATTGCCATTATGCTGGCGCAGCCGGGCCAGCCGCCCGTGCAGCACTATCTCGATTTCACATATCAGTCTATGCCCGACGAGCACGGCCAGACCCAGGGCCTGCTCGTGTTTGCGGTGGACGTCACGGAGCAGGTGCGCATCCGGCGGCAGGCGGCGGCCCTGCAAGCCGAGCTGCTAGCTACTGCCCAGCGCCAGGCCCAGGAGCGCGAAGCCTTCCACAACGTGTTCGAGCAAACCCCGGCACTCGTGGCTCTCCTGCGGGCCTCTAGTCATCGCTTCGAGTACGTCAACTCTGCCTACCGGGCCTTGTTTCCGGGCCGCCAGCTCGTCGGTCTCAGCATGGCCGAGGCGGCGCCCGAAACCCGGGAGCAGGGTTTCGTGGCCCTGCTGGACCGCGTGTACAAAACAGGTGAAACCTACTACGGGCTAGATGTGCCATTCGCCACCAAGTCCCCTGACGGCGGTCCGACCCACACTACTTACTTCAACTTCACCTACCAGGCCTACCGCGAAAACGGCCAGATTGCGGGCATCTCCATTTTCGCCTTCGATGTAAACGAGTCGGTGCTGGCCCGGCAGGAGCGTGAAGCCCAGCGCCAGCAACTGGAACAGCTGTTCATGCAAGCCCCGGCCCCCATCGTGATTTTCGACGGGCCGGAACTGGTTTATCAACTCGTCAATCCGGCCTACCAGCAGATTTTTCCAGGTCGTGAGCTGTTAGGCAAGCCGTTGCTCGCAGCCCTACCGGAGCTGGAAGGTAGCCCCCTGGTGGATAGCCTGCGCGAGGTCTACCACACGGGCCAGCCCTTTACGGCGCAGGAGCTGCCGCTGCGGTTGGCCCGCCACGCCGGCGGCCCGCTGGAAGATATTTACTGGACCTTCACCTACCAGGCCCGGCGCAATGCCTACGGCCAGATTGACGGCGCGCTGGCTTTTGCCTACGACGTGACGGAGCAGGTGCGGGCCCGCCAGCAGGTGCAGGGCCTGAACGAGGAGCTAGCTGCCATTAATGAGGAAATGACGGCCACCAACGAGGAGCTGCATGAGTCTAATACCCAGCTGCTGTGCACCAACGCCGACCTCGATACTTTTGTGTACG
>Ga0265797_10009934_pt1 | contig 12218 bp, 12 predicted proteins | sample P2T30metagenome_FD_192433 | JGI IMG/M metagenome (GOLD analysis project Ga0265797, IMG submission 192433) | Plant litter microbial communities from East Loma Ridge, Irvine, California - P2 T30 | ecosystem: Environmental > Terrestrial > Plant litter > Unclassified | place: USA: California... | reverse complement strand
GGTAGCCGCGGCCGGGGCGTCCGGCGTTGGCCACGTGCGGATCCTGGTGCATGGTCGACCCGATCCCGTGACCGCCGTACTCCATGTTGATCGGGTAGCCGGCGCCGGCGAGCACGGTGCCGATCGCATGCGAGATGTCGCCCAGGCGCGCGCCGGGGTCGGCCGCGGCGATGCCCGCCGCCAGGGCGCGCTCGGTCGCGTCGATCAACGCGACGTCCTCCGGCCGGGCTGCCTGGCCGACGACGAAGCTGAGCGCGGCGTCCGCGGCCACGCCGTCGAGCACGACGGCGAGGTCGAGCGTCAGGAGGTCGCCGTCCCGGAGCGCGAGGTCGTGGGGGAGCCCGTGCAGGACCGCGTCGTTGACGGCGGTGCAGATGTGGTGGCCGAACGGGCCCCGGCCGAAGGATGGTGCGTAGTCGACGTAGCAGGAGGTGGCGCCGGCGTCGAGGATCATCGCCTTCGCCCATCTGTCGATGTCGAGGAGGTTCGTGCCGACGCGGGTGCGACCGCGCAGGGCCTGCAGGATGTCGCCGACCAGCCGGCCGGTGCGTTCGGCGCGGACCAACCCGACCGCGTCCTGGATCTCGATCATGGGGCTCCTCCTCGGTCGCGGTATTGTCGTACCGGGATCATCATACCGGTATGACAATACCGCCAGTACGATGGATGCATGGTCCGCTTGCCGCTCACGCCCGCCGAGATCGAGCGCGGTCGGCGCCTCGGCGCCCTCCTGCGCCACGCGCGGGGCGACCGCTCGATCGTGGACACGGCACTGGCCGCGGGCATCTCCCCGGAGACCCTGAGGAAGATCGAGTCGGGCAGGGTCGCGACGCCGGCCTTCACGACGATCGCCGCCATCGCGGCCGTCGTCGACGTCTCCCTCGACGCGGTGTGGGCGGGGATCACCGAGCCGCCGGGCGAGGCGCAGCCGCGTCGCTCCGGGCGCGGGTCACGGGAGCGGCTGGCATCCTGAGGGTCGTCCGGGCGGCCGCTCGCCCGGATGCCCCCGGTGCGGCACGCGTGCCTCCCAGTCGCCTGGTCGCGAGGTGCGGGGCGGGCGATTCCCGCGGCCAGCCCAGCGTGTTTCGTCCCGTCTGTCGAGCGTCCGCTGCTGGACAACGCGATCGGGTCAGCGCTCGAAGCCCGCGGCGCGTTCCGCTCGTGCTCTTCGCATCCGGGCGTCGTGCGTCACGGTTCCGGAGTTGACGTGGCGCTCACCCTCGAGCTCCCCTCGGGCGTGCTGCGCGTTCATCTCGTCCGTGTCATCCGCGATCAGCTCGAGCGCAGCCCGCGGCACATCTGGGCGGCACAGGACGGCCCACCGGACTGTCGCAGAGCGATCCCGAGCGAGGCGGAGGAGCTGCTCGTCGTCGGGGTAGCGCATGCCGCTCCCCACGGCGGTGGCACGGACCTGCCACGTGCGATCCGTCACGAGTCGCTCCATATGGTCCCGCGTGATGCGCGGATTCGCCGCGCACATCGCGCGGACCCGTCGGTCGTCGTCGCCCAAGAGCGTCTCGAAGACGTCGAGCTGGTCGGTCGTCTCGGCGATCCTGGATCGGGTCTCGACGAACGCGTCGGACATGAGCGCGCACTGCACGTCGCGAGGCAGGGACCGGTCGTCCCGATCGAGGAACGTGCCCGCCAGCGCGACGCGAAGCCACTCCTCGGGAGACCGGACGACGACCTGCTGCAACGTCGGTCGGTCAGCCAGGTTCGTGGCGGCGGCGGAACGCACCGACCCGGCGCGGTCCTCGAGCAGCCTCGCCACGGTCTCGTCGTCCGCTGCGGGATTCGAGGCGACGGCGTACCGGACCGACATCGAGCGATGCGTGCCCAGTGATCGCAGGACGGCGGCGTCAGACGTCTCAGCGGCCTCGAGCGCGTTGTCGCTGGCAGTGGGCATGGTCGGATGATGCCATGGCGGCCACGTGTCCGCACTGCAGCGCGGCGAGGAGCGCGTCCGTCGTCCGACGTGGCTCACGCCCTCTCCGGGGCAGCAAGGAACGGATGCCATTCGAGTATCGACGAGGGCGGGCCCGTCGCGGCGTAGACGGGTGCCAAGATCGGCAGATGGCGCCGACGCTCAGGGATGTGCACATGTGGCCGGACGCTGGTCCGCCGGACCGGCGCTGGTACCCGTCCGACATGGATGACGGCACGTACGGACCTGTCCTCGACGTGGACGCGCTCCTGCGCGGGTCGAAGAAGGTCACCGAACTCCTCGGGGAGTGCCTCGCTGTGGAGGGCATCACGACGCCGTTCACGAGCATCCGCCTCATGCCCGGCTTGCCTTCCGTGAGCGGCGACCTGGAGGTCGAGATCTCGGGCCACATGGCCGGCGGCGAGGACCTCGCCCACGTCGGCGTCCCGGCGGGCTTCCACGACCTCGAGGTCCGCCAGCGGGATGCGCTGGTGCTGCTGATGTGGCGGGAGACGCTGAAGCGGCTCGTATCCCGACGCGGCGGCGACCCGGCCGCCGTCGACCGCGCGGCCGACGCCGCCCGACGTGACGACTACGAGCTCCCGCTACACGGCCCGTGGAAGCAGGACCGGAGTCGGTCCCGCCGCATGCGGCTCGTCGGAGCCCTCCGCGACGACGGCTTCCTCCGGCTCCGGGTGGAAGTCGAGGAGCTGCGCGGCGAGCGGTCGTCGCGGCTGGCGGACGAGATCGTCGGCGGATCCTCGTACTGGTCGTTCGATCGTGCCGCCCGGAGCCTGCGCTGGACCTCGAGCACGACCGTGGAGGGGATCTCGGTTCCCGGGACCGTCTCGGGGGACCGGGGGAGCTTCGCGTTCGACGTCGCGACAGGTGCGGTCGAGGTGCTCGGCGGGCACGCGGATCCGCTGCCCGTCGAGCCGACCGGCCCCGCTACGGACATCAGCTTCCGCTTCGTGGAGAAGCCGGACGACCACATCCAGGTCCATTGGGGCGGGGGCGGACCGACGAACGAGGTGCCGCGGGAGTACCTCGACGAGGCTCACCGTCTGGGCGAGATCATCGCTTCCCCGGAGTGGATGGAGTGGTGGCGTCTGGTCGACGTCGACGAGGTCAGCGCCCACATGGACTACATGCCGTCGAGTTCCGCGTCGATCGTCCTGTTCCGGGGCCGCGCGCTCAGGGTCACCGTCAAGCGCCCGGCGGACACGATCCCGACCGGCCCCGCGGCCGTGCTCCTCGCTCGACGGGACGCGGAAGAGGTGCTCGGGCGCATCTCGGCGCGCCGCGGGGTCCGGTCGGCGCCCACGCTGGGCTGAGTGCGCGCATGTCCGGCGCGACGCCGATCAGACGTGGCCCTCCACGTCCGGGTAGGGATCGGTAGTCGAGACGTCGAGGACCAGACGAGATCCGACAGCCGACGCGGTTTACGGGAGCTGTGGGGGCGCGATCAGTTCGAGGAATCCACCGAGGGCGCCTTCGAGGTAGATGATGCGTGTGCCGTCTCGGGCGCCACCAGTCATCCGGTGAGGTGTGCCGACTGGTCTCCAGCCGTGTCCAGCGAAGAGCTCGAGCACACGATCGAGGTCGGAGACCGTGAGCGCGATGTGCACCATGCCGACCTGTGCGGGCGACCCGGCGGACTCGAGCAGGAGGGGCGGGTCGTACTGGAGCAGCTCGACCCGGTGGGGGCCGAGCGTCACCGTCGCTGCGCGGATCACGGCTCCACGGACGCCGGTGGTCGCCGCCGTGACTTCCGCGTCGAGCGTGAAGGTGCGCTCGAGCACGAACCCGAGACCGGAGCACCACAGCGCCAACGCGTCGTCGAGGTCGGCCACGGTGAGACCGGAGTGCGCGATGTCGGAGATGAGCGGTGATGCCATGACATCAGTATCGAGTTCCGACACGCCTGCCTGAGGGAAGAGGACGTGTTGGCGGCCGAGGAGCTGCGTCGCGGGATCGACCATGTCGCCACCGTAGCGGCGGGCGCGTGAACCGGTCCGGTGACCGATCCCGGGCGAGACGGGTGCGAGCGGCGTGCGCGGCCAGGGGCGGCCGGGTCTAGCGACGGCTCAACGCCAGTCGATCGGCCTCGTCCTCCTCGGCGCTCCACGGCTCGAGGCGGGAGTGGGCGAGGTGCCAGCGCACGGACTGCTCGACTCGGGCACGCGGGTCGCCCGCCTGCCAGCCCAGGAGCTCTCGCGCCCTCTGGACGGAGGGCAGGATGTGCTGTGCGAAGCCCTTGCTGAGGGAGAGATCCTGGGGCACGACGTGGTCGGCGACGCGGACGAGCGCGGATTCGGACTCGGCGGCGTCGAGGATCTGCTGGAACCACGCCTGGATGGGGAAGGTGCGGTGCTCGCCGATGTTGACGGCGAGCCCGTCCGCGGCCCGGTGGTCGAGCGCGGCGAGGACCGAGCGGGCGACGTCGTCCACGTGCCCGCGGGTCCAGAGGAGATTCCCGACGCCGATCGGGATCTCGCTGCTGCCGGCGAGAGCCCGTCGCAGGATCGGCGCCTCGCGCTGCTGGTCGTCGTGCGGCCCGTAGACCATCGGGAGACGGAGCACGGCGGCTCCGCGCGGCAGCCATCTCTCCTCGACGTCGAGCTTGTCGTAGAGCTCGGGGACGTCGGCGAGGCCGCGGCCGGCGTAGGGGTACCGCTCCCTCCGCAGCTCCGCGTCCTCGTCGAGCGGCACCGGGCTGTCGACCCGTCCGCTGCGCAGCGCGGTGACGGCCTGGTACACGTCCTGGCTGGAGAGCACGACCGTCGGCACATCGGGCAGCACGGGAGTCACGGCGTCCACGTCCGCCGCGGTGAAGGCGTTGCCGTCGACGACCGCCTCGGGCCGGAAGTCGTGGATCTCCGCCGCCTGCCGATCGAGCTGCAGCCGATCGGCGTGGATGTGACGCACGGGAACGAGGTCGCTCGGCTCCGTGCGTCCGCGATGGATGATCGCCACCTCGTCCCCTCGCTCGTGGAGGAGCTCCACCGCTCGCCTGCCGATGAAGCTCGTACCACCGAGGACCAGGACTCTCATGCGGTGAGCCTGGCAGCCCGCGACCGGCACCGCTCCGGATGGTGGCGATGTTCGCCCCGAGCGTCCTCGACTCTCAGTCGCGCCTCACGGCACCTCGTCCTGCCCCTGCTCGTGGCGCTCACCGTTCCTGCGCCGGAGCGCCAGGGCGACGTGCACCCCGGTGCCGACGATGAAGAAGATCGTCATCGCGACCCCGTCGCGGGACCGGACACGACCCAGAGGACGGTGATGAAGACAGCCGCCACGAGGAGCAGTCCGGCGAGCTTCAGTGCGTTCACGGGTTCTCTCCGCCCTCCGCATCGAGGCCGACGCTCTCCTCGCCATCGTGGTCCGTCTCGACCAGTGTGGTCAACCCGAGGCCTGAGCCGTCGGCCGTGTCCTCGCAGATCCCCACCGCACCAGACGCGAGCCCCGCGACGAACGCCCCTGGGCTGACCCGCTACCGGCCCCCGGCCCCGTCGAACGCGCTCGCGTGGTCGTCGAGCCAGGCCCACCGGTCGAGGGGCCAGGTGATGAGGAAGGCGCGGCCGACGACGTCGGAGTAGGGCACGAAGCCGTGGGTCGGGGTGCCGGTGTGCGCGCGGGAGTCGGCGGAGTCGCCGCGGTTGTCGCCCATGACCCAGAGCGCGTGGTCCGGGACGGTGACGGAGAAGGGCTGGTCGGATGCGGGCGCGCCGGGAGCGAGGCGCGTGTACGGCTCGACGACCGGGGTGCCGTCGACGGTGAGCCGGCCGAGCTCGTCGCAGCAGGCCACGGTGTCGCCGGGCAGGCCGATCACCCGCTTGATGAGGTGGTTCCCGTCGTCGGTCGCGGCGAGGCCCGTGGTGGTGAGGAGCCAGGAGACCGGATTCGAGACCGTGGTGGCGGGGATCGGGGGCAGCCACTGGCCGGGGTCGCGGAACACGACGACGTCGCCGTGCTGGAGGGGGACGAGATCGGGGACGAGCTCGTTGACGAGGACGCGGTCGTCGATCTGGAGGGTGTCCTCCATGGATCCGGACGGGATGTAGAACGACCGCACGAGGAACGTCTTGATGAGCACCGACGCCAGCAGCGCGACCACGAAGATCACGATCACGTCCCGGAGGAGCGTCTTCCCCCCGCGCTGGCGTCGTGCGGGGCTGGTCTCGCGCTTCGCGGACGCGGCGTCGTCGGTCACATGCGCACGATACGGGGAGTCGCTCTCCTTCCGCCCGTGCCGCCCGCCACGCGACGACGCGCCTCCCGGCTCGGCCAGGAGGCGCGTCGTCGTGCGTTCGCGGTGTCCTAGCGGACGGTCACCTTCGCCGTGACGACCTTGCCGGTCTGCGCGCCGGTGAGGGTCAGCGTGAGCGGGCCCGCGCTCGCGGGGGCCGTGAAGGGGATGACGACCTTGCCGTCGAGGACGTCGAAGGTGCCGACGAGCTGACCGGCGGAGGTGGTGAGGCTGACCTGGCGGTCGCCGGCGAAGCGGTTCCCGGTGACCGTGATCTCCTCGCCTCGGTCGGGTCGGTAGTCGCTGGAGACGACCGAGGCGCCCTTGCTGAGCGCGGCCGTGTTCCGGTCGAGCTTCAGCGCGTTCGCCATCGTGAAGAACGTGTCGGTCTGGTCGGTGAGGCCGATGACGTTCGCCGCTCCCGGGCCGTAGGCCGCGACGCGGACCTGCGTGCCCGTGTGCTGCTGCGAGCCGCCGAGGCCGGCCGTCCCGTACGACAGCTTCATGACGCCGCCCTCGAGCGTGCGCACGGCGGCGCTGAGCGAGGTGGGCGGGGTGCTGTCGACGATCTGGCTGGAGTGCGCGTGGTCGGCGGTGACGATGACGAGCGTGTTGCCGTCCTCCTTCGCGAACGCCATGGCCGACTGCACGGCCTCGTCGAAGTCGAGCGTCTCGCCGATCTGACCGCAGGGGTTCGCGGCGTGGTCCTGCTTGTCGATGCTCGCGCCCTCGACCTGGAGGAAGAAGCCCTTGCCGCCCTCGTTCGTGTCGAGCAGCGTGATCGCCTTGTCCGTCAGCTTCCGGAGCGAGAGGTCGCTGCCGAGGCGCTCCGGGTTGTCGGTGCAGCTCACCGGAGCGAGGTCGGCGCCGCCGACGGTCGCGGGGGTGGGCGCGAAGCGGGTCGGGAAGTTGCCGGGGGTGAAGAGGCCCAGCACGGGAGCGGCCTGGTCCGCGGACGTCACGCCGTTCAGCCCGGCGGCGTCCTGGACGACCTGGTAGCCGCGCGCATCGGCCTGCGCGAACAGGGTCTGCCCCTGGAACCGGCCGGCCTTCGCGGTCTGCGTGAAGCTCGCGGATCCGCCGCCGAACGTGACGTCGGGGCGCGTGTCGAGCAGCTGCTCGCTGATGGATCCGAGGCCGCCCGCGGCGAGGGCGTCGTCGCCGCACGAGGCGGAGTCGGGCCCATAGCAGGAGCGGCTGTCGACGTGCGCGACCTGGACGGCCGGGGTGGCGTCCTGGATCTCGGCGGTGCTGACGTCGCCGGTGCGCAGGCCGTTGGCCTTCGCGATCTCGGTCAGGGTCGCCTGCGGCTCCTGGTCGATGTCGACGCTGATCGCGCCGTCGTAGGTCTTGGTGCCGGTCGCCCAGCCGCTGCCGGTGGCGGCGGAGTCGGGCACGTAGTCGGGCTTCCCCTTCCGGTCGCCGCTCTTGTTGAGCGAGTACGTCGTGTACTGGCCGGTGAGGGGCGGCGCATCGAGCCCCGGGAGGCGGCCGGCGGCGCCGTACTGGTAGTCGCGGGCGATGGTGATCTCGGAGTCGCCCATCCCGTCGCCGATGAGGAGGATGACGTTCTTCGCGGACGCGTTCGTGATCTCGGAGCGGATGGCGGAGGTCTGGTCGACCCCGCCGAGGCGCGCGGCGCCGCCGTTCTGGGAGAGGGCCATGCCGGCGGCGAACGCGCCGGCCGGCAGCAGGACCGTCGCGGCGACGACGGCCGCGGCGATCGGGAGGACGCGGCGACGCGTCGTCCGGGAGGGGGTGGTCTTCATGGGGATGCGGGTCTCCTTGGTGATGACCCCGGGTCGGGGTGCATTTCAGCGTCCGCCGGAATTCGGGGTGCGAGGAGAACCGCAGGCGACCAGCAGGCGAACATCGTTGCCATGCGTCAACCAATGGGCTGGGGTGCGGTCGCGGTCGCCCGGATCGCCACGACACGACGATGGGGGAGGATGCGGGCATGAGCACCGACGTCGACTACGACCAGATCATCCGCGACTCCATCGAGCAGCTGCGCACGAAGTTCCCCGACCGCCCGGAGGCGGAGCTGCGGCGGGTGGTGGAGGAGGAGCTGGCGACGCTCCGGGATGCGACGGTGCAGGACTACCTCTCGGTGCTGACCGTCCGCGCGGCGCGCAAGCGCATGAAGGCGCAGTCCCGCGCCGAATGACGCGGGGCCGCGTCCCGGATCAGCCGATGCGGCCTCGGTGGTGGAGCGCCACCAGCCACGCGTCCACCGCGTCCTCGCGCTCGACGCGGAAGCCGGCCCGCTCGTAGAGCCGCCGGGCGGCGCTGCCCTGGAGCACGTCGAGGCGGAACGGGCGGCCGTCGTCGTGCCGGGCCATCAGATCGCGCAGCACCTCGCCGCCGATGCCGCGGCCCTGCACCGCGGGATCCAGGTAGAAGTGCTCGATCCAGTGCGCGTCGGGTTCGTCGCGTCGGGCGACGAGGCCCGCGTCGCGGCCGTCGACGCGGATCACCCAGGTGCGTTCGGGCGCCCAGCCGTCGAGGAAGCGGCGGCGGACCCGCACCGGATCCCACCTCCCGAGCCGCTCGAGGTCGGGCCGGAGCGCGACGGCGCGGAGCTCGGCCATCCACGTCGCGTCGTCGGCGAGGGCGGGGCGGAGGATCCAGCGGGGGAGCGGCCCGGGCTCCACCCGCAGGTCGCGCTCCATGCAGACGCTCGTCGGATCCTCGGCGTACGGCCCGAAGCGCGGCACGTGCCGGTAGCCGCCGCGCTCGTACATCGCGATCGCGGCGGTCTGCGGCAGGCCGGTCTCGAGCCGCATCACGTCGGCGCCGAGCTCGCGCGCCCGCTCCTCGGCCGCGACCAGGAGCGCGCGCCCCACGCCGAGGCCGCGCGCCGCGTCCGTGACGAACACGCGCTTCAGCTCGGCGGATCCGTCGCCCCCGTCGACCACCGCGGCCGTGCCGAGCGCGTGGCCGTCCTGGCGCGCGACGAGGAACGTCACGCCCGGCCGCTCCAGGTCGGCCACGTCGAGCGCGTGGTAGTTCTCGGCCGGGTAGAGGGCGAGCGCGAACTCGTCGGCCTGCCGCAGCAGCGGCAGAACGTCGGCGGTGCGCGGGGACTCCGGGGCGACGGTGGGCACGCCCCAGCGTAGGACGGGCCCGCTCAGCGCAGGGTGGGCGGCAGCCCGCGCGACACGCGCAGCTTCTGTGCCCGCCGCTCGACGACGTACAGCCGCCATGACCACGCGGGGAAGAAGAGGAAGAAGATGAAGACCGCCACCTTGCCCCACTCCAGCGCACGGGTGAGCCCGCCCGGATCCTGCACCGAGGCGATCCCGGCGAGCACGAGGATCACGACAGTCAGGGTGGTGAGGACGATCGACATGCCGAGCAGTCCGCCGGCGGAGTTGACGGGCTTGACCAGGGCTCCGCGGCTGCCCTTGTAGACGCCGTACTCCTCGCGCGTGAGCCCGCGGTGGGCGGCGTCCGCGTCCGAGAGCACGCGGAAGAGCCGCCCGACTGCACGCGCCGAGAGCACGAGGAGGGCCACCGGCCCGGCGAACGCGAGGCAGTAGGGGAGGAGGGAGAGCCAGCGGACGGGCGCCGGCGCCACGTTCTGGATGATGCCGGAGACGAGCAGCAGGGCGAAGAACGCGACGGGGGCGGCGAGCAACGGCCAGATCCAGGCCAGATGGAGGCGCAGGCGGCTCGGGGCGTCGGTCACGCCGTCATCCTCGCACCGCCGGACCGCGCTGGGCCTGCCGGAGGCGACCCTCGGCGCCGGTGGATACGCTGGACCGGTGCCGCGCGGACGAGGCCAGGAGCCCTCCGCGACAGGCGCCCGACCGTGAGGAAGAGCATGCAGATCCACCGCGTCCGCGTCCACCGCAGCGACGAGGCCCTGCCTCCCGAGGAGCAGCTGGCGGGGCGCATCGCCGCCGTCGCCGCGGATCCCGTCGAGGTCGACGCCGAGGTCACCGAGATGATCGTCAACCGCATCATCGACAACGCGGCCGTCGCGACCGCCTCGCTCACCCGCGCGCCCGTCGTCGCGGCGCGCGCGCAGGCCCTGGCGCACGGGCCGTCCACGGGCGGCGCGGGCGCGACCGTCGTGGGCGCGGATCCCGCCACCCGCGTCAGCGCCGAGTGGGCCGCCTGGGCGAACGGCGTGGCCGTGCGCGAGCTCGACTACCACGACACGTTCCTCGCCGCCGAGTACTCGCACCCGGGCGACAACATCCCGCCGATCCTCGCGGCCGCGCAGCACGCCGCAGCGGGAGGCCGCCCCGACGGACGCGCGCTCACCGGCGCCGACGTGATCCGCGGCATCGCGACGGGCTACGAGATCCAGGTCGACCTCGTGAAGGCCATCAGCCTGCACGCCCACAAGATCGACCACGTCGCGCACCTCGGCCCGTCGGCCGCCGCCGGCATCGGCACGCTCCTCGGGCTGGATCAGGGGACCGTCTTCCAGGCCGTCGGCCAGGCCCTCCACACCACGACCGCCACGCGCCAGTCGCGCAAGGGCGCCATCAGCACGTGGAAGGCGCACGCGCCCGCGTTCGCCGGGAAGATGGCCGTCGAGGCGATCGACCGGGCGATGCGCGGCCAGACCAGCCCCACCCCCATCTACGAGGGCGAGGACGGCGTGATCGCGTGGCTGCTCGACGGCCCCGACGCCGGCTACGACGTGCCGCTGCCCGCGCCCGGCGAGGCCAAGCGGGCGATCCTCGACACGTACACGAAGGAGCACTCGGCCGAGTACCAGGCGCAGGCGTGGATCGACCTCGCGCGCCGCCTGCACCACGCTCACCCCGTGCTCGCCGACGCGGACGCGATCGACCGCGTCCTCATCCACTCGTCGCACCACACGCACGTGGTGATCGGATCCGGCGCGAACGACCCGCAGAAGTACGACCCGCGCGCCAGCCGCGAGACGCTCGACCACTCGATCCCGTACATCTTCACCGTCGCGCTGCAGGACGGCGCCTGGCACCACGTCGACTCGTACGCGCCCGAGCGCGCCGGGCGCCCCGACACGGTGGACCTCTGGCGCCGCGTCACGACGACCGAGGACCCGGAGTGGACCCGCCGGTACCACTCCATGGACCCGGCCGAGAAGGCGTTCGGCGGCCGGGTGGAGATCCGCCTCACGGACGGCTCGACCATCGTCGACGAGATCGCCGTCGCCGACGCGCACCCGCTCGGCGCCCGGCCGTTCGCGCGCGCCGACTACGTGGGCAAGCTCCGCACGCTCGCCGACGGCGTGCTCGAGGACCGCGAGGTCGACCGGTTCCTCGCGCTCGTGGAGCGCCTGCCCGAGCTCACCGCCGACGAGCTCGCCGGCCTCACCGTGACCGCACGACCCGGCCTCCTCGACGGCGCCGGCTCCCCGAAGGGACTCCTCTAGTGCTCCACTCCACCCTCACCTCCGCCGCCAAGCGCCGCGCGTTCCGCGAGCGCCTCGCGTCGGGCGAGCTGCTCCGGATGCCCGGCGCGTTCAACCCGCTGTCGGCCCGCCTCATCCAGGACAAGGGCATGGACGGCGTCTACATCTCCGGCGCCGTGCTCTCCGCGGATCTCGGCCTGCCGGACATCGGCCTCACCACCCTCACCGAGGTGGCCGGGCGCTCGCAGCAGATCGCGCGCGTCACCGACCTGCCCTGCCTCGTGGACGCCGACACGGGCTTCGGCGAGCCGATGAACGTGGCGCGCACCGTGCAGATGCTGGAGGACGCGGGCGTCGCGGGCCTCCACATCGAGGACCAGGTGAACCCGAAGCGCTGCGGCCACCTCGACGGCAAGCAGGTGGTGGACGAGTCGACCGCGCTGAAGCGGATCCGCGCGGCCGTCGACGCGCGCCGCGACCCCGACCTGCTCGTCATGGCCCGCACCGACGTGCGCGGCGTCGACGGCATGGCCGCGGCGGTCGACCGTGCGAAGGCGCTCGTGGACGCGGGCGCCGACGCGATCTTCCCCGAGGCGATGGCCGACCTCGCCGAGTTCGAGGCGATGCGCGCCGCGGTCGACGTGCCGATCCTCGCCAACATGACCGAGTTCGGGAAGAGCGAGCTGTTC
>Ga0265797_10009933_pt1 | contig 12219 bp, 14 predicted proteins | sample P2T30metagenome_FD_192433 | JGI IMG/M metagenome (GOLD analysis project Ga0265797, IMG submission 192433) | Plant litter microbial communities from East Loma Ridge, Irvine, California - P2 T30 | ecosystem: Environmental > Terrestrial > Plant litter > Unclassified | place: USA: California... | reverse complement strand
AAGCTATCTCGAACCGTGTTCATAGCGGAGAATACGTGCATGGGCCTGATGTTATGTCTTAATGAAGGGAAAGATCATTTCGCTGATTATGTAAGATACATTCAGCGCTAGCAGAGTGCTGCCGATCTTGACATACGTCACCTCTTCCGCACTCTCGGTGCCAGTGACGATCAAAGCACAGAGTACGAGATGGGCTGCTCTGTCGCCCGTCTACATATTGCTTTTCTGGCAGCTGAACCGCAGTCACACTCATTCGTACTAGCAAGTTGTTGATACTTGATTTTGCGACTGCCTTTTTTCAACGCAATGACAGTAAATTTAACTGATAATTGGCGCGCTCGACCGGAGGCGCAATGGGAGCATGAAAACCACCGAGCTCCGCAACCTTAAACCACGCGCAAAGATGGTTTTGGCTGATGTTGAGGAGAAGCAAACCAAAGCCACCACGTCTCAAGTATGGCTCGTCCAATCAGCACAGGCGGATAGGGCGTCCGACTCCTATTGACGACACAAGCAACGTCATCAAGTGCTGCTCGCTGCTCGAGGCATCTCAAGCGATCCAATTCAATTGTGCCATACGCATTGTTCGTGTTGGCATGTATCCTGTGGCGCAGCGTTTGAATGTCACCAGAATCGCAACGCCTATCAGCGCATAGCACAAACGTACACGGGCCCCAAGCGGCGCCGGATCTTTCCATGCTGAACTTTGTGGGGTAGCGCAATTGGCTCCGCGATTTCCCCAGTAGTGCAAGCCACCGACCAGTGCAAGCAGCGAAATTTTCTTGATAGTCCCCAGGGCTCTACCTGACATCTCACTATGCATTCCACGGCATCCGCACCGAATGCCTCCTAAGAGTCCTCATGGGCGACAAGTTCGCTGCACCTCCAGGTTTTACTGCTTGGGGACCATTTGTCCGCGACAATTATACTCCCATACTTGTGACCCGCACCGATATAGCCTTAGCAGCTGCAGCGTTTGGTCTGGCCAACTTCTTCGCCATAACCGCAGCTTTCATCGGCGTTAGACAGACAAAATCATGTCGGCGCCCAAGGACTAGCGCATATATCTGGATGATCTGGCTGGAGATTGCTGCTTCGGTGGCTATCTCTATCGAGTGTCTGTTGTATTTGTTGAGGATTATAAGGCCTAGCTTTTACTTCTTCATGTCTGTCTGCAAGTATACCACGGCCCTAGCATCTGTACTTGACTGACATCAGCAGTGCTATGCTGGGTCATTCAGATTCAGCTGCTTCCTCAAATTATCATTAATCGTATTCGTATCATCCTCCAAGATCGGGTAAGAGGACGACGTCTCATAATAGGTACCGCAATCTATGTGACTTTGATCAATATCAGCGTTTTCATAATCTGGATACCCGCACGGCTTCAGATCAGCCCAAGGTGAATTCTATGGTTCAAGCTTCACGATATCCGCTGATAATGACAGATGGGTTCATATCAACGCCATCTGGGACCGCACCGAAAAAGTGCTGTTTCTTCTCCTCGACGCGTATCTTAATTGGTACTTCATCCGCGTTGTAAATGCGGATCTGGTCAAGAATGGCCTGACCAAGTACAACCGCTTGGTCCGTTTTAACAAGCGTATCATCGTTGTCTCTCTCCTGCTAGACGTTATGATCATTGGTGCGATGAGTATCCCCAACGGATTTGTGTAAGTCTAGCGCATGCCTGAGCCTCTCAAATCCAGTTTCGCTGACCCTTGAAGCTACGCTATGTTTCACCCGCTCGCATACTTAGTCAAGCTCAACATCGAGATGTCTATGGCGCATCTCATCAAAACCATCGCCTTGGGCCATCCGCACCCTAATAATGACCCTTCACTACTATTGGCCTTCTCATCTTCACCTGGCGAAGACATGTTCAGCACCAACATCTTTGCAGAAGCGCCACGGCAACGACATTCGCTCATCCGGGGTCTGTTTGGTAGCGAGCATATCGTCTTTTCGCAAGAAGATGTTCGCACCAGGGTTCCTGGGCACAGTTCTACACGCAGTGCATCAATACCTGACTACGAACTGCCGCCTTGGAAGTCTAAAGCCGACAAGGAACCCGACAACGTCGCTAGCGATAACCTCAGTTCTGGTGAAGGCAGGAGAAGCAGCAATGCATGTGAAAATTGCTGGCGCTGGGACAGTGGCGTCTCAAGCAACACTAGAAATCTGGAAAGAGCAGATGATGTCTCCACGCCAGAGGCCGCTCACCTACCTGCTCATCGTCGTATGTCAGAGCTAGGCTGAATTTCTCTAGCGAGCTACGATGTCGCGGAGATGAAACTACTCAAGGATCTGACGTACGCATCCTGTCGACACTTCTGCGCCTTTCTTTCCGCCACCAACGACGGGTTTCCGTGTACCAAACGCCAGTAAACACTCAGGGGTAGCATAGGCTCAGTGCCCTTGACGGCCCTACTGGTAATTACACGAGCTGGCATGAGGACATGACTCCGAAATCGACTGGTTCATGATGCGAACCTCATTACCCCAACAATGAGCACCTTTGCACGCAATCGCTCTTCGTACAGGAGACACCAGGCTTCATATAAGAAAGTCATGTTACACAGCGGTGCTGCATCGGAGGAGTATAAGACAGTCGTTATCCAGGAGCCCGTTCTGCACGAAACTTGGACTCCACAATGATGTCAAAGAACGACGCAAAAGCGTGCTGTGCTTGCATCCAAGCACTCTCACCTGCCATGAGTGTGCACGCAGCTACCAGAAACCACACCGTTCACATTCAATCTAGCATGGAAGCTAAATGTGCTATTGCGGAATTACTTGACCAGAGTGCAACGAATTTGGCCTCATCGTTGTCAAGGTCCCATCTCTGTCTGAGACCTAACCAACACATAATTCTTGTTCAGTGTGAATTATTGGTCATGCAACGAAACTCCACACGTGCTACGGGCGGCTGCTCGGTCGTACACTCTCAGGGCGACGGTGTCCGCTGTAGTTCTCACAGACTATTGATACAGAATGCAACAACATATATGTGCCACAATACCCCGGGCTTAGAGTGTCACTTCGCAAGCCAGCCAGTTAGATATACGTACTACTCAAAGTCGGCGGTACAAGCGCTGTAGGCAATCAATATTGTGCAACGAGCATGATGCGAGAGGAAACAGATGCGTGGTATGCACAGCCGAAGATCGAAGTCAATCGACTAAAAGAGAAAACCTTCCCGTCTGGTGCTCTGTACCTTTCCCAGTGCCACGCTGTCGCCTGGTACCACGCAGGCAGCGCGCAAGTATCATGATGTGACGAAGATGTGCGATGTCTGAATTTCTGTATATATTCTAGCATAGCTCTACCGCACCACGCTGCTTGATACTTTGATGCATGCACCTTCAACTTTCCAGAAGTCACTTTTACCGATAGAGAAACTATACCAACGTTTTCTACATACACAGCAAGTTCTCGAGATGAAGTGCCCGTTCTGTTTCATTGTCTTCGTCGCCTTCGTCACAGCCAAAGATATCCGAGACGAGACACCATCTGAACTTCACAACGAGGATCCATACGCTACGTCACTTTTGTGTAAGTGGCCAAAATCTACTGAACAAAGTAGTAGAACCTGACAACTCTAGACTCGGTCCCCGCTCCATTACCGGGCTACCCTGAGCCGTCTTCCGATGTTATCGCTCCCAATGCAATGCCCAGCGACGTCAGCTCTGATGATGGGTGCTCCACGGCCCTCATCACTATCACGACTACTCGTACCGTCTCCGTCGTCACACAAATCCCTTCCAGCCTTCTCACTGTCACTGGCATTGTCGAACTAAGCTCTTTCATGCCGTCTCAGCCGCTGCCTCCGACAACCGCAACTGGCGTCATCGAGACTAGTAGCTGGATCGTTCCTCAGCTACCGAGCACGGCCGTCACGGTCATCGTTCCGGGTAGCAGTGCCGCCGATGAGGAGAGTAGTGTTGTGCTCTCGCAAATCCCCTATCCTACTGCTAGTGATAAGCCACTCAGCACTACTAGCGTAGGAACAACCTCTTCTAAATCTCCAGGTCTACCGGTGTTTACTGATGCTGCTGATGCGATCAGGGTACCAGTCGTTGTTGCTGGTATTATCGGGTGGGTTGCTTTGGTGTTGTAGGTGCGAGTACATATGATTGTTGCAGTATGAAAGAAGAGGCAGGTAGCAATGTCACATGTCGAATTTGGTTCTACCCAAAGCCTGATTTAAGGAGCGTGTCCGCGTTGCTCTGCTAGACTACTCTCGTCCATGTTGCTCACCAACAGCCATTGATGGTATCATCTATCTAAGAACGATAGTGAATCGGCTGACACTTGTCGTTAGGCACGCTCGAATTGCTGACTCTCGACACTCGCCGCCAAGACGACTTGAATGCCGATTTCACGATGCCTCTCTATGCCTGCCAGTTGCCATCCTGAGCCTGAAGAGCACGAGCAATAGCTTCGTCGTTAGCTTCGTCGGAATCAGCTCCAATCAGCGCCTCCTCGCCAGAAAGAGCGATAGCACCCTGCCTGTTGCTAGTCATGCAGCAAGAATAGAACAAGCTAGCCCAGAGGAAGACCCTGTGCACGCGGATCAATCAGCATAGACACCTATCATACCTGGATGCGGAGGACTTACCAGTTGAAGAAGTTCAACCAAAGCAGCAGTCCCTGCCACTTATTGATCTTGACCCCACTGATCCACAGCCCCTGCTGTCCCGCACGATGAGCATCTCCTTCTGTCGGCGTACTAGCAACATGGCCAATGAAACCTATGATGGACATGCCGAACGCAGCAGCCATCTTGAGGATCTGGTACTTGACATATTTCTGCTTGGACAGAGTACCGGCGGCGGCGCGTCTTTGCTCTCGGACGATGAGGAAGATTGTCGTTGCCGAAGTCAAAATGGGGGTATAGAGGAGACTAAGAGTGAAAAGCTTGCGCTGGACAGGGAAGACAAGCGTGATGAAGACGGCGAAGATACTAAGGGCTGCGATGGCGATTTGGCAGCCTTGTATGATGCGTAGACGGGGAGAGGCATCGCGTGGGAGGCCGAGGCCGAAAGAGAGCATCTTGATAGAAGGCATACCGAGTCTTTCGTGATTGTAAGAGAGGGATGGTACGGGTGTAAGCGGACAAGGCGGGACTTACAGCGCTCTTTATGGATGGGCTAGCATCTTCACCGGTTGCGCCTCAGGAACAATAAGGACGGTTACCCCTGCAGCCACAAAATGTCGAAACCCCAAATTTGGTATTTTCCCATACTCGACTCGTGTCTCCTTATTAGATGGGGTGCACGATTGGCTTGGATGCCTGGAAACGGGGCGCGCATTGCCGGAAGCGCTTCGCGTAGTTTAGGCGGCCAGCATGGCGTAGGCGCAGACGTCGTGTCAGGCTGTCAGCACACGACCTGGGATTTGGCGAGAGAGGCTAAGAGCTTGTATGTGTTGATGTATTGAATATGTAGCCCAGTGGTCCTTATGGCGGTGGTGAGCGATTGAAGCGGCTCGTTGCTTGAAGATAGTTTACGTGCTGAGCCGTCAGCAGTGCTACCAAATTCCACGAGTGCGACGAAGGTCCCAGCCGTCTTTGTGCTATCGCCACCACTCGAGCTATCGAATCGGACATTGTCATAAGACTTGCTCGCACTTCCCGCTCTTGTAATATCTGGATTTACTTTTGCGATTTGAGAACGCGTTACATTTGCCAGCGCGCCATGCTCGTTGCGACTGAGGCAGTCACCAATAACTCTTGTCGAATCATCCATAACGTTGTTGGTCTCAAAAACAAGCATTAACAACAATCCGTTGGTCTCCGCTTGGTCTGACATCGAAGTCGGTGAGGATGCTGACCAGATTTCTTCGCATGCGAAGCGGCTCATCTTTGCCAGGCAAGGCATAAATTGCACTGTCTTCTTTGTCGGATGGTCGAGAGCATATAGATACTCGGCCGATGCTAGAGCTTGGACATCCGAAATTTCGTACAGTGCTAGATACTCGTTTGGCCCATGTTCAGGTTCGAGTGCGCGATAGCGGCGCGCGCTTTGAAAGCCAGGGAGGCATACACGCTCGGGAAGGTGTTCGTTGGTCCACCAATCGTTCAACGCGTTCTCATCAGTTGTGGTAGGGTCGACCGATCCCCATAGAACGAGAACACCCTTAGACCTCCGAGAGGAGACAACAGAAGATGGTGATGATGCCATGTTATGCTGCTTGACAGTGCGGGATCCGCAACGGCTAGACTATTGATGGTACTACCAATAATCGAATTCCGCACAAACCAAAGTCTACTTAGAGATGCGAAATGCACCAAAAGGTACGGGAGAGAAGGATGAGAGGGTGCGTGCGCGCAGTGCGCCTCTTAGGCTGGATTGCCATGTGGGGTGGTAGGCTGCCGACTGTTTCTGCATGTCCCCGCATCACCAAGGCTATTTGACCACTTCACTGGGGTGACATGTTCACAACAACCCTATGAACCCAGTACACACACGAATTCAACAAGTCATCTGCGTCGCGATATTGCAGCCTTGGGGAATTAACGAGCAATTAGCAGTCTAGGTTATCGTCCATCAATGTCGACCTGAAACTGGCGTCACTCCGGCCTTGGTCGCCTAAAAAACGTCGCAGTCTCATTTCGCCACGGCGCGGCGCATAGCCGATGATATGCTCCTCGGGTCGCAAAGCCGGTCTTAGAAGGACATTGGATCCAAAAAACATCAGGAATGAAGAAGATTCTCACCTGAATTGATATCTGCATAGGTCTCCTAACTATCCTAAAGGCGTTTACTGCATTCCGATATAGTAGGAATGCAAATGTCGAACGATCATGACCCGAACAAAGGAACATCTTGGTACATCCAGGCCCCGGTCTTCGGACATAGTGTCACGAGTCAATGGCCCGAGAACAATAGCATCTGGAAACCATGCTGATGGAAAACCCTCTATCAAGTTCGTCCCACCGGCAGTTTGGATATGACAACGCCACGGATGCTTGCCTCCGAACTAGGCTCCTATTTTCATTGGCTTATAGGCTTCGTTCGAAGGCATAGTCTCATTTCCTACAAGATGGCCCACACGGCTAATGCAGATCAACACTAGCCTGAAGGTCTTTCGCGGCAGCTAACAAAACAAGCTTCGATTCCAAACTCAGGGGAAAATAAAAAGAAGCAATGCGCCTCCTCGTAAAGGCGTTGGCACTGCCGTCAAGCCTCAGCTCGTATCGTCACTCGTTTTACGACCACACTCCTTTATACCCAATCAGTCGTTCGTTACATTCGCAAAGTCTATTTACCATACCCTAATATAATCCTTGCTTTCTGAGTAGACCCACCAAACCCACCATGCGTCAATCCATTGCTATTCTCTCCATCCTAGCAAGCGCGGCTTGTGCTCAAGACGTCGTCAGCTTCTTTTTCCCTGGTGGTACGTCACTCTAGTTCCAACACCGGCACAGATCAAGTCTAATTCGCGTAGGCTACGATGGCGTTGACCCTGTCGCGACCATTAACACCGTCAATCCCTCCACTACCGAGTTCCACATCGCCTGCCCTACGGATACCGACGACAGCGACGAATGTGGCTGGGGCCCAGGCCTCGATGTCACTATCCTCTCCCAAACGCGCTTCCAAGCCCAGATGTCGACCGACGTCGTATCAATGAGCCTCGGATGCGACTACAACGAAAAGGCAGTTGAAATGACTTGCACGGTGAACCAAGTTGGCGGCAACGACGACACTGGCGGTGAACCTATCACGGCGACGCTCTCCAGTGACGACGTGAAGTTCCTCTCCGCTACTGTTGTTGCTGGAAACAGCCTCTTGACTGATGCTGGAAGTGCTATTCCTAGCATGACTGAGTTCGCCCAAGGCGGTAGCACTATTGCTACAACAACAAGGAGTGCCAGTGCAGGTCTGATGACCCCCAGTGGATCTGTCATGCCGACCAGCACAATGGCTTCGGCTTCGGCTTCGGAGGCTACGTCTGCTGCTAGTGGCTCCTCCTCAGCGTCTGTGTCTGCGCCCGAGAGCACTGGTGCGGCTACTAAATACGGCATCGAGGGCTCTGTACTTCTCGCCCTTGCCGGTGCTGCTGCGCTGAACGTTTGGTGAATGTGTCAGTAGTAGTTGTGAATGATGAGTAATTCTTAATGAAACGGATGGTTGGTGAAGACGATGCGGCTTATCCAGTGATTAGATACCCAACCGTGACTCGTTAAGACATGGCTTACTGACCACGTTCCGAAGCTTTTGGACACAAACGATGCAACGATGGCTCACATGGCGTAACTATAGCAATGTTCACCCAAACCAGAAAAATAGTGTTCTTGTGCTTGTGTATCAGTGTAATGCGTGCTCAAGTGTTCCAATGACGAAAAAAACATCGAGATACGTTAGTACACGATTATCGTACATCTTCATCTCGATGCTTGATGCATCCTCAGGTTCCATGTCGGACAAGGTCGTCCGTAGTCTGCGCTCATGCCACTGAATTCACAGTGTTTGACATACTGTGCCTAAGAGAGTAGCAAGTCTTGTTTGAGGAGCTCGAGGAAGAAGCTTCTGACGACTCATGAGACATTGCTCTACGTTTGTGGTGCTTCGGTATTCTTCGAAGCAGTGCTGACCGACGATATATCTGCATGGTAATTTGATGGGTATACACTCAGGTATTGCGTCATCTTCATTCCCATCGTCTTCTTTGTGTTCAAAGTATTTGCGTAGACATATCCAACAGTCTGGCTCGATGTCATTGGCGGGAGAGGCAGGAGTAAACTGCTAAGAGTATCGTGTACTAAACAGAACGCTGGAGAATGACTTTGTTTCAATAACCATCACGGACATTGAGCTTTGCAAAAGTTGAGGGAAAGGGCGATTGTGTTGAAAGAAAACTCGTAGATTCCTGGTCTTGACTGGGACATCCATGTGGCCAATCTTGAAGTCTTTGACCTTTGTCAAAACACAGTGCTAAAATGATGATTTGATGGGGATGAAGATTGGGTGAAGACCATAGTGCATGCTTGCGACATACTCGTTGGTACCGGGATGGGTCGTTGACTTTGATTCCATGGTGTCACGCGTAGCCTTTCGAGGCTACATAGACTTGTTTAGGTACTAACAATTTGGAGAAGACGGGCTCCAGGCCAAGCTTACAGGTCGCGAAGTCTTTCACTCCACAGTTGAGTTGCAACAGAATTCTTCCGAAGGTGAGCCGACAACCCGCGGCGGTGTAGTAATTCAAAACGAACCGAAATGCTATTAGAATGTTATGAAATTGCACTAGAATTAGTTGAAGTGAATTACACGTCTGTATAGTTCGAGAAATCTCTCTAGCCATTATAGAGTTCATTCGCATTCTCTGGTTAATTCCTTGGCAAACAGTCGAAGTGACCGAGAAATCGATGGAAGACTCCACTGCGGATCGGGAGTTATCTTTGATTTGGATTAGAACAGGCTGCAGTCTATGGTCATTCATTTGTGACACAGTAGTGGAAGTAGATACTGCAAGATAGAAGAGCTTCAATATACTTCTTTTGATTGCGTCTACCACCTACGGCCGTCGGTACGTGAGAGCAGGAGGCTATTGGCCAAGGCGACGCTCTGGAGGTGAGATCGGAACGGAACAAACATTTTGTGTTGCGTTCCGGGAGCCAATCGATTTCATCGCGCCGGTGGCTAAAGGTTCGTCTCTCCTCACCACAATAACCCTCGCAGACCGGTTGAGTCAGACCATCCCGAGATCCTGGAGGAATTCTGATCAGAGCCCATAGCCATGTCGCATTCCAAGGCTGCGATACTCCGGCTTCCCGAGGAGCTGCTGGTCCACATCACGGAGGACGTCGATATCACCGACCTCCATGTTTTGTCAATCACTTGTCGGCGCATACGCCCAATCGCGCAGGAAGGCCTTGTTCGACGAGCAACTCTACCACTCAAAAATGTTTGGAAACTGGTGGACTTACTGCAAGCTTACTCAACCCTAGTCATATCCTTTACTCACCTTCGACTTGGTCCCATTTTGGAGGATGCGGCGCGAAGCATAGTCTCCAACCACAATGCCGCTCAGAGACCCCATATGATATACGGAGATTACTCCATATGTGATACTGCTTTCAAAGAGTCTAGGTGCACCTCGGCTGGAATGAAAGTTCTTTTGACTCTTGCGCATGATCTAAAGTGTGTGTCTATGGGTACAGTCTCTAGTCACAGCTTCGATTTGCTGAATGCTTGTATTCTCACTGGTCCCGATACATCCAGTGCCGGAGTGGCCATGCGTTCGTACGAGAAGGCGCGATCAGACCTTCAAGCACGACTCGAGGAGGTCAATGTGGATCCCGACCACCCTGATGCTTTCCCGGCGACCAGCTTAGTCATGTCCTTGCATCTTTCAGAATGTTCCAAGCTCAAGCGATTGGTAATCCCATACAGGACTTTGTTCAAAAGGCCGGGAGACAGATTGTTGTCTGAATTCACACCTTGCCGGCTGGTCGAACATCGTTACTACACCGAGCCTCACCGTATATTGCCGCCATCTCTTGAGTCTGTACACATAATCTTTGGAACGGTCTCTCCCGATTTGCGATGGCTCGACAGGCTGATACTCAATGAAGTTGGCTTTCCGAAACTGCGCGAAGTTCAGCTGCTATTCAAGCAGAACCTTCTGTCAGCTGCCTGGAACTTGTGTTGTTACCCTGACTGTAGGCTTCTGGCCACGCTTCGAGGATGGCAGGCATCGCGCGTTGATCTGACCACAAGATTCGGCATCGCGAGGTTCACTGACGTAGCAACAATGGAAACCAAGACGGATACATCAGCGCCTTACATTGCTGGCGATATAATACCTGCAGTCGAGAAGTGCCTCGCGACGACACTTGATCAACTAAAGGATGAGCCCGAGATGTTAGCAGCACTGGGCTATGTAGCAGGGTCTACCTAATGTCATCGTTCCTTGAACTTGGCAAGGGCTCCAATATGAGGGAAGAAGAAAAATATGAGATTCTTGACAAGGCGACTGGAAGGAAGTGATGCAAGAATTTTTCCTAAGAGGCAGCTAAAAAAAAGTATGAAAGATGGTGTGGACGCAATGATACATGCATTGCAGTGGTGTAGTGCTTGAACGTCGCCATGATGTTGTGAAAAGAGCGAGGGTTTGCCTAACCTGTGTACCTGTCGAGCACGCGCGCCCTGACATCATCACCGGCCCGCTTCCCATACGCTCCATTTCTCCTGCATCCCTTTACCGTCTTCTCCAAGTGACCCCCACGATACCAAAGTCTAGACCCTCTGGCCTTCAGTAAACCCCAGCCTCCTGTCCTCGCATACATCATCATACGAAGCGAATTCGCTTGTCGGCTTCACATATGACGATTGTTCGCGATGCTGCGTACACTAAATGGCCGCGTGACGAGCCAGGTCGCGTAACGAGCCACCCCACCAAGATCGGACGATCAAAAAGATGAGGTTATTAAGCCACCCACAAAAGCTATTATCGTGGAATTTTTTAGTGTATTAATATATAGACGCTACTAAAGCGTTTGCACTACTTGTATCTCGCTGGCGTCTTAAGTTAGCGGGTGTGTAGGCTAAATTTAGGTGGGGAGGGCGCTTAAGGCAGACTCTTAACTACCTAACTTAATAAAGCAACAGCACGACAACGCTTTATTAATTTTTTTGCTAGCTTAGGTAAGGCTTTTCGCTTACGCTTATTTACTATATCGCGACTTTTTTAAGCAGTTGCAGCTTATTATTACTGCTTTTTAAGCTCCTGCGCAGCAGCTTTCTTCTTACGCTGCTGTTACTTCTCTGTATTCTTAGCAATTTTAGCTTGCTGTTAAGCTAACTTTGCAGCTTCTTAAGAGCGCTTTTTCTTAGCTACTTCTGCCGCTTTTATCTCTCTATCGCGAGCTTTTTAGAGTTGTAGCTCTGCGGCTTTATCTAGTTCTGCGGCCTTGCGCGTGCGCTTGCTAGTAAGCTTCCTAAGACTATAGAATACAGCTCTGCTGTGCTACTTATTACCTTCTTGTGTAGTTAGTGTTGTAGACTTAATTAGGCGCTTTTAAATAAGGTTAAGTTTAGCCTATAGCTCTTTATTTTTAGCGTAGAGAATCGCGTTGTTAACCTACAGCGAGTGCATGTGAGGCGTAACTGTAGGCAATAGTGCTTGCTTCACGTTACTAAGGATAGTGGGAGATAGCTCATGTATTCAGACTACAGGTGTAGGTTGTAAAGAGAATAATCCTGA
>Ga0265797_10009932_pt1 | contig 12222 bp, 14 predicted proteins | sample P2T30metagenome_FD_192433 | JGI IMG/M metagenome (GOLD analysis project Ga0265797, IMG submission 192433) | Plant litter microbial communities from East Loma Ridge, Irvine, California - P2 T30 | ecosystem: Environmental > Terrestrial > Plant litter > Unclassified | place: USA: California... | reverse complement strand
AGATGGAAGCGCCATCAAAGCGGAAACGAGCTGGTAAAAAGCTGAGGATCAAAATTCGGTCCAAGGCTGAAGCTGCGAAGGCGAAGCAGCAGGCCGCTTTGAAGGCCAAAGACGCCAAGGAGGAAGCCGAGAAGGAGAAGCGGACGCGTAGGAATCGTGAGAAGAAGGTTAAGCGGAAGGCGAAGGAAAAGGCGAAGAAGGCTGAGGGAGGTGGTGGTGATGGTGGTGATGGTGGTGATGGTGGTGATGGTGGCGATGGAGCTGGTGGGACGGATGAGGAGGACAGTGGTGAGGAGTGAGTCAAATCTCAGGATCTTGGGACAGGCTGTTGTCGATGTCGCCAAAATATTTCTCAAGTCCATCTTTGCCCGGTGGGGTTGACGATGTGGTCGAGCGGTTATTCCAAGCAAGAAAGCAGAACCCACCGCTCCATGCTAGCCACGTCGCGATTATTGACATCGCGAAGCCAACGAGCATTCCAGCAAAGGACATGTCCTCTAGGAGTTTGACATTCTGTCTCGGTAGGCTAAGAGGCTTGTCCAGAAGACTCATAGGGACCCTGTATCAAGAAAATTGCGCATACAGAGTCTTTTGAATTGATTACACGTCGAGGGCATATAAGCATCGAGGGTATCTAAGTTATAAGTATGAGTGTTTTCTTGAGTGACTAGGTACCCACTGAAGACAAGTCAAAACGCACTAGCGAAAATAGATGTAACTGCGTTACATGTATGCATCTTAATGGTTGAGAGGCATAGCAAAACAATGCGCAACACGAAAATTGAAATGTTAGAAGAATGGCAAAAGCGTAGGGCCGGAATGCCGGGCCTAGCCTCCCTGTCCGGATTGTAGGAAAGCCTACAACAACCGGACTCGAACCCGTCGGTCACGTCCGGAGGGACAGTATACGCAATGCTTGCGTCTTGACAACAAGGGTGAAGGCTACTGTAGCAGCGTCTTCATCTTGGTGTCCCATATACCTTGAAAAATCAATTCAGCCGCCACGCGCGATCTCACACTTGCTCTTCGGTCTCTCGCGCAACAATGTACATAAGGAGATAAGTATTGTGTACTTGTATTGCTGTCCATACATTGTACTATGACATGACTCGCAATGCATGGCGCACGTGCATACTGTATCTCAGACTTGTGAATACATGTATATCCTCCATGTGCTCGCCTTGGACACTTAAGAAGATCAGTATGATCTCAGCAACGGCCAAAAGGATGGCCCATAGCCAGCCCCCACCCTCCACCGACGGCTCATTACACTCACACCCTACAGAGTGATGCGCCGAAGCAGTACATCTGAAGGGCGGGCGAAGAGTGGCGTCGGGGATCTAAGATTCGACTGCAGGGTGCACCCCGGAGTCGAACCCTAGATAACCCAGGAGGGTGTCAGTAGCGCAAGTCCATTACGGCTAGCCCATAATGGTTTGCTCTCCTGGTGGCAGGAACCATTGCGCATAAATTTATATACCTCAAAATTTCCCTTTTCTCACATGCACAGGTTATGCTGCATGCAGCCTCACTGTGTCGACGTCATTTGTTCGTCTTTATGTCACTTCCATACATAGAATTAGGTACTAGTTAGGTAGGTAGGTTTACACCACTCAAGTGAAGCTCATCGCTCCCACTCATGCACCACCTGCAACATCTCATCACCAAAGACTGACACTACGCGACTCCATGACTGCTAAACTCGACACATGATGCGCCCTGGGCTGATGCGCACGCTCTTGCCGTCACGCAATTTCCGCGCAAACAATGGCAGCGCCATAGCGAGCGCTGCCAGAGCCGCAGCAGCTGATTGTAGCAACCCACCAGCCTGCTTGCGCAATTGCCGCTGCTTTGCCCGGGTCCAAGATCTAGACCAGCTCAACCGCGAGGTATGGTTCTCAAGCAGTGCACCCCGAACCTTTCCAGACCTGAGCGGCGGCGGCGGCGGCGGCGACAACAACAAGCCGCCAGATGAGCGGACTTTACAGCTCGGGAAGAGTAGGTTTGACCGCTTCTCTACAGTGTTGTATCTCATACTGATGTAGCGCAGCTATCAAAGTCCTCCACGAAAACCTCCCAACCCTTCTACAGACCCCACTTCCGTCCGAGACGCTCTCACCTCGCATCACCCTCCACCTCTTCCCGTCGACCCATCCACACCTCCCCACTGTTTCTGGGAGGATAGCATATGTCGCCGCATTATGGACAGCACCTGTAGCCTGGGGCCGTATGCCGCTCGTTGGCAACGTGAAGCTCACGATCCTGTCCGAACGCATGGTGCGCCATGGTGGCAGCACGACACCACATGCGAACAGGGAGGAGAAGCTGATTGTGAAATGGAAGACATGCGGCAAAACTGAACACCGCGATGGGACAGGCGGAATATATCGGGGTGTCGGAATCCGAGCAAAAGACCCGATGGACAAGATCAAGAACTTCATTTCCGGCACTCGGAACGGAGACGCTCACGAGAACGAGGCTGAGGAATTTTGCGGCATTTTCATATTTGAATTTGATGAGCAAGGGCGGATTGTGAAGCACACCATTGAGCATACCGAGCAGGGCGGCAATTGGGACAAGACGAGAGTGGTGAGTGTCACTGATTGGCTGTTGGGCACTTTCAGTGGTAAGAAGACTCCCGAGCTGCCTGCTCTAGCCTGGTGCGAAGAGAGACCTAGCGGATCTCGGATCAGGATTGTGGACCGGTCGCGAAGGCCATGCTAGTTCTGTACATCACACACACTCGAAGGCGTTGGCTGGGACTTGGGATAACGACGCGTCACGTTCGAGAGGGTGGCAAGAACTTGATTTTTAATATACCACTCTCCTCTATGTTTTGTACTACATGTATATATACACTTACGACAGATGTAATGTCCAGGAGAGAAGAAGGAAACCACTTCGAATCTTGTTCACTCGCGCCTTGCCGGTACTTCTCTTTCGACAACTTGCCTCTCATCGCCTAGGAGTGCAGTGTTGGGGACGAAGAAGCAGCTGAGACCACACATCGCGATCAGCGGGACCATGATGATAAAGACAGCCCTTATGCCTTTCATCTTTGCTTCGACCAGAACGTCTGCTGTCTCTACGCTGGAGAGCTCGGTACCACTGGGAAGTGCAGAGTTTGTGACCGCGTACTGTACTGCCGTGCTGACGGCTAGGCCAGTCACAGCGCCTAGCATCCTCATCAGATTGCGTGTGGATGTGGCAACAGCGCGGTCCTGTGGTCTGCAGAGCGCTTGCAAAGCGACAAGAGCTACAGCATGGTCAGTATGGCCCTGGCAAAGGTGAACAACTGGAATGTCGAACTCACCAGGCTGGTGCACGAAGCCGATTCCTATGCCTTCGACGATGAGAGTTAAGACCTCTGCCCAGACCGGAACGGTGCGTGAAAAGTTGACTTTCAATCCGACTCCAAGCAGCCAAAACGCAAATCCGATCCACAGAACCGGGCCATATCTACATAGATGTCAGTGTTCGAGCGCACGCAATCCGACCAGAAAGAGAGAGAGGTACCTTGCAAACTTCGTCATCAATGGACCAGATACCGCGCCAGCAACGCTGAGCGTCACCAGCAATGGCAACAAGAGCGTAGCCGTCTGCAGCGCCGTGTAGCCCCGGACATCTTGAAAGTACAATGGCAAGAAATACAGGTTCACCTGCCAGACGAAGTCGTAGGCCGGAGCCTGAAGGAAGAGGATCAACGTTGATCGTTGCGTGAACAAGTGCAGAGGGATGATCGGGATCCTGGCCACGCGTTTCTGGACGACGAAGAACAGAAGCCAGCTAATGGCGCCGATGCACAGCATTGATATGACCATTGCGCTGTTCCAAGGCCATGTCGAACCGCCGGAGTTGATAGGTAGCTGAGGAGTACTGTCAGCCTCTCATCAAAGGCATTTATGGCATACCACTTACCAAAAGGAACACCATAGCCGTCACAACCAACACCAGACCAGTCCAGTCGATCTTGCGCAGCTTGTCGCTCCAACTCCCCGTCACCGGCTTCAGTGGCAACAAGAAATACATGCAAACCAAGCAGACACTCGCCATGATGGGCGGCATCCAGAAAATCCACCTCCAAGCCTCACCGCCCCTGCGCAACATCTCGGCAGCAATGAAAGGTCCAGTGCATGATCCTAGCCCGATAGCTGTGCTCAAGAGGCCCTGATACTTGCCTCGGTCTCGCATACTCACGAGATCACTGACAACGATCTGCACCACAGAACTGACTCCACCGCCCCCAACGCCGCTGATCGCTCGGCAGATGTACAGCCATGTAGGCGTTCGGGCGAAACCGCAGAGTATGCCGCCGAAGATGATGAAGCCGAGAGAGAGCATCAAGATCAGTTTGCGGCCGAAGACGTCAGACAGTCTGCCGTAGAGTGGCTGGCAGGCGGCTTGACCCATGAGATAGGCTGTTCCGGCCCATGTTATCGTAGGGCCTGCGCTGAGCGAGTCTCCGATCACTGGGAGAGCGGTCGCTACGGCGTTGATGTCGAGGGTGGATGTGAAGTAAGCGGTTGCGAGACAGGCGTAGACTAGCATTAATCGGCGGAAGGGCAGACGAGATGTTTGGTCATCGATGGTTTGTAAGTTGGGCGCGGGTCGGCTTTCTGATGAAATAGCTGTGGTTGATTCATGTTGGCTTCCTTCTCTCGATGGTCGCGGCTGGGACGACTGTCGCAATGGTTGTTGGTAGTTGCTAGCATGTATCGGCCTTGGCTGTGTCGAGTCGGCTGTGGCCAAATCGCTGAGGGTGATGACTTCGGTCGCCATGGTCGTTGAACACCGCTCAGTGTGAACTTTGGAGGAGCATCTCCTTGCTCGAAGTTCTATATTCAGCTGATGCCAAGGTGTTCAAGCGATTTGGATGAGTCTTTGTGAGTCGTCTGAGGGATCTACGCGACTTTCTCCGACGGCGGCCATGCTCATGTGGCTTGTCTCGTCTTTGTCGAGCCATCACCTTATTTTCAGAAACATCATCAGATGCTCCGAGACGATATAGACAGCTCGTTCGGGCAATCAACATCACGTTCGTCTGATACAGATGAGTTGCACCGATGTTGCTTGTCGAATGTCACTCAGCCGATTTACCGATGAAATAAGCACGCCATATTGCCGGGCCCCGCTCTACATTGCACCATATCGCCTTGCAGACGACACAGGTGCAGGTACAGTAGAAAGTGTCTTCCATTGATATTTGCATTCTATCTTTTATCTTCTCGGAAAGCTTCGTCATCTACAGCATGGTAACCGGGCCTCAAGATGTGGCTATCAACGGCGAAGGCCGGCCCAAGAAGCGACTGGTGCTAAATGCCTTCGTTGAAATGTGTATGTCTTCAAAATCGATACAACCTAGTATCTCACAGCTTCACATCCACTGACAAAAAGAAGGCTCCGGTCATCAAAGTCCCGGCCTCTGGAAACACCCCGACGATCGTTCTGCAGATTTCAACTCGGTCAAGCACTGGATCAACCTCGCTCAGCAACTAGAGAAGGGCAAATTCCATGGCATGTTCATTGCAGATGTCCTCGGTGGTTACGACGTCTATGGCAATACGCTCTCACACGCCGCGAAATCTGGAGCCCAATGGCCGGTCAATGAACCTCTTTCTCTTGTTCCCGCCATGGCAGCCGCGACTGAGAGCTTGGGGTTCGGCTGCACCATTTCAACATCCTACGAACAACCATATCACCTAGCCCGGCGACTGAGCACCGTAGACCATCTCACTGGTGGTCGGTAAGTCTCCCTTCACCCTGTCAGCACAAATCACCAAAGATTGAACACCTCCCCTCCAGAGTCGGCTGGAACGTCGTAACCGGCTACCTCAACAGCGCCGCCCGCAACCTAACCAACGGCGCCAACCAACCCGAGCACGACGAGCGCTATGCCATCTGCGAGGAATACATGTCCGTCGTGTACAAACTCTGGAACTCGTCCTGGCGCTCCGACGCCGTCCAGCTAAACCGCAAAACATCCGTCTACACCGACCCTGATCTCGTGCGTGAAATCAACCACAAGGGTAAATACTTCACAGTCCCCGGCCCGCACATCTGCCAGCCTTCGCCTCAACGGACGCCTGTAATAATGCAAGCGGGAACGAGTACGGCCGGACGGGCGTTCGCAGCCAAACATGCCGAAGCAATTTTCGTGTCGACACACAGTCCCGCAGGCGTCAAGGATTCGGTGGCGGATGTGAGGGCTCAGATGGTGAAGAACGGAAGGGACCCCGCCGGTCTCAAAGTGCTGGCCAAGTTCTGTCCGATTTTAGGACGCACGCAGGAAGAAGCGGACGCCAAGTACCGGGATTTGGTGCAGTATGGTGATTACGAGGGTGCGTTGGCGTTGTTTGGAGGCTGGACGGGAGTGAATATGGAGCCTTATGGGGAGGACGAGGAGTTGAGGTATGTTAAAAGCAATGCGATCCAGGGATATATCAAGAACTTGATCAGGACGGCGCCGGATGTTAATGGGGGAAAGTGGACGAAGAAGACGCTGGCGCAGCATATTATGGGTGAGTTACTCGAGATGAAGCCATCTGGCTCAAGAATTGTTGCTGACTGGTCGTTTCTCCCAGTTGGTGGCCTAGGAGCGACAAGCGTCGGTACACCCGAAACAGTTGCCGACGAGATGGAACGTTGGGTGAGAGAAGGAGATGTCGACGGCTTCAACATCGTAAGTTCAACCACTTCCCTTCACGTCTCACCAAGTCTAACACTCCCAGGCCTACGCCCTCATGCCCGGCACTTTCACCGACGTTATCGAACTCCTGATTCCCGAACTCCAGCGGCGCGGGATCTTCTGGAACGACTACGCAGTTCCAGGCGGTACCTATCGCGAGAATCTGACCGAGACCAAAGGACAGCGGGAGCCATGTGAAGATCACCCTTCGGCAGCGATGATTTGGAGGGCACCGAAGAGTGGTGACGGGGACTTCAACGTCAATGGGCATGGAAGAAATGGGCTGAGTAATGGATGGCACGATGAGGAGGTTAAAGATGGGCAGGAGAGGCTGGATAATATCTCGTTGCAGCTGTGCTGAGGATAAATCAGGCATCACTCTCATTGCATGACAAGAACCTCCTCAGCCAAAACCCCGAGACCACACGAACCCCTCTCAAAACCTCTCCTGATGAACACTAACCGGCCTTCCAGCCCTTTGCCCAACCGGAATGCCCGCATTGAAAACAACATCCTTGTGTGCCTGCGTCAAATTCTCAAAAGAAGTCCACTGCGTAATGTTGATCAAACGATCACCCCACTGATTTGTCGCAAGAGTCGGATCGAACGGAATGGTAGAAGCGATGTTGGTATAAGTCATGTTACCGGTAGTGTAATTCGCACGCTCATTGCGCTGAAGCCAGAAAGCTGTGGTATTGAAGACAGAGTTGTCGGCATGGTAAAAGCGGGAGCCTTCGTCGTTGTAGATTGCGGCTCCGTTCGGAGAGTCAAAGACCCAGTTTTCCGAAATCGTGGTGTTTGGACTGGCAGATAGGGTATAAATGCCTCCAAGGTCAGAGTGCGTGATGCCGAAATTGTTGATTAGATTGCCGCTGATGATCCCGCCGGTCATTACTGTTGGGGAATCGTAGATGGGTTGGTAGTTGTACAGACCCCGTCTAAGATATTCGGGACTGCCGCCAGCGTCATTGGAACCCCAGCCGTAGCCGTAACAGATTCCGGAATAAGGCACGTTAGAGACGTCGTTGTGGGTGATTTGGGTTCTTGTGGTGTAGCTGACAAAGACCGCGACGCCTGAGTTGAACGTCTTAGCTACGTCGGCGAAGATGTTCTCTGTGATTGTGCTGTCTTTGTTGATCATGCGTGGATCGGAGGGGTGATGAGCGTCTGCCTGGATGCCACCCATGGAAATCGCGTTGGAGCCGGTCTGGTGTAAGTACATGCCACTGATTTCGATATTAGATGTACCTAGGCCGACTCCGGTAATGTGAGCGTTGGGGTCGTTTCCGATCCCAAACCCGCCCATAGACGCAGAGAGACTTCCGTTTTGGAAGAGGATGTTGCTAGCAGCACTAACTTGGATCGCGCCGGGCACTTGCCACCAGTATGGCCTTGAAGACTCGAATACTGTGTAGCTCTCGTTCAGTCCGATGAAGCCGCCGGTTTGTTGGTCGACGTAGCCGACGTCACTCGATGGGAGGTCTGTCTAGTCAGATTGTCATGTCATGTGGTAGCAGGGTAGGGTTTTCGTACGTACTCCATGTAGTATGCATGTAATTGAATCCTTTGAACGTGATGTCGTGAACCGGTCTGTCATAGGTACCACCTACAACCAACAGCTGTTCCAAGCTTCCGAGTACAAGGTACATAGACCTGATATCGGTGCCATTGGGAGGTTTGTAGTACACGATCTCGGACGTCGTGTTCAGATACCACTCGTTTTCTTCATCTAGGAGGGCTAACGCATTCTCCACGAAGAAGCCATGGCTGACGTCCGGTCTCGAGATGGTATCATAGCCGATGCCATTGTTGTTCCAAGCAGGCTGCTTCATGACCAGAGTTTTGTTGTCCGCGGCGTGCGATATTGGGCTGAAACGAGTCGTGAACGATCCGAGACTGTGAATCTCTGCTTGGTCAAGGCCCTCCATGGTCAAAAGGAACTCGGCCTGGTCGTTGACTATCCAGTAGCCGTCGGTATTGTTGGCAAGCCATGTGCGATTGAGGGCGTGGTGAGCTCGTTGTGCGTGTTTCTGATCGGCGAAGAAATGGCGGGTCTTGAGTCCAGACGGCGCTGGAGCAGAATAAATTCCCCTGCCAATGTTTGCGAGAGTCCAGTTGGTCATGTGATACCCGCCAGAGATATTCACACCTTTGTCCATATCCTGTGCCTCCCAGACCACTTTGTGACCGTTATTACCCGAATCAAGATCCGTAAACAGCAACGCCTGATCCAGGTAGTAAGTCCCGGGCGCGATGTAAACTCTAACATCATCATCCGTGGTGTTTTTAACACCTCGCACAGCTTTCTGGGCCCGTTCAAGAGATCTGAAAGGCGCATGAGCCGTGCCCGCGGCAGCATCGCTTCCATTGAGGGATACGTAAAAGTCCGCGTGGGCAAAGGTTGCCAGTAGACACAAGGTTGTCCACGGTAGTGAAACCATATTTTTGAAGCAAGTGTTGGAGGCTGACACGAACTGCCAGAACAAGATAGCGGGCGTATGTTGCGAGGAGCGACTTACTTGTACCTTTCTCATACATAGCAGTGCTGCAAGCGATGTAGCTGTGTAGCGGTGCATTGACGATCTTTACCTTCGTGAAGACCAGGTCTCGTATGGATAAATGCAGGTCAAGTTATGATTGAGCTTGTTATAGAGGCATCGCGGGGCATGAGCGGGGGATCGACTGGTGGAAATGAAGGAGATGCAGCAACTCGAATCCTACCAACGACAATCTCAGCGAACCGGGAGGAACATAGAAGGATAGCCTGAAAAGGATTAATCTTGATCTGGAAGCTTCAATTCGATTTGAGGGGTAAAGAGCTTTGGATTCCGTAAAATAACAGTAGCATATAACAACGGCGCCAGGGGTATATACGTCAACAAAGTCGATCCGCATCGTAAAGTCTTAGACGCTGTGAACAAAAAGATAAAACAGAAAAAAGCCTTACATTGTTTCAACAACCTCAGTCCCTCCATCCAGTGTTGGGACCGTTTCCGTTCCCGTTGACAGCTCTGAACCCTCCTACAGAAGGCATGTATTCTTTGGTGGCAGCAGGAGCTGGAGAGACCGCAGTTGGTGGCAGGACGACCGGGGAAGCAGTTTTGGGCGAGTCGGACAGGTCGCTAGCAGGTTGGTGGGTGTCCACTGTCGATGCTGACGTGGGCTGCTCGGCGCCTGTGTTTGTCGTACGCGGCGAGACTGCTTTAGAGGAAACCTGCTCTTCGCCACTTTCGGGGCGGCCCTGATCCTCAGCCTGCGTTCCCCCATTTTCGGACGCGGCAGATTTAATGCCCTCTTCCCATGCCATCCTAGAAAGCTCTCTAGCATTTCTGAGGCCTTCTTCTTGTTCTTCCAACGCCTCCAAGTCTTCTAAAGGGTTGCTGTCGTCATCATCGTCATCATCAGATTCGTCATGTCCATTCGTGTAAGCATAGCCCTCGCCATCGTCGCCCAAGTTGTAGGACCCGTCCATGTTCATGTCCAGGTTTCCGAGCTCCTCGCGGGTGACGTCGCGCCAGTGGCAACGGGCATGCTTGCGTGTGCATCCGCCACAGCTTGTGAGATTCTTTACGCAGTCCATTCTAAGTCTCCTGCATCTGTCGCAAGGTGGTATGACACGTGTGCCACGCGGGATCGAGTCCATGTGAGCTTGACAGAGAGGTCTGAAGGGCTGACTAGACTCCAAAGCCGGTGGCAACGGGCGGGAAAAGTTGTGTTTGGTAGGGTTGTAAGATGGCGGGATGGATGAGTTCGCAGCGTTGCCCGACGATGGTCGGTGCGCGGGCGGTGCTGCCGCCGAAGTGGGTCGATTTTGATCATTGTAGTATGAGGTGTCGCCAGTGTAATGATTGTTCGCTGCGGGAGATAACGAGGATGCAACCGAGCCAGAACGGTCACCTTGCTCACGAGGAATCACGTTGATATTTTCGGGCTGACGATGGGATGTCGAAATCGAATCGTGTCCTGCAGCTACGGATTGTCTTGCCTGTGTTCGGCCTTGCACTTGATTCTGTGGCAGGCCTTCAAAGTGACGCAACAAATCATTCTTTACTGCAGCCGAGGAGCCGAGATTGGGCTCAGAGGCGTCGCCATTGGGCCTTCCATTGATACTGTTGACAGCGGTGAAAGCAGCGGCGGCGGAGCTGGGGTGTGCCGTCGTAGTCTGCAAGGCATTGGCTTTTGCTGGTGTTCCGCTTCCACCCTCTGCTCTTCTCTCAAGGATTGCAGACCGTCTTCCCTTCAAGCGATGGCCGAGCTGCCTCGTCCGGGCTGCAACCATGTCGGCAGCATTCGTAAGTTCCTTGAGCTTCGCCTCGAGCACGTCGCAAGTGCCAACCTCTTTCTCTTCGTCCTCCCAGATAGGCAAGGGTGGGATGAGCTCCTGACATCTTCCACTGTTGATAAACAAAAAGTCTTCCTCGCTGATCTGCACGCGGAGTTGCTTTTGCGGGTAATAGAATTGACAGACTCGTCGGCCTTCGGAGAAGGTGCTGAGGGTGAATTGGGCGGGATGCGAGCGGGCGAATTCGATGACCTCAAGCCATGTGATGTTGTGTGTGGTGTCGTCTGGGTTGCTAGCGGCACCCTTGTGGTGTGACGCGACAATTTTGGGCGGCGCATCGAAGCATCGCTCAAAGCGCTTGATCAGGATAGGACCGAGTGGCCTTGCGCCGAGGTTGGAGGCCAGAGACTCATGACGGTCAAGGATGCTGGTGTAGGATGACAGCAAAGAGAGTAGGTTCGGCAGAGTGTCGTCTTTGCTGATCAGAGGCAGGTCTTCAGAAAGTTGGCGGGCCAGATAATTTATGCTGAGCTGGTTGGTGTTGGAGGTTTTGGGAGCTTTTGCGATCGGATGTTGCTGGGCAGCGGCAGGAGTCGCAGAAGAGGGACTTTGACTTCTCTTGCGTTTGAGAGCGCTGGCAGGGTCGGAGGGCGTAGCAATTACAGGCGCTGGGCCGGTAGAGCTGGGGCTAGCCGAGTCCATTGCAGCTATTGTCACATGCGAGGATGATGAGAGGTGACAGAGAGGAGGGTGATGGTGCGAGAGAGGAAGGGAAGTAGGAAGGAGGAAGGAGGAAGGAAGAGAAAGAGGGAAGCTCGAGAGGGGAGGGAGGGTGGGTGGGTGGAGAGGAGATGGTGAGAGGGAGGGAGAGGAAACGAACAGAGAAAGAGAGGCCAGGGCAGGGCAGGCAGCCAGGGTGCGACGGGGCGGAGGAGAGACGGGCGGGACCTACGTGTGCTCGCGCTTGGGTGGGTGTGGGTGCCTCTTGTGTGTGGGCGTGAGCGTACCTAGGCGTGCGTGGGCTGGCGGCGCGGCCTTGAGCGGAGCGAGCGGGCGGGCTGAAGAGGAGCGCGCAGGCAGGCAGGCAGGCAGGCAGGCAGGCAGGCAGGCAGGCAGGCAGGCAGGCAAGCATGGGGGAAAAGGCAAGGCAAGGCAGGCAAGGCAGGCAGGGCCCAGGCTGTGCCGTGCTGTGCTGTGTGCATCAGCGAGTAGCAGCAAGCATGCCGTATGCCGGGCCAGTACCTAACTGACCTTA
>Ga0265797_10009931_pt1 | contig 12222 bp, 18 predicted proteins | sample P2T30metagenome_FD_192433 | JGI IMG/M metagenome (GOLD analysis project Ga0265797, IMG submission 192433) | Plant litter microbial communities from East Loma Ridge, Irvine, California - P2 T30 | ecosystem: Environmental > Terrestrial > Plant litter > Unclassified | place: USA: California... | reverse complement strand
TGGGTCGATTCAATCTACTACAAGGCCTCCGCTGGTTCAAACATCTACAACTACACAACCCAGAGCCGCCTGATACCCGCTCGTGGGTCCAGTCAGTACACTGATAAGCACTAGACGATACAACATAGCTTCGTAAACCTCTTTCATTATGTTGGAAGTCGCACGGAGAGCTTGGTGAAAACGTGTGTCGGTTTTGGACTAGGTGATGTTGATTCACAGCTGGCGCGGAAGTGTTTTGACTGGAATGAATGTATGATAGTAGCTCCAGCTACTACCAGGTACCTACTATTACCTAAGTATTCTAAGGGACATTTGCTCAGATTATACGAACAGAACGCACTACGTTCACTCTACTACCGTGTTTTATTCCTGTCTGAGCAAGAGGGCGAGAGCGTGCGTGCGACTGCGTAGGTAAAGCACGTCCTAGCAAATTTCTGCTGATGTGGCGGGTTTTAGCACATGTGGGGCATGAGCAGATTATCTAGCACCTGCCGGCAAGCATAATCACATACATTATAATTTTATCTATTGCGCATGTTGTTATAGTTCAAAGAGCACGGCCTAATGGCCCAATGGCAAGGCGCTTGACTACGATGAGTCGGACATCAAGAGATTCCAGGTTGTAAGTAATTACATATGCCAAGGTTCGAAACCCGACACTAACACCCCCAACGCGACCCCTGGTTAGGTCATTCCTACGTTCTTCTTTTTGCACCTTTAGCCTTCTCAATGCCATACGTCAACTGCTCTGATTTCGGTGACATGCTGTTTGCCCTTTTCTTAGGCCTACCCTTGTCTGCAAGATCCTTTTCCTTAACTATCTCTTTACGGAGCGCCACGAGAGCTTGTCTCAACGTAAGACCTGGATGACTAGTAGACAGTCTTGCATCGCCCTCCTTGGTACCTGAATCTAGTGCTGCGGTTGTATCGATCTCTCCTGGTAGCGTTGAGCGAGCATCGTGCGGGGATGTCATCTCGCGTTCCCCACTCAATGTGTCGTTTTCCAGCGCCTTAATTAGGGGACTAAGCAATTTGTCCTGAACGGCTTGGCGAGATATGACAAACGAGTTGTTAGCATTGTCTTCGATAGGAACAATATCAGTCACCTCGCCTTCTCCAATGTCGCACGCCAGACCGAAGACGTGTGAAACATCGTTGACTGCTTTAGACATTTTTGGTGTCATTGGTCGTAGGAACTCCACACACACAGGCCAGAGACGTCGCACACCGTATGTATCGGGAGCAAGCGGCGGGGGACTTTCACTTCGCAGCATCTTTTCCAGCCCATAGGCGTCTTGGTGGTTGCGGAAGTCGTCAGGCGACCACAACAGTCGTTTCGCATCTTCTAGCCACGTGCGACCATCATCGCCTGCAACGCTGGTTGCCAGCTCCGGTACCAACTCCGGTATGACATCTTGAAACTGAGTTGATTGTAAGCATTTGATCGGAAACTACTAGCAAACCGCTTACCCAGGTGAGTGGTTTTCCTTCACTATGGGCCTGTCTGATAGCGTCCGACACTGCGCGGTCCACAGACCCATCGTGAATAAGGGTGAAAAGACCCTGCTGCTGCTGACTGCTCGACATGATCGCTCTTTCGCTGCGTGAAAACAACTAGCTATTGCTGAGAGGATCCAAGGGCCTGTACCCGCCAACTATAAGTAGACAAAGCTTGTCGCTAAGTCAAAGCTTGTAACTATTAGAAAACAGATTGTCAAGCAGAAAAAATGCGACTGATCCATCTAGATCATTCGATAGTATCCATTGGACGCGGCAGTTTGCGTGTGTGAGGTATTTATCAACCTGTCCGCAAGTCTCTCCGTAGACCATAGATCTCTTGGTCAAAGAACATCTACGATGTCAAATCAGCGCCGCAAGATAGATGGCAGTTCCAGCAAGCCCCCCCAGAGTATCCGGGAACGTCTTCCAAGTGTTATGGGTTGGCTATCGCAATCCAACACTTTTACGGCCCTCAACAAAGCTTGCAAACAAGGTAACGAAGATAGTCAGCGGAAGATCTTCATTGTGAAAGGCAAGTATGTCGTCCTCACTAGTCGCTCTGTTCTAACAGCTATTTTCAGGTCCTGATCATGGCAACGTCGATGGGGGCATTGTCGTAGATCCCCCTGCATCATTTCCGTCCGATGATCCTTCCGCTGCCTGCCGCTGGATACAACAACATCAAAACGACCCGCAGATGCCCATAACCATGCGCTTCGATGCAAAAATGGACATAAGCAACTGGAGGAGAGGACAATGGGCGCATTTTATTATTCTCGTTCTTCCTGGCTACCCTGACTACTACTGCTTCATGCCAATGCGAAGCTTTGCGAACCTGCATGCCGTGTATCGAAGAACTAGTAAAAACTGGAATGATATCGCTAGCCTGGATTTCCGCACATCGGATCAACGAGACAACACCTTCAAGAGTTATCTAGCTCTTTTTGCGGTCTACAAGGACGATATCTATCGAGCGCTCACGAACCTTGTCGACTGTGTTACCAATAAAGCTTGGTATGTCAATCCCACGAACGGGGTTGAGTTTCGCGGCTGGAACATTCCTCAAGCCGACAACTCCTTCCTGCCATTGCTCCAGACGCGCCAAGTCTACCAGAGACGGTCAGTAGATGCCATAAAGAGGATCGCTGAGTTCCTCGAAAGCGCGCCCAAAATAGAGATGAAGATTGTACCCAATCCTGCAGAACCGTTGGTATGCGATTTCACATTGATAGACGAGAAGCTGAAGATCAGCTATCTGATCGAGCACAAGTACCGAGATCTCGGAGATCGCCCACGTCAAGGAGCAAATACGCTCATATACGCTGACCTGGCGTGGCGCGACGAGCGTATGAACTGGCATTTCCTCTTTTGTCAATTCCACGATGAACTGGCCATTCATACTCGGGTGGCTATGGACAAGGCCAACACTGCGAAAACTCAACCTGTCCTCTTCGACATGAGCAGGCCCGGCGAGGCAGCGGATTTCGCAAAACATATCCGAGAACGCGGCACCATCGCGAAGAGAAGATTACTGCAAAAGTGGGAAAACGTCGACCTTTACGACGAGGACGTTCGTACTATAGAGGGCTTTGACGCTTCCACATCTGGTCCAGTCTCCAGCAACACTCACAGTCGCAGTGTACCCAGATCCGACATCCAACGATTCGCCTTCGCTTTCGCGAACGCTTTCAACCGACAAAGCTACAAACTCCGCTCCGATTGCTGCATCATACTGGACAATGACCCTTGCGCTGACGCAGCCGTCATTGAGCATAGATGGGATGCAAGCGATGTACTGGCCTTCCAGAATGCTAGGGAACTACCCGTGAAAATGGTGGGGAAGTCTGATCATGCTCTCATCTTGCTGAAGTTCATTCCCCACTATCACCAAACCAAGAAGGTCTCCATATCGAAGGCATTTGAGCTCTCCATGCAGGGTAATTTCGAGATACCGGCGTGTTCCGCCCAACCATTCATCTACGTGGCCACGGCTGGAGGTGTACCACGACCGAATCAAGACGTCGATCTCAACGAGCTTGTACTCATACCATCCAAGGAAACAACGATGCTTGACGATTCATTGGAATGCAATACATGCAGCGATCAAGATCCGGCGAGGGCCTGGACATACGTCACAGAAAGCATTTCAAAGGCAGAACTAGTAAAGCTCCGGGTGGTGGGCTCGTCTAAGGGTCTACAGGTACCTCTGACGCAAGCCCCCTTCTTGCAAGAAACCGCTCGACCAACTACAAGGCTAGTATCCTTCTCGAACGGAGACGTCCATCAATACTTCGGTGGTCTGTTCTCTGAGGCCAACACCGACGTCGTTACGAGATTGCAGGGGTCAACAGGATTGCTTCAAAGACAATGGAACCACGGCACTTCTAGAATGTACCGTCAGGCAACATCGGTAGAGAAGTAAGTGAAGCTCGTGACGGTAGCAATGAATGTTGCGTTTTCAGACCTAGCGCTAACTTTCAGTAGGCTCATGGAGCGGGTACTCACGACGCTTCCACCAAATCAGGACGTCTACCTCTATGGATCGTTCAGAACGAAGCTGGACAAAGAAATCGCTGCATATATCCAGGAAAACCGGGTTGTCAGGAATACCGCAAAAAACAACACGCTCGGTCGCATCATTAACCAGACGGGTGACGGTCTTTCTCTGAAGGACCTGACGACGTTGTCCGGCTTCAAGACACAGATGCCGCTTCATTGCGACTGTTGTACTAATGAGGACGACTGCCGGTTTCTTCGACCTGAACTCTCTGATGGTACTGCTAAGTGTGGATCTTGCTGGAAGCATAGTACTATGTGCACCTTCAAAAACATGCCGTCACAACTCGCGAACGAACTACGCGCCTTTCGGCATTTTTGCGCACACGTACCATGTCACAAGTGCTGGACGGAGGAGAAGGATTGTGACAACAACAGGGAGCAATGCGATGCATGTACAGAAGCGGGAGTTGTTTGCGAGAGGGAGGCCTGTGCGTGGTTTCTTGAACCAAGGGACGACTCATTGTGTGAGCCGGATTGCGACAAAGCTCACTACGACGACGGACACGAGAAGGTGGTGCATCATCCCAGGGATGACAGCGGGTCAAACGTGCGTCGTGTTGCACGGCAAAAAGCCCGTGAATCTATCAAGTAAGGGCGTTGCGTTATGAGCAAAGAACGATTCGAAGGGGCGAACCTGTTGGTAGTATAGGTTGATCTAGTCATTACATTCACTGTCAAGTCATTCATGGGACGTGTCATATCAACGCGCCTTGGGTCATCAATACTGGAGGGGAACTTACAACATGGAGCCACTTGTGTATGCGTCAAGGAGTGTTTTGCATTGTTTTATCTAGCATGGAGGTAGTGGGGGTGGAAAACAGATACACAGCGACTGAGGCCAGCAAGAATAGGGAAGGTAGGCACAAAAGCAAGTAACGAACCTTGCAAATGTGTTGATCATGCCTGAAAACTGTAATGATCAAAGCGATCAAAGTCAATGCCGTATGGCGATGCGATCTGCCACTTCGACTATGGTTCGAGCGCGTGCTTGTGAGGAGAAGCTACATGCATCGCTTCCAGATACGCCAGAGCAGAAGACCAACACCGTAGACCATGTATCCAGAGACGACAGCGATGAATGTCCACGCGTATATCTGGCTCAGTCGGGCGAACCATGGGAGGAGACATGGGTATGAGACTGCTACGCCGTGCGCGACGAGAGCATACAAGGCGGTACCGACCTCGTACAGCGCTTCAGCCGCGTGGGTTATGTTCTTGAAAGCGGTAACAACCGAGGCAAGTACGTCTTGAGCCAGCATAAGCACGGCGCCGGATAGGTGGTTTTCGAGGAGCCTGCCGGCAACGTCCTAAACAATGCAATTAGCGAGCTTCAGGACACTTGAACAATCCGATTCGTACCTCGCCGCCAGTGAGCAGTCTGCCTACCATCCCATGGCCAGCTTGTTGGCTGAGTGAGACACCGTTGGTGACAAGCGTAGCGATAATACGAAAACCATGGCCAAGAAGTGCTGCGAATTTGTCGCCTGCCTCGTCGACTTGTTGCAAAGCGTGATACGTGAATGGGCGTCCAGCCATGTCCGCAGCATTGTTCAGGACGTCCACGACTTCTTTGCGACTGATGACATACATTCCGGTGTGGGCAATGAGCCGTACGAACTTCCAGGCGACGGTAGGAACGCCAAGAACCTTGTCCTGCTGGGAAGAGGAGTTGGCATCCTTCATGACATCCATTGTGGGCGTGTTGGTCTGGTAACAATAGGATAGTACCAAAGAATAGGTGTCGCTGAGTAGCTGCAAGAAGCAGGAAAGTGATGGTAGTGATACGAAGGAAGCGAGTGGAGAGGAGCAATTCGGATGAACAGTTGAGAGTCGGCTTCGCATGCCTTTTCTGCAGGCTGTCAGGATACGCTGCGTCCAGCCAAACCAGGCTGGCAAGACGCACCGGGTGGCTTGACTCTGCGTGATGCCGTGCGTACGCACGGCTAGTCGCCTGCTCGCGCTGCGCTGTTGGCGGTCTGCGTCTCAGGCCTACCTTCATCCTCTTCTCCATCAAGCTCTGAAGCGCCCTCTTTGAATTTGTTGAGGCATTGCTCGAAAGCTTCTTTCCACTCCTGTATAAACGTTCTGCTGCGTGAATGTTCAGCCTCGGCAACATGTGCAGTCGCTGCTTTGATGAAGCTTGTCATCTGAGCGGCCACATCGACCGACATATCGTACACATCTTGAAAATGATGCACGTCCACGGGAGATTGCTCAGCGGACGGGGGCTGATCCCAGTCATCGGTCGCGGGTGTCAGCCTTAGGGGCATGATGGCAAAGGGTGGTCTCGGTTCGGTTCAGCAGCGGTCAGACAAGGTCTGTGGGTCGGCGGCGATGTTGCTGCTTAAAGCTCAAGGTCAGCACTGTAGTGGCAAAGCCAATATCATCATATTCACAACTTACAGCTTACAATGGTCGACCAAGGAGAAGGCGGGTTGGTAGATGCCTGGATCAACAGACCTAAGAGACGTGGGAGAGCGCCAAGGCCACCATCGCAGGCAGCCCCCGCAGCGAGCCCTGCACGATTCCAGGCGGACCTTAACCCCACCCCTGCGCCAACGCCGCCTGCACGCAGCCAGCCGGTATCAGTCACGCCAGTGCAATTGCCTTTACTTTCACCTACTCAAGGACATCCCCCGCAGCTAGCGCTCGATGCAGTAGCTTCGCGGCATCCGGTCCGCGCTGTTACCAATCGTGGCGCTCGCAGCACCCGGTTCCCGTACCTGATCGCCACTTTCATCGCACTGGTAACAGCGGCAGGCTTTGCCACTTGGAAATCGTGGATGACCGCACCCCGCGTTCTCCTCCCGGATTACACCACCAGCACATACGCCATGGGAAACGTTTCTGCCGCATCAAACGTCTTCACCCAGCATTGCTGTCCGATCCCACAAAACTGCACACAGTCTGTGCGCTCTTCACTTCAGAAAGCGCTTGTCTCGGGACGCGACGCCAAATCTGCAGTAGATTTCGCAATCACTGCCATAGGCGGCATAATGGCACCGGTGAGAGCAGGCCGGCACGAAATGTCTTGTTCGCAAGCACGGTCGTACGTTTCGAAAATTTCATACACCGCCAACATGTCGGTCTCTGCGGCGGACCATTTTGCAGACGCTCTCGGCTACACTGAAGGAGCCCAAGAGTTGCTAGACACAGCCATCAGCTATACCCTTGGAGCACGAAAGGACCTGCATACACATCGCAAACATCAGCTCACAGGTGTGTGGAGACAAGTGCAGGAAACTTTTGGGCTTGCAGATGATATTTCCACAACAGGAGCCCTCGAACAGTACAACGTCCAGACCACTACTGTCAACATCCTTTACAATGTTCGCAATCTCACAGCTCCTGCTGTCGGTCTCTTGGAAGCACAGGAAGCGATCTGGCGTAGTGTCACTGCCGATCTGCAGAGTCTGGCGGCCGAACTCCACAGCAAAGTTACCGTGGCGAAAAGGATGACGGAGACATGCGTTGACTCAGATGCATACCACAGTCTGGCCCGCGACGTAGAGACTGTGATCAACAAGGTAATTGTGGAAGGTGGCTGATGGGCGAGTGCTACGACTGGAACCAAACTTCCTCCTGGGCTTAGTGTACTGAGTGCGGTCCAACGCACGTCCGCTGATTTCTACATTCAATCAAAGCTTTAATCCTTCCGCATCGCAATGTAGCTTCAAGTTCAAATTCGAAATTAAGTCTCTTTGTATAATTTGTTGGCAAGATCGTTGAACGTCCTACAGCAAACCACCCCTTTCAAATTTCCTACGGCAATGTTTACACAGCTCGCACTGGTGGCCATGCTGGCTTGGCTACTTGGCATGCAACTGCCGCTTGCATGGAGGAGGCGTTTCCTCTTCTGTATGCTTTGTATCTTTACCCTGTCCTCCGGAATGCACTACTATCTTGCGGTAGATACACATAATCTGCGCTAGCATGCAAACGCTAATTTCCAAAGGGGCACAATACCACCGCACAGCTATACAGCTTCAGCAAGCCTGTGCAGCTAGAGAGATCATTCACTTACACGCGGAACTTCAAGGTTCCTTCTGATGATCTTCTCTGCTATCCACGAGACCCCGAAATGCGCACCCGTCTAGCGCCGAAGAGACCTCGTCATTGCTACCGGACGAAGCTTCCAGCACCCTATCTGGAACTAGCCTGCGATTTCGAAGCCCACGAATACTGCATAGCATCGACCTGCACCTTCTGGTTTGAACACGTTATGCAAGCCGTGGCTAACAACCCCGAGCCCGCCAATACAGCAATCGAAGACCCCGAACTTTCACTCAAGATCGTCAATGCTATGCTCACTTCCGTGGAGCTTCGATTCGTCACCAGTCTCGGCCAACTCAGCTACGCTGCCAGCGCAAATGGCAGCATCAATCGCCGCTGCGAGAAGGATACACTCGAAGTCGTCCTCCAAGCATGTAACGTTCTGCTTTGGCACTGCGACGAGAGTCGGGCTCGCACAGTGAGGGCTCACGAGGCTACCTGGAATACCACATATTACTTGCTGAGCAAGATGGATAGAAGACTTCGCCAGTATAGCATGGAGATGCGTTGCTGGGTCAAGGGCGGTGCTCCCTCTCTTTCGCATCATTGCGATGAAGTGGAGGTTGTGCTTGAGATCTTTGGGATGCTTTTGCCTGAATTCCAGCGTCGATCCGAGTCTGGTACTGCGACATGCACCGGCAAGAAGCGTGCACTGCAGTTGGAAGCCTACAAGCGCTAAGGGGGTTAGAAATTGGTGTTGCTAGAGCAACTGCACACTCATTTGGCGTTCGTTTTTACATGTGGTTGCCTACATCAGTCGTGTATAGAGTCACTCATTCTTCTGTATCTAGATGCCCTGGCGCATTCACATAGAATTCACTATGCTCTTTTTAATTTGAGACTGATATATTCATTGAGGAGATTCCATGTGATACACAACAATACCTCGCGCAGCAACCCAGAGTATCGATGACACGAAACGAAGGCCGCTTATTCCCCAGGTCTGCACGTTCGTACTACTGTCAGAAGAAAAGTCGGCTGTTTTGGTCATCTTGCTTTACCGATTAATATGCGGGCATGTTTCAAAGCTCGGTGTCCGCCGGTTCCATTCGTAGTCAGGAGTAACTGCCACGTCTACTCTTTTCTTCGACACTCACTCCGACATTCTCGTTCCCACTATACGGCTTCAAAACACGATTTCAATCCGCGACGTACTTCCTATTCTCTTCCTCTGAACTATGCCCTTCCCTTGGAAGTTCGTCCTGCGCCTCTTCATCTTCGTTTTTCTCCTAGCTATCACCTTCATAGACGATGTCATTGCTCTTTTCGCTCGCGTAGCGGATACGAAGAGTCCAAGCATGGAGCTTCTATGTGCATGGTCGTCATGGGCAGAGACGTTCCGCCAGCGTGCACACAAACCGATCATACGGATAATCTTACACCAAGGCTGTACTGTGTTCTCTGCCACAACACAACTCTTCAGCAATCTGGTACTACTTACTCCCTTCATCGACGGACAGTACTAACATCTATGGTGGTGTTTGCAGGATCCCACCTACGTTACTTCCTTCGCACGCGAACACATGCCTGAGCCGATTGCGAACGTCTTCATCGATCTTATTGCCACTATTACTCATATCTCCGGCCCTATAAAGCATCACGGACGGATTGTCTGCATGTTCAATGAACATATCTACTCCCTGGTGTCCCTACTACTTCCGTACCTGCAGCCCCACCTCTCAATCAAGGTCGTCCTCCTCCTGAAGCTACTATACGTCTTGACTGTAGCCTTTGTCACAGCCCAGGTCGCAGTCACTGGGTGGCTATGTTTCCGAGCGATCTCTAGCTCATTCATTCGCGTCTTGCTTACCACGGTGATAGTTTTGTGAGTAAATTCAGCTCTTTACACACGCCAATTGCGGCTTTTGCATGTCTAATCAGTGTTAGTGACTAGCACCGATAAGAAAGCTGATATCTGACACCACTGAAAGTGCATATGGAGGGAGTTGGAAGTTGGAAGTTATTACGGAGCTGGGTATCCTTGCGAAGAATGTTCATGTCAAAGGAAGCGCCCGCTCTCTTTCATTTACGAGATAGTGAATAGCATGAGATTGAAAACGCTAGAGCCTTCGAGCCTTGACCCCACGACCGCTTGTGTTCACTGCTTGCGGCCGACTTTGTAGATAAATTAGGGACTTTCTACTCTTTGCTCGTATATGCGAACCCAACTTCTGTCGCACCACCAACAATGTGTACTGCAATTCTTCTTTCAGCTCTCGTTGTCTGTCTTGCTTGGGCTATACAACACAAACTTCACGACTTACTTAGATTTGTCTCAAATCTATTCGAACTCCTGAGTGCTCTAATAGATGGAGTACTCAGGCTTCTTGCGAACACCTGCGACATCACGATTACTGTTGCCCGCTCCGCACTCCTCAGCCCGCACACGGTCCTCTTCGCCCATAATACGAACGTCATGATAGGATACATCATGTCTCTTCCAGCCTGCTCAACGAAAGTCATCTTCGCTCACTACATCAGAGAGATTGTTGACAGCCCTAAAGATCTCGACCAGCCTGAAGTTATGGAGGATGCCGCTCCGAAACTTGTTGCACAAGTGACGACACAATGCAGTGGACATACTCGGGAGAACAAGAGGTGTAAAAATCGCAAGCTTATGCCAGAAGGAGTGCATTATGATTGTGGAAAGCATGCTGGCCAAAGAGGAAGCGTTTAGTTGAGAAGTATCTGAAGTGCTAGGGAGATCAGGGAGAATGAAACGGCAGGGTAGGGTGTTGGCTGGAAGAGCTGATGGTATCACAAAGCATTGACACGCCATTGCACTTTCTTAATCCCAGTAGATATTCCTTACCGAGCACGAGAAGAATGAAATAGCATAACCGTACCTCTCTTCAGTTAGGGCTGTGCCTTGTAATCCTCCATGTGTGAAATTGACTCCATTATGGTATACCTCAACCCGACGAAGAAAAGACGGGTATGACACACGATGTTCACGCACCAATAATGATACCAGGCGAGCAACAGCAGATTTCCCGTTCTTAGCCCCTGCGGCAAGTTTGCTTGTATGGATATGTAGTCTCCACGAAAGATTATAACCATACTAAGGGCGAGATTTCCACTAGTTTTGTTTGGCAAGAGCCCCCTTCCGAGAGGACGTCTCGAGAGGACGTTGGAGATTGAGAGACGCACGAGCTGCGAAACGTATAAGGCAACCGTATGATCTGCCTTGTCGTAGGGTCATAGGATGATGTAGATAGTAGCTGGAGTACAGTCTCGCGCACCGATGCAAATCGACGAAGTAGGGAGCGAGCGATCGAGGTATTGGAAGACATGGGGTGCGAAAGCGCCATAATGCGCATCTAGAGAGGATCAGTTTCAATCATCTAGACTGGAAGGGCGAACAACAAAGACTTACGACTACCAATACTCCTGCCACCGCAATGCCCACAGAACTAAAGCCACCTGGAAGGCAGTTTGTTGAAGCCAAATCCGCTCAGTGAGAAGTCTCTCAAAGTCCTCAGGCTCAAGGTAGCGCGCAGCGACGAAAGTGATGGTTTGAAAGCAGGCAATAACAACAAAGAGCCAGAGTACAATAGCGTTGCTGAGTTGCCAAAGCTGCAGACGCCAGTGGATACGCCCGCTAGTGAAATACGGTTTCGACAACGTAGCTAGAAGTATGGCTAGTAAGACAAGCTGTATGGAGAGGGCCATCGTCTACGGCTACAGTTCGCAAGCAAGGTGTGGTGTTGCTTTCCCATCGCAGGGTGTACGGTGTGTGACATGTTTGATGCCCAGCCGGTGTCGGCTTCCCCGAGGACGCTAACCTAGACTGGTCTAGAATGTCTCTATGTCTTGGCGGTCTGCCGGAGAAAGCTTTCACCAAGGATGAGCACGGCAGTAAAGCGCACACCTTCAATGACGCAGTCGAAACTGCTTGACGAAGAAATAACTCGGTCATGCGATGAGATTAACAACAATCGTATAGCAAACTTTTGGATGTATATAAATCACCTCTTGTGCCGCTAATCGTTCTTCCATAACACGGTGTGGGCAAGATGAACGACATTGGATCAAAGCGAAAGAGACAAACGACCCCGGAAGACGAGAGTGAACCATCGCCACCACAAGCTCCAAAGATGTCAAGGCATG
>Ga0265797_10009930_pt1 | contig 12224 bp, 7 predicted proteins | sample P2T30metagenome_FD_192433 | JGI IMG/M metagenome (GOLD analysis project Ga0265797, IMG submission 192433) | Plant litter microbial communities from East Loma Ridge, Irvine, California - P2 T30 | ecosystem: Environmental > Terrestrial > Plant litter > Unclassified | place: USA: California... | reverse complement strand
CGGTGCTGCGCAGGCGCAGCAGGGTCGAGCTGGCGCGGATGCTCAGCAGGTCGCGGAAGGCGTCACGTGCGAAGGCGATGTCGGCAGGCGCCGGCTTGAGCGCGGCGTTGGCCAGCAACGGCTTGAACAACGGCCAGTCCTTGGCATTGTCGGCGGCGGGCGGCAGGCCGGTGCCGAAGAAGTTGTCCTGGTAAGTCCAGTCGAGACGGTTGAACCAGTCGCCCGAATTGAAGCTGTTGCGGTCCAGGGACTTCGAGCGCAGCACGTCGATGCCGGCATGGTAATAGGCCACGCCCTGGCTGAAGGCGTTGATTGCCATGCCCAGCACCTGCACCCGCGCGCGTTCGGCTGCCGTGGTGGCCACCGGCAGCTTGAGCGCGTTGATGTCGTACAGCGTCTGGTTGTCGTGGTTCTCGACATAGTTCACCGCTTCGCCCGGTTCGCTGGCGTAGCCGGCCGGCTGGTTGCCGCCGTAGACGATGTCCTGCAGCTTGAGAACCTTGCCGTCGAAGGTCTGCATCGGATAAGTGCGCACCGAGCCGGCCAGGCCGACGCGGATCAGGTCCGCGGCGCGCAGCAGATCGGCTTTCTTCGCCTCGCCGCCCAGCGCGTTCGGGTCGTACACCAGGCCATTGATATAGCCCTGCTGGCGGATCACCACTTCACCCGAGTCGCCCGGCGAGCCGCCGCGCACCGCGTCGCGCGCGCGGTCGCTGAAGGTGCCGATGCCGGTGCCGTTGAGCGATAACTGCGACGCCTGCACGAAGCGCGCGCCGTCCTGTACTTCACCAAAGTTCCAGCCTTCGCCGATCAGCTGTACGTGGCGGCCGGCGGCCTGGTCGACCGCCTTTTGCAGGCGCTCCATCGCCGCGCGCGGCTGGTGGCCCATCAGGTCGAAGCGGTAGGAATCGATCTTGTAGTGGCGCGTCCACAGCACCGACGAATCGATCATCAGCTTGGCCATCATCGTGTTCTCGGTGGCCGTGTTGAAGCAGCAGGTCGATGCTTCGATGCCGCCCGCCGCATTCAGGCGGTGGTAGTAGCCCGGCACCACGCGGTCGAGGATCGATTTCTCTTCCTGGCCGGCGATGAAGGTGTGGTTGTAGACCACGTCGGTACCGACGCGCAGACCGGCTTTGTGCAGGTCCATCACCATCTGGCGGAATTCGACGATGCGGCGCGCGCCGTCCTGCGGGTCGCTGGCGTAGCTGCCCTCGACCGCATTGAAGTGCTGCGGGTCGTAGCCCCAGTTGAAGCAGTCGGTGTGCGCGGTCTTGACGATCAGCGCCTGCTGGCTGTCGCCATCGGGCGCGCCGGTCGGTTGCGGCATGGCGCAGCCGACTTCCGGGATGCTGCCGATGTCGTACACCGGCAGCAGGTGCACGTCGGTCAGGCCGGCCTTGGCCAGCGCGCGCAGGTGCTGCATGCCGTTCGAGTTCGTCTCGGAGAACGCGCCGTACTTGCCGCGCTTTGCTGCCGGCACGGTCTGGTCGATGAGCGAGAAGTCGCGCACGTGCAGCTCGTAGATGACCATGTCGGTCTGGGCTTTGACCGTGTTCGGCGCGCGCGTATTGTCCCAGCCCTTCGGCTTGAGGTTGGCGGCGTCCAGGTCGGCAATATAGCTGCGCTTGGAATCGGCGTTCAGGCTGACCGAATACGGATCGGTGACCAAGTTGCGCACCAGGCCTGCGCCGGGGACCACGACGTCGACTGCGTACTTGTAATAGGTGCCGGACAGGTCGCGCGGCAGGCTGAAAGCCCAGGCGCCGGTGCGCTCGTCGCGCTGCATGTCGTGCGCCGCATTGGCCTTGCCGGTAGCGCTGTCGTAGGTGCAGACGGCGACCTGGCGCGCGGTCGGCGCCCACAGCTTGAAGGTCGTCTTCTTGCCGCTCGGCGTGGCGCCTAGGTCGGGGATGTGGTCGGCGGCGGCGTACAGGTCGTCCAGTGCGCCGGCTGCCTGCAGGCGGGTGGCGGCGATCACGGTGCCGTCGGGGTTTTCCTGGACCAGCACCAGCTGCTCGCGGTGCAGGGCGGGCAGGCGGGGCAGGTCGGCGCTGGCAATCGCCAGGGTCGGGCCGCTGGCGACCCATTTGAAGCGTTCGGCGGCGGCCTGTCGAACCGGCGCCGTGGAGACGGTCAGCTGCAGCGCGCCGGCGGCGCCGGTGACCTTGCCGCCCGGTGTCGCCTTGATGCCGGCGCTCGGAGAATGGTACAGGCGGTAGCTGGCATCAGGCGCGGCGCCAGGCCAACGCACCAATTGGCGGTCGAGCCAGACGGCGCGCGCTTCGAGCTGGTCGTTCGAGGCGTTCAGTACTTGCTGGAAGTCGGGACTGTCGCAGGTGTCAAGGGGCACTGCGGCGTAGGCGGTCGAGGACAGCGAAGCCGCGACCAGGGCGATATGGAGTTGTCTCATAGGGTGGACGGCTTGTCCGTCCACGCGTTCAGCGCGCCGGACATCCGCCTTTGTCGTTGTTCAAAGGGAGGTTGAACGCGTGGGCGGGCAAGCCGCCCACCCCACGTTCAGCGTTGTGGCCAGATCAAGCAGCCGTACCGCGATAGTGATCGACCATCTTGTACTTGGTCGCATACCAGCCGAACACGATCGCCGACAGCAGCGCGAAGCCGGCGAAGAAGTACATCTGCGCCGCCATCACGCCGACGCCCGTGCCTTCGATATAGCCGACCACCGACTCGTTCTTGACGCTCGCGTTGACGATCAGCACCCACAGGTTGCCGACCGTGACGGCCAGGTACCACAGCGCCATGATCACGCCCTTCATCGATGCCGGGGCCTGGCTGTAGGCGAATTCGAGGCCGGTCGCCGAGACCAGCACTTCGCCGAGCGTCAGCAGCGCATACGGCGCGATCTGCCAGGCGATCGAGACGGCGTCGCCGGCGTCGAGCGCGACCTGCAGGTTGCCGACCACGATCCAGGCCGCGGCCGACAGCACGATGCCGGTGGTCATGCGGCGCAGTGGCGTCGGCTCAACGCCGAACTTGCGCAGCAGCGGGAACAGGGCGAAGTTGTTGAACGGGATCAGGATCATCACCAGCAGGGGATTCAGCGCCTGCATCTGGGCTGGGATCACGTCGAAGCTCCAGCCGAGGAGGCTGACCTGGGTAGTCATCTCATTGGCCTGCACGATCCAGGTCGAGGCCTTCTGATCGAACAGCGACCAGAATGGCGTGACCAGCGCGAACACGATCAGGATGCGCAGCACGGCGCGCACGCCGTCCACGGCTTCCTGCGGATGCAGGCCGCGTGCGCGGTCGAGCTGCATCGAGGCGCCGATGCCGCCAAAGGCCATCAGCAGCACCAGTGCGGTACAGGCGCCGATCACGAAGCCCCACTGCACCGACATCGCCAGCGATACCACGGCGCCGGCCGCGCCGACCAGGGCAACGCTCAGGCCCGGACGGCCCTGGCCGGGCGCCTTGGCCAGCAGGGCGGTCTTCGCCACGCGCATGAACGAGTGCGGATTCGCCGGCGCGGGCGGCACGTGCACATATTTCTTCTTACCGCTCCAGAACACCATGGTGGCGATGAACATCAGGATGCCGGGCACGCCGAAGGCCCAGGCCGGACCGTAGTCGCGCAGCAGCAGTGGCATCAGCAGCGACGCAAAGAAAGAGCCGAAGTTGATGATCCAGTAGAAGGCGTCGAACACGACCTTCGCTTTGTCTTTATTGGTCTGGTCGAACTGGTCGCCGACAAACGACGCCACCAGCGGCTTGATGCCGCCCGAGCCGAGCGCGATCAGGAACAGGCCAAAATAGAAGCCGTTGACGTTGTCTTCAAAAATCGCCAGGCAGGCATGGCCCACGCAGTACACGAGCGAGAGCCAGAACACCGTGTTGTACTTGCCGAAGTAGCGGTCGGCCAGCCAGCCGCCAAGCAGCGGGAAGAAGTACACGCCGATCACGAAGGTATGGAATACGTGCTTGGCTTCGCCGGTGCGCATGTCTTCCGGCAGGAACATCAACAGGGTCGTGATGAGGAATGGCGTCAGGATGTTACGCATCCCGTAAAAGCTGAACCGTTCGCAGCCTTCATTGGCAATGATGTAGGGGATCTGCCGTGGCATGCGCCCGGCGCTTTGCTTCGCTAGAGAAGTCATCAACCGCTTCCTTGAAATGTCAAACAGACGCGATGCTATGTCGAGCCGGGAGTTCTTTGCAATAAAAATATCGATGTGAAACAAACGAGAAACAATCGGACACGGTGCTGACGTAGTTTAGTTACGACGGCAATTGTTCTGGAAACGTTTTCGAATTCTCAAGTCATTGATAAACAAGGATAAATTAAGGAAGTCAGTAAAATTACTGCAATTGTCAAGTTTTATTGCATCCTGTATATTGCCTAGAATTCCAATGTACGGACCAGCCATGACCCAGACCCCGACGACGACCAATCCGAACTGGTGGCGCGAAGCCATCATCTACCAGGTGTACCCGCGCAGCTACTTCGACACGAATGGCGACGGCATCGGCGACCTGGCCGGCGTGACCGAGAAGCTCGACTATATCGCGGCCCTGGGCGTGGACATCGTCTGGCTGTCGCCATTCTTCAAGTCGCCGATGCGCGATTTCGGCTACGACATCCAGGATTACTGCGACGTCGATCCGATGTTCGGCACCCTGGCCGACTTCGACCGCCTGGTCGCCAAGGCCCACAGCCTGGGCCTGAAGATCATGATCGACCAGGTGATGTCGCATACCGCCGACACCCACCCGTGGTTCGTCGAGAGCCGCTCGAACCGCGACAATCCCAAGTCGGACTGGTATGTCTGGGCCGACCCGCTCCCGGACGGCAATCCGCCGAATAACTGGATGTCGGTGTTCGGTGGTTCGGCCTGGCAGTGGGATACCCGCCGCAAGCAGTACTACATGCACAACTTCCTGGTGAGCCAGCCGCAGCTGAACTTCCATAATCCGCTGGTGCAGCAGGCCCACCTCGATGCGCAGCGCTTCTGGCTCGCGCGCGGCGTCGATGGCGTGCGCATGGACGCGTGCGTGTTCCACTTCCACGACCAGCAGCTGCGCAGCAATCCGCCGGCGCTGGTGCGCGACACGTCGACCGTGACGGACGTGAACCCATACGGCATGCAAGCCCACATCTACGACAAGACCCAGCCCGAGAACATCGCCTTCCTCGAACGCCTGCGCGCGCAGCTCGACGAATTCGGCGCGGTCTCGATCGGCGAGATCAGCTCGGACGATGCGCTGGCCCAGATGAGCGAGTACACAGAAGGCGGCAACAAGCTGCACATGGCCTACAGCTTCAACCTGCTCACGCCCGTGTTCACCGCAAGCCACGTGCGCAAGCAGGTCGAGGAATTCAACGAACGCGTCAAGGATGGCTGGGCTTCCTGGTCGATCGGCAACCACGACGCGATCCGCGTGATGACGCGCTGGGGCGGCCCGCAAGCCACCGCGGCCTTCGGCAAGCTGGCGCTGGCGATGCAGCTCTCGCTCAAGGGCACGCCATGCCTGTACCAGGGCGACGAGCTGGCGCTGCACGAAGCCGACGTGCCGTTCGAACTGCTGCAAGACCCGTACGGCATCACCTTCTGGCCCGAATTCAAAGGCCGCGACGGTTGCCGCACCCCGATGCCGTGGACGGCTGGCGCGCCGCACGCCGGATTCACCGAAGGCAAGCCGTGGCTGCCGGTGGAAGCCTCGCACGCCGCCGCCGCGGTTGATGTGCAGGAGCGCGATCCGCAATCGATGCTGAATTTCCAGCGCAGGCTCATCGCCCTGCGCCGCAGCATGCCGCAACTGACGCGCGGCGAGATTGCCTTCTTCGATGCGCCGGAACCAATCCTGGCGCTGCGCCGCGACCTGGAGGGCCACGCCGGCGTGCTGGCCGCCTTCAACCTGTCGAACACTGAAGTGAGCTTCGACTGGCCGGAGAGCACCGCCGCCGCGCAGCTGGCGGTCGACCTGCCGGGTAGTGCCGCCAAGGGTCGCGTCACGCTGCCGCCATACGGCGCCTGGTTCGGCACCTTGCCACTGGAGGGATGATGGCGAGCGGGCAGGAACCGGAGAAGTTCGCGCGCACCGCGTTCGCCGACGGGCCGCGCCTGCTGGCCGACATCGGCGCCACCCATGCGCGCTTCGCGCTGCAGACCGCGCCAGGCGTGTTCCGCTCGGTGCAAGTACTGCGCTGTGATGACTTCGCGGGCATCGTCCCGCTGCTGCGCCACTACCTGGCGGACCACCTCGACGTGCGGATGCAGCACGGCGCCTTCGCGGTCGCCAATCCGATCAACGGCGACTACGTGCGCATGACCAACCGCGCCTGGGAGTTTTCGACCGATGCGGTGCGGCGTGAGCTGGGCCTGTCGACGCTCCTGATCGTCAACGACTTCACTGCGCTGGCCACCGCGCTGCCGGGCTTCACCGACGAAGACCTGATGCAGGTGGGGCCGGGCACGAAGGTGGAGGGCGCCGTGATCGGCGTGCTGGGGCCGGGCACCGGCCTGGGCGTCTCGGGCGGCATTCCGACCGCCGACGGTTTCGTCACCCTCGGCAGCGAGGGCGGCCACGTGAATTTCGCGCCGGCCGACGAGCGCGAGTTCGCCATCCTGCAATACGCCTGGCGCGAATGGCCGCACGTGTCCAACGAGCGTCTGATCTCGGGACCGGGCATGGAAGTCATCTACCGCGCGCTGGCGCACCGCAACGGCGTCGACGCCGATGGGGTGTTCACCGCGCGCAGCGCGGCCGAGATCATGGCCGGCGCGCTCGACGCCGGCGATCCGCTGTGCCTCGAGACGCTGGAATGCTTCTGCGGCATGCTGGGCGGCGCCGCCGCCAACCTGGCGGTGACGCTGGGCGCTTTCGGCGGCGTGTTCATCGGCGGCGGCATCGTGCCGCGCATGGGTGAGTGGTTCGCGCGTTCGCCGTTCCGCACCCGCTTCGAAGCCAAGGGGCGTTTCTCCGACTACCTGGCCGACATCCCGACCTATGTGATCGTCACGCCAAACCCCGCCTTCCACGGCGTGGCGACCATCCTGGCCGAGCACCTGCGCGGCCGCAGCGGCGCCAACACGCTGATGGAGCGCATCGGCCAGCTGCGCCAGGAGCTTTCGCCGGCGGAATCGCGCGTCGCGACCCTGGTGCTCGAGCACCCGCGCACGGTGCTCAACGAACCGATCGCCGAGATCGCGCGGCTGGCCGACGTGAGCCAGCCGACCGTGATCCGTTTCTGCCGCTCGCTGGGCTTCCAGGGCCTGGCCGATTTCAAACTCAAATTCGCCAGCAGCCTGACCGGCGCAATTCCCGTGCGCCACAGCCAGGTGCGCATGAGCGACAGCACGCACGACCTGTCGGCCAAGGTGATCGACAACACGGTGTCGGCGATCCTGCGCTTCCGCGACCAGCTCGATGTGCGCTCGCTTGATCGCGCGATCGAACTGGTGAGCAAGGCCAAGCGGGTCGAGTTCTACGCGATGGGCAATTCGCGCGCGGTGGCGCTGGATGGACAGCACAAGTTCTTCCGCTTCCGCATCCCGACCGCGCTGTATGGCGACGCCCACCTGTTCACGCTCGCTGCGGGCTTGCTGGGGCCGGGCGACGTGGTAATCGCGGTATCGAATTCAGGCAGTCTGCCGGAACTGCTGCAGGCGGTGGATGTGGCGCGCCATGCCGGTGCCGACGTGATCGCGATCAGCAACAGCCAGTCGCCGCTGGCGCGCAAGGCCAGTGTATGCCTGGCGGTCGATCATGCCGAGGACAGCACCAGCTTCCTGTCGATGATTTCGCGCATCCTGCAGCTGCTGCTGATCGACATCATGGCGGTGGGGATCTCGGTCGACGGGCAGCATGGGCAGGACCAGGATCCGGGGCGCTTGCTGATTTCGCACCTGGACAGCTGAACGCATTCGCAGTCCAGCGGGGGGACACATCTGACATTCAGTCCAGCGGGGGGCACATCTGACATTCAGACACGGCCTCGGCCATAGCTTGGTCCTACTGGCGTCCAATTGCGGCCGCTGAGAAATATATCAAACGGCGATTGCAGAGGTCGTGTCCGAATGTCAGATGCGACCCCGGCTTTGCGGCCTCAGATGCGACCCCGGCTTTGTGGCCGATACATTAATTCGCGCTCTTGAGATCGACCCGCTCGATGGTCCTGCGCCATTCCTGCAGACTGAGCAGGGTGTCGCTGTCGGTATCGTCGACCAGGATTTCGCTGCCGTCCTGCGCCACCAGGAAGCTTTCGCGCCGGCGCGCATCTTCGGCGCGGTTCTCGACGAACGTGAGCTGGTAATACTTCTTGCCGTTGACTTCGCGCGGGACCGGATTGTCTTCGATCACGGCGCCATGCGCCTTGCCGCTGCTGCGCTTCTCGATCTGCTGCGACCAGGCCTTCAGTTCCGGCAGGGCGAGCAGCGACTCCATGGCCTGTTCCTTGCTCTGGCCCGGCGCCTGGGCGACTGGGGCGACTGGCACCGGCGTGGGCGGTGCTTCGCGCTCGGCGCGCTTGCAGCCGGCGAATGCGCAGCACAATGCGATGGCGGCGACGGTCAGGCGCAGGGACGACGTGGTGGCAACGCGTGTGGACATGGCGGGTCTCGTAAAGGCAGAAGGCCATGGTAAACCATGCTTGTACGACCGGCAACTCAGCAGCTTTAATCTGCTATTTATTGCTTTGAAAATCAGTGAGTTAACAATATTGCATTGACTTGAAAGTCATGTTATTTCCATACGGAAATCGATTCGGTGTTTACGCCACGGCTTCGCGCATTTTCACTAAGGAAAGCCAATTTATTTGTGGAACTAATGCTACTCTGTAGGATCACTCCTACCTGAAGTATCATGGATCCGCGCCACTCTGCCTACACCCGCCGCCTCGAAAAAACCTCGCACCGCGAGAAGACCTTGGGTGCGCTTGCCGTTTTCGGCGTCGCCATCGGTGTTGCGGGCGTCCTGATGCCGCCGCTCGATATCGACTGGCCGAGCCTGGGCAGCGAGTCCAGCGAGGTCGTCGTCAGCAGCAGCGCCGCGCCGGCCTTCTCGGCCGCGGCGCCCGCCGCCGCCCAGCAGGGCGCCGCACGCCGCATCTACCCGTATTCGATCATTCCCGGCGGCGTCGCGGACAAGCACGAGCTGGCGCGCATCATCCGCGTGGACCGCACGGTGGCCGCGCACTACGCGGACTTTGACGTGGCCAATGCACGCGCTGTCACTGTGACGGCGCCGCGCGCCGTGTACGTGTCGTACCGCAAGGGCGAGCAGGTGTTCTGGACCAAAAAGAAGCTGATGCTGGCGACCGGCGAAACCCTGCTCACCGACGGCAAGAACGAGATGCGCGCGCGCTGCGCCAACCGCATCTCCGACGTGCCGATGTTCCCGGTCGAAGCGCATGGGCCGAGCGAGTCGGAACTCGATTCCTTCGTCACTGAAGCGACGGTCGAGGGCTCGAGCATGGCTGTTGCTGCCGGTCCGATCGACGGCTTTGGCGAGGCCGGCGGCGGGTCGTATCAGACGACCAGTTTCCCGAACGGCGCCGGCCTGTTGCCGCCGGCTGCCCAGCCGCGGCCAACGGCGCGCGGTCCCGGCGCGCCGGCGACTCCCGGCAGCTATCGTCCAGGCGTCTCGAACGGCGGCATGCTGCGCGGCCCGGAAGCGCCACGCGACGGCAGCGGGACCGGCACGACGCCACCGGGGACTACGACCGAGCCGACGGTGACCGAGCCGATCACCAATGTACCGGTAACGACCGAGCCAACGCCAGGCGGGGAGGGCGGCACCGGCGAGCCAGTGACGCCGACGACACCGGTCACGCCAACACCAACGCCGGGCGGTGAAGGCGGCACCGGGCAACCGACTACGCCAGTACCGACGCCTCCGGTGTCCGAGACCGATCCGACTGACCCGCAACAGCCGCCGTCGAATCCTGAACTGCCGCCGACGGATCCGGAGTTGCCAGGCACGCCCGTCACGCCCGGTAATCCAGGCAATCCGAACACCCCGATCGTCATCCCGGATGATCCGGCCGACGTACCCGAGCCGGGCACGCTGTGGCTGGGCGGCGCGGCCCTGGCAGCGATGGCCTGGATTCGCCGCAAAGGTCCATGCGCCATGCGTTGAGGCCGGCGCGTCGCGCCAGCACGCCACAAAAACAAAAAGCCCGCGAGGTGTGAACCTCGCGGGCTTTTTGCGTCAGGACCTGTGCGGGCTGTGGCTGCAACCCGCGCAGGACCCGGTGATTACATCATGCCGTCCATACCGCCCATGCCGCCCATGCCACCCATACCGCCCATGCCGCCGGCTGGCTTGTCTTCAGCCAGTTCCGACACCATGCAATCGGTGGTCAGCATCAGGCCGGCGATCGACGCTGCATTCTGCAGTGCCGAGCGGGTGACCTTGGCTGGATCCAGCACGCCCATTTCGACCATGTCGCCGTAGGTGCCGTTGGCAGCGTTGTAGCCGTAGTTGCCGGTGCCGGCCAATACTGCTGCAACGACGACCGATGGCTCTTCGCCGGCGTTCTGGACGATCATGCGCAGTGGCTCTTCCATGGCGCGCAGGACGATCTTGATACCTGCGTCCTGGTCCGGATTGTCGCCCTTGATGTCGATCGAAGCACGTGCGCGCAGCAGGGCCACGCCGCCGCCGGCGACGATGCCTTCTTCCACGGCAGCGCGGGTAGCGTGCAGTGCATCTTCAACGCGTGCTTTCTTCTCTTTCATCTCGACTTCGGTGGCTGCACCGACGCGGATCACGGCAACGCCGCCGGCCAGCTTGGCCACGCGCTCTTGCAGTTTTTCGCGGTCGTAGTCCGAGCTCGCTTCTTCGATCTGGGCGCGGATCATCTTGACGCGGCCTTCGATCGATTCAGCCTGGCCGGCGCCGTCGATGATGATGGTGTTTTCCTTGCCGACTTCGATGCGCTTGGCCTGGCCCAGTTCTGCCAGGGTGACTTTTTCCAGGGTCAGGCCGACTTCTTCGGCGATGACCTGGCCACCGGTCAGGATGGCGATGTCTTCCAGCATGGCTTTGCGGCGGTCGCCGAAGCCTGGGGCCTTGACGGCGACGGTCTTCAGGATGCCACGGATGTTGTTGACGACCAGGGTCGCCAGCGCTTCGCCGTCGATGTCTTCAGCAACGATGACCAGCGGACGGCCGGCCTTGGCGACTTGTTCCAGTACCGGAAGCAGGTCACGGATGTTCGAGATCTTCTTGTCGCACAGCAGGACGAACGGCGACTCGTGCACGGCCACTTGCTTGTCCGGGTTGTTGATGAAGTACGGCGACAGGTAGCCGCGGTCGAACTGCATGCCTTCCACGATATCCAGCTCGTCGTTCAGCGACTTGCCGTCTTCGACGGTGATGACGCCTTCCTTGCCCACTTTTTCCATCGCTTCAGCGATGCGCTCGCCGATCGAGGTTTCCGAGTTGGCCGAAATGGCGCCGACTTGTGCGATCTCTTTGGTGGTGGTGGTTGGCTTGGCGATTTTTTTCAGTTCTTCGACGGTGGCAGCAACTGCCTTGTCGATGCCGCGCTTCAGGTCCATCGGGTTCATGCCGGCGGCAACGAACTTCATGCCTTCGCGCACGATGGCTTGAGCCAGCACGGTCGCGGTGGTGGTGCCGTCACCGGCGTTGTCGCTGGTCTTGGAAGCGACTTCCTTGACCATTTGCGCGCCCATGTTCTGCAGCTTGTCTTTGAGTTCGATTTCTTTTGCGACCGAGACACCATCCTTGGTGACGGTCGGGGCGCCGAACGAGCGCTCCAGCACGACGTTACGGCCTTTCGGGCCCAGGGTCACCTTGACCGCGTTGGCCAGAATGTTGACGCCTTCAACCATCTTGGCGCGCGCTGCGTCGCCGAATACTACTTCTTTAGCTGCCATTTGTTATTTCTCCGAATGTTTCGTAAATAGGGACAGGCAATTACAGCTGGACGACAGCCATGATGTCTTCTTCGCGCATCACCAGCAGTTCTTCGCCGTCGACCTTGACGGCCTGGCCAGAGTACTTACCGAACAGCACGCGGTCGCCGACTTTGACTTCCAGCGGACGAACCTGGCCGTTGTCTTGCACTTTGCCGTTGCCAATGGCGAGGATCTCGCCCTGGTCTGGCTTCTCTGCCGCGGCATCAGGGATGATCAGGCCGGACGCAGTTTTGGTTTCCTGGTCGAGGCGCTTGACGATTACGCGATCGTGCAGAGGACGAAGGTTCATGCAAAACTCCTTAATATTCAGTGGTTTAA
>Ga0265797_10009929_pt1 | contig 12225 bp, 5 predicted proteins | sample P2T30metagenome_FD_192433 | JGI IMG/M metagenome (GOLD analysis project Ga0265797, IMG submission 192433) | Plant litter microbial communities from East Loma Ridge, Irvine, California - P2 T30 | ecosystem: Environmental > Terrestrial > Plant litter > Unclassified | place: USA: California... | reverse complement strand
GGGTTTGCAGGAGGGCGAGGGCGGCGAGGACTTTGCGGGAGTTGACGGTGCAGGGGTCGAGGTGGACTTCGAGGGAGGAGGACATTGTTGCTTTTCGTTTGGATGGATGGTAGTGCGGTGGGTGTTGAGTGAGGGTTGTGGAGCTGGTTGCTGTGCTTTCCAGGTGGGTGTCGATTGGATGTGCTGATATTGCTATCTCGTGATCGAATCGTTCTCGACTTGGTGTTGTCAATCAACCAGTCAACAATGAAGATTCTCTCAGAATCAACGGTATGAACCAAGGACAAGACCAACAGAGCAAGCCCTTCCTCTTATAAACACCCCATGCACCCCATGCACCACGAAAACAAGCTCAGCTGCACCTCTAGAACCAGCATATCTCCTCCATCCGAGGGCCAGTGGAAGTTTGAAGAAAGCGGAAAGTGATCATCCGATGCAAGATTTCGGGGACCATGCACTATTCGTTCCACAACGCCATCGAAAAACACAGTAGCTCGCACCGGTATTGGGCGGCCGACCAAGCCCGCCAAAAAGCGATCGCCAGTCGTCGCCTACAGCGGGTTTAGAGTTCATGCCACATCCGTGCGAGCTATAAGAACCATACCTCGATCTGTTGTGACCCCGCTCGATTAAATGCGGGGATCGCGCGTCTTGATGGCGCGCCGACACGGGGCATATCAAATACTTGAATGATCAGCCCACAGGACAGTCTTGCTTGGGTCTCTCGCATGCTAGAGGAGAAAGCGATCAAACGGCTTCCTGTCGTGCGAGAGAACGGGTGGCATGCGATGGAGCAGGATCTGGAAATGGCGCGTGTGATAAGCAGTGTCATAACTTGTACTTTTCCCATTTGTTTATTATTATGTAGCTATATGAGCTGTACAGGGCCCATGTACTCGTGTTTTGCATGTTGTGAAAGCTCGACTCTCTCCCCGTGGAACATCATTCTTAGAACTCTTCTAAAGAGTCTGCTCGAGAGCCAGGACCTGTTAATCGAATTAGTAAGATGCTCCAAAGCAATAGGAGTTCCAAGACCTACAATAGCCGTGCGTGTGGGAATGTACACCTGCACAAAGTTCTTCCTGTCGTTCCACGCGAAATCAGTCGTGAAGAAGCGTCCATCGTCCTTCACTCTTCCAAGACCGCCGAATTCAGGCGCGTCGGAGTTGAGCACGATCCTGTACGTGCCGGCCTGCTCGACGCCGATGCGATAGTCTGTGAAGCTGCTGCTGGGGTGGAAGTTGAAGATCCACAGCAAGCCGGCGCGCTCGAAGGCGATGACCTTGTCGCCGTCGTGCTTGAGCGAGACGTATGCCTGCGGCGAGTGTAGCCAGCCGTACTTCTCTTCCGTCCACTGCATCTTGCTGTCGAAATCGTTCAGGCCCTTGTAGCGGAGGAGAGGGTCGTCGGGGAGGTTGAACTGGCGGCGGGCGTAGTGGAAGGAGTTCTGGTTGCCTTCGCGAGGGAAGTCGAGCCATTCGGGGTGGCCGAACTCGTTGCCGATGAAGTTGAGGTAGCCTTCGCCGCCGAGGCCGTGGGTGATAAGACGGATCATCTTGTGGAGAGCCAGGCCGCGCTCGATGACGGGAGTGAATGTGCTGAGGGTGGACATGTTGGTGTACATCTCAGCGTCGCAGAGCCAGAAGAGGAGGGTCTTATCGCCGACGAGACTAGAATGATGTTAGTATGTGCGCATTTGTGTGAAGGACTGAACAACTCACGCTTGATCGTGCGATTCTGCGTAGGCGATGGTCTTCTCGCCGTGGCGTCTGTTTGTCAAGGTGAAGACCAGCGCACCCATGTCCCAGTCAATGTCCTGCTTCTCCTTCAACCACTTGATGTACAAGTCGGGGATGGCCATAGCCAGTCTGTAGTCGAATCCTATTCCACCAAGGCTGAGCTTGACACACAATGCGGGCATGCCACTGACATCTTCCGCAATGGTGATGCAATCAGGGTAAAGGTCGTGCAGCATCTCGTTGGCAAGCATGAGGTAGACCACACCCTCTTCGTCAACGTTAGGGCCGAAGTACTCGTGGTAGCCTCCGCTGAATCCCGTGCCGATACCGTGGTGAGTGTAAAGCATGGAAGTCACACCGTCGAAACGGAAACCGTCAAAGCGGTACTCGTCCATCCAGAAGCGAAGGTTGGAAAGAAGGAATCGCAGAACTTCGTGGTGGCCATAGTTGAACAGCCTGCTGTCCCAGAGCTCGTGACGGCCCTTGGCACCCTCGTGGAAATAGAGGTGGTCTGAGTTGTCGAACATGTTCAGTCCGTCGGCAACGTTCTTCGAAGCGTGCGAGTGAACCATGTCAAGAAGAACTGTGATACCCATGCCGTGGGCGGTGTCGATAAGCTCCTTGAGCTCGTCTGGAGTGCCGTAGCGACTGCTGGCGGCAAAGAAGCTGTTGATCTGGTAGCCGAACGAGGCGTAGTATGCATGCTCCATGACGGCCATCAGCTGAATGACGTTGTAGCCAAGGTGCTTGATGCGTGGAAGAACGTTCTGGGTGAACTCTTTGTAGGTTGCAACCTTGGGCTCTGGGCTGGCAATACCAACGTGTGCTTCGTAGATTCTGGCGCTTTGAGGCTTCGGCGGCCTCTGATTCTTCCATTGGTATTGTGTGGGAGGGTTCCAGAAGCGAGCGTCGTACAATGGGCTGACGCTCAAGTCCTGTGTAACTCTCTTTATCCAAGCAGGAAGTCTCTCTGCTCTGGCGTGGTCGTTGGGAACGACCATGCTGATCTTGACCTTGCTGTCGTGCTCAATGGCGGGTTGTCCGTTGACAGGCGGGAGAGTGATCTCAAACACACCATATGCGTCCTTTTTCATCTCATGGCTGTCGCGGTTCCAGCCGTTGAAGTCGCCGATCAGGTATGCACGCAGGGCGCTTGAGGCCCACTCGCGGTATGTGATGGTGTTGTCGGGTGCGACGGTGAAGCCAAAGCGCTCATAGCCGCGTGAGAACTTCTCCAATCCACCCTCGTTTGCATCCAGCTTCTTGATCCATTCTTGGGCTTTTGAATAGCGAGAGCGCAGAGCGCCGGAGAAGGGCTCGAGCCATGGGTCGAGGCGGACGACGCCTGGGAATTGTTAGCTAGGGTGTAGAGAGGAGATAGGAGAGAGGAAGCTAGAACTCACCAGTGCCATCATTTGGGACCTCGTTGCTCGCAGGCGCACTCTGCACGCTGTTCTCGGAGGCCTGGTTGAGAGGATCCATGGTGGTGGAAGTCGGCTGGGATGAATGAGGTATGTGCGGTCAGTGGCCCCAGAAACAAGGCAATGCTTATAAAAACACAGAGGAAGAAGTGGCAGTGGTTATGAGGAGGAAGAGGGAGAAGAAGAGGCGGGAGGTGTCTTTCAACAATGGCAGTTGAGCAAGACTGGACGTTAGGATGGATGCTGGCAGCGCTTGGGCGACGTCAACAGATATTTGAGCACCCCGCCTGCACCTCTGGCCGGGGCTTTTCGTTTGCTTGCTCTCTGCCTACGAGCTAAGGCGACGATGAGCTGCAGGTGCTCGGTCGCGTGCACCAACAGCCTCGTCAATTATTGCTGCGAAGCATGGCATGGGCGCGAGAGCTGCATCCACCCACACGCGCTGCCATCATCATCACCACGAACTTTGCCCCAGGTCGAGCTCTTGCCGGCCCCACCACAACGCTACCACCCGACTCCCGCCCCAGAAGTCAACGAGGCCAATTCACCACTCTGTGGCCAGTCTCCGCCAGTCTCACCCCGCCCACTATCAAGACATGCATTGGACACGCCGCCCTGTCCTGCATGTTGGTCGGTGGGAGGAGTGGTGGTGGGTGGCGGTGGGCGATGAATATGCTGCTGAGGCTTGATGGTTGCCTCTCCATGATTGATTGTACCTGCATTTTTTTTTATCGCTCTCTGCTGTCACACGCGAGCTGCGCACCAACGCTCTCATCCTGGTGTTGCACAGCTCGCATGGACAAACACACAGACTTTTGTAAGTCGGCCCTTTCCCCAAGCCAGGTGGAGGCGGGGGTCTGGTGTCAACAGTTTGAGCTCTCTCCAACAATTGCCCTCTCCAAGCCCGGCGCCAGCTCCAGATGCTTGGTGGACGTCTCCACATGCATGACGATCTCGCCAGGGCTGCTTGACAGCTGCCAGCTTGCGACACCGGCGATGTTGTTGTAGTCTTACGTGCTGCTGCTACAGAACAGCACATCCTCCATCACACAGTCGATTGTATTGTTCTGTTCATTCGATCATCGAGTGCCTGAGTGCACTCCCATCCTCGAGTACATCCCTTAGCATACATGTAGCATCCGCCATGCCCACCCTAGTCGCCACCATCCCACCACAAGCCAGACACTCGTACATTGCCATCTCCTACATCTTCCGACGACAGTTAAACACATCGTCCAGACGCCTCGACTCCTCCACGTACCACCGCTCAGACTTCACAAACCAGCCCTACACTGGCTTCTACGAAGCAGGCGGGCCCACCGAAGGCCCTCTCCGCGATGCAAGCAACATCGGTGCCCCGCGAATCACTCCGACCATCTTGAAGCAACACCTAGACCAATTCGTCGTCGGCCAAGAGCGTGCAAAGAAAACACTCGCCACCGCAGTGTACAATCATTACCAGCGCATACAAGAGCTGCAGCGTCGTGACGACGAGGCGGAAGAGCTGGCACATCAAGAAGAGCGGAGGCGCTTGTCACATAGACACCCCGTAGAAGGTAAAGAGGGCGAGCTCAAACGAGGCATTGCCGTGCCCTCGCTGACCAAAGACTGGGAAGATGAATTCCCTGGCCAGCAGACGACTGTCTACGTGAGGCCGCCCGAGTCCCTCCGCTCGTCCAAGAAACAGCAAGAGCTTGACAGCCCTGGCTCTTCGCCTTTGACGGATCAGAGTCCGCTCACCATAGATAAGAGTAACATCCTACTGCTAGGTCCGTCAGGCGTGGGCAAGACACTCATGGTCAAGACGCTTGCTCGAAGCCTTCAAGTGCCTTTTTCGATCTCAGATTGTACGCCGTTCACACAAGCTGGCTATATAGGCGAGGATGCCGATGTGTGCGTCCAACGTCTGCTTGCGGCGGCAAACTACGACGTAGCCAAAGCCGAGCATGGCATCATCTGTCTGGATGAGATCGACAAGATAGCCACTGCCAAAGTATCACATGGCAAGGATGTAAGCGGAGAGGGCGTTCAACAGTCATTACTCAAGATCATTGAAGGCACCACATTACAAATACAAGCCAAACAGGAGCGCAACAGTGGGCCGCCGTCTGGTAGAAGCAGTAATAGCCAAGGATACCCAACGAACAGCCCTCTATCTGGCGGCAGTATGGGCCAGCAGAACTCGGGCGGCGCTCAGAAGGGCGAAGTCTACAACGTCAAGACAGACAACATCCTGTTCATCTGTGCCGGAGCTTTCAACGGCTTGCACAAGACAGTCATGGATCGCATCAGCAAAGGCAGCATCGGTTTCGGCGCAAATGTCCGCGCGGCACCAGGCTCTTCTTCCGACTCCATGCACGAGACTCTCATCGAAGGCGAGGACGAGCTCTTCGAGAAGCACCTTCCGTACTTCGCCCCTTCGTCGTCCAAGGAAGGCAAGCGAGTCTACAACACCCTTGACCTCGTCGAACCGCAAGACCTGCAGAAATTTGGCCTCATACCCGAACTCGTTGGCCGCTTGCCCGTCTCCTGCGCACTTAGCAGCCTCGACATCGAAGCTCTGGTCAAAGTCCTCACGGAACCGAAGAATAGCATCCTAAAACAATACGAGCAGCTCTTCCACCTATCCTCCATCGAGCTGCGCTTCACGTCCGCCTCGCTCCGCGCCATCGCCACTACAGCCTCCAAAATGGGCACCGGCGCTCGCGGCCTACGCACTGTTGTTGAGCGATTGCTCGCAGACGCCATGTTTGAAACACCTGGGTCGAGTATCAAGTTCGTCCTCATTACAGAAGACGTGGCGGAGAAGAAGGCGGGCGCGGTGTACTTTGGCCGCGGGCAGCAGGCGAAGTTCCACGATGCTATCGCGGCTGAGGAGGAGGCTTGGGAGGAGCGCAAGAGGAGGGAGGAGGCGGGGCAGGAGAGCGAGTTTGAGAGAAGAGCGAGGAACAATTCGGTCGGTGGCGCCGCGAGGACGTTTGAGGAGTATAGGGAGAAGGCTAATGCGGCGGGTTTCTGAAGCGGTGGTGATCAGGTGTGCTTTCAGGCGCGCATACTCGATGATTGAGCTCTGCTCTGGCACCAACCCTCATTGACACAGCACATAAGACAGCCTCTTATCCCGACGGCGACTTCGACGCACGATCGACAAGCCATGGGAATACCGCCCTGCCGACGACTTCCAGGCATTCAGCACGGCATACGATAAGCCGCAACACCACCGACCTCATAGCACGCGCTGCATTCGCCTGTTACAACCTTGTTGCTGGGGAGGAACGCCCGCAGGACCTCACTTCATAAACGCAGCCGGTGGCTCCTTCCTCATCGAACCAGCAATGGTTGAATCAACCACATCCGAATTGGTCTAGTGGCTAGGATTTGTCGCTCTCAATCATCGAAAGATGATCAGTTCCGACAAGGCCGGGGTTCAATTCCCCGATTCGGAATTATTCTTTTGCCCTTTTTGCTCATCAACAGAGCATTCTGAGTCTTTGGTGCAGGCATGGCTGAAGAAGATACGACGAATGCATGTTGAGAATGACCAGGAATCGCCGTGTTTTTGGGCGGATTTGCAACTACCTTTCACAAGGCGGAGGCGTGCAGGTCTTGTACTGGTTGCGAGAGTTACGCCTAGCTCATCGATCCATCGATCGCCTGGTCAAGATTTTACCGTTCCGCTGCACTTGAGCCGCCACCTTGCCAGCAGTCTATCATGAGACCTACGTGGTCTTCAACATGGAATCCTACGAGACTGTGCACGAAGTTCTTGAGCTCCTCAAGGACTGGCCGCAGAAGATCCTGGTTAGACTCATTCTGGTTGGCTCTCAACGGACGACCATCCTACTAGCCGCCCATTCAATAAACAACCTCCGAACCTCAGTGTCTTGATACAGACAACGCCTGCCCCCTCCTATCACCATCCTGGACACTCGCTTCTCGACACTCTCGCCAACGCACAGGCCATCTCCGCTTCCCTCACGATCCCCGGCCCGAATCAAGCGGGAAAAATTCCTGGAAAAAAGGGACCCACTCTTCAGACCAGTCTACATGAACCACACAACGGCTGCCTCGCCATCAATAACACCCTTGCCGGGGTAGCTCAATTGGTAGAGCGTGTGGCTCTTATAACAGCAAAGAGATCAACCTCAAGGTCGTGGGTTCGAGCCCCACCTTCGGCTATTCCTATTCATAAGCTCAACAGAGCAGCTGTTCTTTTTGCTTTTTCGTCGGGAGGGTGGTTGGATGGTGGTGGGGGATGAGTGCGTTGGGCGAGTTTTTGCGGGAAGAAGGGGTGTGAAGGATTGACTCCTCGGAGGGATGGAGGGCACGAATTGCCTAGCAGCATTCGTGTAGCTGTTTCGGTCTTCGTTTTGGCGACAGCAGCAATGATGGAATGGCGGCGGCAGCGACAGTAGTCTCAAGCCATGCGACTTTGCAGAGTCGCCAGATTCTAACGAGGTCGGATGATCTAGCGCTAAAGTTCTGTACCTGTCAAAGTCCAGGCAGCTGGTCTGGAAGGATGCATAGCGCCTGCGATCTTCAGAATCGATCCCAGCGATCTGTTCATCGTTACTGCGTAGAACTTGCGTGCATACATGTTGTCCTTTCGCATGGAACATCTCAATCAGTAGCTCGATCGCGTCGTTGGGGTTGTAAGGGTTAGGACTTTCATCTTGTTTTCGATGTTTGTATGGTCAATGTGAGTATGTTTGTCATTTGTTGCCTCTGGTATGGTCAGTCTTGCGATACCTATCTTGTACTGTAATGACTTTTTTGCAGAAGTATCGATGTGGCGGATAGGACATCACTCTGTTGAGATGTCACGATCCAGTCAACGTTCGTACAGTTTGGCTTTGAACTTCTTGCTGGATCTTGAAAACCGACATTCAAAATCGACAACAACGTATTCAAGGCGATTGCGAGTATGTGTAGAGTATGATAGGCTACTTACTGTATAGCTGTGCTAATACATGCGCGATCAACATACGTAGCGATGTAGAACTTCCAGTTGATCGCATCCCAAATGCATACAGACCATGATCATTGGAGGACACAAAGCTCACGCTAGGGGTTGCGCTGCTCGGCACAGTCTGTAAGCGCTTTCGCTTGTTGTCTAAATGGTCACACAGCAAAGACTGTGATCCTCCTCGATGCCGTTGACATTGGAGGACATAGAGCTCACGCTAGCGGTTGCGCTGCTCGGCACAGTCTGTAAGCGCTTTCGCTTGTTCTCTAAATGGTCATCCTCGACAGAGGAGGATAGCTTGATGGGTGCTGTGACGCAGCGAGAGGATGAACAATCCAGATGCCTTGAGCAATGATATCGTTCCTCGGACGAAGCATCAACCACACACTTGACTACCTCTTCTAGATCCAGTCTCGTTGCTCGTTGACCCGACTCAAAAGCCAGCGATTTTGAAAGGTCGGTCGATCCATCGATCGCCTTATTGAGATATGCACACTGTTGTTATTGGAGGACACGAAGCCTGTGCTAACGGTTAGCAGCTCGGCACAGTCTACTAGCGCTTTCATTTGTTGTACCCAGACCGTGACAAGTGCTGTGAGACTGTAGGGAGGTAAGAGGCCGAAAGACCCAGACGCCCGGACAATATCTTGCCTTGTTGGAAGCGTTCGGCATACAGTCAGATCAGATCATTTTCTCGCTATATTGTTGCTCTTTAACTCAGCCTAGATCTCAGGCTTGCGTGAAAGCGTTGCCATCGCTGCCTAGGCAGAATTTCAGTGCCACAACTCTGCCACTATCTTTTCGTACTGCAAATAATCACCACCACCACCACCACCATCCCCTTCGGCAAAAGAGAGAGATATAAGGCAAAAGGATAAGGTCCTACCCGGAATCGAACCGGGGTCGCCCGGATGTCCTACACCACCGAAGTGATGTCGATCAGAACCGGAAGTGATAACCGCTACACTATAGAACCGATTTTGGTTGATCGATTGGAATTGTCCTAATCGATGGTGTGGAGGCAAAAACAATCGATCATATCGCTAAGAAAACAGGCATGTTCTGCAGGAGGAGATTGTTGTTTGTGCCCTCGTCTCAAGGGGAGCAAGATAGATCGGACATTTGCCTCGAAACCGGATATCCCTCGATTTGGGAGTCGTGTTGTCTTCGAAAAGATCGAAGCATGTCGGTTTCAGAGGGCGTTCAAGTCCCTAGGGAGCTGCGTCTTGGGTTGTTGTTCGGTCTCACCAGCTGCGAGATGCTCTATGAAGGCCACTGATGCGATGCGAGTCGTGCTTCGTTGTTGTGCCACGGGATGATTGTTGGAAATTTGCAATGTACTGATTCATTATCTTGAGGCTGTGAGATTAGTGAAAGAGGCTTAGAAACATGAATGCTGCACGTCGGGTAGATAGCCTGCAGACACGTCATCAGTTTGGGCACGGTCGGCATCACTTTCGTTACGCAATTCGATTTGTTCCTTCTTAAGCCTCTACACCAACACCGCCGATGACATGAACACCAGAAGGGGAGCAATCGCCCATGAAGAATTTCCTTCCCGTCAACGCACGCAACTGTACTTCAAGCGAGTTACTCGAGCTCGAACTCGGACTTTATCCGACCGGGCATGTGATGGTCAACCCATATACGAACAGACGGTTGTGAATGCACGTCGACACGACCATATTGGAGTCAAGAGACATATTGACCACAGCAAGAGAAATGGCGTTGAATTATAGAAGATACATGGATTAACACAATGGCTAAAAGCTATATTTAGACAACTTCTGCATGCGACACATGCTACGAATCCTGCCGTGAAGCGAGCTGTGGGCTCTCGGTCACTCCGCCATAACTTCTGCGCGCAAACCGTATAAAGCTGCGTGAATGTGTATTAATGCCTCTCAGCCGCACTGACATCAATCAAGCCGACATGGCTATACCTACACTGGACAATGGACGACCTCTTTCCGACATTGTGGCGCCTTTACGAGACTCGTTCAAGGAACAATGTCAACCGATGTCGTGAAGGCGAGGCGACATCCGGAAATATCGTTGCAGTGATAGGTATAAAGCTGGCCACGATCCTCTGCAGATAATGACCATCTCAACAACCACAACCACCACGACTCAATCCTCCCAATCTACACTTGATCCTCCGCAATCAAAATGAAGTCTTCCACCACCGCAGCCGCCCTCTTCGCGTTCTCTTCATCAGCTCTCGCCGTCAACTCGCGTTGGAGTCCAGTCGAAGCTGTAAACATTGCAACCAGTAAATCCATTGGCTATCTTTGGTCGGAGCCCAACGGTCTGAAATACTCCAACCCTGTCTATGGCGATGAGCGCTTTGACTTCATGTTCATCAACGCGGGACCAAAAAGCAACCATCAAGCGGTCAACCTGAAGGCCGTAGAAGTCTCAGACGAGCCCAGTTCTGCCGAGATGCGATGTGCTCGTGAGAGCCCTTCGCCATGCTCCGGCACTGCCTACTTTGAAGTCGGAGGTGGCCAGTGGGAGGCTGGGCACTACCTTGTTCGCGGCGGGTTCCGTTACTCAAACGCCCCGGGATACAAGCGCGACGAGGGGTTCTATGTCGACAACTACAACAATGCTACCGGCAATCTCGACTTCAAGTACGTCGGAACAAACGACCGCAACGAGGAGTACGCATTCTACGGTATGTCCCCAATCCAGAACGAAGCACTGCATGCAGAAGTGATACTGACTGGGAGTATAGCTTGCGGAGATATCCCCGCGACCGCAGATGACGAGCCGAACGGAGACCTTTTCATTAAATACGCCAGTGAGCCTACACCGGCTGAGTGTCAGGACATTCGCTTGCAGGTGAAGTTCGCTGCTGGCACCGGGACGATGGACTGGGTGAAGCCAGACGACTGCATGATTTTTAACCATGGTGTTTGCTGAGGCTCTCCATGAGTCGATGGACAATACAGGGCGTCTGCCTGCAGTTTGGCGACTTCAGCTTGTGCTGCGTGCTCAACGAGGCATTGCGGTTTGCGGAGATGATCAGATGATTAGAGGATGGGCAATACGTATTTAATGTATATTATGGACATACTGGAGTTACCACCTGCCGGTCCTGAGTGATCGCTTCCAGCATTGTCGATCCAGCAATTGCCATCGAGTTACCATGGAAATGATTCCTTAGTATCGGCAAATGCCATGCCGTTGTTACACATGGAAGACCTCGAAGCTCGTGCTCGTCATGAAGATGGGATCCAATGTCGATCCTCAATGACTCACACTGTGTAGAACCAATGGACAATGGCGCCGCATGCAAGGCCACACGGCACAGTGGTTGCACAGCAGCTGTGTTGAGATGCGGAGATGTATGCGCTGCATACAACGTGCTTCAGGAAAGACCATCACACGAATCAAGTACTGCACGTGCATTATTGATGCGCAAAATCGAAGGGAGAACGCTTGATTGATGTGACACGAGGCAATATATCACGGAAGAATTGTAGCACATGCAGACATCGAGCGGTAAACATCGCAAGCAAGGGAGGCAGTGAGAGGGCCTCGAATACTGCATATATAGTCGTGTATTCCTGGCAGTAGCTTCTCTTTCTTCTTTCTTCTTCTTCCACCAAGCACCAGTACCACAACAACAATCCCATCACATTCAAACAACAACTCCGAAATCTTCAACATGTCGAACCAAGGAAAAGGCAGCAACCAAATGTCCCAGGCGGATGCTTCCAGAATCCAGAGCTCTCAGGTACAGCTCTCTCCACGTCACAATCGAGTGCAATGTCGCTGAAGATACCATAGGCTCAGGGTGGTAAAGATATGGGTTCGGGCGGGTTTGCCGCGAGGGCGCAGGGTGCTGCCGCCGGACACGCGAACGCCGCTGCCCAGCAGGGCGGCCAGGGCCAGCCTTCTTCTGGCAAGAAGTAATGATTTTCGATGCTCATGGTAAGCACCTGATCAAGAAAGAATGTTTGGTTTCTACTGATATCCTCTGCCCTCGAAGCCTCAGATCCGTGTGCAGGCACAGTGAAATGTGCAAGTCCGTTCGGGTCGCAGGCGAAAAGACATCGCAGTACTGAACCAGTCAACGAAGTAGCTACATGAC
>Ga0265797_10009928_pt1 | contig 12225 bp, 18 predicted proteins | sample P2T30metagenome_FD_192433 | JGI IMG/M metagenome (GOLD analysis project Ga0265797, IMG submission 192433) | Plant litter microbial communities from East Loma Ridge, Irvine, California - P2 T30 | ecosystem: Environmental > Terrestrial > Plant litter > Unclassified | place: USA: California... | reverse complement strand
ACGAGCCTATGAACGAATAGTGTACATACTTTAGGAATAGGTGCTGGAGGACTGCAGATTGAAGGTTTGGTCGGCGCTATCAGAAATGCGTGAACCATCCGAATGTTCCGATGTTTTTAGCTCCAGGCACGAAAAAAGCAACCACGGTCTGAGCCCTTTCTTCCTGCCTACCACCACCGCGGGACATCTGACAGCGACGGGCAATTGCCGCTCCCGCTGCGGTGTTGGGTGCACAGCAGCATTTCTGTCCTGCGTGGCGTGTTTGGCGAATTATTGCGTCCTGTCAGACGAAATCTTCGACTGGCTGGGCCAGGATACCGCGCGGATGGCGCCGTCACTTCCCCGGCCACAGACCACGCGAACCCGCATGGTTGGGTACGTTGACGTGCGCTGCAGCGTGCCACCGACCGTATTCGTATTTCCTGTGGCTCACAGTTGAGATGGCGTCGCTTCGATGGTCGAAAACTTTACTCACGAAACCGCAAGAAACGACAAGTCGCGAAAAAAGCTTCTATCGACACGGAAACTTGCTGCAGTCTGAGGCGTCGCATGTCTGCTAGCCGATTCGGAAGGCTGCTGCCGATGGATGTAGGTGTCCGCACTACGGGTATGATGCGCGTGCGTATCTCTGGTAGACTAAGGAGATGATAGGCAGTACCCCTCCATGACACGGTTTTGAAGCTTCCGCACCGACGACTGATTAACAATCACGATGTAGCGGGGGAGTGCCTGTGAGCTAACATTTGATTCCCGTCCATGCTGTGCTTACCTTTGCGATACAAACGTGTTTGTTTTTAGTGTGTCAACACATACGAGAACCTTCGTCGTTATCAGCTGGCTGGACGAACTGATTGATGCACAGCGTCTTTCAAAACACATCGTGCCATTGAGCCACGATCCCTTCACAACAATCCATCCGAGCCCAACCACTTTTTCCATCCAAACATCTCCGATCATGGCTCTATCCCTCCCATTATCAACCGCCACCGTCCGCCTCCGCGCAATCGACGCCAAAATGTCCCTCTGCGCCTCTTCCACCGCCTTCATCCAGCCCGCCCTCCCCGGTTTCGAAACAATGAACATGACCTCCATAACATTCCTCATCGAGCACCCCACGCTCAACAAAAAACTCCTCTTCGACTGCGGCGCGCGCTCCGACATCGAGAACTTCTCGCCGCGCATAAAAGAGCGGCTAAATCTAAATGTCAAGGGTTTGAAGATTGATGCGGATGTGCATGATGTTGTGCAGGCAGCTGGCGTTGATTTAAATGAGTTGGATGCTACAATTTGGAGTCATTGGCATTGGGATCATCATGGTGCACCGGAGAAGTATCCGAGTAGGTGTGAGATTGTTGTTGGGCCTGGGTTCAAGGAGAATTTCATGCCTGGGTATCCTGCGGATCCAAATGGTATCTTCCTCGAGTCGAACTTCGCAACTCGCAATGTGCGAGAAATCCAATTCCAGGATACGTTTAAGATCGGTTCTTTCAGAGCACATGATTACTTTGGCGATGGCTCCTTCTACCTCCTGGACACCCCAGGGCACGCTACCGGCCACATGTGCGGTCTAGCACGCACGACTCCCACGACATTCGTGTTTCTGGGCGCGGATATATGTCATTTTGGAGGAAGTTTTCGGCCGTCGTCGAGCATTCCACTGCCAGACCCAGTACCCAACTCGCATCTCGACACTCACTTCCCGACTCCATGTCCATGCTCAATATTCACCATCTCCCACCCCTCCGGCCCATCATCCCCATCGTCAACAACAACTAAATTCTTCGAAATCACATCCCACTCCTCGACCGTATATCTCGACCGCAACCAAGCAGCAACAAGTATTCAAGAACTGCAGCGCTTCGACGAGCATCCAGACGTTTTGGTGTGCATTGCGCACGACACGACGCTTGTCAAGGTGCTGCCGTTCCTGAATGATGAGCCAGAGAGGGATTTGAATAGGTGGAAAGAGGAGGAGTTGAAGGAGAAGGCGCATTGGGGGTGGTTGAATGAGTTGCCGAGGGAGGGGAGGAAAGGGAGGGAGACGCTGGTGCAGGGGGTGTGGAGGGGTGGGGAGAGGGTGGAGGACTTCACGCGGTTGGAGAGCACGATTTATTGAATTCTTTCGTTGCACTGGGTGGTCTTTTACTCTCGGTATGTCATGTCCATGTGGTTTTGGGACTGTGTTTCTTCACCAAGCAGCACGAGTTTCTCGCGCTTTGACATGCGTCGAATGCGATTACAAGGCTTCATTTTGATCCCTCAGGATTTCGTTGATAACATGCTTGTTTTCGCGACCTTCTGCTCCTGAGTCCATGATCTAGTTTGTAACTATGCGCGGGAGAGAAAGCATTAGTGGGCGAAGCTAATATTAAGCAGGGACACTGGAGTGGGTGATCGAGCGCCGGCCTTCATCTTACACCTCGTCTAGAACTCGTTGTTGAAGTCCTCGTGCTTCGCAGCTGGTGCTCGAGTACCTTTTGTGCGTCGTTGAGTGGGAACTTGACAGCGTTCACAACATCGAGCGACGACGTATTTTTGAACCGCGAAGGCATGCAAAGCACCCGAGAATCGAGACCGACTCGACACTACTCCGATACTCGCATTTCCGACATTCCTTAACGACGACTACTCACTCTCACATCACTGGCCGAGGTGCAAACGGCACGTTGCGCGTCCTCGGAAGGCACGTATATACGCGTCTCGCCTTCACCCAGCTAGTTGATGACCTCATCCACAAGCTGCAAACGATCCCCAATTTTAGTGCGCGATTGTTCAGATGCGCTAGTTGGTCCGCACACATAGATCACACCGTTCGCCTTTTCCTCGACCACAGCCCGCAGTCTCCACAGTCCGTACAGTCGCTCTCTCGGCTTTCGATCAAATCACACGATCAGCACTTCAACTACGGCATCTTAAAGGTCATGAAGTGTGCCTCCCTCCTCAACGTCGCTTGCCTGACAGCTGTTACGCTCGCTGCGGTTCCGTTTTACGACAAGCGTAACGCCGGTAAGAAAACTTGAACAAGTTCAAATTCAGCAACTGAGCGCGCAATAGAGCAGACTGCCGAGTCGTACTGGAAGCCAAACACGAGCCCTGTACCATACAACAGCTCCGGCACACTCGACAGTGACGACACCGACACATTACCATTCAACCTCACTGCTCCCACCGCAAGAAATGATACCCCACTAGGGCCAGGCCAATGGGCAATCGATTTCCGCATCGGGGGTCCAGAGCAGCACGCTGGCACCCTGGGCGGGAAGCGCCTGTACAATCAGCTCATGGACGCCTTCAGAGACCTCGGCTTGAGCAAGCGCGACAATCCGAAATTCCCCAATTCCCCCGTGGACTGTCCCAGTCAGGACTTCTGCAAGAGCTCGCACCCATGTTGTTTAGATGGAGGGATCTTGGAACCCATCGTTTACCAAGCCAAAGGCGGTGCGTACGCCACGAACGCGCACCTCAAAGTGGCCTTCTGGTGGGCAGAAATCCACGACACCGCGCATCCAGGGTTGCGTCAACTCGCGGTATGTTGCTACGAAATGCGCGTTTCAGCGATAAGGCTAACAATGGTCAGTACCACACGGCAGCACGCATCATTTCGATGTCGACCGAAATCGAGGAGAACTGCTACTACGTGAACTTCAAAAACTCCCGCAAGACCAAGTTCTGCAATATTCCCTACCACACCATGATCATCATCCCCAGCAACGGAGCCTACGGAGCCTACGGAGGTCAAGGAGCCGCAGGGCCCACAGCCGAAGTTGTGTTGAACATCATCACCAAGTTCAACGGCGATACATCGCACAAGGGATGGAACGGCGAAGCCTTATTGAAAAAGGCGAAAACACTCTACGAGGAAGAGACGAGGCCCGGTATCACGAAAATTTTAGGCTACGGCGAGAAGGACATGCACTTCTTACCGTATATTTTGGAAGATAAGTGCTTCGACACTCGGAAAGGCAATTATAAGCTCAATGCTCCGTGGAAGGAGCCGAACATCAAAGGCTGCATTTGAGGACGCGGTGTAAGGTCTCCAGGGACGAAATGTGAGGCGACGGGAGGGTTTGGCGGTCGGACAATGGGATCCTTGCGGCTTAACAAAGTGCGGCGTCAAGGTAGGTACTGAAAACCGTAGATTTTGTTTCCAAACAACAAGTCCAATGGCATCACGGCTAGGGTCAAGCTGAAAATCATCATCCAAGCTACCGGCGTTACGGAGCATGTTTACAAAGGCTGATATTGTGATAAACTGCTGCACTTCATCATGAAACTTTACGAGGATCAATCTGCACAAGAACTAACAAGCCTGATGGAATGAAGTGAGATTTCGTCTCATGTAAGAGGCTTGAAAGATGCCGCTCATACATGATACACCCCATGTATGTGCGTTCTCCATACTTTGCAGGCGTCTTGCAAGTGACAAACGTTTCTGCATTCAGCACAAAATACTCATTGTGCGAGAGTCGAAGTTCTAATACTCTGAGTAGTCTCCATAAGGGTTTTACTAGGAAGACGTGTCAGTTGGCTTCTTGCCTTTACTTCGCTCGATCGACCACCTTAGCCACCAACATCACAAGTTACAAACAGCCGTCTCTCTCACTGCTCTACATTGTCAGTGCGCTATCGGCCATGCGCGTATAATAGGTACCTCATCCGTCTCTATCCCTCTGTCTCTCCTACACCACCACTACCCTTGCGCACTACCGTATCATTGGGTCCTTCTCCAACACTCACCTGGAGTATACCGCAAGCTTCCTACAACAATAGCGATGATGAAGTGTGCCTTTATCATCATCGTTGCTTGCCTAGCGACTGCTACATTTGCTGCAGTTCCGTTCTACGATAGGTGCGACATCGGTGAGCGAGCACTTGACACTGCTATGTGCTTTTCGCTTGTACTGACTGAAATTAGACCTTCCTCCTGGCACGTACTGGAAAGGCAACACTATCTTCCCCCCGTCTGGCTCCGACCAGGTTGGTGAAGATGACGGAGCCGATGTAGAGTCCAGCAATCATGTCTCGAACGAAACGGCGAGTGCAAATCACCGCACCTTTACCTCAAACAACTCCACACGCGTCAGCACACTCGAATACAAGAACGACGAGTGGCAAATCGACATCCGAATAGGCGGTAACGAGCAGCACATCGGAACGCTGCAAGGCGACCGCCTGTACAGGAAGGTCAAAGATTGCCTTTACGCGCTGACGAAACCACGAACCACGGGCGAACTCGAATTGGAGAAGTGTAAGAAGAAGAAAGGAGGATACGACCCGAACTGGTGCAGAGATATTGACCCATGCTGTCATCATCATTGTGATCTTGAGAACATCGCCTGGGCGCTCCCAAATGAAGGCAACAATTACACCACCCGTAGCAGTTTTGTGAGGATGCAGATGATTTAAGGCGAAGTCTGGGACATTTATCATCCGGGTCATTGAGAAATTGCGGTCAGTTTCGCCTACAGGTTCTAGTATATGCACGCTGACTTTCCACAGTACGATCTAGTCGCGACCATTCTGAAGAAGTCAACCGAAAACGACAAGAACTGCCACTGGGTCGACGTACAGAATTCCCGCAAAACGCGATTCTGCAACATCCCCAAAAATGTCCAAATAATCCTCCCCAGCAACGGCCAAGACAAGAACGTCCAAGCCCTACTCGACGTCCGCTTCTTCCACATCTTCAGCGACAGCACCCCGTACGGAAAAAAAGGCTGGTTCTGCGACAACTTGCTCAAGCAAAGCGTAGACTATTCCCACGCATTTTCGTCGCCGCAGATTAGCAAGCTCATGGACTGGAAGGAAGACAAGATGTGGGTGCGATTGGGGTGCATGAATGATGTGTGCTTTCGCACTGACCACGGTGGGTACGAATGGGTTCCGCAGCCTTGGAAGGAGCCGAGGAAACATAGGGATTGTCCGCTCCCGAATATTATGTCGAATGAATTCGAAACACCGGCACCCGACTTCATACCCCAAAAGCCTCCCCCGCCCAAAGGTGGCCAAGGCTCTGCGGAATAGATTCGGTAGGCTCGCTGCTGGTTCGGACGTCTTGGGCTGCTCTGCAAGAAGGCAGTGGAATATGTTTATGCCTGACACGATGGTCATGTGGCGGAACGCAGGAGGCATAGTGCTCCATTTCGGCGATCAAATTTTCCTCTCTTTTCGGTTTTGTAGGCATAGGACGACAGAATACACGTTTACACTCGGCGATGCACGATGATTCAGGACCTGCGTTGAGTGACACCAATACGACCTTCCTTTCGTCGCCCTAACCACAGTCATCGCCTTCTTGCCGCGCACACTCGTGCCTTGAGGAATGCCGTATACGCTTCGTTGACGAAGATCTAAGAGATGTTGTCGATGGTGAGGGATCTCAGCTTGGAAGGCAAGGAATCAGCTGACAGATGCAGCTCGGAAAAACGAAAGTCCTCCATGAGCCCCGATGACGTCAAATTGGGAAGAGATCTCGATTTCAAGAGGCAACAGAAACTCGGTATGAACCCAAAGGCAAAGGGAATAAGTATCAAGATACTCCAAGCACCCCCATAACCTGACGCCTACTCAGCCATCTTTTACCGGAGAAAATCACCTCCCGTCATCGCTAGCACCTCATCATAATAGCTCTGAAACGCCAGCCAGCCCTTCTCCGGCGTCCCGACCTGCCTGTACGTCTCTTCCGCCTCTTTGTCCCCAATGATCTTCGGCTTCCTTCCAATTCCCGCGCTCGCCGCATCAACCAGCAACTGCGCCTGACACGTCTTGTCCAGACTCAGAAACCAGAATGCCGCCTCATCCACCGTCTTACCAACCGTCAAAATGCCATGGTTCTGCAAAATCGCAGCCTTCCCATCACCCAGCGCATCCGCAATTCTCTCACCCTCTTCACTCGCTAGCACAACACCACCAAAGTCTTTGTATACGCCATGGCTCTTGTAGAATCTCACGCTGTCTTGCGTCAACATATCCAGCTCCCGCCCAAACGCACTATATGCCTTGCCATACACACTATGCGCATGGCACGCTGCATCAACATCTGGTCGCCTCTTATGGATCGCACTATGGATCGCAAACGCCGCAGCATTGATCGGCTCGTTGCCCTCAACTACCTGCCCCTCCTCATTCACCAGTATCAAGTCGCTCACTCGAATGAGCGAGAAATGCGTGGACAACGGATTCAACCAGAAATGATCTTTGAGGATAGGGTCGCGCACAGAGATGTGGCCAGCGACGCCTTCATCGAAGCCACGCGACGCGAAGACTCGGTATGCGGCGGCGAGGTGTTGTTTTCGGTATAGGCGCTCGTCTTCGAGGCGTTCGAACTTGGGATAGGCGCGGACGTTGAGTATTTTGCCGGATGTTGTGCGGCCCATTGCTGCGACGGATTGGTTCGAGTGCGATTCGGTGTGGTCGACGCGTACGCCTGCTGCTACTGAGGCTTGGTGTGGTTGTGTGGAAGTCGCGAGGGTGCGTATAGGGTGGCATTGTGATCGCAGGGCTGGTGCAACAGTTGTGCGGAGGAGGGAGCGTGGTACTATGCGTGCTGTGGACATTGTGAGTGCTGGGTTAGTCGTTCATCTGATGTCGTTTGAGCTGTTGTTATGCGGCGAAATGCAGCTTCCCCGCATTCGCGCTTCGGATATAAAACCCATCGGGTATACTACAAGCCCATGTCTCTTTATCACCTTATTTGTTGCGCCACTTCTTCGACATGGCGGTCATTGTTAGAGGGTGAGCAGGACCGACGATGGACATAGCGACGGTGCGGTGTTTTTGCTGGGGCTGAAAGCACGAGCCACTCGGCATTCTCACACCTCACAGTCTCTAGTCGCGTGCGAGCGCGTTGCTTCTTCCGTCAACCTTCACCCGTTCGAGATGCGGTCGTCGTGTCATATCACACTGAATTGATAACAAGAAGTCGACTGAGGACCATGTTCCAACTTTGCGACGGTGAAGGAGAGAAAGAGCCAAAGGACAAACAGACACACCGATCATCAGTATATCACTTGTACTTTCTCTCGGCCAGTGATAAATACCGGCATATCTCTCATCTGAAAGTCCTACACGCGTCCTCGGTCTACGGGGTCGATTTTGACCTTCCAATTCCGCCATCCGACATCACATTGCACCAGTTTTTGTCTCATTCACCTCACCACACGGAATGTCCCCAGCCTCTTTATTTCGTAGCAGCGTGTCACGTGCGCTCGCTAGCGCCGAACACGTCCACACACATACAAAATCTCCCCGCTCTCACTTTGCTTTCTTTTCTCCATACCCCCACCTTTGAACTTTTGTTCTAGAAGTGCGAGAAGAGACAGTCTTCGGGTCTAGAGGGTCGAAACAAACATGTTTGATCGACATAGTTCCCCCACCACACCTCTCTCTCGGAGCCCTCCACTAGTGCATGCATCAGAGGCAAGGATTCCGATGTAGTTGGTACGCCCAGCACAATCGGCTGTCCTTGCACAGCATGCACAGTAGGTCGGGTTCACGGGAGACCAATCAACGATTGGTTCGCGCCTTTCGTTTGAGTTACGCGGCAAGGAACGAAAGGTGTTGCATCCTTGTCGTGCGAGTGAGCTTACTGAAGTCCCGAGGAAGCTACATGTGTTGCTTGCTAGCGGCCTCACAGTAAGACCATCCCTCAGGCAGTACCTCGATCAATTCGTCGGATGGCTCGCGCCGACACCACTTCATGTTCATGGATCATCATGCCTGCTGGCGTGGTGTCGAGGAAGAATATCGAGGTCTCGCACCTCATGTGTTGGAATAGCTGTGAGCTTTCGAGTTGATGGACTTGATACAAAACAGTTGTTGCTATTATCAAGCTCAGCAAGAATTCGTGGTCAATTACGCTACCTCAGCAGCTTTTCCACGAACATTAAAGTAAATTAAAAGTAGAGCCTGCCTATCCTCGATGCGTCGTGCGTAGCTTCTTTACTACTAACACACTATTGAACATAGACAGGCTAGGACTTTAATTTGCACACTTTGTCCCGAGCCGGTGCATCCTGATTGTCTCATCAATTCCGAATCTTGCGGAATCTGGTACTGTCGGTGCTGTGGTGCTGTCATGGTTGAAGCTTACGTAAGTCGAGCTAACGCTTTGCTGCGCATCTTTAGGTGCGGACCGTCGCGGCGCGTCTGCCATCAACCTTCAATGATATGAGATCCACTCGTTGGCCAACATGATTTTCGTTGTTGACAGAACCTCAAAGACCACGACGCGCATGATAATGCTTTCACTTTCAACTGGCGAAAACGAGAGTACAATTCGGGCAACTGTTGACCTCGTATAGACCACAGACAAGCTCAAACATAGCGATGCGCATTCGCACGCCCTTACTGAGCTTGCAGGCTACATCGTGTGTACTCTCTGCTGACTAATGATAGTACTACGCCTCATTCCAATCCGCTGTCTACGAGGTCGAATTCGAATTTCCATGCTTAAAGACCTGCTTCTCCTTCTTCAGGGTGAGCACGACATCTACCGGGATCTTCAACACACTCGACACGATCTCTGGAGGCGTCAGCGCCAACCACTGGGTCAACGAAATGTCGGCCACGCGTTCAGACTTGTAGATCTCGATGAAGGTCAGGTTTTGTGTGGCTGAGGTATTTTCAATGTAGTGGCCTGCACAGCACGTGTTAGCGAGTCCTCGGAACCAGCAAGAGATGGGATGGAAAGCATACCAGCATTGTCAGGGAACACGGCGGTGTCGCCAGCCTTGAAGTTGAAAGTGCGCGAATTGGAGTTGCCAGCGAAGACGGTCGCCTGCGCTTCGCCGGAGTGGAAGTACAGCCACTCTTCAGTCTATGTGCGGGTCAGTCCACGATCGGCTCCTTTCGGCGGAGTGGACTTGCGGTCGGATGCCAGTGCAACTCTCTTAGGCCCTTGGGCTCGATCGTAACATACGTGCTTGCAATCGTCTTCGCGATGGGAAAATTTGTGCTGTCGATCTTCCACCATTGGCCCGCACCACCTGGGGCTGGCTCAGGCGCATGTTGGAAGGTGCGGTACACGTAGCTTGCGTTCCCTGTGAGCTCGCCACCTCCGCCCGTCACGGTGCGGTTCTTGGCGGGCTGACCAGACGTGCTATTCAGGATGTACGGATTTGGAGTGGGAATGTTATTGAAAACCGACTCTGGCAGTCCAAAGCTTTTGGCCAGAATCGCTTTTGGGGTCTTCGCGAGCCAGTCGTCGACGTTGAAGCTTGTTCTGTACGACAATGTAAGTCTGGAATTCACCGACAGAGAATGACTAGAACTTACCCTGCTCGTTCGAAATCACCATCGTCAAAGGCCAGGAGATATTCATTCTCGTTATCCAAGCCCTGGATCGTGTGCGCTTGGCCTTTGGGGAAATACCAAATGTCGCCGAAACCAAGCTCAGATACTTCATGGCGGCCGTTCTCGTCGACCGCCGAGATGAGTATGCGGCCAAAGAGGACCTGGCCCCATTCCGCCTGCACGTCGATCGTCAGTACCAACTTTCCTTATTGGTTCACAGCAGAAGACACGTACGACGCGGTGCCAATGCAGCTCACGGATGGAACCCTTCTTCAGATGCTGTTGAGCGGCCGAAATGTCATGGCTTTGTGGCAGGTCTTGAACGACTTGCTCGCGCACCCAACCACCGGGGAATAGCTTTGTCTTCGAGTCGCTGAAGCGCCACTTCACATTCGGTACATTCCCTGAGTCCGTGGACTGCTGTGCCAGATTTGCGGGATTGGCAATGTCGATTTGCTTGTCGGTGCCGCCTACACAACATCAGCAAGTCGCACGGCTACGGCGGAGGACATTATTTACCAAGGAGTGGCGCGCCTTTGCCCTTGCCGTCGATTGGCTGGCCTTGGGCAAAGCCCGAGTCGCGCTTCACGACGCCTGCACAAGCAGAGGACGTGAAGAGTGCGCTAGCAACGAATGACTGGAACTTCATGGTGGACGAGGGAAGAAAGACAGACAGGTAAAGGTCGAGCGCGACAAGTCAACGTCCCGCGCAAACAAGGCTTATGTATCATTTTGCACGAACATCGAATTTTCACCAATGCCACACCTCTCCATCATCGCCGTCTGGTTGCGCTCATTTCGCAATCAAAAGGCGACTTCTAACCACGTCGATCACCCGTCCGTCAGCAACGGTACCAAAACAGTGCCCACAGAAGAACACAAATAAAATCCCCAACATTCAAGATGAAGATCCGCGGATGTGAAAAAACGCAAATATTGGCCGAAATGCCGCGATCCTTGGCTTTTTGGTGTTGACGTTGCAGATCGGTCCTTGAACGGGAGCGCTAGTCGGAGGCGGACTGATGATGTGATTTAGACGGCAGATTGCTCAACACATCTAGGATTGAGGCATGGTACGCAGGATATGTCGGCGACAGCTGTTTCTACGGTCGCTGAATGAACAATAATGATCACTCCTAGAGAGACTCGCGTTGCGATGAGCGGACATCCTGGAGATCTTGACAGGATGTATTCAGCATCGTGTCGACAACGGAGGACAAAGCTCTGAAGTCCTCAACGATTACAAGCCCCGATGTTTCGGTGGTTGCCGCCCGCGTTTCTGCTGGTAGACAGCCTGCCGTCTTTCATTCGAACCAGCAAAATCAGCCTTGGCATGCAAGCCACGTCGCATCGTCCAACTGACACACACTGAATCTGATCAGAGCTTGATTTCGAATCTGTCGAAGATCCAGGATTTGGTGATCCTGTCCAGGGCTCGGCAGGCTGAGCATGCAAGTGGAATGCTCCGAGTCCACTCATCTTTGCATCACTTCCCGACATGCGGTGCCGCTGCAACCCACGTGCAGACACTCCTCCATGAATCTGGCCGAAAAAAAGAAATTTGGGCGTGGATTAGGCAGCTCGACAGACATATTCGGTAATCGAGCATTGCTCATAAGCAATCTGGCCGACGATCTCCGTGCTCTTGGTATGCCTTGATCTTGAAGCCAAGATCAGAATTAGGCTTGTATAGCTTGTGAGTGCGAGTCGAGAGCATCTGCGCTTGCAGACATGACGAATGATTGCGAGCCTTTGTCGATCACATCGTGAATAGAGCCTGGAGCCGATACTGAGTCGTCAATAAAGGGCTGAATGGTATCATCTGCAGTCGGCGGCGTTGCGAAGGAGTAGTGCCCGACAAGCTGTTAGAAGGAGAAGGGGACGAGGAAGTGAAAAGTAGAAGAAAGGAACGGAGTGCCAGAGCAATATGCC
>Ga0265797_10009927_pt1 | contig 12226 bp, 9 predicted proteins | sample P2T30metagenome_FD_192433 | JGI IMG/M metagenome (GOLD analysis project Ga0265797, IMG submission 192433) | Plant litter microbial communities from East Loma Ridge, Irvine, California - P2 T30 | ecosystem: Environmental > Terrestrial > Plant litter > Unclassified | place: USA: California... | reverse complement strand
ACAACGCCAACAACGCCAACAACACCAACAACGACAACAACGACAGCAGCCAACCTGTAAAACATCTCCATCATGAAGCTTCTCACCACCCTCATCCTGCTAGGAACCGCCGTGGCCACTCCGGTCGCAAAACGCCAGGACAGCGAGTCCTTCAAGTTCTACTGCCGAGTCCTGCCAAACCTCGTCGCACCAAACGACTTTCTCCAGAATGAACCCCTCGTCGCTGATGGAGGCAAGTTCTTCCTAGGAGGCGATACCTCTTCATCGAGCCCTCAGAACCCCACGGTCCTGGTCGGGTCGCCAAACGCCTGCAGCCTAGACGTCGGTGTCCCAGGTGGTCAGCGAGTCTACGTCTCGCACGACCTTTCCATCGCCTACACCAGCCCGCATTCCGCCATGCAACCCGAAGGCTCGGTCGACTGCCTCGATGTGGATCGCGACGCCAACCCCGGTGCGCAGACTCTCACTCTCTGGTCGACGGCTTTCGGCGCGAATGGGTTCATGGCCTGCCCGGTTGATGGTCGATGGGAGCTCTTTGCCCAGCAGTGGAATGGACCCAACGCCTATGGCACCCAGAACCGCTGCATCTGGATGGATCTGGTCTGCCAATACTACCTTGACAACACCAACCCTTCCGCTTGGACTTACTGATCGCCGGGCGGAGATTACAAGAAGATGGTTGGATGTGAAAGTTGAATGGCGATCTGAGTTTTGAGAGAATCTCTGGTACGTCTGGGATGCCTGTGAGCTGGACCTAATGTTACGTTTCTCTTTTGTCAAGGTGTCAGGAGAGGGCTGTTCGGGGACGCGTAATTACTGCCATATACTTGCTTAATGAAATCTTTCACCAATTGGAGTGCTCGCCTCACGCGCGTTTACACGTGAGTCTCCCATGATTCTTTATCTAACAGCGCACTCAAATCGTATGCTCATGTCAGCGGGATTCGGCGTTGAGGATGTGACAGTATTGCCGTTGAGAGATGGACGGTGAAATTGCAAAGACCATTTACTTGACAGTGCATACTTTCCATTCTGAACACGGTATTTGGGAAGCGATGAGCGGAAAATAAGAAGGGAACTTATGAACTTATGAGAGATTTCATTTCATTATTCGTTGCGGTTTGATAATAACTTAGTTTGGGGCGTTGCTTCGTGCCTGCCCGTCATCAGACAGTTGCTCCTCTGCCTTATTCATGATTGCTGTGGTATATACACGTCGTCCTCGTTTCCATACAATGTTCCCGTTGCTAGAGAGCATAGTCTAGTAAGCGAAGGTGTTGATCGTCTCGTCCGGGTTCTGACGAATCTTCTTGTTGGTGCGCTTGAGCCAGATACGCATGATCCAGGCAGAAGCCGCGCAAGCGGCGGAGAAGGCGGCGCTGGAGGACAGGGCGATGGTGTAGCGAGGGGCGTCTTCGTCCATCCATAGGTACTGTGAGGGTTCAACGTTAGCAACATGACCTCTTTTCAAGAGTTATACAATAGAGAGAGACTTACGGGTGTCCAGATGAAGGAAGCATTTGCAATCGTGTTGACTATAGCCAGAGACGACGCCTTCTTCTCCTTAGTCTGGCCGCAGGTTGCGGAAACCCAGCCGAGGATAATACTGTTGACACAGTATGTGCCTATCGTCGCATTAGTACGGATACGTCTGTGGGTCACGAAGGGGGCAGGTCTTACCGATGGAGAAGACAATCATGGCGAAGTACTTCGCGCCCATGTTCAACGTCGCGAAACCAAGGACAAAACCAAAGATGGCGACAGCTTTGGCCACAGTGATATGCCATGTGCGCTCGTTGAAGCGACCCGAAGAATAACTGTAGGCGATAGAACAGAATCCGGCAATGAGGTAAGGCGGGCAGGTAAGGGCGAGAGTGATCTCTGTGTTGAATTCGAGGGTTTTGACGACGGTGGGGAAGAAGTTCTTGAATCCGTTTGCAGCAAGATGCATGTGTTGCATGAAAGCGAAGAGCCAGAGCTTGGGGTCCGATGCCGCTGCCTTGAGACCGGCGAATGGGCTCACAACGCCCTTTTCGCCGACGGTGTCGAGAAGAATGCGGTTGTTTGCCAGGATGCGCTCTTCAGGTGTGAGCCACTTGGTGTTGAGAGGATCGTCTGGAAGGATAAAGCCTGCGACAATCGCTACAACGAAGGTTGCGATACCCTGAATGATGAAAAGCCACTGCCAGCCGGCGAGATTGACTGCGCCGTCGAGCTTGAAGATTCCAATGGCAATGAGACCGGCGAATGCAGTAGCGAGGATGTTTCCGGTGTACAGGATTGAGATGCGTGTAGCGATCTCCTTGCGGGTGTAGAAGATGGAAAGCATGTAAAGGGCGCCAGGGTACTGTTTATTTTAGTCAGTCGATGTGTCTGAAGAGAACTTGAGCGGGAGACACATACATAAGGTGCCTCAGTGACACCCAGGAAGAATCGAGTAAGGAAAAGGCCTTTGAAGTCTTTGGCGATACCAGTGAGAGTCGACACAATGGCCCAAAGTCCCATTGCCGAAGCCATGTACCACGACGGTCTTACTCGGGTAAGAAGCATGTTCGAGGGGATCTGGCCGAGAATGTAGCCAACAAACAGAATGGAGACGCAGGTCTGGTATTGCGAGCCGGACAGGTTGAGATCTTCCTGGATGCCGTTGAGCTTTGCCAGTGCAATCGCATTCCGGTCGAGATAGTTGAGCCAGTACATAAGCCATAGCCTTAGGAGCAATGTCAGCATTTGTCTTCAGTCATCGTTGGATGTGTACTAACATGGGCATAATCCATCTGTCAAGCTTCTTCACGAGTGCAATCTCGGCGGGGTCCGTCTTTTCTTTGGCACCAGAGTAATCACCAAGTTCCTTCTTCTGCTTGAGAATCTCTTCGTCGAAAAGACTGTTCTGTCGTGCAGTGGTGTTGTCTTTGTCGTCGGTGCCAGCATAATCGATCTGCTCGGCGTGAGCATTCTTCTTCAGGTCCGCCATGTTGGAGTTTTGGGTCTGATGTTTCGACGGGTAGGGTATGAGAGACGTGCGATGGAGAGCAGCTATCTCTTGCGAGGAGGAACAACTACACAGGCAACGATGTATATTTTATAGCAGACCTACCATGCTATGAATCTCCGACGGCACATCATCGCACCCCCATCGTAGCTAAGACTCGACTCCGCATTATTGTCGGACGAGAACGATCCACTGTGCATCCACAAAAGTCGGGCTCCAATTAGAACTTCTGTGGCTTACCATGAGCGTTTACGGGTTCTCGCCCAGCTGCTGCACGTTCGTCTTCGCACGCGATTGCATCTTCAAGACCAAGCCTTTAGCGGTTCTTCCCCAGTCCTCCCCAGACTTGCCAATGCGCCAAGGAGGTGGGGTGCAAGCAATTGCTGACTGCACCAACCGCAGTCGAGCTTTTCCAAGAGACAGCCCCAGCTAACGCCAAGGTGTATCGCCAAAGTTCTAGGGCCTGGCATGTATTTTGGAACCGTTGTCTCTGGCGGCGGTTGACCCCATGGAGTACTGCACGACGGACGCGTTTCCCCGGATGGTGATCCAGAAACGCCACGTGAGGGACATGTGCTTCGCCCGGGATTCTGCCAGCTCATATTGCCAATCGGCTCATATGTCAATACTCACCGGCCAAGTCTGCCAATGTACGCCTCTTTACATCGAAGAGCGGCAAGCCTGCTTGGTGGCAGCCATGTCGCAAAGTCACGAGGAATCTTGTGTGGTCCACGAATATCTCATCAAGGCGTCTGAGAAGCAGCCGTTGCTTGGATTGTGGCATTGGCGATATTTCACCGGAGGCGTGTGAAGCGACATACGCCGCAGTGGCCTCAGCGTGTCTGTAGGTGCCAGTGTTGAATCTTTTGCCTTACTTTGTGGCGTCTCCCCAGACCAGAATGAACCAGACTGCCATGGCTGTGAGGTGGAGCATCAAGACCTCGCGTGCGCCAGTCCACGAAAAGGGACGACCTATACCAGTAAAATGACTGCGTCAAGTATAGGTATCAGCAGCCGATCCGGACCCCTCTGTACGTCTCCCATGACTAGTGAGAAGCTGGACAAAACTCATGCTGTGTGGCAAGGCAGCGGATTAGAAGACTCCTCACGAGGATAGTGGTACTTTACTGAGTTTCCTGGAGGTGGCTGTGCCCCATTATCCGAGGAGCGGTACGGTACACCTGGGCGAACCGCAGTGCTATGGATCCATGAGGCAGCAGGCAGTCCTGCAACACTCCAGTATGATACACGGACGGGTCTCCAATACTGTTGGTATCTTTCGTGTAGTGGTGAAAGCATCGCGCCGAGAGAGTGAAGTCGTCTTTGGTGTGTTGTAACAGATGGACTACACGTGAATGCTGCCGTTGGACTTCAGAGTAGATTGCGGACACCAAAAGTCTAACCGTAGACTGCCGGGTCCAGCCGAGTTCGGCTCCACAGTTAGCCGGTCCCACTTCACGCCCTTGTAGTACACATTTCTCTCTATCATCACGCCCTTCTCATTACAACCACGCCGATTTCGCGTGGACATAACAATACAAATGTTGCTCACATTCATCCAACTTGATTGATCGCGCTTGCCTCGTGAAAGCGCACAGCTCTATCTTGACTGACTCCTAGCTTTTGTCGAAGGCCGTTCCGCTGGTCCCTCAGCTCCTTGGCTACGCTTGGTAACGGATACATCACTACGATTGGATCTGGTACAGCTTGGAGCCTCCTACACCCGTGATAACGAAAGCTGTAACGCGGACGACACACAACGCCTGGAACGAGCGATATGATTGAAAGCTATGAAGATCAAAAACCATCAAAGACAGGAGAAGCCGGAAGTCGTCTTCGAACTTACGGCTGAGCCCGGAGAACGTCTTGACTTTCCACAAAATCTCACGACCCGTCTGGGCAAGACTTGTTGCTCGCTTCTGCTTCCTAAAAGTCCCGGACACGCAGATCAGCCATCTCGCAGGTGTGGCAAAGTCATTGGAGTATGATGTTCCCATGCGATCACTCAGATCAGTCGCCACCGGCCAAGATGTAGGCCCTGTCCAACACAGAACCCATGCCGTTCCACAGGATCTCTGCCACACGAGTTGATGGTCCTATGGTCGCTCTAGAATTACACAAGGCCTGCTGCCAAAAATCTTGCAGAGAACCTCACAGGCTACAAACGCGACTACCGATATCTCGTCTAGCTTTCCGCTTCGAGATTCGACCAGCGTGTGCATTTCACGAAAGCTTGCTTGCTTGACTGCAGTGTGCGTACAAGGTATCCAGGCATGGCACGGCAGGGCGGAATACGGACCATCTGCCTTATTTCTCCGCGCATGCGGACCCGAATTGTGGCAAAAACGTCTGGATCTGACCATGGCCAGCGACCACCGAGCGGAGGTGGTCAATAACTCACAGCACGACACATGATGTTCCCGCACGCTCAGGGGCCAGGTGTCTAGACCACAGCACCGATGTGTTTCGAAGATGCACGTAAAGCATGCTTCTGTCTGGACAAGCGTTTCTTGTTTACTCTTTGCGATGCGGCTTATGCACGAGATGATTATTAATGCAAGGCTGCATTCAAGGCATCGACAGTCTGGTCGACAGTGCTTTTGTGATCTCCGTACCTGTGAGAAGCACTTTGCATTCACAGCAACAACATGAGCATGAATCATGAATAGTGGAACAGAAAAGAAAATTATACTGAAACACAGGACGAAAATTGCAAGACAGAACGAGTGGAATTCCCCTCGAATCCAAAAAGGGTATGGTATATATGAGAAGCAACTACACAACAGGCCATGACAGCCACCGCACAAACCACCAGCCAGCGAATCGGTCTGATGTCCAACTCGCAACAACTGTTCAACTAATCATTAGAAGTAATTAACAGATCAGAAGAACTTGCTGGCGAATTGCCTCCACTTGGGCCACTTGGCGTAGGTGGCACGCTGGGCGTTGATGGTGTCCCAGTCGACCTCGCGGCGACCAGTGTCGACGTCGATCTGCGCAAGAGTCTTCCAGGCGGAACGCTTCCAGACCCAGCCGATGAAGTAAAAGAACAAGACGACGAAGAAGGCAAGGTACGACTTGAAGAAGCTCTCGGCGTCGAGAGGGTAGACGGCGGTGTAAAACTGGAAGGAAAGTTGTTAGTGTCGGAACCGAAACAGCAGTAAGTAATTTCACGACAGAAACTTACCTGAGCGATGAGGACGACAACAACCAGGCCCAATCCGATCCAAGATCCGGTCACGCCGAAGATGGCGGTGAAGGGGATCTCATCGACGGTGTGGCCGTGGTACTTCCAGGCGTTCCTGAAACGGATGTGGGCGAAGCAGATGCTGCCCCAGGTGAAGAGGGCGGCAAGACCGGACAGCGATTGCAGCCAGTCGAAAGCGATGGTACCACCTGTCGACAGGGTCATGAAAGCCAGGGGAGACCACATGATGATGAACAAAGTGGCGAACAGAGGACGGCCGGCACGGTCGATGTAGCTGAAGAAGCTGGGGGCGTAGCCCTGCTCGGCAAGAGCGCAGAGTGTGCGGGAGCCACCGTAGACACCGGAAAGACCGATAGAGACGACGGAAAGCATGATGACGACGTTGGTGAAGTGGGCGAAGCCGATGACACCGGCTCTCTCGGCAACGATGACGAAGGGAGAGGCTGTCACATCGATGTAGCTGCCGTTTCCGAGGAGTCTCTCGTCGGTGTGGTCGATAAGGAGACCGACGAAGGTAAGAGACAGGACGTAGAAGAGGGTGACACGCCAGAACACCTGCTTGATCGCAGAGGGGAGGGCCTTGCCGGGGTTTTCGGATTCAGCTGCAGCGAGACCGACGAGCTCAGTTCCAGAGAAGGAGAAAGCTGCGGTGACGAACACTCCACAGAAGCCGACAAAGGTGGTGAAAGCGCCGGGGTCTTGCCACCTCTTACCACCTTGGTATTCGGAGAAGCTGTGATGCTTGTCAGTAACCGACCAATCGTGAGAATTTTGAGGGGCGATTGCTTACTCTCCGCTGGAGGGACCACCACCGCAGACGAAGATGACACCCATGAACAGGAAGACAATGATTGTGGTGAGCTTCAGCAGAGAGACCCAGAACTCTTCCTCGGCGTATCCGAGAACACCGAACACGCTGATGATGATGATGGCGAGGGCGAAGATGGTGATCCATACGGCAAGATGCACGTTGGACGCTCCAGGCCACCATTGGACTGTGAGACCGGCGACCACAAGTTCGAGAGGAAGGACGATTGCCTGGATGCAACGTTAGAGCTCGTTCGCGTCCGTTGTTCCGAATCGAGGATTACTTGCCCATTGGAAGACGTAGTTCCATCCCATGGCAAAGCCCCAGGAAGGATCGATGAAGCGGACAGAGTAGGTGTAGAAACCGCCGGAGATGGGGAACAAGATGGCCAATTCACCGAGAGCGTAGACGACGTTGATCATCATCTGGGTTGCTGTCAGTCATCACTTCTCAAATTGAGGACATCTACTCAATACTCACGAAACCAATGAGGGAGAAACAGATCAAGAGAGCAGCCGGACCACCTCTGGAGAGAGCACCACCGGAACCGACGAACAGACCAGCACCGATACTGCCACCAATGGCAATCATGTTCAGATGACGCGCCTTCATGGTCTTGTTGAGCTGGTTGTGCTTGTCGGAGATCGTGCGTCGCTTGAACGACTCGGGCGTGATGCCCATGCGGGTCGCAAGCGCAGGGCGCTCAGTGTCGTAGTATTCGCCATTGCTGTTGGACTGGGAGTGTGCCAGTGGGCTGTCCATGCCCTTGACCTCGGGGTCGACGGTCTTGTTGACGCCCGTTTCGGGGTCGGTGTAAGTGTTGTAGCTCGCCATGGTAGGTGATCGAGGCAAGTTTGCCAATGAGGGTGGGGATGGACGTTGACGATGACCGCGGCGGCAGGGAAGCTTCCACCACGAGGCAACAAAGACTTTATATCAGTCCTTTGTACGCGCTCGAGGGACCCCTTCGGTGTCGCCCGGCTGGAACCCCAGGGCCCGCTGGCCAAGCAGACCGGCTTCCGCACCAAGGCCTTGGCTCGCGCTCACTCGAGACCTGACAGACGATTAGCTGCCTATGTGGGTTAGATTTAGCTTGGTATAGGCAGCGGCGAGGTGTTCGAGAAGGCCTTCCACGCGAGGATGCAGGCCCCGTCTGCGTATCACGTCCTCGTGCGCACCGCCAACGACATGTCGCTGGCCAGCGGTGGTGGAAAGCCAAGCCTCCGCGCTCTCTTTACGGTATGAAGAGCGGCCCAAGCGCATTCCTCTGCTGATAAGGCTACCCAGAGAAATGGCTCGTTGTCTCGCCCTCAAAGGAATACAGTAACCAACAATAACGAGTGACCAACAACAGCGCGTGCTGGTATCTGTTCCCGGGGGCGAAGGCGGCCTTGGCCTCATACTCGACTGCGCTTTTTCTGGAACCGGCGACGGCGACGGATACTCATGGCCTTGGTATAGATATGTACAATCTTTTGGCTTTCAGTGTCGTCCGAGTATACTTCTTACGCGAGCGTAATTCGCACCCCGCACGTAGAATACATGGCGAACCGGATCCGGGTCGGGGCGACGCATGGCATGTCCTGATGGTTTTGGTATGGGTACAAGCGTGTTGCGACGAGGAGTACCGGTTTGGCCTGTGCTTGTCCACGCCTAAGCCTCCGATCGCATGCACGATGTCTGTGGTGTGGTCTGCGGTCTGCCTGTCCCTGTAGCAAGCAGTGGGTTGGTAGCATGCTTGTCGTGCAGAACTTCCATGTTCGACACGATAACTAAATGAGTGGCCGGCATCCGACGGTGACTAAGGAGCAGGACATGCGCAATCGCCGGCAGCAGGCCCAGGCGGCTGAAAAGAGAGATTGAGTGGCGTTCGGGAGAATCCCCATGTCCAACAAAGATAGAGCTGCGGCACTGCTATTGACTGGAGCGTACTGGAGCGTGGGGCTTCCCCATAACGATTTCTGCGCCGGTGTTTGTTAGTGGCAAACCTTGATAGCGACACTCTACTTGAGATGCTCCACAGACAGATAACATTCACGCCACTACTTGGTAACACTTGGTATACCCAGCCTATTACTCTCATATCCAGGCTCGGTAGTGAACCGAGAGAGGCAAGTCTCCGACAGGCGCAGGTGCAGCGGACCGCGTACTACATGTACCTTACCGCAACACTATTCTTTCTATCCAATCCAGTCACCCAGCAGTCAGTACCACAACCGCCGCTCGCGCTTCTAATGATGTAGGGTCACATCAGACGTGCATCATGTTGCCACTCGTGCTCTTCTACTAAATCCACTGGCTGATCTTTCACACTGCGACTCCGACACATGCAGGCCATGTGCACGCCAAGTCTTATGTCCCGCACGACCAAGACAACAAAGCACCATCTCTTCGAGCCTATCACACTTTCTACCGAGCTTGCTTTTGTATGGCCTCGGTATGTCCGTCGCGTGATCCGAACGCGTGGGCGGTGAGCCGTGCTGAAATCTGTACTGCAAGACCCCGACGTGGAGTTACGGTACTGTTTACTGTCTCAAGCATGTTTTCTACGGCGTCGTCTCTCTCAAATATGCAAGAGGTCGCCTTCACGAGCTAGTCGATCCTCTTCGGCGTCCTACTCCTCCAGAATCTCGCCAGTTCTGCCCTACGGTCTAATCTAATCATATATAGCGCCTGCATGGAAGCGGTAGTCCGGACTGGAAGAAGCGATATGCATCCCATCTGCGCGTAGATCAGGCACGCGCGTGTCTCTGCTGGTCTTGGCTATACTAACGCTGCGAAGTCTGCTATTACCTCCCGCATTCGACTGTGCCCAGAGATTCTTGCGTGTGGCCTTCCTGTCCAGCCAAGGGCCGTATACTCGAACAAGAAGGTGCTATTGGGCACACCATGATGGTTTGCGCCGCTGGTCTCTTAGTGGAGCTTTGTTGATCAGTAGGGGAGTGCTGATACACTGGATTGAAGACTTGCACTCAAAATTGGTGCAATCTCTGGGTCTCAGGCCAATAGAGACCTGCGATGCTGGTCTTCAACTGGCGTGTTCGAGCTGCATCTACCACGCCAGTATAGATGAGCGGTGGATGTCGCATGCAGTCTTGCTGGCAGGTGTGGGCAAAGGCCTGCGTATAAGTATTCACGCTGAAGCAGCGAGTTTGAGCAAGTATCCGGATCTGTCCGTTTTGTCTTGCCATTCGCTACTATTTTCCTCGTCCGAATCCTACGCTTGCGCATCATGAAAGGCTTGACTCTGTTGGCAGTCCTGCCGGCCACGGTCTGGGCCGCGGCCTTCTCCCAAGCCGAGTATGACAGTGGAGCTGTGCACGAGAGGATTATGAAATCCAAGCATGTACGGTTTGCCCTATACGGCTTTTGTATCTTGACATGCTGACCCGTCTTGCCTATCTAGTCCGCTTGGGATTCTATGAGAGCGGCCGGAGATCTGGCAGCCACCAAGTGGAAGTCTTTCACGGGCAAAGGCCCTGTCAAATGCATCAACGGCCTCGCCACTGTGGTCCCGGGCGACCCACTGTACACGTTCCGCTGCGATGGCATGGACTTCTACGACTTCAAGAGTCACTCAGATCTTGGTTCCATCAAAGGTGAGGGTAGCAACACCTGGGGCTGGGTGTCGGACACTGGAAGAGAGTTCATTGCCGTTGGTCAAGTGAGTTTATCAGAGTTCGCGTGCAAGATCTCTCTGCGGTAACATATGTGCTGACCTCAATTAGGGCGATGGCGCTGCCTTTGCCGAGATCACGAAGGATGGCAAGCTGTCGTACCTTGGCCGTTTGCCTCAACAAAGCAAGCTTGACTCCAACTCGATATGGCGCGAGATGAAGAGGTACTTCGCCTTCCGCAGCATCTGGGCTGGACAACACTAATCCCATTCTTAGCTACAAGAACTACATGGTGATTGGCTCGGAAAGTGTCAACCACGGAGTACAGTTCTTCGACATGAAGAAGCTTCTCACTCTCGACCCGGCGAAGCCGAAGAATTTCTCGACCACGAGCGATCTGGCGGGCTGGTTCAACGATTTGCCAGCTGGAAGATCTCACAACGTCGTAGTGGTAAGTCATGATTATCGGGAATGCTGAAGTTTGAACTCGACCCTCTCGCTGGCATTGCGAGTAATAAACAGCACTGCATCTGCCGATATGAGCACATGTCGCGAATTCTTACTTCCGATCTATGGAGGTCATCTCGCTAACGTTCCCTCTCTCCAGAACGAGGAACTTGGCTACGCTGTAGCCGTCGGCGCGCAGCCTCGCAACACCGCTTGCGCATCCGGCTTGATCTACATTAACATCACCAACATTGCCAAACCCTACAGCCCAGGATGTTCCGCACTCGATGGATACGTTCATGGTGAGCTAGCATCACGTACCCCCATCGTCCTTTTACAAAGTCAAGCTGACTCCCAGCTCAGATGCCCAGTGTGTCAAGTACCGCGGTCCGGACAAGAAATACAACGGCCGTGACATCTGCTACGGCTACAACGAAGACACCTTGACCATCTATGATGCCACCAACAAGGTCGGGAAAGACGGAAAAGCTTCTTCCATCATCTCTCGCACGACCTACACGGGAGCCTCGTACACACATCAAGGTTGGACCATCGACTCTCAATGGCAGGAGTACCTCCTCATGAACGACGAGTACGATGAGGAGGAGGCGAGAGGACCTGCTGCCGATGGCTACCCCGTTACTTTTATCGTAAGTCCGGATCGCTGACCGAAAATCCCTTGAGCGATTTCGCTAACGTCTCGATTTTTTGCCGCAGTGGGACATTCGCAGCCTTGAGAAGCCCAAGGTAAGCTCCAAAGACCTGAAGTTATCAGTTATTGCATCCGCTAACCAATCCTCGAAGATCACCGGCTACTACAAACACCCCAACAAGGGTATCGACCACAACCTTTACGTTAAGAACGGCCTCGCCACGCTGTCCAACTATGGTGAGCTATAGTTTGCTCAATGCATTAAAAAGTGATAGTATGCTAACGAAGTTCAGGCGCCGGCCTTGCTGTTCTCGATGTGTCCGGCGTGCCCCAAGATCCCACTGGCGGTAAGCCAAAAGTCGAAGGAAATACCTTGTAAAGTATATGATACTAATTCAAGTTGATCAGGCAACATCAAGCGCGTGGGTTGGTTCGACATTCACCCAGAAGACGACAAGGTCCGTTCAGTAGCTCTGATAATTCTCTCGAAGGCATGTATGCT
>Ga0265797_10009926_pt1 | contig 12226 bp, 9 predicted proteins | sample P2T30metagenome_FD_192433 | JGI IMG/M metagenome (GOLD analysis project Ga0265797, IMG submission 192433) | Plant litter microbial communities from East Loma Ridge, Irvine, California - P2 T30 | ecosystem: Environmental > Terrestrial > Plant litter > Unclassified | place: USA: California... | reverse complement strand
GCATAGTCAACGCTCGTGCCTCAAAAGACAACAGTAGCCTCTTTGCTGTAGCAGACGGCCAGGTCGTGATACTACACGACGCCACTCGAAGCAGAGACAGGAAATACAAACTGAAGAACGGCGATGTGTGGCATGCTCACGGATAAGAACAGGTTCATGAACTGACACTAGCATAGGGCGAGCCACGTCTTCTTCTGTTCTCACCCGACTCGCGCATCCTCTACTTCACGACAACACTGAGCAACTCAGTTCAAGCATACTCTGTAGCAAACGACGAGCTTCTGCCTTCCCTACCATCACATCCGTCTCCGCCGAACGCGATCGCAATATCCAGTAATGGCACCGTCCTCCTTTCAGCCTCTCCGAGCCCACCAACTATTTACCTCCAAGACCAACGATGGGGACGCAGCGCAGCGGTGAACTTTCGTCCGACAGACGCACGTTCGGCTGCTACGTGTGCTGCGTTCCAACAGCCAGACGGTCCTGCACAGCTGTCGTATACCAACTTCGTGATTGGATTTCAAGACGGGCTATTAGCGATGTACCGCCTGTTTCTACCTTCACTGCGAAAACGTTCCGAAGACTCGCGTGTACATCAACCGCAATTCTTCCAGTTACAGCCCATTCGAGTCGGTGTCATCAAAAAGCTTCATAAGCCGGCCATGGGCGGTATGCTGGCAGCGGAGTTCCTACCAGGCTACAAGTCGCGGGTTGTTAGCATTAGGCATGATGGGAAATGTCGACTTGTCGACTTTGAAGGAGGTGGGAAGATACTGCGGACATAGCATGTCTCAGGCCCGGCTACTTGTTTGTCTGTTTCAGCGCAAGGCCCAGTACGCTCGAAAGGTCGGGCAGATGGGGCGGTGTTATTGAGCGGTGATGCGGCAGAAGATGTTAGAGAGGTATATGAGGGCGTTGAGACTCTGATCGCGATCGGTACACAGGCGGGGAAAGTTCTCATATTCAACATCCTGGGCCTACTGATACATGAAATCGCACTGGGAGTTTCCGTTACAGCCGTCGAATGGGTCGGCGATATGACGGCACCTTCTCTCCTCCCGATTCGCGGATCGTCACTATCCCCCGAGCCTCATCCGGTTGTCGATATTATCGAAGCAGAGCAACCGACATCCTCGGATGAGGGAACAGGTACTGTCAAGAAGGTCGCATCGTCTCACAAGCAAGCTGTGACAAGCAGGCCAATCCCCATACGACCTCCACTAGATCTGTTCTCGGATGAACCAAGAGAGCCCAAATCCAGAGTTCCTAGTCGGAGAACTTCAGATGTGTTGCGAGGCTCACCCCTACGCGTCGAGCGAGCGCGCGAAAGACCCGTAAAGAAGGCTTTGGTGCGACCGCGAGTCTCCATTGAGACCTTTGAATCGCCTCCACGTCCTTCTGCTAGTGGCGTACCTGATACCAAAGTAGCACATTCCTTTTTCAGAGCGGATCCTTCGATTCACGAAAGCCGAAGATGGCCACAGGTACATCCGGCGCCAAGTTTGTCAACGCCTATGCGAGCACAAGCCTGCTCCGCCTCCCAAAGATCCGCCAGCTCGTCTCAGGAGTCCGAGTTTTCAGATGAAGACCAGGAGTGGTTTACACCTCCCTCTACGCGAAGATGCAAAGGGAAAGTTCCACGGCGTGATCTGAGTCCAGACTCATCTCCGACCGCGCCAACACTCGCGTCCATACGCCCGATACCCTTTATAAAAACCTCACCTACTGCTTTCGATACGCCTAATAGAAATTACTCTCGTCCAATCTCCCGGAAAATGAAAGAACGATCTGGTACACATCAAGAAGCAATGGTGGAAGGATCGAGAAGCTCAGTGATCGTACCGAAGGCCGCTGGACGCCATGTCACCGTCCTTGACCCAGAACTATCATCGCCTTTCGATAGCCCGAGCAGTCTGTACTCGCGGGCCACTACGTCAATGTTGGAGAGAGTCCCGGTAGGGAAGGCAAAAGAGCATAGTGCTGACCAGCGGCCTGCTCTCCCAGTAGGACGTAAGACTCCAGTGTTGAAACCCGCGCTTGTCAACGTCGATGCACATCCAGAACTGACCAGCAGTGCATGCTCATCTGCAACTTCAACGCCGAGCAGTATCATAGCCGCATGTTCCAATCGAAAGTCCACCGACATAGCAGGCTTGAGCGAGTTGAAAACAACGCCGTATACTCCACCGAGCCGCGTAGTCGCCACCATCGCTGCAGGCTCCTCTTCATCTTCGCTAGATGTTCTTTACTCTCTTCCAACCCAACCAAAGGCCGAGATAACCTTCGTGCAAAATCATAGCCCTCGCACTCCGGCGACTGCGAAACATAGGCAGCTCACGCCGAGTTCGCTCGACACACGAGCGGATTCCCCGAGCAGTGTGTACTCACGCTCCATCTCCGGCATGGCTGGAGGCGCAAGCCATGCCAACGCTGTCATTGAAGACACCGATCAGTCAGCATCGTCAAATGCGCCCATGACACCGCAACATCAACTCAGTATCCACGCGCTGGGTACGCCGATGTCTACCAGCTCGCCGACTAGTCTGTACTCGCGGCCTACACCTCGTATGTTTCTCGACCGCTCACATGCTGTTGATGGGCCGCCTACAGAGAAGGCAAAGAATGTCGGGTCAGGTGTTGTGACTGCCAAAGCGAGGACGGTAGCGGAGGAAATGACTTATTTGGCTGAAGACCAAAGGACGCTAAGACAGGAAGTAGCGGCGTTGAGGGAGGAGTATCGCGTTCTCAAGGGTGTGTTATTGAAGCCGAAGGTATGAGGTGTGCGGGTGTTGTTGTACGGCGTTTCCTTCTCCTATCTCCTCATGTTCTTGCCCTTCCTTTTATCGCATCCTCATAGCGTAGCAAATCACACAACCAATCCTCAAGTCATCCATGAATCTCATATCTTAAATCCATCCTCCCTGCCCCCAAACGCCCGTCCTCCTCTTCCCCTCCGCACCGTTCCCACCACTCCCTCCACTCATCAACTTCCTCTCCTCATCTTCCACGTAAATACTTCTTACACTGCCCCTGACACTGCTTCTCTTCCCCCCACTGCTTCCATACGCAGACCCAGCATGTCCTCCACCTCGCCGCGTGATCTGAGTATCCTGCTCCACAACCGCCTTCGCCATCTTCCACAACATCCACGTCTGACACGATATCAACACCAGCACGAGTAAAAGGACGATGAGAATGGCGAATGCGATGAAGAGGAAAAGGACGGTTTCGTCGTCTCGAGGAGGAGGACCGGAAGGAGCGAAGCTCTTGCTACCCATGTTCGCTGGATTGTAGGTTTGCTTGCCTTACGATGCTGTCGAATGATGACGAGGATGACGATGATGATGCGAGAAGGACAAGAGGTAGCCAAGGAGAACCATTGATTAAATGAGGTGCCTGGCTCGGGACTTTAGCAAACACCGATGATGGGTTGGGCGCGGACCGATTTGAGGGCAACGTAACGCTGTTGCAGATCTGTTTCATGGATACGAGGACAGATCGGGAAGATCCATGCTGACGGTTCGCGTTCACTCGGGTCCACGCCAAGGTCTAGACCAATCACGGAAGCAAGGATGCGAAGCAAGGGAGGGTTTGGAAGACTGATGGTATTGCTACTGTTATTGATGAACAAGATAATGAGAAATCTGGTACTAGATACAAAGAGGTCATTACACTACTTCTTTTCGCCATTACCGTAACTGTAACCCAGTGACACCGTGCGCTATGCAATACAACCGCGATATCGTACCGCCGTCCTATCCTAACAAACAAAGCGATGAAGCCAAGCCGTCGAGTCGTGAGGTAGCAATGCCAGTGCCGGGTACTTTCATGACAAATGAAACAATCTGTTGCCCAAAGTGATGTGTCCAAAAAAAGTGTGAAGGAGAATAAGACAAGAAAGAAATACCGTCCTGCAGCGACAGCAACAAGATAACCTCCAAATCTTCAAACGTCGTCATGCGAATCCAGATGGCATGTCGCAGCAATCTATGCAGCAAGCGGCTCCTCTGCGTTGAGCTCATCATCCTCAACGTTCTCATCAACGCCGAAGCCGGAATCCCACTGGCGCTTGGTCGTCTTCTTCTTGCCCTTCTTTCCGATCTTGACCTTTTCGCTGACCTTGGACACCTTGCCAGTGGCGACACGGTGAAGATCAACGCCTTGAGTCTTGACTTCAATGCGCTTGAGCTTCATCTCCTGGATGGCCTGGAGAGCGTCTTGGTTGCGGCGCTTCAGGTCATCAGCAAGACGTTCGTTCTGCTCCTGAAGTTGACGTTGCGAGATGGTAAGGGCGTCGATGGTAGCACGTGTGTCCTCCTCGGCGAGGCGGAAGCGCTCCTTCATCTCTTCGATCTGAGCTTCGAGGAGAACGATGGTCTCGAGACGAGCATCACCAAGAAGACGCATCTCTGTGAGCTCGGTTGTGCGCTCCTCAATCATCTCTTCATACTCTGTGCTGCGCTTCGCAGACGCGTCTTGGAGGCTCCTGATGGTGGCTTCTTGTGTCTTGATGACAGTGTTGAGGGAGTCGACTTCAGTGGCGTGAGCGCCGACAATGTTCAATAGCTCATTAGCTTCGGCCTCAACACGTCTTGAAAGGGAAAGGTTCTCCTTGCGGTAACCCTCATTCTCGCCCTTCTGGAGAGCAAGCTCATCCTCAAGGCTGTCGATCTTGCCCTTGAGAGCGGTTGTGTCCTCCAGGTAGATACGTTCCTTCTCAGTGACCTGGTCGAAGAGATCGTTGATCTCGGCTTGCTGTCGCTGGATCTGGTTGTTGAGGTCCGTGATGTTGGCCTGGAGCGACGTGATGGTAGAGTTGGTGGAGTTCTCCAGCGCGACGTACTTGTTCTTCAGGTCGTTAAGCTGAGTAGCAAGGTCGGCAACTTGAACGTCGCGATCTTGCTCAAGCTGGTCCCGGGCGTCTGTCATGTCGGCCAGATTGTTCTCCAGTGTCGCAATATCGCTCTCGAGACCAATGATCTGCTGTTCCAGCTGGGTGATGGTCTTCTCCTTCGTCTGACGGAGCTGGGACTCAGCAGCAAGCTGCTCGTTGAGATCCTGCTCGCGCTCATCGGCCTCTTCTGAAAGGTCAGCAATGGCGTTCTCCTTCTCCTGCTGGAGTTGGAACAGCTTGAGCCGCAGCTCATTAGCCTGGAGACCAGTGTCGTGAAGACGAGTGTTGAGATCTTCGATCTTGTCATTCGCCTCGTCGAGATCAGCTTCAGTCTTCTCGCGCTGAGCCCGCTCGGAAGCTAGGTTCTCGCGGGTGTCGGCAAGCTGCTCCTTGAGTTCAGTGATGGTCTCGTTCAGGTTCTCGATGGTGTTGGCGTGCTGGTACACCTGCTCGATCTGCTCATCACGCTCGCCTTCGGCCGACTCGCGGGCGGCAGTCTGGGCAGCTAGACGCTCCCTCAGTGTAGCCATGTCGGTGGTGATGTTATCAACATCGGTCTCCATGCGTGTGATGCTGTCCTCCAGCTCCTCGATGTAGGTGTTCTTTTGTGTGACATCAGCCTCCGCGGCATCGCGACCCTCCTGCTCGATACCGAGTTCGGTCTCCAGAGCTTGAATGCGCTCGCTGTATTCCTGTTCCATGCGAGCGATCGTCTCGTGGTGGGTCGTCTCGAACTCCGCTGCGGTGACGGTAACGGTGTCAAGGTCGACGCGGTACTTCTCGAGATCTTCACGTAGTTGTGCCAAGGAGTTGTCCTTCTCTTCGTTCTCGTCTTGCAGGCCAGCGATGTGACCATCTTGCTCGGCAAGCTGGCGCTCTTGTTCGACCGACAGTGTGGTCAAGGCAGCGTTGCGCTCCTCAAGATCGAGGATGACGCGCGCCTTGTCTTCGTTCGCCTTGTCGAGAGTGAAGACTTCGGATTCAAGCTGCTTCACGCGCTCCTCTGATTCGCCAAGCAGATCGAGAACACCCTCATACTGTCGTCGGAGAAGCACTTCGGTCTTCTGGGAGCTGCTGATAAGCGTGAGCTTCTGCTTGAGCTCGAAGAAGATGCCACTGAAGAGCTCTGGGACCTTCTGAAGAAGCTGTTGGTTGGTAAGGCCAACAGTGGTACCGGGGAAGAACTTCTCGATCTCAGCGCGAAGGTCCTCGAAGCCATGGCGCAGTTCGGTGAGGATTTCGCGAGAGGAAGCACCAGCCTCGATGAAGCGGAGGTTCTGCAGCTCGATGGTAATCAAGCGCAGCGCACCTTGAGATTCGCCTAGGGCCTTGCTCATCTGCTTCAGCTCCCGCTCGTAGCGCTCGATAGCTTCGTCTTCGATCTTGTCCAGGATGATCTCCTCGCCTTCAGTCAGGCTGTCGCGGTTGAGCTGTGATACGGTCGGCAGAGACTCGAGCGTCATTTGGCTAGAGATCTCCAGCGCGCGGGAGGAGTACTCGCCGGTGGGGGTTGTCACCATGTCGAGATCTTGCGACATGTTCAGCTCCTCGGGGTTGACCATGACCAGACCATCCTCGTCATCGGACAGCTCAACTGGCTCGTTGTCGTCGCCGTTGTATAACGAAGACGCGCGCAGCTCGTCGATCTGCTGGCGGGCCTCGTCTAGCTCCACTTGCAGATCGTTGGCGTCTGCGTCTTCGAGGTCGATCTCGCCAAGTCGGCGGGCCTCCAGACGGTATTCCAGGTCCTTGATCTTGTCGTCCTGGGCCTTCAGCTGGCGACGAAGCTCCAAAAACATCTTCTTGTCCTTCTTCTGGTGGTCCTCGAAGTCGTTTACTTCTTGGCTCAAATGGCTTCGGCGGAGGCGGCGACGGGCGCGGCCGTCCAGGACTTGTGTGAGGGGCGCGAACTGAACGCGGTTGCCGTTGGTCTCGTCGACCTCGTCGACGCGTTCAATGTGAAGCTGAGCTGGCATAGACATGCGGGAGCGGCGGGTGTTGGTGAAACGGCTGCGGGAGGCACCGACGCGGTCGAGATGGGGAGTCAGGCCAGGGAGGGGTTGTGTAGAGGCAGGACGGTTGAACATGAGCTCGTCCTCGTCCTCGTCGACGGCGACAGGAGGCTCCGAGTGTCGGCGGTTGTAGCGGCGCGTGGTGGTGGTGCTCTGTTCGACATTGATGTTGTCTCCCTGCTGCGACCGCGAGAAGGACTGCTGGATCTCTTCGGCGATCTGGTCCTCGTCGTCGTCGGCCTGGACGCGCTTGCTGCGCTTCGTTTGCGAGAGCTCTGCCGAGGGCGACGCGGTTCGCTTTATGGCAGACGTCATATCGTCGGTGGGTGTCTGGTTCTTGGACGGGCGGCCGCGCTTGCGTCGAGGAGCGTCACCGGGACCCTCGTGGTGGTGCTCAGATGGTAGGCCACTGAGGCGCGCCATGGTCGAGCGATTGGGCAGTTTTCTGGCTGCGAGTACCTTCTGGATGCGGTATTAGACAACGGGAGCTTCCGGGCGGCGGCAGTGAATGGTCGCGACACGTGGTGCTGGAGCTGCGTACCTGGCCAAAATTTCGTCAACAGAGCAAGATCGTCAATCGGCCCGTGATGGCAACAGCGACTGTTGCAGTTGGTACAAGCGGAAGGAGCGGAGGGCGCGGGTGTGGTGGGGTACGGGGAGAGACAGGGCCAAGTTTGTCTATATTCAAAAAATGGTTGACGGGCGCCTGTTGTGGTGGGCGAAATGGGGTGGTTGGGTGGAGGCTAGCACCTTTGCTACGTCAATGCGAGCTTGCGGTGAGTCGAGCCGCGAGTGGTCGAGCTTTCACGCTAACCCAGCCCTGACGTACACGCGACTACCGGCGCCCTCTACGCGTTTTCACCCAGGGCCATCTCCCGTCTGGACTGAAACAGGCTGTGAACCGGTTTGTTGTATGTGAACTACCACCCCCATCCGCCACTGTCCACTCATTATGCCATGCGCACAACGTCACCGTAAGCCATTCACGTAGTACAGGACGCGTTTGAGCCTCTAGACCGCCGATCGTCATTCTTCTAGACCTGCAGCCAGCTGTCAGGGCAACACGGCCCTGGCGTGCATCACGATGCTTTTGAGGCGCATGCCGATGCAATGGATCTCCCCACGCATTCCCCGATATCCAGCCATCTTCGGTACGATGCGCTGTCACTTCTTCAATAAGAAGTCGCTTTGGAAAAACAACCCCTTCGTTGCGCTCGCAACCCCGTACAACCCACCAAGCGGCCATGTATCCCAGAACTGGCGGTATGCCCATTCGTTCCACGACTCCGTCTTCATCACGCTTTTCCCCCCAGCAACGCCTTGCAGATCGACCTTCACTTTGTCAAAGACACTTGGCAAGCTTTCGGCGTGGTACTTCCTCCGCAGGTCCATGTACTTCTTCTCGTCGTAGATATCCCAGAACTCTTGCTCCGTGTAATACGCATGCGCGTACAAACACTTCATGCCACCTAGCTCCGTGACTTTGGCTTCAAAGTCTCTGTTGAGCTTGATGAACTCGTGGGCGTCGCTCGGTCCCATGTCCCAGATTCCCACGTCGAGGAGAATGTCGTCTTTGATATTGTTACCTTGGGAGAAGCTTCGCTCCCCACGAGGCGCCGACTTCACTGGACACAGCCAGAGCGGCCAAATGCCCGTCCTTTCATCAGTCCATCGAACGAATTCTTCCGCCGCGTCGTATGGTACACCGTAATCTTGGATGATAGTTCGGGATGCGAGACCTGAGCGATGCAGAGCGTGTACCATGGTCCGGGAGTACATGAAAGGATCTAGTAGAAAGCGCGTGAGACGATTGAAGGGCGTGATGAAGTATTTGAACGCGCGCAGCCCTGACCAGAAGACGCCTCTGTCGTAGCGGAACAGATAGGACTGAACAGGCACAAGCTCCTTGTATGTTGTTTTCTCGTCCTGGGCCCGCTTCAGGATGTCCTCTGCATGCATGTATAGCCAAGGGTCTGTCGCTTTGTCGAAACTCTGAATCCTTCTATTCATTGGAGCATCATGACCATCTGTCAAGCGACCGATCATAACCACGCCACTCGTCATCGAATACATGATGCCATCCATGTATTCGACCTCGATATCATCTTGGTATCGTCGAAATTGCTCGACGGCCTCATTTGTTGAGCGAACTGGAATGTACTCCAACTCAACGTATCGACGTGCGTCAATGAGCTCCATTTTGAGTAGGGTAATGACGCCTAGACTCCCGCAACTTCCTGCTGCTGTGAAGAACAGATCGCGGTTTTCTTCTGCCGATGCCCATACTACCTCGCCGTTTCCTAGGATAAGCTCAATGCCGGAGATGGTGCGATCGAACAACCCGTACTTATAGGAGCTGCTCTCGCCGCTGGTGCCAGCGAATCTGTCGATCTTAGTTAGCAGTTTTCCATGCCATGTAATTTGCTCAGACGTCTTCGGTTTTGTGTTCATCACTATGAACTTGATGGAGGGCTCGAGTGACGACTGGGCTATGTCTTTTCGTTAATCACTCACCCGCCACCGACTGTAATGTTCGGGAGTTCCATGACGACTTTGGGCAGGAAACCTTTGGCCATTGTAGCTTCCACAAGTTTATCCATCGGCACGTTCGGCTCCACCAATACCGTCTTTTCAGTCTCATCAAACTGGAGCACATGGTTGAGTGAGCTGACATCGATAATCTGATTCCGATCACGAGACGATTTGCGTGTTGATAGTGTAGAACCATGGTAAATGCGGAATGGGGTCTTCGAAGCACTGAAGCGGGCGACTTGCGATGCCAGAGTCGCTACTGTAGAGTTATGAGTATCCATAGTGCGCGTGTAATGATGCAATGAGATGTAACGATGTTGTCGGGCGGTCCGAGGTTGAAAGGAACATGGTGTGGCGTTGCTTTTGATGTATACATAAGCTGCAGGGCTGAGCCTTCTCCACTACCCGTTGGATCCTGCTAAAGTCAATATCTGACTATTCGCCCCGGACCAAAAGCCGCTCTTATGTGTGTGTGGGGCGAAGGATCCATATGCAATCCTCTTCATGGTTTCAGCCATTGTAGATATCCAGGCGACGAGCTGTCATTAATGGTGCTCCAGAGAAACCACAATCGCGAGCGTATGCGCGGGCGTCACCTTCCGCATCTTGAGTGATGGAATCGGGCGCCCCATAGGGACCGGAAGCGCGGAAGACGATCCACTCGCTAAGAACGCTGACGTACGGCGTTCGGGAAGGTTTTTCCACCCCCAAGGTTTTGGCTTGCGCATTGAATACGAAATACGGCTCAGGCAGTAGCTGGCAGCTTTCAGCATACTGTTGTCGCAACTGCGATAGTAGGAAAGAAAGATTGGTGGTTCGATCTCGTGGATCCGCGGGCAGGTACGACCGCTACTAGCGCAGCCTCTTCAGCCTCATCTCGCAGCCACACATCACGCAGGAAAGCAACACCAATCGCATCGCTGCAGTCGGCTCCACACCATCTTCCAGATGGACAGTCACCGGGCTACTGTAGAGACAGTACGTTCTCGCATTCAGCATTTTTACCACAACAAGACCGCATTTCGTGTTTATCATGGTAGCACGAACAGCACCCGTCATGCTCATTTCGACCGAGATGCTATCGTGGACGTAAGCTCCCTCAACCACGTCCTATCCATCGACAGAGAAAAAAGAACGGCGCTTGTCGAACCAAATGTCCCTATGGATGCCTTGGTCAAGGAAACCATGAAGGCGGGCCTGTTGCCTCCTGTGGTTATGGAGTTCCCAGGCATCACCGTAGGAGGAGGCTTCGTAGGCACTGCAGGAGAAAGTAGCAGCTTCAAGTACGGATTTTTCGACCGTACAGTGTTGAGCGCAGAAGTGGTTTTGGCGGATGGTACGCTTGTCACAGCATCCCAGGACGAGAACCAAGAGTTGTTTGAAGGCTTAAGAGGTAGCTTCGGAACACTCGGTGTGCTCACGCTGGTGGAGATGCAGCTTGTTCCTCTCAAGAAGCTGGTTGAAGTTACCTACCATCCAACCTTTTCCTTCGAGAACGCGACAGATAAGATCCAGTATCATACCACCGACGAAAGGAACGATTACGTTGACGGAGTCCTGTTCTCCAAAGGTGCCGGAGTGGTAGTAACAGGGCGCCTCGTTGACAAAGACCGTACGCCCGAATTGCCGATTCAAAGATTCTCTAGACCATGGGACGAGTGGTTCTGGATACGCGCAAAGAAGCTTGCCGCAAAAGGCATCATCACGAAAGAGCTTGTCCCTGTGGAAGACTACCTGTTTCGCTATGATCGAGGAGCATTCTGGATGGGAATGTATGCTTACAAGCAGTTCATGGTCCCTTTCATGTGGTTCACACGCTTCTTGCTGGACTACTTCATGCACACCAGGATCATGTATCACGCATTACACGTGTCCGGATACACGGATCGATTCATAATCCACGACATCGCGTTCCCAGCCGCCAACACTGCGTCTTTCTTGCAGTATTCGGACCAGGCGTTCAACATATATCCGCTCTGGTTGTGTCCGCTCCGGCAGGATGGTAGAAGCTCGATGGGTCATCCCAAGCCGTTCGAGGGTCTTGTCAATGGGAAAGAGAAGGGCGTTCATGACGGCAAATACATCAGCGTTGGTATCTGGGGCCCATACTCTTCCAACGAGACTGAGTACGTTCGCGCAAATCGCGAGATCGAAGCAAAGATGCGCGAGCTGGGTGGACTGAAGTGGCTATACAGCCGAGTCTTCTACGCCGAAGATGAATGGTGGCAAGTCTACGATAAGCGCGAGTATGATACGCTACGTAGCAAGTACAATGCAGATTCCCTGCCAACGATATGGGACAAGGTCAAAGACCGAGGAAGAAAGGAGGAGTTCGGTCCGGGCCTGAAAGGTATGCTGAAACGCATTGTGAAGAGCAACGCTTTCTTAAGTGGACTCTATGGCATCTACAAGGCGGTCAAAGGTGGAGATTACATGTTGAAGAAGAAGGTTTCCTAGAACCAAAGTAGTCAAGAATCAGCTGTGTAGTGCAGACATGTGGTAATGAGCAAGTCTTGAATAGTACAAAGCCCATAAGAGGTTAGTGGCGTCTTCGGACTGCCGGAGACATCCTCGAGGAACATGAACCGAAATCTCCTCGCGTTATCACCTCTCTACAGTACCTCATGCCCCGCCTCCCGCGGAACATTATAATTTGACATTCCTGCTACCGGAGATAGTTGTTCTAGAAGAAGATGCGCGATCGTCACGGAAGCCTCGTTGCCGTCGCAGAGCGGGCCATGACGTTTAGGGGGGCGGCGCGCCTTCTGCGATCGAGGCCGAAGATTCC
>Ga0265797_10009924_pt1 | contig 12227 bp, 13 predicted proteins | sample P2T30metagenome_FD_192433 | JGI IMG/M metagenome (GOLD analysis project Ga0265797, IMG submission 192433) | Plant litter microbial communities from East Loma Ridge, Irvine, California - P2 T30 | ecosystem: Environmental > Terrestrial > Plant litter > Unclassified | place: USA: California... | reverse complement strand
GATGCTTTTCTGCGCGGCATCGAAGAGGGACTCAGCATTCAGCCGGCATGGGTTCGAACAAGGCGTGGACAGCAGCTAGGCAATGTGATGTCGGCGATACAACGACAGCTTGCAGGCTGCGAGGAGACGCTTGAAGAGCTGCGCAGCAATACGCGAGGCATATGTGGCGATGGTGCAGTGAGGGGAGCTGGAAAGGCGTGGATGCAGTTCAAGCTCAACATGAGCAAAGAGATGATGATCGAGACACGCTCACAGCTCGCTCTTCATATGGTGGCGCTGAACACCAGCCTGCAGATCCTCAACCTGTATGTCATGAACCATTGACTATCACCATATCTACAGATTACTGACACAATACAGCAACAAGGCTATTATCATTCCTGGTGCCTCTACCGACAATGTCAGAGACAGCATCGACGCTCTACGGGAGCAGATATCTGAGCTGGAACAGTGCGACACACAGCAGCCGAGAAGTGAAGCACACCAAGATCTGCTCGCTCTCGCCGAAAACACAGTCGCAGATGGAGAGACTGTCTACGAACAGAGCGTCACAAGCGGCTCTCTCGCGCCCAACAGTCTGTATGTGACTCCTCATCAGCAGGACCTGGTCGCGGCTTGGCTCCATCAGCAGATGACATCTCATCAACAGCCCCCCTCTCTCGTCACCGCAACAACCGAATCTGTTTCGAGCCTAAACCTGAGCGAAGACCGTACAATAATCGGCCTGATAACGCCGCTGCAAGGACTGCCGAAGACCTCTGACCCGCACCAGGAGACCGACTTGGAACTGAGCCTTGCATGCCACAAAGTCAAGAAGCTTTTGAGCGACGCCAACTCCCAGTACTATGCCGGGAATTACTGCAAAGCGAAGTCAAGGCTGCAAGACATGTTGCCCGCTATACGGACATTGCCAACCGACATGCAGAACGAGTACGACTTCTTTGACATCCAGTACAAGCTCTCGGTTGCATCTTACCACGCAAGCGAACACATCAATGCCAGGAAAGTGTTGTCCGAGTTCGTGAGGCAGGAAGCCTCGTCGGATGACCAGAGACTCAATGTCGCTCATGCTTCGTCCTTGCTGGCATGTGTGTACGTCGAGACCAGAGAACTAGCAGCTGCTCGCTCGTCATGTGTAAAGGCTATCCAAATTTATCGGAGTATGTTGGAGGATGATCCAACATCTGTGGAAGCAAATCTGGCATTAGCAGCACGAATCGAGCTTCTTTCCGGTAACCGGGAGACCGCAGCCGCGCTCCTTGGCCAAATCAATGCCGTACACAGGAACCAGTTGATCAATCACTATGCTAGGCTGCCGCACAAGCAGGGTTCCACGATCGCCGAGCGCAAAAACATTGTTGCCTCCGAAGACTATCTTTTCGCAAATGCTGGCTTGTCGGAAGAGACAGGTCGAACCGAAATGGTGACGCTGCCACTCTTGAGGCAATCACCACCAGCCAAGCGGTCGTGGATGAAGCGACAACGTCGAACAGCGACCTCAGTATCGCGTACCTCTGAGCCGATACTTACACCACTTCACATCGCAGCGCTCTTCGGCGACATTGACTGGGCCACTGCACTCATAGCAGATGGCGCCGACGTTAATCACGCGTGCACGATATCCACATCAGATTGCCGGCAACTGCGATGGAAGCGATATCACGATCCGTTGATGCCAATAACGCCGCTGGCATGTGCTCTTCTTCTCCGGCACATGGATATGGTCCGTTTGCTTGTGTCTAGAGGTGCTTCGCTGACTACTTGGGGCGGCTCGTCGTATGCTGTCGCTCTGCTGAACGAAGCGTACGTTGCGGACGACGCCTACTCTATGGAAGAGGCTCTACAATGCCTCAAACATCTGGGCTGGAACATCGACTCACTCATTGACGTCGACTGCAGTCGTGGCTGTCGGACTATGCTTCACCACGCCGCATCCGTTTTGAACGCAGACAACGTACGGTGTCTAACTTCATGTGGCGCCAATGTTCTGGCACAAGACGAAGCCGGCAACATTCCTCTGAACCTCGCCATGAAAGCCACAGGCAGCGTAGTCACAAAGACGATGTCGCTACTGCTACAATATAAGCCTCAAGAACAGCTCGACAGCCGCGACAGGGACGGAAGAACGCCACTGCATTATCTTGTGGACCTCGACAACCACATGAGCGAGGATGCAGCATGGATTTTGCTACGAGCTGGCGCGAATCCGTTTCTCACGGATCGTTTTGGGAACACTCCGTACAAGTGGTTCTTGCGAAACCGTCACCACTGGACTGAGATCAGAGCTATCTGCGAGGAGTACCGGACAAAGACACCTACACTTGATCAGTCAAACTTGGTTTCGGCAAGCGTGGGCTTGCAGCCTGATGCTACTCGAGGTCGATCGACTGCAGTCTCCGACACGAACTACGTCCATTCGTTTACAGCGGATGATCTGATACGGCCAACTTCAGTTTGAGCCGTCGACGTCTCGTCACCGGAGTACGAATCTGTTGTCTTGTATATATCTACAGGCCTTGAACAAAAGCCTTTCGTCCTGTGCTCAAATTCGGAATTGTATCATGGTGCGCTTACTGACTCTGAACGTGAGCATAATGCAGTGAGGCAATCCAGTCTGCAGGCATCTAATAGTAGCTGGCGAAAGCATCCCTTTGTAGCCAATCGTGCGGTGCAGTATATTGCGGCGTAAGGCTGTGTGCATGAACGGCGCCACCCACGCGCGATCGTTGAGGCGCATGAATACTCGCTTAGGACTGCGCCTCCGGGGATTCTTGATGGAAGACTATTTCCAGTCCAGACGCCGTTCTATACCTTCTCATACCTACAGTAAATACAATCGAAGAGCGCACAGGAAGTTTTAGCAATGGACCCAGCAACAATACTCAGTGTCATTGCTACGAGTGCCAAACTCGCAAAGTCCAGCTGGGATCTGGGCGAGGCCTTGTACACCTTTACCAAAGACGCGATTATCATCGACACCACATTGCAGAACTTAGTCAACGAAACGAGAGCTGTTCAAAGCCCGTGCAAACTTCTCGTCAAACTCTTGGAGTATATCAAAGCCGATATCGACTCTCACCCGGAGATGGCAGCGACGAAACACGAAACCCAGTTGGTCAGCACGCTTGAAGTATTGGCATGTCAGCTCATAGCCTGTGAAGCCACTCTTGACCGCCTACGACAGGCCACAGAAGGTATTCGCAGCAATAACGCGAACGCCGCGAAGAAAGCATGGGCAGCGTTCAAGCTGAACTTGCGCCGGGAGACGATGAAAGAGAGCCGCTCTCAGCTGTCCATGCATCTCACCGCGCTGAACACAAGCTTGAATGTGTTGAACTGGTAAGTCGCCATTGCACGCATGCCAATAAATTCTAGGAGCTTATCACATGCAGCAATATGATCTACTGGAGGCACGAACCAGAGCAGCCAGTCGAAGACTTGCGAGAAGCGCTTGATGATCTCCGCGAGCAGACCACCGAACTAGAACTACAGCCTTCCACGATACTGCAAGATCAAGTCCACAGTCAGCTACTGTGCCTGGCTCGAGATACGGTGTCGGATGGCGAGACCATATATGCGCAGAGTGTCGCAGGCGGCTCGGTAGTAGCAGGTGATCTCGACCTCCACCCCAGCCTGCCAAACTCAGTGACAGCATGGCTGCATGAACAAGTGCATGGAGAAGGCCAGCGTGCCGTCCAGCCGATCACAGAAGGATTCAGTGGTTCTGCAATTTCAGCCCTGCCTGGTGTTTATCTTTCTAGCGGCGTGGGCCTACCGATCCCGGAACCGGTCGACAGTCTCGACGAAGCCGACTACGCACTCGAATCTGAGCGCAGCATCATTCGCAAATTATTCAATGATGCACGGTTTTTCTTTGACACTGAGAGCTACTGCGATGCCAAATGCAGGCTGTTGCAGATGTCCGCGGCAATGCGCGAATTGAAGTCTGATGTGCCCGGCTTGGTCAGCTATTACGACTTACAATACATGCTTGCCGTAGCCACCTTCTATACGACTTATAGCATGACCGCCCAGAAAACTCTGCTTGACTTCATTCGGCAGGAAGTCACCGAAGATGATCAGAGGCTGAAAGCTGCTCACGCATCCCAATTGCTTGCGGAAGCCTATGTCAACGCGGGCAACCTACGACACGCAAAGCTGTCTTGTGACAATGCACTTCGGACGCATCATCAGCTCTCTGGGCACGGAGAGAGAGCAAAAGATGAATGCTTCGCTTTGGCAGCTCGCATTGAGTCTCTGCTTGGGAATCATTCCCGAGCTGAAACGTTGTCGTATGCAATCAGCAGTGCAGAATCCGAGGCCCTTACCACTCAATATGAAGAGCTAGGTATGCGCAGAAGTTTGACCATAGATGAACGTGCCGGGCTGTTCGAAAACACAGCGCCGCGACGAGATGGCAACAGACTCTTCGAAGGCTTCAAGCTCTCGAAAAATGGAAGACTGGAGCTACCGGATGACAGTGAAAACACTGAAAGTCGCCGGAAGACCATGATAACACCATTGTTCTTCGCCATCATGTCACATGATACCAGTTATACCTTGCAGCTGATTGGAGATGGTGCCGACGTGAATACGGAAGCACGTGCTGTATGGGATGCCATGAACATCTTCTGGGAGGACGAAATCGTTGGTCCTAATGGATTGACTCCAATGGCATACGCCTTGGCTCTTGGTAATGAGGACATGGTGCGCCTGTTGTTCTCGAGAGGTGCAAGTTTGTCCAAATCCGCACGATCTCAGTCACCCGTCGTAATCCTGGCGGCCGAGGCTTTCGATACGTGCTCGCGAATGTTGCAAATCCTCAAGCATCTCGGCTGGAATCTGGACTTGCCTGTGGATGCTCTGGATAATTCCTTGCTACACGTAGCTACTGCATAGTTGCGTCCGGATTTGATGAAGCAACTCATGTCCGGACGTTCGTCGGTGTTTGTCCACAACTGCGAAGGAGATCTACCTCTACACATCTTACTTCGTATGGATCGTGATGATGGTTGGGATCCTCAGTTATGGAGTATGGTCAAGACCCTTCTTCAGCGTGAAGCACAACAACAGCTTAACAGCAAAGATCGTGAGGGCATGACCGCGCTCCACCATGTTGTTCGTTCGGTCGGAAATGTCCCGGGGAGAGAAGGTCAACCGGACACGGATGTAGTGCGCTTTTTCATTGACCATGGTGCCGACGTTACCATCAAGGATCTTCACGGGAACATACCCTTGAGTTTGACACTCTCAAGCTCCTGGAAAGTCCACAATGTGGATGTAGAGGAAAGTCTGGCCAACGCCGAGAGACTCTTGCGAAATCATGCACAAGCCCAGCTGTCAAGCAGGAACTGCGAGCGGCAGACACCGCTGCAGGTTGCTTTGACCGCAAAATGGCAGTGTGAAGCTCTTGTTCTACTGTATCTGAACGCGGGAGCCGATCCGTTCGAGGAGGACGATACTGGTAGAACTCCCTTTGAACGAATCGTCCAAGACCACCCTGACTGGCGCAAGGCGAACCGGATAGTGCGAAAGATCATGCGAGCAGCCGGTTTGCAACTGCGAGGCAATCCCAAGAATTCGTCAGATGCTTCAGGTACTCTTGGAGAAGCATCTACCGATGAGGAAAAGAAGGAACTCATCGACGACATGCTGAGCATCGTTAAGAAATCTCGCAATCGTGAGCTCGATGCTGTCGCCGAATTGCACGCACTGCTCCAGCAAGTGGCTCCTCACATGGATGAGGCTCATGTTGATGAAGAAAGCGATACTAAACTCTCGACAACAGACCGACAGGGTTTGAGATCACGTTCCGTCGAGATTGCAGAGCTAGCAGACACGTCCTCTGATGTTGCGTCCTCAGTGCAGGCCGCAGTTGCTCCCATCAGGGAGCACTGAGTGAGAGTCGCAAGACTGCAATACAATGCTGGAGAGCAGTACGTTACTTTGATATCTCGTGTGCGTCCGTCGGAATCAGTCAACCCACAGGATGTGACACACGGAAGAATCACAATGCCATCAGGACCGAGACTTCATGAACTGGTGTCAACACTGCATTTGGAGGTTCAGAACGGCTGCCTATCCACCATTTTGAGCTCTCACTACACTCCTGCTTTACAGACACTGCGAGTAGTACTCGCCCGAAGCCTTGCAAGTCGAGCCCGAGGCACAGCTGGTACATCCGGCCCAGCCCTTGCCGCCGCACCTGAGGAAGCGTTAGCAAAAGGAAGCTACATCAAGCGCTGGTATTGTACTTACTGTCCATACTTCTGCGCAACGCAGCCACTGGTAGTCGGCGCAGCGGAGGAGGTGGTAGTAGTGGAAACCTTCGTGGTACTGGCAGTAGTACCCGCAGAGGTAGAAGTAGCTAGAGTCGTGGACACCTTAGAAGTCGTGCCAACCTTCGAGGTCGTAGGGCCAGTAGAACCACCGCCGGAGCATCCAATGCGACTCGAAGCAATAGCAATATCATCGTACCAGAACGTGTTGGTCGCACCGCCGTACGACTCCCAGCCAAAGTACACACCAGAAATCTTAGGCACAAACTTGCTCCTAGTCCAGCCATTAGCATTAGCGTTCGAGACGCGGGGGCCGACGGTAAGGCCAGCGATGGCGGCGCCGTTGAGCCAGGTCTCGATGCTGCCGTCGGTGCCGAGGTGGTACTCGAGGCACTGCCATGTGCCTGCGGGGAGGTTCTGGGAGGTCGCGATGCCTTGTGGTGAGAGGTCTGGGAGGGTGGCGTCGTTGTCCTGGCGGTTGTACATCAGGATCTCGGACATGCCGCCGAAGCGCAGGTGCTGGTTTGTGCCTTCGGCGGCGTCGGGCATGACGATGAAGGTGATGTGTTCGGATGTTAAGGCTTTGGAGGCTTGTCTTGTGGAAGGTCAGTGTCATGTATTCAGATCACCAGTCGTCTCGGCAGGTACTCACAGCCAAGTGCGAACGTAGACATCACCGCTTGGGACTTTGGTCGTCCCAAAGAAAGCATGGCCGCAGTAACCTCCGGCGCCGGCAACCTTGATGGAGTTGCTACCGCTGTGTGCTTTGGTGGTATCGAGAGAAACTGTGCCGCCTTGGTTGCAGTCAGGAGCGTAAGTCGCCCATGTCGTTTGGTCCCAGCCGCTTTCGAAGTCATTGGTGATTTGAGCCAGCGACAATGGAAGCAGGGAGAGTGCGGCGAAGCCCAGAGAGCGGAACATAATTGCAAATGGAAGACGAATCGGCCTGGAAAGCGTTCTGGGTCTGTCTGTCAGACGCTGCTCGAACCGCGAGGAGCCTCAAGTATTTTATAGTCGATGGTCTGGCCAGTCCACCAGTCGATTGATCACCTTGACACCGCAGCCACAACGCGCCCACGAATATAGATCTCCGTTGGAAGGCCGCCGCATTGCTGTAGCTTTCATGGTGCCGTCCTTCAATCATACGGTGCCCGTGTTCGATTTGTTCGGTCGTATCGGAGTCGATGAGCCGCATCCGGATGTGGAAGTCTGTGGCTCCCTCCGTTTCAGGTTGATCGATGCACTCCACGGTAAGGACCAGCAAGCTTTGTGGTTTAGCCGCTGCAAATGAGCTTGTCAGGCTGGGCGGTCCGAAACATGGTTGAACGGGATGTTGGCCTTGTGGACTGGATAATGTATTGGCGTCAGTCGGTGAGCGTTTCGTCAAGTCTCGATCAATGCCGTGGTGGATCAACATGTGAAGAATGCACTTCCTTGCAATCGTAATGTACATGTACATCTGCTCCACGAAAATGCAGGACCTCATATCCAGCGTTCTGTATATTAAACATTATCCTATAAGCTCTAGATCGTTCATCTTCAAATGCCCAGCAACCATGGAGCCGTTGCAGTGTTCAGGTTCATGTTTCCAACATCATCGTTGTAACCCCAAACCCTACTTACAACCCTAATCGGTCACTCAACAGCAACACGAAATCTCCGGAAGGTCTTGTCGAGATAGCAAGCGTCCTTGGTTCTGCCGCAGCATATTGAAGCCACATGCACTTGTCTGAAACCGCTTATCTGAAGCTCGGTATCGTTGTAGAAGGGGAAGTTCAGATCCCAGTCCAAAGAATGGCTTCGTCTTTGTGTGCATGGAGGATACACAGTTGGCATGGTGACAACCTCGGCGGTCAAGCATGACATTTTCCAGCCTGCGGTCAATAGACGAGACACAACCTGCGGCACAAGAGACTCGTTTGTCGTCTCAAGGTCCGGACACTGGAGACGAACGTCAAGAGCCAGATTGACAACATGATTGTTCAAACAAAAGTCATCAAGACAATAAGGTGTAGCGGCCATCCCACAAGCCCGTTCCACAGGATCAGAACGCACTTGATAAGGAAAAGACGGGCGCAAGAATTCCTCCTTCGACAAGGCCGGGAACGGTGGGAAACTCAGTAGCAGCGGAACTGCGCTCGTAACCCACAGCAAGTCGCCGAAGCGAAGCCTTGATTAAATGACTATTAGTCACCTACTGTAGATACTTTTGGGAAGAGGAGTGTGAGGGAAGCCGAACTTTTATTGTTGGAATTTCTGCCAAGGTTTGCGGGAGGGAGAGATCCCGCTTTCCTTCTTCCGGTTTGACCCTTTGACCTGTTCTGTTCTCGATCCACTCCAGTCAGTCAACGACTTGCACTTCTTCTTCATCGCGTGTTGCCATCGACTTGGTGTATATCGCATCTCATCAGATCAGCAACAGGAGCCAAAGGTAAGAAGGGAACATGATTCCTTGCCGCACATGGCGCATTTGTGAAGCAGCTTAATCGGACATTTCGCGTCAATCTACCCAGCTTACGCGTACTCCCCTCCGCATCCAGATCTATTATTGTACAACCACTCCGATCACAAGACAACTCTAAGCAAGACATACTTCAATGTTTACCCCTTCGTATCGCTCCTTCATGGCCGGAAGTCGGCTAGTATGACAAAGCTTCAATGGGTTAAGCTCATTGCAAGAAGGCTTGATCAACAATGCGTGCACTACTGATGCATTCACCCAGCACTTGCGTGCTCGAAGAGAACCGGATCCTTGTCATTTTGAACTGCTGGGCCACCGTAACTTGTTTTCGTCTTCATTCTCACGACCCAAACGCATTTGACGCTCCAGGACACCCAGCGTGAGAATTTTGTGTGCTGAGTCGCCCCCGAACTAGTGGTTTCCAATCAAACAGGAGGATCCCGAGGAGTAAGTCACGCATTCCAATTGGACCTGGACACGACGCCCGAACCTACGGTTAGGACGGAGCCACAACTGGAATGGAAGGCGATGCGCCACGGAGCGCACGATCTCCTGGACACCCAGGCTTGCTCACGCTGCGGCTTGATGATGGCTAATGTGGCCTTGAGATCTCTGTAACTGGATGACCGTGTTTACCATCTGTTATGTTACCACTGATTGTCACGGCCAGTCGCAAGTATGACCAGAGACCAACATACAACTCGCACGACCATATCTTCTCGCAACTCGTTGGGCTCCTGGCTCGACCTCGCCATGAGGTCGATCAAGGCCACGTAATCAAAACAAACTCCATTGGCTCTCATCCTGCAACTTCCTGTGGCCATCTGAGAACGGCGTGGCGCTGCCGCTGCCCCTGCATTGAAAGATGACAGTTTGTGGTTGGAAAGCACCAGATCCGTCTTAACCTGCGCGACTAGTGCATTACCATCCTATATAAGCCCAGCTGGCCGACTTCGATTTATTCACTCTCCATACAACTCCAATCAGCACATCTCGATCAACACAAGCAACAAAGCCTACCCAAAATCACACATCATGCAGTTCAAACCACTTCTTCTCACCAGCCTCGCAGCATGCGTGCTCGCACAATCCACCACCGACATGGACATGAGCATGACAAGGGACAGCAGCATGTCAACGGAAACCCGAGCCAGCACCGACAGCATGATGTCCCACAGCCCAGACGACCACAACAGCAAGGACCACAGCAGCAGCATGGACGACATGTCTACTCGTGTCTCCAGTGGATATGCTCTCACCACAGACGCCAGCGGATCAACCATTGCCACATACACCGGCACTGAAACCAAGAAGCCTAAGACCGCTGCTTTGGCATCTGCGACTTCCGACAGCCACAGCAGCAGCCACACTTCTGGTCACAGTTCTTCGACTGCTAGCGGTAGCAGCGGGAGCGCTTCTTCATCCAGCGGTATGGCGATGGCTACCGCGATCCCCATGATGGGTGCCGCGGCCATGGCTGGTATTGCTTTTGCCCTTTGAGTCTGACGATGATATTCGGTGGGAGAGGAGGCTTCGGCTGTGATGCTATTGCAACGGGCATCGAAACGGGGTCATCAGGACGGGAAGATGGTTGTGCTGAAATTTTTTACGTTTATTCGGTGCTCTTCTTGATCTGTATGATTGGCTTACAACTTTTTGCAAGCGCGGGTGTACTTGTATCGTTCATATCTTACGAATCCACACCTGGCTTATTGGTTGATGGACATCACATTAAGCTTCAATAATGACAAACATATACTCTCAGGTTTGTATTCTTGAGCTTACACGGACTACAAAAATGCCGTATCGGCATGTCTTTTCTCCGGCAGCAACTCTCCCACTTCCCCTCAGCCGAGAAAGCCGAGCTCCTTCACGCAATCACAAGTGTATTCCAAGGTCATCAAGACATATTGATGAACCACCGAGGTATATCGAGATCAACATTATAGAACTCACTCGCCCATAGGGCCTCAATCTGTTGTATTCTGCTCATCCTGTCACTTGATCATTCCTCAATAATGCCCAGCAACACACCTCCCAACGGAGCAGGTCTCCCACCTCTACCACTTCCAGCAGATATCACTGAAGACTACATCGACTGTACATCTTCCTGCGGCCTGAACTTTCACATCCTGAAAGCCGGCAAGCCCAAAGACCCTCTAATCCTCTTCTGCCATGGATACCCAGAACTCGCCTTCTCATGGCGCAAGATCATGCCCTCCATCGCCGCGCAAGGCTATTACTGCGTAGCAATGGACCAGCGTGGCTACGGACGCACCACAGGCTGGGATCAGAAGCCCTTCCACGAAGTCGATCTCAACGAGTACACCATCACAAACCTGGTCCGCGACCTCGTCTGTCTCGTCTACGGCCTAGGCTACACAACAGTGCACACCATCATCGGCCACGACTTCGGCGGCGTCTCCTCAGCAGCCACCGCCCTCATGAGACCCGATATCTTCAAATCCACCATCCAGATGTCCCACCCACACCATTCTCCTCCAACGCCACCCTCCCCAGACAAGCCAGCAAAACCCAAGCTCGACATCCAAGCCGAGCTACACAAACTGGACCTTCCCAGAAAGCACTACAAATGGTACAACTCAACTCCTGAGGCCGCAGAACACTGGGACAACCCCCAACAAGGCCTCGAAACCTACCTTCGCGGCTACTTCCACCTCAAATCCGCCACCTGGACGCAAAACAACCCCCACCCCCTAACAGAATGGTCCGCGGCAGCCCTCGAAGAAATGCCCGAGTACTACATCATGCGCGAAAGCGACACCTTCCCCGAGAGCATCGCGCGCAACATGCGCGGCGAAGACCCCTCCGCTTCGGAATCCTGGCTCTCGCGCGAAGCGCTCGGCGTGTACGTCAGCGAATGGCAGCGGACGGGTTTCCAGGGCGCGCTGAATTGGTATCGTGCGCAGACGGCTTCGACGCCGCAAAGTGCGAAGGATTTGTTTTTGTTTGCTGGGAGGAGGATTGAGGTTCCTGTGGCGTTTGTTAGTGGGAAGCAAGATTGGGGGAATTTTCAGCAGCCGGGTGCGTTGGAGAGTTATGAGGATGATGGGTGTGTTGAGAAGGGATGTTTTCGGAGCGCGACGTTGATCGATGGGGCTGGGCATTGGGTGCAGCAGGAGCAGCCGGAGGAGGTGATTGGTGCTATCAAGGCTTTTCTGAAGACTTTGTGAGCGTCGGTCAGAGTGGAGGTGATTATTGAATGGTATGTCATCTATCTGGCAGCTAGTTTTGCTGACAAGTCATTATGTTCATATCCTTCCAAGGACCAGCGGGCATCGCTCATATCTGTCATGTCTCATTACTGCTTCTCAGCATCTTTCGCAACACCCTTCTGCACCGCGCCCTTCTTATCCTTCTTAACACTCCTCCACTCCAACCCCAAAGCCCCCAAAATCGCCGTCGCAGAAAGCCCAGCCGAGATCAAGAAAACCTGCCTCAACGCATGATTATACACCTCCAGCACA
>Ga0265797_10009923_pt1 | contig 12228 bp, 14 predicted proteins | sample P2T30metagenome_FD_192433 | JGI IMG/M metagenome (GOLD analysis project Ga0265797, IMG submission 192433) | Plant litter microbial communities from East Loma Ridge, Irvine, California - P2 T30 | ecosystem: Environmental > Terrestrial > Plant litter > Unclassified | place: USA: California... | reverse complement strand
TCAATACCATGGGAAGTACCATTGAAACCCTATGGCTCAACCATTGGCTTGTGATACTAGTTTGCCGCGGTCGCATATTCACGATTAAACCGGGTCGCGCCCGGCAGCTGGATAAGCACGCGGTACTACCTATTGGATCTCGTACTAGGCGCATTCGCTTTCAGGCAGCCAACGTCATAGCTGATCATACATAGACTCGCTTCGAACGCATGCATGCGGTCCTGCGCCGTCTCGCCTGCACAAAGCATAGGAGCCTTCTCCAACGCGGCCATCAACCACCCAAGCCGGATCTTCGCACTGCACCAGTCGGCTGTCGTTGCAGCACCTGCAGCAGACGCGTACGACAACACGGCGAGGCGCTGCGCATTATCGAACAGCCCGCCCACCGTGCGTTCGGCCGATATCGCTGGAAAGGCCAGTTTTGCCGGGAGCGCTTCGCCAGCCTTGCCGCACGAGCGGCGCCATAATTCGACGAGCGCAGCAACCGCCGCTGCGACCCGTGAATCATGCATAGGCAAGCCATCGTCGATGCGAGCGCATGTACCTTGGTGAGCCTCGTGTTCACTTTCGCAGCCTGTAGCTTCCTAGCATCGATGACGGCAACCTCGAGCCTAAAGTCACTGCTTGACGTTTTCAGGTACTTTATCAGTGTTCGTTCCGCGTGCAACCCATCCCGAAACGGCCTGGCGCCTTTCGCATCGTTACGGTTGCCGCCCCAAGCGAGGATCTCGTTAGAAGCGCCGAGTGCCATATCCTGATTGTCGCTCTGGATCGCCTGCTTCAACGGGTCACCCAGCTTGCGCAAATAATTCCTTGTTTCCTGCCAGTCGCCGTCCTTTGCGCTTTTTGTGGTACGCCATCGGTAGTGCTGCAGCAAGTCCTGCCCGACTCTGTCGATCTGGATACCGCCCCGGGCGAAGCGCGATCTTTTGATTTGAAGCTGGGTCGACAGGCTTGCATAGTTCTTGGCTAACCAATCCGTGAATGCGCAAACGTTCGACGATGCAATAAATTCGACCGTGTTCATGTGACACGGCTTTCTTAATGGAGTTTTTTTAGGTTTTAGCAATCGGTGACAATTGCATCCTTCAGCGATAACGCCAGGGCTCGACATCGAACCTGACATCCATGGTCGCAAGGCCGGCGTCAATCAACACGCGCATGAGCACAGCTTTAAGTTCGTCCGCCCTGGCTACGGTGTACTCGCTGTTATGAAGCGGTTGCGCCGGGATGAAACGCTGCGAATGCTTCACCGGATCGTCTTCCGTGATGTCAACGATGAGGTGGATAATCAGCCCGGGCATCCCGTCGGCCGGCCGGATCCCACGCGTGCCAATGCTCGCAGACGTACGATCTTGGTTGACGTATACGGCCAGACCACCAGGCAGTTCCTTGACCGGTTCGTGCATCTCCTGCAGCGTTTTGGCGCTGCAAAATGTGCCCATGTTCGCCCGGCGGGGCGTCGAATGCGGATGCAGCAATGCGCTGACTGATGGACAGTTCCGGACGAGATAGTCGCCGAGCGCCGCGTACACCTGGTTCAGGGCCGTCTGCACTTGGCGGGTTGTTTGCCCATTTTGCGTGCTGGCGCGATCCGACGCTATATCGAATAGCTGCTGGTCGACTATCACCTCGTCCCCACGCAAACGGTTCTGATGGGGATCGATCGGAAGAACGGTACGCGCCAACGTGCGCCCATCCGGCGTGATGCATCCTGACCGGTAGTGCGCCTGAACGCCACGGTACCAATCGCTCTCCGGCACGAAATGGCGGTCCACTATTTCCACGAGCGTGGGATTGCCCGCTATGACAAGCCGGTCGCGCACGACGTCTGCGAGTAGCGCCACTATCGCGCGTACGTGTCCGTCGATGCGAGCAAAACACGCGTTCGCGTCACCAGCGCGGTTCGCGTCAACGGTGCCATCGGCGTCGACGAATCCGCGCGTGAGATGCGCAGCTAGCCGGTTGACTTCGCGGCAAAGGCCGTCGACTTCGACGTACACACGATAATACACCGGCCAGTGTCGGACGGCCACGTGTGGCCCGGCAAACATGCCGAACACGAGATTGCCCATCTCGGTTAGTTCGCGTAGCAGATATGGCGCATTTGTGGTCTCGATAATCGTGGTCTGCTTCAATATGTTCTCCTTTCAACTATATGGTCTCCGTGACCGCTGCCCTAGATCAGTACCGATATAGTGCAACAAAATAGCGACAAAATACGTCGAAAATATGCCCATAGTCCACGGAACGACAATTAGCCCGAAGGCTGGCGATTATCGAACTGTTGCCGCTTCAATCTGACCACGATATCGGGCAAGGAGATATCGTTGAGCAGCTCATGAGCAGGCTCGGAGGGATTTTGCGGTCGATCGGCGCACATTTGCAGCGCCTGTACCAGCAGGGCGGCTTCGAGTTGGGCGCCGCGGTGACCGTGCAGTGCAGCGACAACTTCCGCAGCCCCCGCGTGAACTGCGACCTGATCAATACGCTCGCTCTGGTGCGGCCGCCGGTGCGGGCCCCGAACTATTACCGCGGCGGACTGCCCGCCATCCGCACCTACGCATCCGAGCAGGAACTGCTGGCACAGACCGAGGGCGCAGTAGCGACGCTGCGCGCACGCGGCTTCGCCCTCGCCGATATCGCCGTCGTCAGCGGACGCGGCCGTGAAAAGTCAGCATTGCTGAACCGGGTCACGATCGGGTCCCATACGACCCGCCGCTTTACCGGCGAATGCGATGCCGCCGGCGAGCCGCGCTGGAGCAAGGGCGAACTGCTGCTCGAATCGGTCTACCGCTACAAGGGCCAGAGCGCCCCAGCCGTGGTCGTGACCGAGATGGACTTCGTCGAATTCGACGACGCCGCGCGGCGTCGCCTGTTCGTCGCCCTGAGCCGGGCCCAGATGGCGATAGAACTGGTCCTGTCGGCCCGGGCGGAGCGCTGCCTGGCAGACGTCCTCGGCTAGGCCGCCTGCAACAGCTGCGGCGCGTCGTCCCTGGGTGCCGGGGCCGTCAGGTCGTAGCCCCACATGAAGAGGGCCGCTTCCAGCCTGCGGCTTGCGGCGGTGCCCGAGCCGAACACGGTGCCGGGGTGCTCTTCCAGCATTGCACGGACGATCCAGCTGGTCCGCAGGTTCCACTTGGCGTGGACATGGGGGCGGCTTCCCAGCGTGGGGAAACCGGCGGTCCCAAGCCACGGGTTGCGCAGCTTGCGCCGCGCGGCCTTGGCATCCTCCTTGGCCGGCATGCAGAGAAACCTCAGGCTTTCAAAAATCCGTTGCCCGCCCTGCTCGCGCACCCAAGCGGCGACGAACCATGCCAGTGCTCCTGCTACCCGGCTGTCATAGATGACGAAGTGGTTGAGCAGCAGAGAATACACCTTGGTCATCCCCGCGTTGAAGCGCAAGCCGGCGCCGAGCTCGGCGGCGTCGTCCCCCAGCTCAAGCTGGTCGCGGACGCGTGTCAGACAGTGCGCCAGACCATCCGTGTTCGCGCGCAGCCAGGCTTCGTTATGCGGCGCCACGCCGCCCCAGCGCACCACTTCCACCGCCGCATCACACGACGCGGCGTCGTCTCCGGCGACGACGGCATCGCGCAGGCGCTGTTGCAAGTCATCCAGCACGGCGGCGTTCTCGGCAAAGCTTGTTCCGGCACAACGACGCCCGTCGATGCGCCGGAAATTGAATGCCCAGTCGTAGCGTTTGAACGCGGCGCCGAGATTGGTGAACTGCAACGGGGTCGACCCAGGTCGGGCATAGCCATGCCCGCAGCGTGAACCGGCCTGCAGCTGCTGGCCCATCCAGGCGAGGAAGGGTTTGACGTGCTCGTCGTTCAGGTAGTCTTGTCTGTGCATGGGTCGGCGCCGTAACGGGAGGAAGGGGAGGAAGCTAGACTCGCGGATTCAGAACAGCTGATCGCTGACCTCGCGCGGCCGGTAACCTTGGCCTGCGGGCCGGATGACCGCAGTCATCGAGTGGCGCAGCGCCACCGGTTTTTTCTTAACATCGTGGCCGATCGTGAAGTCGCCGTCGAACAGCGAGAGCGCATCCTTCAGCGTCGCGGTCAGGCAGCCCGGTTCCCGATAATCTTCTTCGTCCAGGTCGCTCATGGCGGACAAGATCGCGCAATCGACCAGCGTACCCTCGAGCCAAGTGGCGGCCGACGCATAGCCGGCGCACCAGCGGATGGCGCCGCCTTCGATGCAGACCTCCATCGTGACCGTATCCGAGCCGGTATAGCAGGCGCCAAGCAGTACGCCGGTGATGTTGTAGTCTCGCGAAATGACATTGATGTGGGACAGCGCTTCCAGCAGGTCTACACCACCGATCTTGCGTTTGCTGCCATGGGCCGCAATATAGACGGTGGTGTTGCTGTACTGGGTCTTGCACAGGCATTCGAGCGCCTGCCCGAAACTCTTCTTGTCATAGAAGTTCGCATGGAACACTTCCGTGTCCCTGGCGAATTTTGCGACGCCTTCCACGAAGGGCAGCACGCTGCTGCGGTTGGCGTCGGCGTCGTCCAGTCCCCAGGGGGGACTCGAGCACCAGGATGGCGCGATGGGCGTGTCGTTTGGTCATGTGCTGCTCTTTCGATAATTGTAAGTTCGATGGGGTGTTGCAGGTCCCGGGTGGCGGACGCAGTCTCAGTTCAACATGGCATTTTACCGAAGCAATTTCCATTAGGAAATACTATGCGTGAAGCCATGCGTCATGCATTGCGGATCGCGTGACGGACTAGCCTACGCCAAGACCAAGGCGCGCTCGACGGCCCGCGCAGCCGCGTCGATGCGCCGCGCCAGCAGCCGGCCCCAGGACTGCGACGAGGTCAGAACGGCGTCCGCGGGCAGCACATGCAACCAGCCATAAGGCAGTGTGCGCAGCAGCGGCGCGTTCGCGTCGCACAGATGCACGAGCCGGCGCAGGCGTGCATGGGAAAGCCCGCGCACGAGGATGTCGGCCAGCGCACTGGCCGTCTGGCCGTCACGCGATGCGGCAACCGGCACGCCACGCACGAAATGCAGGTCGATGCCAGCCTGCGCGCGCAGCGCCAGCATGTGGGTATCGAATGGAGCGGGATCGCTCGCGGCAATCGCGATGTCCTCGGCGCGCGCCACGCCGGACGCCAGCAATTGACGCATCCAGCGCACTGCTTCCAGTAGTTCGTGAGCCGGCGTAGCGGCGCGCACGACCCCGACGCCGGGTTCGCAGGGGCAGCGCGCACGACCATGATCGCCGAGCCGTCGAGCCACGCCGGCACCGGGCGCGCACCAGCCATCCAGCGCACGGGGACACGCGTGGCCAGCGCGATCAGCAAGGTGCGCCAGCATGGCGCCAGGTCGGCAACTCCATCGATGTCGAGTCTCCCCAGCACAGCAGGCGCATGCGCAACGCGTTCCAGCGCTGCGGCCGCGATGCCGGCCGGCCGCATGATTGTCGACGGTAGATTCGCAAGGACTGCCCCTTCAAGCGCCGCCAGCGCGGCCAGCGCGGCTAGGCGAGGATGGCGGGCAGCGCGCGATTGCAGGTCGATTCCAGCCACCCAGCCCTTCTCCAGCGTGCGCGCGGCCGCATTCACCATGCCCGGCAAGGGCTTGATCGCATCGAGTTCGCCCAGCGCGGATACGGGCAATGCCGCCTGCAGCGCCAAACGAAGACTGTACGTGTCGACCGGACGGATAAAGCCGCCCGCCAGGCGCGCTGCTGCCTGGTCGAATGCCATCACCTGCATCCCATGCTGGCAAGTGCGAGCCGCCTGCAGGCGCCGTGCGCACAAGGCCAGTCGATCGGGCACGACCAGGGTGCGCCGGGCAAAGAGAGTCATGGTCATCCTTCGGGTGAATAGGTAACGACGCAAAGCTTACCGGGTGACGCGACAAGGAACGTCGCAGGCGTAACACGGATTTGTTGGCGCGTGGGTTTGAACGGATAATAGCCGAAACATCACCTAGGGCGACCATGGCAATAATCTCTCCAGACATGCTGCCCCCGCTGCGCACAGATGGCGGGCGCTTTCGCGAACACGAAGTGCTCGTCCGCCTGCGCGATTATCTGCCCGCGCCGTTCGAAGTCTTCCACAGCATCGCCCTGCACTCGCTGCAAGGCGAACGTGACCGTTATGGCGAAATCGACGTGGCGGTGCTTGCGCCTGACGGCGGCCTGCTCCTCATCGAGATCAAGGCCGGGCCAGTGGTGCTGCGCCATGGCGAGATATTCAAAGTGTATGGCGACGTCGAATGCGATGTCCTGCGCCAGAGCCAGATGCAGCGCTCGGCGATGCAGAAGCGGTTGCAGGAGGCTGGCCTGAAAATGCCGGTGCTCAGCTGTCTGATCCTGCCGGATTACGCGCTTGGACAAGAGCAGATCATTTCCATGCCGCGCGAGCGCATCATCGACGCAACCCGCTATGGCGACGTGGTCTCGCTGGTGCGACAGTGGCTGGGCGCGGCGCCGGGCCCGGGCCCAGACTGGCATGCCGCATTGCGGCGCCTTCTGCTCAACCAGTTCCGCGTGACGCCGCGCATGGATGTCCTGCGCGACCAGCTGCAAGGCACGGTGCGGCAACTGGCCGATGGACTGGCCACCTGGGTGCCGCGCGTTCAGTCCCGCTCCGGCATCTACCGGATCCAGGCCACTGCGGGCTCGGGCAAGACGCAGCTGGCCTTGCAGCTGCTCGAGACAGCGGCCACCGACCGCATCAAGGCGATCTATGTTTGCTTCAACCGCAGCCTGGCCGACCACGTGCGCCGTATCGCGCCCAGTCACGTCGATGTCGCGACCTTCCACGACCTGTGCGTCGACCACCATCGCCGCCACCATGGCGAGCCCGACTTCGCCGCGCCTGGCGCGTTCGAGCGCGTGGCCGACATCTACCAGGAAGCCAGCAGAGCTCTGTCGGCGCGCCTCGACCTGCTCGTCATTGACGAGGCCCAGGACTTCGCGCCCGGCTGGATCGAGAGCGTCTGCCAGTTGCTCAAGCCGGGGGGGCGCCTGTACCTGCTCGAAGACGCACATCAACGCCTGTACGACCAGGACGACTTCGAACTCGATGAGGCGGTCGTGATCGAATGCCGCGACAACTTCCGCAGCCCACGGGCAATCTGCGACATGATCAATGCGCTGGCGCTGGCGCCGTCGATCCGCAGCATGAATCCATATGTGGGCGAGCTGCCTGAGATCCTTACCTATGAATCGGACGCCCATTTGGTAAGTTGCACCGAAGCGGCCGTCGCCGCGCTGCTGGCGCGCGGTTTTACGCTTGATGATATTGTCGTCGTCACGGGCCGCGGACGCGACCGGTCGGTACTGCTCGATCAGCGCCAGATTGGCGACTGGGTCACGCGTCGCTTTACTGGGTCATTCGAGCGCAATGGCGCGCCGCGCTGGACCGATGGCGAGTTGCTGGTCGAATCGGTGTACCGCTATAAGGGACAAAGCGCGCCGGCGGTCGTCATCGCCGAGTTCGACTTCGCCGAACTGGACGAGCGCGCGCGGCGCAAACTGCTCGTCGCACTTACGCGCGCGCGCATGGCCGCTTCTCTCGTGCTGTCGACGCGCACCGAGCGCTGCCTGGCCGCCGAAATCACGGCGACGGCCCAAGGCTAGGCGTTCAAAATGTCGAAAGTCTACCCGGTACCGGTTCCACAATGTCAGCGCATCGTGGGAGGTGTTTCGTTGGGCATGCCAGGGCGTCAGCGCATGGACTCTGATGCCCGGACGGGGCATGCTACCGACCGCAAAAACAAGCTAGTCGCGAAGCCTTTTGTATTCGGGATCGTCGACATCGAACGAAACGTCGAGCTTCACCTGCCCTAGTTAGGACCCTATCCAGGCGGGAACGGCGAAGGGGCCAGATGGCCGCCAGGAAACGCGGTTCCCGTCCAGCTAGGCCAGCACACCCTCTCGCGCCATCCGCTTCAAAGCGCTATTGCCGCTACTCTTCGCGCGGATCAAATTCGAAATACGGCACGGCGCGTTCCTTGCGGCGAGCAATTGCATCGGCATGTTCGACCAGTTGGGGGATGATAATTCCTTGCGCGTTTTCAAAAGAGGACAAGGTGCGTGACGCCTGCCACCGACTGCGCCGCAGCAACCGTGCTTCCGATTGCGACGTCCGTTGTCGCGGACCGGCGTACAGTCGCCGGCTTCACGTCAACGAAGGAAGCACGATGCGAACAGACACCCTCCGGGATGCGCAGGCCAGGACGATCGGGTATATCGAAACAGATTCACGCGGCAGGCAGACGGCAAAGACTACCGAGTACATCACCGTCGGCTACTATAATCCCGGCAACAACTGGACGGTCGACCGACACAATTGCCGGGTGTCGTCGGGCAATACCTTGGAGGCGCTATTGCTCGCCGTTGATCGGTAATACGACTCTCACCTACCGGGCTAGGTTTTAAGCATAGGCGCTCACCATGCGGGCCGCAGTATCCCTGATCTCCGCACGCAGCTCGGCCGGTTCATGCACGGTTACCCCGTCCCCGAAACCAAGCAGCCACCAGACCAGCGAGCGCGTCGACGCAACCGTCGCGTGCAATTCGATGCAGCCACGCTCACCCGCCACCAGCTTCTGGTCGCTTGAAAGCGGCGTTTCGTACAGGTGCTCGCCGGCTGCGCGCGAGAACGTGGCGCGCAGTGTGATCGGATCTCCGGTACGAAATCCGAACTGGCCCGAGGCAATGTAGGCATCTAGGTCGAATCCCGGCTTGGCGCGTGCCGACACATGCACGAGTTCGGCCTGCTGTACGCGGTGCAGCGCCAGAGTGCGCACGTCATCGTACTCGGCAAACATGCATACCAGATAGATGAGGGCGCCGCGCTGCACGATTGCAAGCGGGTGCACGGTGTCATACACCGCGGCGACACTGGCATCGCGCTTCTTGTAGTGCAGCTTGAGCTGCATGTCCTTCATCAGTCCCAGGTAGATTGTGCGCTGGCACTCTTCGCTCATCGCCGGCGGCAGCAAAGGCTGTTGCGGCGTCACGCCGCGCACCTTGTTCAGCCACGCCTTCGACATGGCAGACCCATCGATCGACGACAGCGCCCGCGCAGCGGACTGGAAGTGCGGCTGCAGCGCATCGATCGTGCTGGGCGGGAGGTGATTGCGAAGATGCTGCTCGACCAGCGTCAGGGTCAGGGCTTCCGGGACTGACAGGCCTGGCAGGTCGAAGCTCGATGCATCTCGTTGCCAGCTCCAGCCGTAGGGCTTGTTGCGATCATCGACCACCAGCGGAAAAACACCGGCCAATTCATTAAGGTCACGCTGAACCGTCCGGTTCGTGACAGGAAAGTCGGCGTCGCGCAGTCGCTCGCATAGGTCGGTCACCGAGATCTTTGCCGGCGCACGCGGCACCAGACGAAGCATGTTCCATTGACGCAGAAGGGATAACTGATTGGTCGCCATTTTCGAAGTCCGGGTTGTCTGCGCTTCAGCGCGCAGCCTGGAGATCTTACCAAAATTTCTAGCTGGAAATAAGATTTTGAACATCCAAGGGCGGTACGCCCACCACGCCGGCTGTCGCAGACATGAGAGAATATGTTGTCTGTAACTGGCCGCCTGGCTCTTCGCGCCTGGGAATTTTTGTGGCGGTGCGATCGATATCGAAGAAATGCAATGCTCGCTGCGAATTTTAAATCGAACGCTGTACGATATTTCTTGGGTTCAACTGGCACAGGAATTGCGATGCGGCCGCAATACCGCTACGGAGCCGAGTCCCAAAACGCATTGGTAGCTGCTGACGACCTGCAATAGGCATTCCATCATCAGGTAAGACCACGCCGCCTCGCGATGAAACGGCAACGGTTCCCAGCAGAACAGAATCTCTTGATCTCGCGCAAGCGGAGGTCGGCATGGCAGTGAGCGACGTCGTGCGCCGACTAGGAATTTCTGAGCAGACGTTCTATCGCTGGCAGAAGCAGTACGCGGGCATACCGGTAGAAGGTGTGCGTGAGCCGACGATGATGCAGGAAGAAAATGCGCGGCTGAAGAAGTTGGTGGCGGAGCTAAGCCTGGACAAGGCGATCTTGCAGGACGTCGCGTCAATCGGTGGCAGTTCGCACACAAACACTGGAGGTCTTCCAGAAGTGTCTTATGCCCCTGCCCCATTTCGCTGACCTGTGTCTTCGCGTGATGTACTTCGATGCAGGAATCGGCTAGTTCTGTCGCATAATGCTATGATGGGACCAACCTACACTGCTCACACCAGAGACACCGTGGAGACGCCTGAACTGCGCTTTCTTCGCTTTTGCAAGGCTAGGCGCCCGCTCTCCGGCAAGGTGCGAACGGAGCACCTTTCTACCCTCGTCCCATTCGCGCCACTCGGGCTCTTCTGTAGACCCTACTTCTACTCCTGTCTTGGCGAGCACTTGGTAGCCGGCGGCGCGCAGTGCTCGAAAACACGGCGAGTTTTCGCCTCTGGAAAAATGTTTCGGCTCGACCGTGGCTCCGAGCGCCATGCTAAGCGCGATACCAAACACCGCTTTTGGAGGCAGCCGTTGTCCGCCCTCAGCGATCAAATCGAATTCGGTTGAATCTCCGAAAGACCCCTGGCTTAGTTCCCCTTGCACTAATCCTTGCACCGTCAACCAGATGTGTTCGGGTGTAGCACGCGCCAGCACTTCTGCCGGTAGCCTTTCGCTACTGCGTCCCTTCTTCATCCTTTGCGAAGGATCGAGACGCGCGTGGATCGCCCGGTCGGTTAGGCTGTTGGTACCCGACACACCTTCGTAATACTCAATATGCGCCGCTAATGCGATCAAGGCGTTGCTCAGTCCGTCATCACCAAACTCCTGTCGAATGGCTTGGAGAAAAAACTCCGTGACCGGCGATGCTAATCGACGCCTGTAACGCTCTCCCCGCAGCATGTGCTTTAGGTCGCGTACTAGATCACCCGCAGTACTGAGAGGGATGCCTGCGTGATTGCTGATTGTCCGGATGGCGTCGGCGTTTTTCAGGCGCCGATGATATGCATCGCGTGCGGTCTCGTAAAGCTTGGGCAGGTGTATTACTTGAATTGGCATACCTAAAGGCTTAGAGCCGAAATATTCATGTCACAAGAAGCAACAATATACATATGGTAGATAGGTAAAACTCCAGAAATGCCTTATTAGATCAACAACAAAAACATGTTGATCACTTATGGCAAATATTGCACGATCCACCGCCTTCGTCCTCTCCATAGAGGTCATCGATTTCGATGTTTTCTTCCCACTGCCGTAACGGGTTAACCGGTCGGCGGGCCTTCTCTCGCTCGACACGGAGCTTAAAATCGTTCTTGATCTGAGCGACACGATCTGGCATTTCTAGGTCAGTTAACGGTTCACCATGTGTCCAGGTAAACGGCGAACCGCTGTTTAGCGCGGTTTTTTCGTAGCTTTTCGCTTCTTCGAATGCATCAGGATGTTGCTCCCTCAGCCTGACCCACTCGATCTTCTGCTGGAAGAAGCAGAACGTACACCCAGAACGACTACGCCAATCGTAATATTTCGGCATACCGACCCCGGAGGACTCGAGGATTTCAATCACGCCCGATTTGTCGATGCCCGTTTCTCGGAAAGGCATGAGAATTTTGAGGTTCGCTTGCTTGGCTGAATAACCTTCACGATAATCTTCGTCGGCACGGATGGCGACATAGGAAAATACCTTATCGCCAGCGGCCAGCATCGGTCTGACGTACTGTTCAAACGGCGCGAGTTTGAGTTGGCGCGTACACCAACGGGTCTGCGCCGAGGGTAGAAAGTTGCCGTATTCTCGCAGCCAGAAATCGAAGTCGCGCCGCGGGTTCAGCCTCAGGATTGGCTTCCCAAGGTATCCCTCTAAGCGCCCTAAAAAATCGTACACTTCCGGCAGCTCTTTGCCAGTATCGGTAAAGAAATACTCAAAGTCGAGTTCAGGCATCGTTTGCCGAACATACACAGCAAGTGCTGCACTGTCTCGTCCTCCGGACAGTCCTAAAACGTGGCGCTCAGCCATTATGTGCTTCCTTTTCGTACAATGCAGAGCTCGCTTTAGCGAGCGTCGCGAACAGCAAGTCGCCTTTCAAACCCAAACTCTCAAGACGGGCCAGGACCTCGTTGACGGCTTGGTCAACGACTATTTTATCCCGCCGTGCCAGTTCAAACGTCTTAGTGATTACTCTCGATGCCCCTCCGGTGCCGATGACAACCGAAATGGCCTCTCGCCCCAGGCCCAATCCCTGCACATTGATCAGGGCCTCCGCCTTCCGGA
>Ga0265797_10009922_pt1 | contig 12229 bp, 17 predicted proteins | sample P2T30metagenome_FD_192433 | JGI IMG/M metagenome (GOLD analysis project Ga0265797, IMG submission 192433) | Plant litter microbial communities from East Loma Ridge, Irvine, California - P2 T30 | ecosystem: Environmental > Terrestrial > Plant litter > Unclassified | place: USA: California... | reverse complement strand
CAGAAGACTCGGCTGGTCGCCCTGGCTCGCCGCCCCATGGTCGTCATTCCAGTTGCTTTGGTGGTCGGGGTTCTGGCCGGCGCTGGCCTCGTTGCTGCAGCGACCCCTGCCCCGACAGCCACCTCGGAGTACCGGGCGCTCGAGGGGCGCCTTGACAGATCGATGGAGGCCAAGGACGACGACATCGCTGAGCAGCGGGATCAAATTCGTGACCTTCGCGTCGAAAAGGGGAAGCTCGAGACTGCGGCAAGCGACCTCGAGAAGCAGCAGTCGGCGGCTGATGCTCGCGACGCCGAGCTTGCGACTCGAGAATCTGCAGTTGGAGCCGCAGAGGTGGCCAAGAAAGCGAACGAGTTCGGGTCGGGTGTACATCTGGTCGGGACGGACATTCAGCCGGGTCAGTATCGGAATTCAGGGTCCGACTCCTGCTACTGGTCCAGATTGAGTGGCACGTCGGGGAGCTTCGACGAATTGATCGCCAATGACTTGCCTTCCGGGCCTACCGTGGTGACGATCTTGCCTAGCGACGCCGCGTTCAGCTCGGAGCGCTGCGGCACCTGGACAAAGATTGGCTAACTCCTACTCGCCCTCATACTTCCAGAGCTTGCCGACGCCGACAGCTAGTAGCAGCGCCCCAAAGATGGCCGTCGCTACAACGAGAATCCATAGCGGCGTCCACCAATTTGTGGCTAGCAAGATGAGCCCCCAGGTGATGGCTGCCGTCACCAAACCCACGAAGATCAGAGCCGCTAGCGTTCCACCGTCGAGTTTGCGGGTGGCTCGACGCTTCTGCGCGTCCGCGTAAACCTCGGCCTCAGTGGCCATCATGTCCTCGAACTTGGCCTTTGCCTTTGCGGGCAAGGAGGGATAAATGTCTGCGTGCCGCTTCAGACGCTTCCATAGACCGGGCTCTCGCCCTGAGAAGACCAGGCGGCCAAGAATTGCGAGCGCGGGGGCACCAGCACTTGTGAGCAACGTTGTCCAGTTGATGTCCATCTCGGAAGCCTACAAACAGCCACCGACAGCAGAACAAAGCCCCTGATGGCTCTTGAGCGGTCGAGTGTCTGTGGCTACTGTCACGATCCCGACATGAGCGTACGAGGTGCAGGCGAGGCGGCGAAGTCAGCTTTGGGTCGGCCACGCCCCTCGCATCCCCATGCCCATGCCCCATCTCCAGGCGCGCAGGGATTCTGGGTCGTTCAGGTGAAGCCCGGCCCGCCGCTCGGCTGGGTGATCTCGAGGTCAGTTGGCAACGGGCCGCGGTACCACTGCTACGCCTACTGCCGAGATGCAGAAAACCGTCGGCCTTGGCTGCGGGAGTTCAGTTCACTCAACAGCGCTGTGGCTTGGATGCTGCAAAATGAGCAAGGAATTCGTGATCTCATAAGGAGTTGCGCTGACGAGCCAACTGGAGAATAGGCGGGTTGCCGTTGTCTACTCGGACCAGGACGACGGAGGTTCGCCGCCCTCCACGAATTCCGAAAGAACTTGCTCGATTGTGATGGGGAGCTTGTAGGGGGGGAACCCCAATTGAGCAGTCATCTCCATAATTTTTGATCGGTGGTAGGAGTGCGAGACTTCTAATGCACGATCTTGGGCGACCTTGAGGTTGCCTTCTTCGGCTTCTTTCAGGCTGACAGCCCTGTCTGATTCGAGGACAACGAGCATCTTCGTGGTGAATTCCGCGAGCAAAGTATTGCTCTCCGAGTCGTCTTTCAAACTCAGCTTGTAAACCGTCTCCACCTGTATTTCTGTGCCTTGGTCTTTCAATCGTGACGCCGCTGGTCCACACTCCGTCGAAGCGACGAGTGTCTTTGTGCTTGACGTGGCGTGCATTTCGGATTTGATTGTCAGCCATTGCAGGTCGATTACTTGCAAGCCTAGATCGGTCACGAAATCTCCATCCATGTATCCCTGGCGGCAGTTACCGTTGAAGGCTCAGGAGTGCTTGTCTTCGAATCAAATCGACTAGTCCGAATTTTCAGGGGCTCTTGATCGGGATCCAACTGCCCTACCAGGTGCGGGCCCGAAATCGTTTCGTGGTCTGCCGGGAAGGATTCGTCGAAAACCGTCCACTTAAAGGTGGTCGCACCCTCATGTCGAATTTTCGATACGTAGACACTCGAACTCGACTTGGTTTGATCCGAGTCGGCACGAGTCCTACGGGGCTTACGGCGGCCAATAGGTTTTCTGCCCTCAATGCCAGGCTTTGCTCCGAGTTCGAGTTCGTACCCCATTACGACCAGGAACTTCGAAAGGGTCGACAGGCGGACATTTCCGTCGCTGTTCAAGACCTGAGTTATTCGACTGGGATCCAGTTCCAGAATTGCTGCCAGGTCCTTTCGTTCGACGCCGGCAAGCTCGCACTCGTGCCAAGCCTCCCGGAGGAGAACAGATGCTCGGAGAGCGACATCGGCGGCAGATTGCTCAGCTGCGAACGAAGGATTGGACGCCTTGGCTCGTTCGAGCCACGACGACCCTTTACGCAGTTCGGTCATGCGCTAGATCCTCCTCCATCAATTTTCTTGCTGTCTGCATATCCTGCTCAGGAGTCTTCCTTTGCAGGGGTGGCTTCCCGAAGGCATGGCTAAGGCGAAGCTCGAAGTCGAGAAGAGGGGCTACGTCGTCCTTGCTTCCCGGGTCATTTTCAAAGTAGCCAAGCTCCCGTTGCCAGGACTTGGGGTTGCAGACGCCGTCGCCCTGAGTGTCAAAGTAGGCGATGCGTTTGTTGCCCTCCTTGAACTCCCACAGTCCGTAGCGCAGCTTGTTGATGGAGACGGTCCGTCCTGGACCGAGGCCAGCCGTATAGCCGTGCTCGGCGTAGAAGGTCATACCAGCTATCAACCTGTTGACAGCTCGAATTTGTTCGTCATTCGGCAGGTCCGTTCCAGCTACCTCCGGGTCTTCACCCCACTCGCCTCTCACCATTGCGTCTAACGCGTCCTCAGCAGGACGTTGCCCGTGCTCATCGACGCAGGCGACGATCTTGTACTCAAAGTCGTCGCCCTCGATGATCGAGTGTCGCTCCACTTTAGTCAATCCTCAATTCGAGTTTGGCATTCCCACAGTGCCCACAGGTCCGGTCGGGCTGTCAGCCAACGAGTCTTGACCTTATTTCACCTTAGGTGAGGAGGAGGAGGTCGTCTGAACGACGATGCGCTGTGCTTCTGGCGTGGCTTCTGACGCACGCCTGTCCGCGAGGCCATCTCTCAGCCCTACGGCATCGGTCTCGTCGAAATCAAAGCCAACCGCTTCAGAAAAGTTGCCTCTCTCGGCGGTGACCTGTACGCGGAGGCTCCTCAGCTCCTCGCCGGCATCCACCTGCTGGCGCGCCAGTTTGGTCTTGCGAGGCTGACTGAGACCGGACGCGACAACTTCGGTAAGCGTCTACGTGGACTGCACAACCCCATCAGCGCCGACGACCTGGATGCGCCCAAATAACTGTTTGACATTCAGGGCGAGCTGGTGAAGGCGGGCGGCAACTCGCTAATTGTCAGCACTGAAGAGCCCTTGCGTACGCGGGGGGAGTTCCTGAGCCCACGTAAGTCAAGCGACTACGACTGGGATGCCCTAAATGACTTGGTCCTCGAGCTTTGAGATGCCATAGAAGCGACTAAGGCCGAGGAAAAGGAGGTGCCAGACAAGCGTCGTACTTGCCCGGCCCCTTTCTGCCTCATCAGAGACACCAGCCTGAACCCGACCGTGCAGGGCGGCTAAACCAAGAACGCGTTTTGTCGGGTACTCACGGCCTGAGCCACAGCGACCGGGTTAGCTGGCGACTGGATGTTGAACGTCGCTCCAAGCTTTTTGAACTGTTCAGGGCTGATGACAACCTGAATCGGGCCGCTAGGCATGGTCGGAGCTGGGGCAGACTGCCAGAACTGAGCAGACTGCGGCATCCCCGATGTGACCCAGGTTCCCGGCTGCACGGCACCACCTGAGGCGTAACCCCGGGCGGTGTCGTTGGCAAACGAACCCATCATCTTTGCCCACGGGTCCATGCCCTGACTCAGGGCGTTTCGGAATGCGTAGACGTTGCCCTGGCCACCAAGGTTGTTCACGTCGCTGACTGTCAGGACGTGCTCACCAGGGGCGAGCCATGCAGGAACCGAGTCGACCCCGACCGGCCCTGAGCCGGCCACTGCGCCCCCTGCAGCGAAGCCGGGGCGAGTGGTGCCCCCGGACTGCGGCGTGGCGTCCTGTGCCCGAATCAGGATGTTGGCCGTCCTGTCGCGGGCCACCTGGGCAATGATCGCCTCGGCGGTCTGTGCACCCGTGACTGCGACAGCGGTCGAGATGTTGCTCGGGATCAGGCCGAGCTGGTCGGCGTAGTCCTCGGCAGCTCGCCCCGTGATGCCGAATGCTCCAAGCGCCTCAATCAGCTTTGCTCGACCGCCCTCGAGCGACCTGGTAGCCGCGTCCTGCGATCCAGTCTGCGTCAGGGTTGCACTCGCGACACCTAGGGCAGACGAGGCGATCGCGTCTAGTGCTGCCTGGTTCGCTCGCCCCTTGTCGGTGCCAACGTCGAGGCTGGTTCCGTTCTCGGTGACGGACGCTGTGAGGTCGTCCACGGCTGCCTCAAAGTGCCTGGTGCTGCTGTTCACGTCGAGCTGCGCCGAACCAAAGCCCTCGATAGCCGCCTTGAGGTCGTCTAGCTCGCTCGCGCCGTTCTGCGCTGCCCCCTGCAGATCCTGCAGCGCGGCGGTGTTGCTTGCCGTGGATTCGGTGGCCCCGTCCGTCGCTGCGGCCGAGTCAGCGAACGCCTGACCGCTGCCCTCGACAGCCTCAGCCGTCTTGAGGATTTCGTCAGTGGCCAGACCCGCGGCGATGCCTGTTCCGTTGAAGAACGACACAGCGGTGTTGTTGTCGTTGAGCTTCCCAATGATTTCGTCGAGCGCATCCCCGCCCTCGAGCACAGCGTCGGTCAGCTCTTTCTGAGAGACGCCGGCTTCCTTAGCTGCTCCGTACGCGTCTGCCTCTGCCAGCTTCCTGACGACGGTCTGACGGGTGTATTCCGTCATCGCGCCTGTGGCCTTGTCGAGGGTGTCCGCGAGCTCCTGCGTCTGGCTACTGATGTCAACGCTCCGGGCAATGAGGATGCTTGCACCAACGGTTGCCAGGGCAACTGCACCACCAATCCCGGCGATTGCCAGCGTTGCACCCTTGGCCGAGACCCCCATTGTCTCGAGGTTCGCCTTGAACGCCGCCAGCCGGGGCACAGCGACCAGGGATGCACCACCAGCTAGGGCGATGCCCCCGCCGAGTGCTGCGACCGCCAGGCCCGCGTTCAGGACCGGTTGGGGCAAGCTGCTGATGCCGTCCACCAGGAACGTTGCCGACTGCACCATCTCCCGCAGGATCTCGTTGGCCCCAGATCCGGACTTGATGAGGCCGGTATCGAACGCGCCCCCCAGCTTCTCCACGTCGCCGGCGAGATTGTCGAGCTTGATCCGGGCAGTCTCAGCCGCATACCCGCTGTCGTTGGTCTGGTCGATGTACTTCTGGATTCCCTCGGCACCCTGCCCGTAGAGGACATTGGCTGAGCGGATCGCATCGTTGCCGAAGATCGTCGCGAGAGCTGCGTTGCGGGTCTCATCGTCTAGACCACCGAGCCTGCTCGAGAGCTGTCCCGCAATCTCGGTGAACGAGAGCATCTGCCCGTTACCGTCATAGAACGAGAGGTTGTACTTCTCCATCTCCTCACGCGCCTTGCCGGTTGGTGCCTGCAGAGCGATGAGGGCCGACTTAAGCGAAGTGCCGGCATCCGATCCCAACAGACCCTGGTCAGCGAACGCAGCCAGGACTCCTGTGGTGTCTTCGATGCTCTGACCTGCACCGTTCGCCACCAGGCCAACCTGATTGAGCGCACCGGACAGGTCTGCAACGTCACCGACAGCCTTACCCGCACCAGCGGCCAGAAGGTCAGCAACGTGGGTCGCGTCACCGCCGTTCAGGCCGAACTGCTTGAGTGCCACAGCGGTCTTCTCGGCTGCGTCAGCGACTTCGAGACCACCAGCCGCGGCGAGGTCGAGGGCGCCCGACAGGCCACCATTCAGGATGTCTGCCGTGGACAGTCCAGCCTTGGCTAGTTCCTCAATGGCGTTGGCTGCCTCAGTCGCGCTGTAGACCGTCGAGGCCCCCGCGTCGAGGGCGGCGTCGCGTAGGAGGGCCATGTTCGCGGCGCTCTCGTGGGTTGCAGCCTGCACCCCGGACACTGCCTGGTCGAATTCTGCGAACTTGGCCACGGCCAGGCCGACAGCGGCCAGAGCGACACCACCGAACGCAGCGGCACCTACGCCCAGCTCGGTCATGGCCGTGTGCTGCTTCCGGAGCTGCGCCTCGAGCTTCGCCCCCTCCTTGGCGTTTTCGGCAGTCTTCGCCCGCGCCTGCTCCATGCCGGCTAGGTAGCCGGTCACCTGCGCTACTAGCGTCACTCGTGTCTGACGTTCGGCCATGAGTGTCCCTCGATTCTTTAGGTAACGGGTCCTTCGTTTCACGCAGGACAGGTGGAGGAATTGGATGAGGAGCGTGACGACGACGTGTCGCTCGCTTGGTGCTGTAATCGCGGCTGGTTATAGGCAGGCGAGCTAATGTTCATGAATGGAAAATCCCGCCCACGAGCTACACGAGCTTTTCAGCACCTGGAGTGCTGCGTTGGAAGGCAATGCCAACTCGACGGCGAACGCTCGCGGTCTCGAGGAGGTCGCAGGCCTGGACATGCAGAGACGCGCTATGGCGCTGTTTCTCGAGAGCGTCGACAAGCTCGACGATCTTGAAGCTGTAGGGGTGAAGGTGGGGGTTTATCGCAGGTACATCCCGGCTTGGACACGGATGTTGATGAGCTACCCGTTGCCCTGGTATCAGCAAGTGAATCAAGCCGATGCGTTTCCTTCGGCCGCCATGGACCAGTTGGAGGCCTTGGGCGGGTGGTTCGACATCTACAGGCCGAGGTTGCGCCCCGGCGCGGAGGAAACCCTGCAGGCAATCGTCTCGGACACCGAGACCTTGCTGAGGGATGACTCATCGCTAAGCAATGAGTTGAAGCTCTACCTGGCTCGCCTCCTCCGTGAAATACAGGCGGCGTTGGACGACGCGATACTTGGCTCGTCGTTCGACTATGCGGCTGCGACGGAGCGCTTGTGGGTAGCGCTATTTGCGGCTGCGGCGCAGTCGGATAGCACCGAGAAGAGTTCGAAGTGGACCGATCTTGCGCATCGGTTCGCCATCCCTACGACCGTCGGGTTGCTCACAAGCTTGCCGGGGGCCGCGGCCACCTTGGGTGCTGCGGCCATAGGTTCCTAGTTGGGGCTCGTACAGCCTCCTGCGTAGGAGATCGATCAGCTCTTCGGACTGTTCAGGCATATGTTCATTTCCCGTCATCGCGGTTTCGAAGTCCTTGGTTAATCGCGTGGCCCTGCGCCACTTGTGGAAAAAGGCCGGAGGGAGACGGCGCCTATCTCCGGAGGTGCGGGAGAGGTGTAGGGACGGGGCACCCCGCCCTGGGTCGGTGGTCGGTCGGCATGTCGGTGTAGATATGCCAGCGACCTGGGCGAAGTGATATGTGCCCTAAGGCAACGGGTGTCGAGCATGTGTCACTGCAATGAACCTGACTTGCGGATCACTGGGGACACCGCACGGGCTGCCTTCTTGCTGTTGCATTCACGTTTGGTAATCGATGCGCTGCCGCAAGGTTGGACAACGCATCTGCACCTCCTCGATGCAGACTCTCGATGTGGTCTGCGACGAATGATCTGGGGTGCGGATACGGGATGCTGTAGTCGATGCTGTCTCCGCACAGGTAGCACGCAGCCTGAGCTGCCTTGGCTCGGGCACGGAACCTGTCTCGTATCGCTGTACTGCGCTTGGCCGGCATGGCTCCTCCTCTCGGTCTCACGACAAAGGGCCACCGCGTGAGTGCGGTGGCCATTTGTCGGCGGGTGTCTGGTGTCAGTAGATGTCGGGGTTGTGGCTGAAGAGCTGGGCCGCGAATCGCTGACGGTCGTCCCGCTCAGGAGCAACCGAAGCTGCGGCCTTGGAGCTTGCCCACTGGCCGAGCTGAGACAGGCGCATCGCCTGGGCTGTCAGCCCTGACTCGTCGGTCGCGGTGAGTAGTGCGGCGGCGTCTTCGGCGTTGATGCCGTAGGCCGTGGCAATGGACATCTTGAGGGCTGCGTGTTCGGCTGCCTGCGCCCGCTGGTTCAGGCCCTCCACTTCAGCCGCCGTGAAGGTGCGCTCGGTTGCGGCGCTGTCGACGCTCACTGGGCGATCCACATGTAGTTCATGCCGCGGCCGAGGGTGTTGGTCTGAGCTTCGCGAAGGTAGGCAAGGTCACCGACGATGGGCTTCTTGTCGGGGTACTCGTTGCCGAAGGTGGCGATGACGTCGCGCCAGTTGGACTCGATGCCGCGCCGGAAGATGGCGTGAGCGAGGGCAGTGTCGTCTGTGCGGATGGCGCGCTCGAGAGCACGAACTGCGTCCTCCGGCTTCTCAAACCGCTCGGCGCGGTCCTGCGCGTCACGGAAAGCGATGATGTCTGAGGCGGTGCTGCCCATCTTGGAATCGAGCTGCTTCTCGAGGTCGCGCACCTTCATGTTGATGGCGTCGTTTTCCTTCTGTCGGAGAGCACGAAGCCGCTCCTTGGCGTTGGCGTTGACCTCAGCCTTGGCAGCCGACTTGCCCTCTGCGCTGAGGTTCGTGTCGGCGTCGATGCTCTTGGCCTGACTGCTGTAGCTAGCGGACGTCCGGGCGGCTTCGGCGCGGATGCTGTCGACCTGGGAGGAAAGGATTTCGATGGACACGGCTTGACTCCTAGTTGTGAGTGGGCACGTGAAAGCCCAGGAATGGATGCCGAGACGTAATGTCAATCAGCCATACTTAGTCTCGTATGACTGCCGGGTGTTCCGCTCCTGGGCTGCCGCGTGCGGCACCGGTGCTATGAGGCGTCTCTGTACCGACGTACTGCTGCCCGAGTGATCTGCCACCTCCCGTTGATGCGTTGCGCCTCGAGGCGTCCTTTCTCACATGCGTCTCGAACGCCCCGAGCCGTCAGGTGAAGGAGGGCTCCAGCCTGCGACGAGGACAGCAGCCGATCCTGCTCTACAGGCGTCCCGTCCGCAGTAGGCACGGGGACTGCCGGAGCCGACTCGTAGACCAGCGCTGCCCGGTGGAGGCTGTTGAGTACGTGGTACGCCTCAGGGTCTTGCATGTTCCGGGCGTCGATCCGCAGCCGGTCGAGCGGAATTCGCCGGCGCAGGTATGAAGCCACATGGGCCGGGACGATGACCACGGGGCCGTCATCGCCGTGCAGGTAACTGTTGGGTGCTTTAGCCATGTGCACCGCCCATAACCTTGAGCGTGACTCCGACCATGACCGCGCTCTTCGCGCAGATCTTCCCCGTGATCCTCCTGGCCCTCGCGGTCGAGTCTGGCCGCGTGAGTACACGCATCAGGCGTCGGCCTTGGTGGTCGAACTGGCTCCTGGTCCCCAGCGTCGCCGTGGCTACCGTGGGGTTCAGCTCCTCACTCATCAGCACCGCCTGGGGAGGAGCCGACGAGGTCGTTGGGCGCATCCTCTGGGCACTCATGGCGTTATCCCTGCTGGGCCTCTTCGTCGTCATTCTGGCCATCCTCGCGACGGACGAGATCACCGCCGAAGAAACTACTGAGACGCCGCAGGAGCGTTTCGATCGGCAATTCAGAACGAAGCTCCTGAACGACCTCAAGTAGGAATCAGCCATTCGTCGCCTCCCTGATTGCGGCCCACTCTTTCTGCGCACGGGCACGACGATCCGTGCTCGTGCCGTCGAGGAGCTTGTACGCGGGCTCGAGGTGCAAGTTGGCCAGGTTGATGAGAGCGCCGAGAAGCACCGACTCGAAGATCTCTGGCGCGTGGTCCTGGTGGCGAACGATGGCGTCGATGATCTCCGGACCGGAGTCGCACTTAGCGGCAATCTCGGCACTCAGGGCCATGGAGGCGACACCGACGTCACCGGCCCCGGAGACACCAGTTGGAGTCCCGTTCGTCTCGTAGACGATGGCGGTCCCGTTGTACGCGTCTGCGAGCGAGCGCAGGAATGCGTCGAGAGGTAGGTCAGTCATTGCTGTTGCCTTTCATCCGGTAGGTGATGCTCGTGCCCGAACGCGAAGGTGCGGGCACAGCGATGAAGTTGAGGTACTGCAAGACGGCGCGAGCAACTGCCGGCTGCAGGTTCAAGGTGAGAAGCCGAGGCCACACCTCCGGGGCCGCGGAAGGACGAATCAACCGCGGCCCCGTGATCCGCCAATCCGTGACCGGCTCGCCCTGCTCGAGAAGACGCGCGACCGCATCGAACGTTGGGTCACGATGGGGGAGTACCGCGCGGCCTTGGGGAGCGGGTATGTCAGGCATTGGGCTCACCAATCGATCTGCTTGTTGGTGAACAGCGTGCTGAACACGTCCTCGAAGGTTGAGGGTTCTGTCTCCCTTGCTGGGGTGGGCGCGGCCCATTCCCGGGGCGGAAGCAGTCCCTCGTCCGCCCAGAGCTGTCCGGTGGGACTGAGGGCGTCGTACTCAGGGGTTCCCTCTTCGGGGCCGTCGTACATGCCGCCGCGTCCTTCGATGGCTCGCAGGTAGGTAGTGATGAGTCGGCTTGCCTCGACGGGGTTCAGCGCGCGAATCTCGTCCTCGATGTTCTGCCTGGGGATCTGCCTGTGATGCTGAATGAAAAGATCCCTTAGGTATGACACCTGCGCCTCGGTTGCTACCTGTTCAGGAGCATCCCTGAGATAGGCACGTTCAAGTTCGGACGGCAGTTGGAACCTCGTGTCTTCTTCTCTTGTGTCTTCTTCAAGTGGGTCTTCTTCCACGGTCACAGTGACCCCCTCGGCGGGATCACCTTGATTCCCTGGGGGGTTCACGGTGACCCCCTCCCTTTCGCGCCTCGTCGTCTGAGTAGCTTTCGGGCGCAGCAGAAATGCGTAACGGCTGCCTTCAATGGGTCGCGAATTGGGGAGGACAACGACTGCCCAACTTCGGGTCGACGTATGTCCCCGTGATGAGCGACGCGGTCACCTTGTCGAGGTGCTGCTGCGCGTCGATCTTCCGGTCCAAGTGACGAGATGACTCTCGAGTCGTTCTTCGCGGACTGGTCGTTACGGCAGGTCTGGGCACCTGCAACGCTGCGAACCGCTCGGAACGCCGTAAAGGGTTGCACGTTCCGCGACGTGCCTCTTGACCGTGTGAAGCGGAGCCACGTCGAGTCGTGGGTGAAGTCGATGACGCTGACGATGCAACCGTCGACGATCACAACCCGGATGCGCTTCGTTCGGGGCGTACTGCGCGGCGCGGTCCGCGACCAGGTGCTCGCCATAGACCCGTCAGCGGGCGTCGTGCTGCCCCGTCAGCGGCGCGCGGAGCATCGATTGACCATCCCGACGAGCGAGCAGGTCGGCTGGCTACTCGACGCCGCTGACGAGGCTTACCGGCCCTTCGTCGCCGTCTGCGCCTTCGCGGGCTTGCGCATCGGTGAGGCTGCTGGCCTACAGGTCAGCGACATCGACTTCCTGCGTAGGACGTTGCACGTGCAGAGGCAGGCCCAAAACAACGGGGGAGTGGTCGAGGTGTCGCCTCCGAAATCGGGTTCGGAGCGCGTCGTCTCGATCCCCGACGAGCTGGTCACGCTGATCGCTCAGCACCCTGAGCGGCTGGGTACCTTCGGGGACGACGGATGGCTGTTCCCGGGTGCTCCACCGACGCCGGCCAGCTTGCGCTACTGGTTCGGTCGAGCGGCGAAGGCTGCCGGCATTGAGGGGATCAGGCCCCACGATCTGCGGCATTACTTCGCGTCGGGCCTGATCGCTTCCGGGTGTGACGTGGTGACCGTGCAGCGCGCCCTTGGGCACGCAAAAGCGACGGTCACCCTCGACTACTACGCCCACCTCTGGCCGACCGCGGAGGACCGAACAAGAACGGCTGCCGCCGGACTCATGCGGGCCGCTCTTGAGCCTCTTGCGGACTCTTCGCGGACCAGCGAGTCCGCGACAGCCGCGGAAGCCAGTAAGTAGGCGGGCTACGCCTTGATGAACTCGATCGACAGCGGGTACTTGTAGTACTCGCCGCGGTTCGCGGCGAGGGCCGCGATGATCCCGAAGACGATCACGACGATCGCCGCGGCGAGCGTGATCAGCACGCCGATGCCGAGGAACGACGTGGCGCCTCCGATGACGTACGCGATGACCATCGTGATCTGGA
>Ga0265797_10009921_pt1 | contig 12229 bp, 9 predicted proteins | sample P2T30metagenome_FD_192433 | JGI IMG/M metagenome (GOLD analysis project Ga0265797, IMG submission 192433) | Plant litter microbial communities from East Loma Ridge, Irvine, California - P2 T30 | ecosystem: Environmental > Terrestrial > Plant litter > Unclassified | place: USA: California... | reverse complement strand
CGCCCGCGCTGAATGTGATGAACGCTGACAGGACTAACAGGACTGACTTGATACGCATGGCACGGGGCTCCGGGGAGTGACGAACAGCTAGTGATCGGTGATTGCACCTCACGGGCCGGGTTTGGCACCGACAAAATGTAGTGGATCGCGCCAGAACTGATCGTCTGATTAGTTGAATTTTATTAATTTTTGTTGCACTGAAAATATTCTATCAGAAGGTCAGCCGGCACCGACTTTGGACCAGGCAAAATTTAAGTTTCCACATGGTAATGTTTTAACATTTGCCGTCAGGAATTTATGCGCCTTGTTAAGTCCATTTCGATGAGCCTCGGGCTACTTACTCCCCGGCCAGTGAAATTTCCATTTGAAAATGTTACGCAGACATGTCGCAGATCATTTCCCTGTCAGGCTGACTGGACGCAAAGCAAAGAACCGTGGACGCAACGTGCAGTTGAGAAAAAACAACACAACCATGCGCTGATTCGTTTTGGTCCATCGCTAGCCCTGGCCAGCGATGCGCGGATCTGTGGACGAGGGTCAGATATGTAACGTTACATGTGTAACGTATTTATCGACGCTAGCATCCTTTGCATGATGCCATTTCGCAAACAATTCCAGGAGGCAGATGTCGACATCGTCGTCACTCGATAGCGCATGCATGCCTTGATTGTTGCTTGAAGTTCCCTTAAAAAAATAACCCCACCTGAAAGAGCCAACACTATGCTTCGCACACTCCAGCTCGCACTGTTCGCTATCGCGCTTTCGATGGCGAGCGCGTCGCACGCCACGCCACTGACGACGGCCGCAGGTTTCACTGCGTCGGATACACTCGTCACGTTCGATGAGGTAGCGGTCCAATTCGCTACGCCGGTTACCACGCAATACAGCCAATATGGCGTTACCTTCGGCGACGATATCTATGCAGGAGTGCCCTTCAACAATCCAGCTAACTTCGCCGGTCAATTTCTGGCGAATGGCGGCACCAATTGGTCGTACAGCATCTTCTTCAATGCGCCGGTCAGCGCTGCTGGCGCCTATTGGGAATTCAACACCGGCGTGACGCAAATTCTCGCGGCATATTTAGGTGGGACGCTGGTCGAGTCGTTTTTTTATACCAATGCCAGCTGCTGCGAATCGACCGCCTTCCTCGGCTTTGCCGATACGTTATTTGACGAAATCCGGCTGACGGCGACGGGCGAATTTCCTGATTCCAGCTTTATCCTGGACAACCTGAGTTTCAGGACCGGGCAAGTTGCCGAGGTACCTGAGCCTGCCAGCCTGGCGCTGCTTGGACTCGGCGCCTTGGGCATGGTGGCGCGGCGCAGGCGCAAGGTGGAACTGGCATAAGCGAGATTGTTGCCGGAGAGGTGGATGTACCCACATACCGCAGGGGCACTTCTTCTCTCCCCCATGAAACAAATGAAAAAGCCACCCGAAGGTGGCTCTTTCATTTGTATTCCTGGCGGAGAGAGGGGGAGTCGAGCCAAAAAATTAAATTCCGTTTAAAAACAATGACTTGGAAATTAGCTCAGGACCCCTTTTGTACCTGAGCTAGGTCAGCATTTTGTACCATCTGCGCGGTCGATGCAACCTTGAAGCGTCAATGCTCCGCTGCTGCTGCTCACGCAGACTTCACTTGATGAGCAGCCCCCGCCGCACTGGAGCTTGAGGTTACAGCGTCTTGGGATGTGGTCTACGGCGCACCTTGCGTTTCCGGATTACCACCATTCCAACGTGCAGCCCTTCTGTTGCTAGCTCGCACAGGGGCCACTTTGTAGCCAGCTCTACCCTGGCAAGTGCTCGCCTAAGGGTGCTCAACCATTTGCTGTTCTGCATCCCTGCTGTCGTCAGCACTTCTTCTGAGTTCGTTTCGTCAGACATCAACACTATTCCAGCCCGGCCCATCTGTCCCTTCAGCGTTTCGGGACGAGTGGGATAGACCATTTCATTCGATTCGAACTGGGCATAAAGAGCAAGGGCGAGCGGATCGCTCGCCAGCTCTTTACACATCGCGCCTGAGAGAGCAACCCAGCTGTCGTTTTTGAGCAGGACTGACACACCGTCAGCGATAGTCACGCGGTAGTCATAAGGCTTGGTATCGTCGTCACTCCTATCGACACTTGCAAGCAACCGAGTCTGGACGAGCGGTCTCATTTCTCGAGTGGCTATATCACGCTCTTCAAAGTGGAACTCCGCAGAGCAGAGACGTTGTAGTGAGGCATCTAGCATGGCGTCCGTCTTCCCACCGCGTTTGCGACACAAGGCTTTCAGCACCTCAGCGCGCTTGAAGAAGACCATTGCCTTGCTTTGTGGAGCGCCATGACGATACGCGCGTGCCAGCATCCAAAACATCAATTCGGCGTCGCTCTGCGATAACCGAGGACCCTCTACCTGCTCAACGCGATACTGGGACATCGCCGGTAGTTGTAATGGTGCAGTCCTGGCAACTATTGGGCGCACGGCGGCGCCAGAGTATTCGAGGGTACTGAAGACAGAACTGCGGACAAGCGCATGCGGGGCCAAGCGCTTATCGTCTTGAAGGCCGAAGGGTAACTTGAACTCAGGCCAACTGGTAACTACGTTTGGTGACACTATCAATCTCCTGTTGATGTGGAGAAAGTATAGCGTATTCACGATAGGATGATGGACTGATGGATACCCATTGTATGGACTCAAGGATTCGAGGAATGGACTGATGGATTTTGACAATCAAAGAACACCGCGCAAATACTAGGCCTAACTCGCAATCTCTAGTCGATAAGTCGTTTATAAGAACACACTTATATGTATTAATTCAGGGCGACGCCCCTCAGCGGCGGAGAGTCACTCGGCAGTCACCTTCACTCGCCGCTGAGCCTCCCCCTTACCTCAACCGCGCTTTTGATACTGACCGCTTCGCGGTCGGGCAGCCAGGGTAGAAGTGCTGATGCGCAGCGCTACTTGCGTCCGGCTACCTGGCCGGACGCAAGCCAACGCCTTGCTGCACTCACAGCGCTGTGAGCTTGCCTTGTTACTCATGCCGAAGCCGGGAAACTTCGAACAGCCCGTCATCGACAAGCTCGCCGTGCGCGAGTCTGAACAGGCGCAGCTCCTTCTGACCTTTTCCCTTTGCACCAACCATAAAGACCCGACCGTAGTGCAGATGCACGGCACCGGCCTTTTCTTTGTCGTACTGCTGGAGATGTGGCCCCTTAAACTCAACCAGCGCTACACCGCCGCCGGCCTTGCGGTCCTTGACCGCCACCACAAAATCCGGGAAGAAGCCGACGCCATTGGACCAGCGATACAGCGTGACCGCACCCGGCTGACGGGGCGGATTTCGATGCCACCATTCGACCTCGGATGAGGTATCGAGCATCTCGGCAAAGCGCAGCTCTTCCGGGGACAAGTCCTCTGGAAAGGTGCGGTAGACGTTTCGTTTCGCAGGTTGCAGCGGGTACTTAGACTGAAGCACGGGCGGCAACATAAAGGATTGAGCGCGAATCTGGCTGGCACGGCAGCGCTTGTGCGCTTGCCGAATCAGGTTCGGATTGCGGACCAATACCAGCTCAAGCTGCTGCGTCAGTGCCTCGTCGGTTTCGGGCAGGTCAAAGCCGCCCACTTCGAGCGCGTCACGGAAGCGCTTGCGCAGGGCTTGCAGGAACTGGCGGTTGTCCACATCGGGATATTCGAACGCAATCTGCCTGGCCCGCTGCGCGATGCCAGCAGGTGACATCCTGGCCCACACATCTTCGTCGGCAGGAGCCTCGCCGACCTCGAAAATGTCCATAGTCCGCTTGACCAACTTGGTCCGGCTACGGTCGCGGTCGGCAAGTATGCCCGAGAAGTCGACAAACGACACTAACTGCGTCTCGAAGTCATCCGGGTTGGTCGGTAAAATTTCAGTAACGAACTCCGGCAGACCTTCTTTCTTCAGCGGGTAATCGTACTGTTCTTCCGCATCCAGCTTGAACGCCGCGACCAGTGGTGTCTGACCGTCGTGCGCCCCGTGGGTCAGTTCGGTCTTGGCAAGCGCAGCGAACAGGTCGGACGTTTGCTGTAGCAGCGGGGTAATGTTCTGCTGTTGGTCATCGGTTGCGGTGGCAGAATCCGCACCATCTGGCGTAACGGCGGTGGATTGTGCCGGATCGAGCGGAGGAAATATCACCGCTGTCTGGCCTGTTTTCACCACCTGCACAAACGACGAGTCCACCGTGAACGTGATGACCGTTTCAGGGACGGTATTCGCAGTGTGCTCTTGTAGCTTATTGATGACCGTTGCCGCGCCCGTTAAACCCTCTTGCGCTTCGCGGTTCGCCAGGAATACATAGCCGTAGTTCAGGACCTGCGGGATGCCTGGTCGGCGCTGTAAGAGCGAGTGCACGCGCATGATACGTCCGACCACCTGGATGCCGAAGTTCGCGTCGCGGGTGCCACGCAGGGCCGCCAGAGTGAAGGCACGCGGCGCGTCGAAGCCCATGGCAACCGCCATCTTGAAGACGAGCACTTCAACCGTCGGGTCCTGCGCCAAGGCCTGCAAGCTAGGGTCCGGCTCCTCGGAGGTGTGCACCTTTACAGCAGACTCAAGGAACTTGAGCGGGCCGATTAGGTACTCGCGGGCCTTGTTTAGCGCAGCGCCCCCATTGGGCACCTGCACGAGCATGAGTGGGGTGAGCTTTATGCCATTTTCGGACAGCTGACCTTTGATAAGTCGGTGCATGGCTGCGCATTCCGACATAGCGACTTCCTCGAAGTCCACCAACGCTGCATCGTCACTGTTCCCGGAGAGGAACTGGGCCGTTTTTACGCCGCGCTTGAGCAACCCTGCCTGATAACCTTCATATCGCGTGATGCTCGCCCACTCCGTTGAGTCGCCCATCTGGTAGCCCGTCTTTGCCGCGAAGCTGGCAACGTCCGTGTCCCGAGGGGTGGCGGTCATCATCAGAGCGTAGTCGGGCTCCATGACCTCGGCAAAAAAGCGATAGGCCTCCTTGGCTTTGACGAAGCCATGATGCGCCTCGTCCACGACGACGCCAATGCGCAGTCCCAGGGCACGAGCCTGAGCGATAAGGTCATCGACTGACAGGCCATTATCGCCCGTCATGCGGGCAAGGCGCGATTCCTTGCTTTTGGTCGCGACCGTCTGCCACGTGATAACGAACATCGTCCCCGAGGCTAATTCATCCGTGGTGCGCTGGTGCTCAATGTTCAGAATCTTCAGTTGCGGTGCTTGACGTTGCAGGGTGGCCGCTGCCTGGTCAGTCAGCGTCGCGTAGGGTGCAAACCAGAACCACACCACGTTATCGAGCGACGAAAAGCGGGCCACGATTTCTGTGGCAATCAGCGTCTTTCCGATACCAGTCGGCGCCTGGAGCATGACCGCCGCTGATTGCTTGCGCAGCTTACCCAACTCCTTCGGGTTAGTCAGACGGTCATAGTCGTGACGCAAATTTTGAAAGCGCGTGACGATGGCCGTGATGTGCCGTTCTTGAAACAGCAGCGGGTCGATGCGGCTCATGCTTGGTCTCCTCCCAGATTGCCGAACCTGAAGCCGCGCGTCAGGTCGGCAGGCACCTCTCTCAGATTGTTCTCGTTGACCATGTCCGCCAGCGCGGCGGGGGTCCAGGTGTATACGATTGCTTGCGGATGCAGTACCAACGCGTCCCGCAAAGCGGCCTTCATTTTGGCCGTGGTGTTGGGTAGGTAGATGAGCACCTGCTCATTCCAGGCCGAGACCGCAGCCAAAGTTCCTAGCTCAGTCAGCGGGTGATGGTGCTTCATTTGTATGTAAGACCAGACCATGCCGTCATCCAGACTCTCCTCAAGGCGGTGCGGCGGGATGTGCTTAGCTCGCAAGTATGCGAAACCATCGCCGAGCCCTTCGACCTGCTGGCCCTTGGTCGATGTGTACCCTTCGGTAGCGCGTCGCACTCGGGTAGCGCACACGTCACGGCAGAGGTTTTTCTCCGGCTCATCGGCCGTAGCTTCGGTGTTGGAGACCAGGATGAAACGGCGCTCTCCCGCGTCTTCTTTGTTCAGCTGGAGGATCGCTTGAGCGAGTGTCCCTGACCCCGCAAAGAAATCGACCACCAAGTCGCCGGGTTTCGTCGCTAGGCGCAAGATTCGATTCATCAACTGCAACGGCTTGGGTGTAGAGAACACGTCCTCGGTATGGTCCTTTGGCAGTATCTCGTTAAGTTGCTTCTTCGCGTCTTGCGTATGGCCCACCGCATCGTAGGTCCAGAGCGTTTGAGGCACCACGCCTTGCTTGACTTCATGCAGGAAGCGCTTCAGACGTGGGGCATTGCTACCGTTCTTACCCCACCAAATACGATTATCTTTGTCTAACTCTTTGAATCTTTCTTCCGAGACTGTCCAATACCTTCCCGGAGGCGGGCCGGGGATTACACGTCCAGAGGGAGTAGTCACGCTGTAAGAGCCTGCCGAATAAAAATTTCGCGCAGATAGGTCGCTGGACGTCCAAATTCCCCTCGAATCGTTATCAATGTTCGTATACGCATCGTCCTGCGCAGCGGTACGCGGCATCGCATTGGGCCGCCAAACGTCTTTATTTGCTGCGTAGATAAGGATGTATTCGTGGTCATCCGAAAAATGAACGGCGGTGTTCTTGGGTGAGAAGACCTTTTGCCAGATGGCGTTCGCAATGAAGTTCTGCTCGCCAAACACTTTGTTCATCAACAGACCAAGATTGAACAACTCGTTATCGTCGATGGACACGAAGATAACGCCGTCCTCAGCCAACAGGTCCTTGGCGAGCTGTAACCGCTGGTACATGAACTCAAGCCAGGTCGAGTGTCGATAACGATTCGTCGGGTCGTAGTAGCTATCGTTGTAGACGAAGTCCTTACGCCCCGTGTTGTACGGCGGGTCGATGTAGATGAGCTTTACCTCACCAGCGTGCGTGCTGACCAGGTTTCGCAAAGCGTCGTAGTTGTCGCCCTCGATGATGAGATTGCGCCAAGGCGCGTCGCCGCACGACAGGGCCCGATCGAGCTCCAGGCCAACAAAATCTCTGTTGAGGGCCTTGTCGTGCTCAATGCCGCGTCTTTCCCATGTCAGGCCGTATGGCATTTGACTGTCACGTCGCTTCAGCAACTCGATGAGCGCTTCGCGGCTGAGGTGTTCGTATTCTGTTGCCATCCTGGCGCATCCCCTTCCTACCGTTATCGGCCGCTATTGTACGTGATGCCACATAGAAAAAACCGCCCCGGCTGAAGTGACTCAGCCGGGGCGGGAACCTGTATTCGAGCGGCGGCCGGTGGTGCACTCCGCAAAGTCGAGCCCAAAATTTGTGGGCTCAACAGAAGGTTCTCGTTCAGCGCGATACCAGCCCAAGTCGCGCCTCATGGCCTCCCATTAGGAAAACAATGTGTCCTCAAAACTGTATAGCGCAGAATTGAAGCATGCCAATGCATCTATTTGCTGTGGGCTCCATCCCAAGGCCGTCAAATCCCGGCGTAGCTTGGATTCGAAGGCGGGCGTACAGATGAAGATTAAGCGCCCCCATGATTGCCCTAACCCCAGGAGCTGGCTGCCCTCCCGCCGATTGCAGTCGCGCAGCACTTTACCTAGCCAGACCAAAAATGCCCTATATTCAGGAGCATTTTTGCGAGATTTCTCGACCTCCACCCACCAAACACGATGGTCCCCACCGCGCAAAAGCACATCAGGTCGTTTACCCGCTACACCTGCCTGACCACCTAACCAGAGGCCTTGTGCAATCTCTCGGTCGGTACTAACTCGGAAGCCTTGCCGCATACCGGAGATAGCCACCTGGTTTGCGATGCAGCGGTGCCGGTAGTACGCAGCACTGAAACCACGAACCAAGTCTTTGCCGCTGACGGCGGCTACTCCCGCGTCTTTCAATGCCCGCGCACCGCCTTCCGACAAAGCGTAGAGGCGGCTGCCGTCTGGTCCTCGTCCGACAATGACACGCCGGCCATCAACAAGACGCCGCATCGTGCGTTGAGCCATCCGCAACGCTGACGCAGTCGCCGCCGCTGGCCGGAGGTCAGGAGGGCCGCTCGCCCTAACGGACCACCTCTGCCAGCAAAGCGCGGCAAGTTGCTTGGTAGTCAAGAACCCAAATCGGTGCAACGCCCGCAAGCAACGCTGCTCATTTTCCCGAGCGGTTTGCCGCCCGTCTTTCTTACTCATCATGACCCTCCTGAAGTCGTTGTCATGATTCGTATAGCGCGGGCACCCGTTCATCCCCGTGTACGACGGGGGGTGAACGGGGAGAACGAACAGCCGCGCTGCGGCTGGAGCTCACCACACCCTCTAACCTGGCTGGACGCCAGGCCGGGTGTTTGGCCGGCTGGATGCCGGCCATGCGCTTGAAAGGCGGCGCCCCCACACCTTCCGCACCCCGCTTTCAGCGGGGTACTCCAGGCGCGGGCAAGTTGCTCACCCGGCCCGCTGGACGCGATTGTGTGACCCACTTGCCCGCGCCTCCGGCTTGGGGCGCGGGCAAGCCCCCACGCACAACCGCCGTCCTTGGAGACGGCTATCGCTGCGGCAACGCTCTGCGAGCTGCCTGCGATTTCTGCGCGGCTCCCCCTGCGTCGTGCTAACGGTGTGGGCACCGTGCAGCTCGACGGGCTACAGCTGGACGCTTTGCCCCGCCGCGTTGCTTCGCAACCCGGCGGCCCCTGACTGCGCCACCCGGCCCTGCCGGATGGCTGCGCGCCTTCGGCTTGCTGGAACGGCTCGCCGCACAGGCCGTTCACACTGGCTTACGCCATCCTTCCCGTGACGGCATCACGATAACGAAGGAAGTTCTCGTGGCGATCGCCACGAGAACTTCTGGCGGTCTAGCGACAAGGCCGGGTAGGCGCGTGCCAGACCATCCTTTCCGTGATGGCGTCATGTGGTCGCCGATGATTTTCGTGACGATTCGTCACATTGGCACTTTCATGGCCCGTGACGCGCCCTATACTCAACATGCGAGACAAACACGACCACATCACCCTCAACCTGCTTTCTGATGAAGCAGTCCCACAACTACCCAGCGCGCCCGTTCCCAAGATTGGCCGTCCACGAAAAGAAGACGCCCTCAGCGATGCTGAGCGCGCCCGGCGCTACCGCGCCCGGAAGAAGGTTCGTCGAGACGAGCTGAAGGACGAGAGCAGGCCGCTCCGCTCGACAGTCATAGACCTGTCTGCCTCGCGCCCTGGAAACGCAAATAGGCGGCTACCGCCGCCTCCGGTCTGCCACCAGCCGAAGACATCGCTGCCGCCGTTTCTCTGAGGTTCGTCGCCACCCCTGCGATGCAACCACCATCCAGCCCGACTGCACAAGACCTTCGGTCACTTCGTGCGCCCCTGCACCCGGTCCCCCAAAGGGGGCTGCGGCTTTGGCGGCGCTTGTTCCGTAGGCCTGGCTCGCGGTCTTTTATCGCAGGCGACGAACTCAGAAAAACGGCGGCAGCAATGCCAAGCGAGCTTCATGCGACATCCCGGGAAAGCATGAAAAACAGGCTCGGAATCTAGAAACCGGGCAGCTATTAAGGACCAGATATGCAAACAGACCCTCTCGACCTTGAGTTCATCTTTGGCGGAGTAATCCATAGATACACCCGTGCGCAGGCCCTGGCGGATGGGTTGCTGGTCGATGTAACCGAAAGAGCCAAGGAAGCGGGGTTCCGGGTGCCGGTCGCGATGACTGCGGCCACATGGAGTAAGGCCGTTGCGTGGTCTGACGCTGATTCGGCCAAACAAACGCAACAGGACGAGAGCGGCCGGTTGTGGGACGTCGTGTGAATGGCGTACATGGCCGCGCGGCGCGCCTGCGGCGGTTGCCGTGTGCCTTTTCAGCTGCACGTCGTTCCGCGCGGTGACTCGGCGACGCAGCTAATGACTTTGCACATGGTTATCGGGCCTGGCGACGAAAGTGAACCGGTCGTCACCATCATGAATCCAGATGAAGACTAAATAAGATTGCCCGCCCGATCCGGGCGGGCTGATGAAACCAAAGAAGGAGCAAACACCATGAGCAATACACCTGACCACATCGGCCCGGACATCAACCCCGCCACGAATCTGCCCCTGATTGACGATACCTACGTTGATGTGGGTGGTAACCCGTACGGCACCGACTGGAATACGTGGCAGCCGTCCTACGACCCAGGTCCAAGCTACGCGCCGCCGCCATTCGACCCCTGGTAGGCCAGGTCGGCACGCCTCTAGAGGGCGCGTGAAGCTACCAGGGCCGGAACAGGCACCGGTAGCTCTATACCGTAATTCAGCTTTGCTAGCCGCTCAGCCTTTTCAAGTAACGGAAGCAGCACAGTTTCGTCTTCGTAGCCGTCCGCGACTTTGTTATCCGACGACTCTTTATGACCGCTGATGCACCGGAGATTAACGCCGTTTTTTCGGCCGTACGTGAGCAACGTATGCCGGAATGTGTGCGAGCCGCGCACCGCGTTTCCCTGCTCATTAGCTACACCGTGCAGGCCAATCGCGCGCATGTAGTTGGCTACAAACTTGCCTGGCCCCGCGCCGGCGTCACCCTTATTTGGCGCCCATTGCGGGAACATTTTCCGCGCACCGCCTCGTTTTAACTGCGCCAAGAACTGAGGAAGACCGAGCCGGACAAGCTCAGGATGCATCGGAATCGTGCGCGCCCTGCCAGTCTTCATCGACTTGACAACATCCGCGTCAGGGCTAACACCAAGCTCATTTGTGAGCCTAAGCCACCAAATGTTGTCTTGGCAGCCATAGTCGTACTGCGGGTTAATCTGACAGATTTCTCGAACACGCGCACCGGTATATAACTCCATGGCTAACAGCCAAAACTTATGCACCTTGGCCGGGTTATTTACATTTTTTGCCATGCGCTCGTTGAAGAAAATCTCGTGAATCTCCGCAGGACGAAGAGCGCGCTGCTTGCGTTCAGTCTGGGTACGCGAACCTTGATACCGAACATCGGTCGTAAGCGTAGTTGGGAACCCGACATCTTGCCAATCAGCGATGGCGCGTTCGATAAACTTGCGCAGGGACGCGAGATATGAGCCTTCGTATGTCTTGAGCGAGAGCGTTTCAGTCCATTTTTGGGCCGCCAATTCCCGAATGCTCCGGCCCTCTTTACGACGCAGGTCAGACCAACGCGGAGGAAGGTTCTGAACAGTCACTAAGAAGTCCTTGACGTGCGACTGGCGCAGGTCGGTAACAGGCATATCACCCACAACCTCAAGGAAGGCCGGGAGGATGAAGCCGTGCTTTTCATTCATGGCTAGCTGCGTAGACGGCAGGTGCTTCAAGAACTCCGCGATTGCCGTCGATAGACGCATTGCACCTTGCCCAAACCTTAAATCCGTGCGCTTGACAGGTTCCACAGCCGTCCGGACCGGCAGAGGCTTGCCGGAGTACCTGGCTTCGAGGATTTCGAGCGCTTCATCATGTGCAGTGGCGTATTCGACCAGCAGGCTACGCTCTTGCAACGAACCGCGGAGCTCATCAGCAAGCTGATACCCGTTCCGCCTGAGCGTACCGTCAAGCATTTCGCGCCAGCCGTACGCGGCTGTCTCATCACCGAACTGCGCGAGCTTAGCCCATCGCCTGACGCCTTCGATTTGTTGCAGCTTCTGGTTAGGATTGATGGCTTCACGTGCGCTGTAACGCTGCTCCCGGTCCGCGCGTTCGACTTGTTCTGCGACAGTCGCACGCAACCAAGAAATAAGGTCCGGGGTAACTGATGTGATAGCCGCGAGTTGCGGAAGACTCTGCGCGATCACACGCTCAGGTTCGCCGTTCACGCTGGACTGCGTACTAGCCCGAGCACGCGCGGCTGCGAATTGCTCATCGGTTTCAACAGCGAGCTCCCGACAGCGCCGACTAGCGGTTCGAAAATCGCCGCCGAGAGTGCGCTTAATTTCAGTTTTGCCTATCGTCGGCTTAACGTCATCAGGTACACCGCGCCTAAAAAAGTAACCGGTCCCACGCTTGTTTTTGAACATGTATTGTGGCATGGCTTTATCGTCCATGGCCGCGCTCACGCTGCTCTTCGCCTGTACCTGCTTTTGTACTCGTTTTTGTCCCATACAAAAAAATAACCCCTTGAATCTACGGCATATTCTGCCATATCAAGGGGTTATCGGTATCTTGGCGGAGAGAGGGGGATTCGAACCCCCGGTAGGCTATGAACCTACACACGCTTTCCAGGCGTGCGACTTAAACCACTCATCCATCTCTCCTGATGGTCGACGTGCGCTTTCCACGAAGCCGCTCAT
>Ga0265797_10009920_pt1 | contig 12230 bp, 11 predicted proteins | sample P2T30metagenome_FD_192433 | JGI IMG/M metagenome (GOLD analysis project Ga0265797, IMG submission 192433) | Plant litter microbial communities from East Loma Ridge, Irvine, California - P2 T30 | ecosystem: Environmental > Terrestrial > Plant litter > Unclassified | place: USA: California... | reverse complement strand
GACCCGGGTGATCCAAGCCCACGACGGCCCTTTGTCAGCAGAGGTTGGTGTTGCATGGGCAGTAGTAAGCTCGCGAGCGTCTAAGCGCCTCTGAAATCTCCACTAGCACCACCCTCCGACACACCCGTCGCGCTGCTCTCGATCGCTGGGCCTCGGTAAGCAATCATTACTAGTTCATTACAGCACGTCGATACGGAGAGCAAGGCTCGAGGAGGAAAGGCGTGCAATAATGTGCGTAAAGTGGGCCAGTGGTCATCCTGCCAGCCCTATGCCGCTTGTCAACTCTCAACGCTCGTCTGTCTCCCTTTGCCCACGCCTTGTCTTACCTCGCCATGCGACCAAGGGTCCTCGGTGTCTAGCCAATGGCCGTACACCTGCCTTTTTGGGCCACCACATGGCATGGTGAAGTCCGACGACGATGGCGAACTGTGGCAACTATCATTGTGGTGGCCATGATGTGGTGGCCACAACTGTATGGACAGCTCAGCGGCAATCAAGTTGATCCTTCGCTCAGCCAGCCACAATAGGCAGGTCTGTATGTACAGTCTGGATGTCGACATGAAGTGCATGCTCGACAAGATCACATCACACCACCACCACCACCATCTTGAGCCATTCATCCATAATTGCGCGCAGAACGGTCGCAAGTCCGCACGCGGAAGACCGGCTGCCTGTCATCCGGTCGCATGTCAGGCACGAGGATACTTTTTCTGCAGAAGCACAGAAGAGCCCTGCCTATTTGCTTTAGGTTAATGCCTTCTAGACTTTCGAGCTAATTCGCGGTCTTGCAACGTCTAGTAATCATACGTAATTAGCTGCTCTCGGGACCGCCGCGTGCTCTGCAGTAGTAATCATTTCGATCTGTCTGCGATTACGAGCTCCTGCCTCGCTGCCCAGGCATACAACTCAATCGACGTGATCCTTCTCGGTGCCTTAGTCATTCAGTCGGCATGTTGAAGCTGTCGCGAGCATCCTTCAACGGTCCTTTTAGCCTCGCACATATCTCGTATCGTGTCGTGTCGGTATTACTATAGCTGATATCTCTGCACTCGGCGTGCCCTAAGACTCTCACTGCTTCGGAAGTGCTTCCTCTGCTAAATGCTGACACGCCCATCTTGGCGGCGTTTGAAACAGGCATATTTGATGTTCCACAGTGGACACCTCGAGCCTGCCCAACCCGCTTAGTCAAGCCTGGGTAGCCCACAGCTGAACCGAATACGAGAGCTTGCACGCGTTGATGAATTGCTGACAGTTCAAAAGGCAGTGTTACCAAGGGTTCGGATGCTCGTTCTGATTGGCCGGTTCGTTTACGGATGGCGCACTCGATAGGTGCGCTCGTTTACGAACTTTACGGGTAGTGATGTCTCCCGGAACCCGACACGGCGGATAACGGATTGCCTCATTTTGAGTTAGGAAACTGCAAGTTAGTCGAAGCATACAACTACTTCTTCACGAACGCAACCTTCCTGTAGATAAACTTCCATCTAAATCTCCGACATTCTTGCTCGAGAGCTTCCACGCAAGGCGACTCTCCACCTCGCGACCAACCACTCGCCGACGCTAGCCAATACTCGCTCGCTTCGTACCCCCAAAACCACTCGCACGTCTTGTAATCCTCCGACGCAGCAACCGCGTTCCCTCCTCTACAACTTCGTGCGTACATTACATCTCGACGCACATCCACATTAATGTATCCCTACGCGAGTGCGACCCTGCCAATCGCCAACCATTGCCGATCGCAACTCGGCTTCGCCGTGAAACGCGATCGGCGTGCATGCAGGACACCAGGCTTGCAGGGTCGCGTTTGCCTTTGCAGAAACGAGATCCTGCAGAGCACGTTACAGTTTTGCTTGGTAAGGCGGATGCTCGGAAGTGCCAGCGAGCGTGGGGTACGTGTGGGAGACGCATAACGATACCTCTAGTGCTGTACATGTAATCTATCTGTACATAACCTCACCCTTTTCTGCTGAGTGTTACGCCTTGCCCTACTTTTATTATCTCCGTCTTGGCCCGGGTAGCGGCAGTTGAAAGGCGAGAGGGTTGGAATGTCGTCTGGAAGGTTCATGTTGTTCGCAGGCGAGCCCAGGCAGCGAGAGGGGCCTGGGGGGTGTCTGAGTGGGATCACATAAACTCTGTCCAGACGGTATATTAGACTATGGATACGAGACATACGAGACATACAACGAGTAGTCGACAAACCTGATTCTGATATCCCGACTTCCGATAGTGAGATTGCCCTGAGTACGCTCACAAATACAACTCCAGACCACACGCGTAAGAGACACTAGATTCTACCTCCCAGAGATGACGAGTCGTAGGCGAACCAGATCATGGTGTCCCGACTTCCGATATCGAGATCGGATGTCAGCTTCAGTGTGAGCGAGAGCCTGTTGTGGACGTTCGTGACCTCTCTGACATGTCATCTGCATGCATTATTTGTGTTGCTAACCGTCGTCGTCGTAAGGCCCCGTGAAATGCAAACGAATGAGTCGTGTGCAGGTCGATTACGGCATCGAAGTATCACTAATCTCTGGCCGCCCAAAGTACTTCGAACTACCAACCTAGCCTAAGGGACATCAAAAGCCAAGAACACACGTACGTAATAAAGCTCTCGACCACAAGACCTCACTTGCTATTATGCAAACGGCTCCGAAATCTTGGCATGGACGTTGACCGAAGAACATTCAAATGCTCCGCTGTCTGTGGCTGAACAGGCAGCTCACGAAGGTTCTGACGAAAGATTGAATCGAAGTTGTTACAAGTACAAGAGTAAGTATACAGTACATGAAGCGTGCGGCAGTAGCTGTCTCGAGTCGTGGACTGGTGATGAGCTCAAGCATGTCCTGCACGTAATAATAAGGCCCGCCACAGCTCAGAAACTCGTTGGAACTGTAATCGATCCTGGTCAGCGCCGTACCGAGGCTGTGGTAACCATCGAGCTGGTGAGATTGGCTGCGGTACGCATGGTTTGCTAGTTTCGTGGTTTTCGTGGTCCCAAGTACAGGGTAGGAGTACTTCGCTGGTGGCCTTTTGGAGATACATGGCGGAACAACCCGATCAGATGAGCCGCCAAGAAAAGCAATTGCCGTTTCTGGTCGTTCGATTCTTGTTATCGCAAGATACGAATGGGTTGTGACGGTGGTGGGTCCTCTCAGACTCCACCTTCTCCCCTCACAGTCACATCGACTTCGACCGGGCTCACGTCAAGCTCAGTCTGCTGATGAGGCGTGCGCTCAAACGCGACCTGCTGACCCAGGAGACCAATGCCCGAAAGTGCAGCGCCCAAATGGCCGTAGTCGGCAAAGCGCTTGCGACCAAATATCTGAGTGTGCTCGCCATGAGGCCACACCAGCAGACCAGTCTGAATGGCGTAGTAGCTCCCAAGGGCGACAGATGCAATAGTGCCGAGAATGATGGTAGGTAGGTGCTCCTTCCAGAGAGAGCGGCGGATGGAGTGCAAGTGCACCACAGTAGGTGGGCTCTTGAAGTAGGGAATTTGCTCCACAAGCTCCGTCGATATCCTGCGGACTGTCTCCAAGATCGTGGGTTTCGCTGGCGGGCTCCAAGGGAGACTCATTGACCTCGCCTTCCTCCTTCCTGATACATTTTCTTGTGTCACGCAGTGCGCAAGATCCATCACGTCCTCCACTTTCGTCGCCAATTGCAGCTTTTTGTGCATCCTCTCCACGAACCTGACCAAATTGCCATGCTTCTCCTTCATCGTCTTTGCCAGCCACGCCTGCGGCAGATCCGGGTACAGCATGAGCGACAGGAATCCGTAAGCCAAGCAGTCCACCTCCGTAGGCTCCTCCGTACCCAATAAGAACTCGTTTTCCTCTCCCATCATATCTCTGAGCGGCGCAAAGAACTCTTCCGCAACAGCGTGCAGCCTGAAAATCGCCGCGTGCTCAGGGCGCTGCAGTAAACTCCGTATTGTGTCCTTGCGCGGTAGCAATAAGCTTGCGCGGTCCTTTGCTTGTGCTTCGAAGCCTTGCTGATTGGGGTCTTTGCCTACTCCTCCTCCCAAGCTCGAACTGCTGTCTTCGTGTACGCTGTCTACGTCGATGCTGGAGATGTTGAGGTGGTCGGTCATTGCGCGCGCGGCGGCGCGGCGACGGGGTGGAAGGATGTAGTTTGCATGCCATGGTAGCAGAGCTGTGAAGGCTGGTCGCGTCGACAGGCGATAGTTCTCTGAGGAGACGTAGAGGGAAATGGAGAGGAGAGTTGGCGCATGTGTCGTGATGAAGGAGGTCAAGGCTGTCGAGTCGGCAACTTGGGTAGCTGTCAGTTTGCTTGGTGTTGTTGTAATAACGTCCGATACGTGTTGGGCTATGGCGCTGTAGCCGTGGATTGTGGTGCCGTTGTTGCGCAAGTAAGGGAGAGTCGTTTCATGCTCGTGAGTTGGGATGATCTCCCAAGCGTCTTGGTTGTCGCTGAAGTGTGATTGCAAGAGTGCCACCGCTGCGTTACACTCTGCATCGATTGAAGGGAGCCCGAAGGCGGGACCCAGCACAAAGAGTTGTAACATGTCGTTGTCGCAATGTTGAATTGGTCTTGGAGCGACGCATTCAAGAAATGTAGCTACACGAGTCAGGGACGTATGCACGTTTGAAGTCTATACGGCGTGTCTTCTGCGCGAATGCACGTGATGTAGTCTACATACATTTTACTCAGGAACATAAATACTATCAAAGGCCATGAGACGCCTGGTCGCTCCTCTAAAGTAGCACGTAGCCAGTGAAAACCACGTGGAGACCCATTCCAGCAATTGGGATGGTCTTTTGAAAAAATGCTCATTGGCCTTCGCATGGCACATGCAGTACACGATACATTGCATTCCTGCTTTATACTACCTCAGACATCTGAGATTCCGTCTCACCTTTTATCTTTGGTCCCTCAATCTTCTTCACCTTACGCCCTTCCCACCATGTCACCAAACCAGCCAAAAGACTGACTCCGCAACCAAGACCAATAAAAGTCCCGGTTCCCCAACTCGGACGATCAATCCTATTCCAATGCCACATGAAGAACGCCATCCCGACCTGGAATAAAGTATTCAATACCATCATCCACACGACAAAGTCTAGTTTCCAAGATGCAGTCGGCGGCGCGCGCGCATCATGAAACGTCTCTTTAGTCTCGCAGTCTTCCTCGCGCATTCTGAACCACGCTTCATTCCGCGCTGCAAGTCGGCGGATGGCGCGTCGAGACGCATCGTGCTTGCCGAAGCGCCATCGCGCTACCCAGTATAGATCGCGGAATCGCCAAGGTGCGAGACCCCATGCTGTTAGACAGAAGAGGGCATTTAGAATTTGAGAGTCGATTTCTATCCATATCTTGCGCGGCGATGAGTCTGCGTCGCCGCCGTCCGGATGGTTCATCGCTGGTGCAGCTTTGAGGAGGAGAAAGAACAGCATTGCGCCCCAGGCGACAACATTGAGGCCATAAATTGTAATGCAGAATCCAGTGGGAGTGATGAAGAACTTCCAGAACGCGTGAAGGCCGTGGAGGACAGCTTTTGACCAGGGCTCCTTCGCTGGAGGGTCCGCCTCTGATACAGTACGCTGCAGCGGGTCTGACAGCTGTTTCGTAGGACTCAGCGACGCCGTAGGTCCAAGAGACATTCTTCGCTCGGTATTCCGTCTCTGTAATTCTCCAGGACCGGCATCTCGCTTGCTGTGGCCGTGGGCATCGAATTGAATGTTTGCGCCTCCTGTGTCGGGCTCGCGCAGCTCTGTGAGATTCGGTGCGTGGGCAATGGCGGCGCCACTGGCCACCCACATGGAGGGCTGAGGATCATACTCGAAGACTCTTGTGGCCGCTGAGACCGAAGCCTTGCGCACGCGGTTGGCTGCTTGCATGGTGAGCGCTCGTCAATCAGGGTGACAAGAAGTAACGGTGGCACCAGTTGACGAGGAGACTGTGAAGGAAAGCATTGTTAAACAAAGTAAAGTCCCTTTTGGCATCTTGTTAGGTCGAGCCAGGGCACAGTGCTAAGGTTCAACTACGAACGGGCATTTGATAGGCCAGGGCGTCTGCGGCGTGCTCATGGCTGGTGTGGTGCGCAAGATTATGGTTGACCCGAACCTTTGCGAGGTCGATCAGTTGAGGGGACGACGAGCTCGCAAGACACCTCGGATGGCCTCGCGAAGCTCGGGGATTTCGTTCTTAGAGAGGCAGCCGTTCGTCTCAGTAGTTACCTAGGTATTGTGTTCATGGCAGCGAAGAGGTGGTGGTGGCGATGAGTACGGCCGCAACACGCAGGACACATCATGTAGCCTAGGCTCGCAGTTCGCCGCCACGGGACTGTCGGTCTGCACAATTGCAGCAGACATGCATGTTTTGGCAGCAGGAACACAGCAAGACGCGAGCGAGCGTTTTGACCGAGACCACGGAAAGCAAAGGAACGCTTGCGGCGATCTGGACTGCGTCCGTGAGCCGCTAAACCCTGCCAGTGCGAAAGAGAAAGCTTCACTCCCACCGCGCACTCGCAGAGTTCATCATCCCGGCCCTTCCGCTTCCTGCTATTGGAGCGCGCGCTGTCAACGACTGAACGCTGCGCAGAAACACCGACGTCAGACTCTGATGGTCCTGGCGAGCGAGTCTCTCCGGTATGGCCGTAGCTCGCTCTGCGAGCACTTCGGCCATGAGCCTTAGAGGCAAGGTAGGAATCTGTGTCTGACTCTCTTTCGTCTTCATGTGCACGACGATACATATATACGACTGATTATCACCTTTCCTTGATACATTGTGGACACAGGAAACAGCAATGGCTCCCCGGGTCTCGCACGGGCAATTCCAGCAAGATGGAAGGATAAACCTCGACTTCTCACGGCTTCATGACCATTATCACATTGTGCAATCTGGCATTGAGCGAACATGCAAGAGCAAACGCGCCAATATCACATTCGGCACCAATGTCACAAAGTGTGACCGACTCCAGCCGCTCGTAGGAGCGCCGCGCATGAACATTGCAATTCTAATCACTGGATCTCGCGGCGACGTGCAACCTTTCATCGCCCTTGGAAAGAAGCTGCAGGAGTGTGGCCACCGCGTTCGCATTGGCACTCATGGCAATTTTCGCGAGCTCGTACGAGATAATGGGCTCGATTTCTACTCAATTGGTGGCGATCCGGAACAGTTGATGGCGTATATGGTGAAGAACCCAGGTGTCTTGCCATCAATTGACTCTCTTAGAGCCGGCGATGTCGGTTCACGCAAAGCAGAGCTGGAAGCCATGTTGGTTGGTGCCTGGCGAGCGTGTACCGAAGCATGTGATGAGCACGACTCAAAGGACAGTCCTGATGTGCATCAGCTGCGCCCATTTGTAGCTGATGCGATCATCTCGAATCCGCCGACGTACGCCAGTCTGCATATCGCTGAGAGACTTGCCATTCCTTTACACTACATGTTCACCATGCCTTGGTCGCCAACGACAGCCTTCCCACATCCATTGGCACAAATGGACTCGAGCAGGACAGATGCTGGCATGCGGAACTACATGTCATATGCGCAGATCGAAGTGCTCACATGGCTAGGCTTGACGGATATCATCAACCGCTTCAGAAGACGGACGTTACTTCTGGAGCCAATTGACCCGACCTGGGGAACCAACCTCATACCACGCCTGAAAGTCCCTTACACATACTGCTGGTCGCCCGCACTTATACCCAAGCCGGAAGACTGGGGCGCCCATATTGGTGTCAGCGGTTTCTTCTTTCTGCCAAGCGGGACAGATTATAAACCAGATGATAAACTACAAGCTTTCCTCGACGCTGGCGAACCGCCGGTATACATAGGCTTCGGCTCAATTGTCATCGACGATCCCGACTCATTTACGAAACTCATCCTAGAAGCCGTCAAGAAGGCGGGCGTACGAGCCTTGGTCTCGAAGGGTTGGTCAAACGTCGGAGGCTCAGACGTGCCAGACAACGTTTTCCTCCTCGGCAACGTGCCTCACGATTGGTTGTTCCAGCATGTATCGGCAGTTGTTCATCACGGTGGAGCGGGAACTTGTGCAATCGGCCTGAAATTAGGCAAGCCCACCGTAATTGTACCCTTCTTCGGAGACCAGTTCTGGTGGGCAGGTATAGTGTACCGCGCTGGCGCAGGGCCTCAGGCTGTACCCTACAAGAAACTCACATCCGACATTCTTGCCGACAACATTCGAGAGGCACTGAAGCCGGAGACGAAGGCCAAGGCGCACGAACTATCTGAGAAGATGAAGAACGAGGATGGTGTGGCGGCTGCGGTAGAGCAATTCCACAATCTGCAGTCAACACAGAGGTTTGCATGCTTCTTATGCCCGGATCGCACAGCTGTGTGGCGAGTAAGACGAACGAACGTGCAGCTCAGCGCATTCGCTACAGGGGTGCTTTGCAAGAATGGTCGTCTGCGACCGCGTGACATCAAGCTGTAAGTTCTTCACCTGGGTGGATGAAAAGAAGACCTGCTAACGATCGACAGAATTCGACACAAGCGATGGTACGTAGAAGAAGGCGCACCAGGTCCCATATCGGGTGCAGTCGCCTCGATGGCGGATACTGCTGCGAACTGCGTTGGCGACATCCAAGACTGCAAACGTAGCATTTCGTACTCTAGAAAGGCTCGGGGACAAGCAAAGCAAGACGAGAAAGCACCACTTGTGAAGCCGCAGTCTCCTGCTAGCGCTATTGCTCAATTAAGTCGTGAGCTTGCTGTTGAAGGTATCACAGCACCCGTCAACTTCTTCTATCAAGTCGCCAACGGCTTTCACAACGCACCATCAACAATGTTCCACGACCGCACCGTCCGTGTGCGAGACCCACCGATCACAGGCCTCAAATCAGGCCTACAAGTGGCGGGCAAGGAGGTTATCTTTGGATTCTACGACGGCATTACTGGAATCGCCACACAGCCTATCAGCGGCTACAAGGAAGGCAAGGCTCGCAAAGGAGGTCCTGCTTGGGGAGCAGCCAAGGGCGTAGGTCGAGGCATCACTGGAGTCGTCTCCCGGGCTGGCGCAATTGGATTCGGCGTTCCCGGCTACACTATGAAAGGCATTGAAATGCAGTTCCGGAAACAGGGCACTACCATCGATCAAATTGGTGAGATCGCCGAAGCTCCCGAACCTAGCCAAAACAATGCCCGCGATGAGAAGAGTCGGAGGAAGCTAAAGGCACAATGGGCAGAAGCTTCTGCTGGGCATCCGATTGTCCAAAGGAGAGTGCTGCAGGCTATCAATGAATTGCACGAGGCTGAGGAGAAGGAGCCTGAGCTTGAGTCTGCGGTTTTGGAGAGATGGGATGCTTTGGCGAGTGCGAATGGGCTGCAGATGTCACGGCCATGATAGAGTGTTCGTGTCGATAGGTTATCAACATGGTTCGGAGTTGATGGATAATGGTAGGAGGTGTCAATAGAGGGGAGGTGGTGATAGATGGGAGCCCGACCAGAGTATCTCGGTCGTGGGCAGTAGGACCAAGAGTCCTTTACTTAATGTATATACTGTACGAATAGCAGCAAAGTAGCTACACGTAGCGGCACATGATACGACAGCGTGTACATGCACATGTATGCATCCCAAGCAGCATTCCTCACAGACCACATGTGCCTGCTCTCAATAACGGAGGCTGAAGATGCGGGGGGGGATAAATGGGCGGGACGTGCGCCGCTCTCGCTGGAGAGGACGTCAATCGAGGGCTCTCGGTACTAGCCAACAAGCCAAGCAGTGGTAGCTGGAGCCAAACGTACAGTGCCAGAGCCAGCATGGCCCGCCCTACTCCCGACACAACCACAAATCCTTGGAGCATTGCCGCTATGGAAGAAGGAGGCTCACCCTGGGACGGTAAGCCACCGCGCATCCAGCCATACCATCGACATCGCCGTCCTCAAGCTCACTTCCAACTACAGACGTCCCTTCACGATCCGGCTCCAGCCATAACCTCGCCAAAGCAGCAGAAGACAGCGAGCAGCAAGCCGGTATACTCACCTGCCACGATAGAAGGGAAGCATGGACAGTGTGTTGACGCACAGCGCAGAACAAGAGCAACCTTCACTACCCGAGGCCACTGCGCCAGCGCCCTCTACCAATGCATCGACCGTCTCAGCTAAGCCGGCGCCGTCCAAGTCGCGTGGCCCTCGACGACATGTCAAACTCACCCAGTCCACCACCCTTGAGAGCCTGGACGATTCGGCGGGCCCTCTAGGCCCGCTTGGAGCTGAGCCTGTCGAGGAGCCGGCTGCGCCCACACCACCTGTGAAAGAGCTGGCTTCCAGGACACGCTCAAGGCCACAGACGGCAAACACAAATGTCACGACGACATCCGACGACGACAACACCCACTCACACAATGGCGCAAGGCAGCCTCCACCTGTGCTGCCTCCACAGTTCGACAACAGGACGAGGTCGCAGCAGCCGTCCATGTCTGTGGAGCAGGCAGCAAAGCCCACCTTCTCGATCACAGTCGGCGACCCGCACACAGTAGGGAATGCTGCCAGCAGTCACACGGTCTACTCGGTCATCACCAAGACGACATCGAAAGCATACGCAAACCCCACCTTCACCGTCACCAGGCGCTACCGTGACTTCCTCTGGTTATACGAGCAATTGCACGCCAACAACCCTGGCGTAGTGATTCCTCCACCACCCGAGAAGCAGACAGTCGGTCGCTTCGATGCTAACTTTATCGAATCGCGCCGGATGGCCCTTGAGAGACAAGTCAGCAAGACCGCAAACCACCCGATCCTCCAGCACGACGCAGATCTCAAGACTTTCCTTGAGAGTGATGCATTCAACGTTGACATCAAGCACCGCGAACGCAAGGATCCACTTCTCGGAATGGGCGAATCGAAAGGTTTGATGAGCAGTATCGGACTGGGTGGCGGCGGAGGAGGCAAATTTGTCGAGCACGACGACTGGTTCCACGATAGGCGCATCTACCTTGACGCACTGGAAAACCAGCTCAAAGCTCTGCAAAAGTCCACAGACACCGTCATGGCACAGCGCAAAGCTCTCGCCGACTCCTGCGCGGATTTCAGCACCAGCTTGCACAATCTTGCTGCTGTCGAACTGTCTCCCTCATTATCTGGCCCACTCGATGCGCTTGGTGACCTCCAGTCGCGCATCTACGAGCTGTACTCGCGACAAGCGATGCAGGATATGCTCACTCTTGGTATTGTCATTGATGAGTACATCCGTCTGGTCGGCAGTGTCAAGAAAGCTTTTGAGCAGCGTCAGAAGGCTTTCCACGCATGGCACTCAGCTGAGACAAAGCTGCAAGACATGAAGAAGCAGCAGGAGAAACTTCTACGCGCAGGTCGAAGTCAGCAAGACCGTATCGCACAGATGAATGCCGATGTCAACGACGCGGAGAGACGAGTGCACCAGAGCAGATTGCTGTTCGAAGATATGGGTCGCCTGATGCGCACTGAGCTTGAGCGATTCGAAAGGGAGAAGGTCGAGGATTTCAAGAGTGGCGTTGAAACCTTCTTGGAGAGCGCAGTGGAGGCACAGAAAGAGGTACGTTTCCCTGTCACATCTGCACTTGCGACGGAGATTTTGAATATGGTTACTGACACTCGAATACAGCTCATCGAACTATGGGAAACTTTCCTCTTCCAGCTCGACAGCGACGAGGATGGCCCGCCTTTCTTACCCGCGGGCGTACATGCCGACCAGCCGTCATCCAAGACTGGATCCCAACAAGGCGACACAGCGACCAGCGAGGACGGTACAGAAGTCCGCAAGGACGCTCCCGGCTCTGACGACGGCAACGGCGAGAACGGCGCTGAAGCCTCAGCAGAGGCCAGTATAGATGACTCGCTCGACGACTCTCGCACGATTGACGCGTGAAACGGCGGTTCTTTTGCCTCGCATGTATAGATGTGCTCCGCGACTTTTGTGCTCGGGTTTTTAGCGACGTTTGTAAGTACGTAGAACTAAGTTAGGCAGACTCGATGATATCCAGAACGAACATTCCAACTTTTACTTGTGCACTTCCCCAGCTTGTCCGTCCGTCACTCTGAGGATCGGATACTACAACCTGTCACCCAAAATACAGAGACCTGTAACCACCCCAAGGCACCGCCCCGCACGCCTGGTCCATCTGCAAAAAGTACGTCAATTTTGCAAAAGGTAATTGGACGATGCTGGTGAGCCAGCACCGGAAGACGGTGATATTGAAGAACTGTCAGATTCTGAGATGCTCCTCAACAGGGAATCGAACCCTGGTCTCCCGCTACTTGTCAGTGTT
>Ga0265797_10009919_pt1 | contig 12230 bp, 15 predicted proteins | sample P2T30metagenome_FD_192433 | JGI IMG/M metagenome (GOLD analysis project Ga0265797, IMG submission 192433) | Plant litter microbial communities from East Loma Ridge, Irvine, California - P2 T30 | ecosystem: Environmental > Terrestrial > Plant litter > Unclassified | place: USA: California... | reverse complement strand
TTGCTAGACCTTTACGCATCCCGACTACTCTTTTGCCCGCTCTGTAGCCGGCGGTCCAATCGTCAAACATTTCCTCCTCTTCTCTTGCCAGCCCGGCGATTGCGTTTTGTTCTTATCGCATGACACCTGCACGCACCTTGCACGCTCCGATTCATCTCACTGGTGACGGTGCTGGCCCCGTTCACGGTGTCGGTGAACGCTTAAACCTTGTCGCTCGTCTCCCCGAGTCAAGATCCTTTCTCGTAGCATCTCCTGCACACTTCCTCTAGCTTTGCGCCTCCTGCGCAGGAGTTGAGGACCCTGTGGCTCTTTTTTTGTTGCTGCCTTTTGCGCCTGAACGAAGAGCCGAAACGCGGATGGCGCTGGATGGCGTGCGCCACTTAGCTGGACGCCCTGCCGATGTGCCGGTGCCAAGTGAGACATCAGACACAAGAGACGCCGCCAGCGCGGTGCGGCTACCAGTATGCTTGAATTAAGGGCGAGCATTTTGAGCCCTCGTGCCCTCGTAGGATTTGATGGCGGGCGCCCTCCGCCCGCTCGTTCGCGACGTGTTTGTAGTTGCCGCTTCGGGTCTGGCACTCCTCCTCGTGCGCCTCTTTCGAGTCTGCTCTCCTCCACATCGGCGGCCTTTAATCTGCTTGCCCGGTCTCTCCCTAGCATCGGCCACCCGATTGATTGATCTACAGCAAGCAGGAGCCGGAGGATTGTTACGCCTGCAAGCCTCCCGAGTCTGCAGAGCCACTCCTCATTCGCGGGAACGCAGGAGTCTCCACCGCCTAGTCGCAAGTGCGCTTTTGCTTTGGTATGATAGCTTCTCTTCTGATCCTAGACCTCGGCCTTTTCGAGGAAAGAATTGTGTCTTGCCATGCCAGTGCACGTTCAACGTAACATCCGCTAGACCGTACGACGCTCTACGCTCGTGCCGTTGAGGGTCACGCGTGGGTGGGTGTCTGTTGAACAGCCGTGCACACACATATGCTAGCAGCAACGGAGAGATATAGAGAATGTCTTTGATAATAGAAAAGTCGCGAAGCTTATTCCCAATCGCAATCTCCAGATCGACAAAGCTCGCTGGAGTTTCGTGGAGAGCAGGCGGTGATCGTCGCCTTCCTTCCACTTCTCTGCGTAGATCCTGGGTTTCCCACCGATCACTTACTCCATCAGTCGCGCTGAAACGCTGCACGCCACGTGAAGAACAGGATCCAAGCAGCACCAGCACAACGCATGCTAAACTACTGTATTCATCCTTCTTTCCCATGTGCTTGGTGCAACTTCGTGTGGCAAATATGTACCGTCCGTCTGGTTCACCTAAGGACGTCCGTCGCCCATCACTACTGTTCCTCGAGCACAGAGGGTCATTCCCACCCTGACCTGACCTGACTCTTGTCCTCTTTGACCCCAGCGCCACACGACAGACTAGCTTCAAGCCACCCTCACGATGGCAGTCCAGCAGCCAGCTCCTTGATCTGCCGGACAGGAAAGTAACAAAGCACAAGCCCGTGGTGCTGAGCAATTCGATGAGACGGAAACGAGAAATGCACAGCAATCACAATCAATCCCTATCCTTCACCTTCCGTCCAAGCGAACCGCAATTCTCCCAGTAGCCCAGTCCAACACCAACACTAACATACCAAGAGAAAAAACCGCAGACGCATACGCAATCAAGTGTCCAAGTGCTCTCAACAACAACAAAAGGAGGCGAACAATGAACGATATGGGCTCCATACTCTTAGTTAGTCCCAGTACCAGGGTGCCAGCTCCCGGATCGCAGACCGCGCACGTGAAGAGAATCCTTGTTCAAACTCCTACAAACTCCACCTCGAATTCCTCTAGATAGAAGAGTGCAGTAGACAGAAAGCGGAAGGTCCAATGTGCCATATCGTATCCACCAGTTAGTGGTAGTAGTGCCAACTGCCAGTGACCACCACTAGTACTGAGATGACTGGGTGCCAGCTCCCGCCGAAGAGGCACCTTTGGCGCAACAAGCGCACGGCTCCACTGGTTGCTGCTGGTTCCGGTGCGGCTTATCAAAATCCCACACTTGTTTGTGCAAGTCCGAGCGCCCCTGTCGGCTCCTTTTGGGAGGATGAAACACTGGCTTACTGGCTTTTTTGGTGGCTCTTGCTTTCTTGCTGGAGCTTTCTCATCTTGGTGAGAGAGGGAGCTTTGGGACTTTGTGGAGATGGCTTGGATTACCTTTGGCTTTGGTTCGGCGCAGGGAGAAAGGTCCGCGCCACTTGTTAGACTGACCCACCCTTTTTTGGCTTGCGAACTCGGGGTTTGCGTTTCTTCACGTGATGGGACGAGATGAGTGGTTTTGCCACTGGCGGGTGGTTGTCGGTGGTTTGGTTTGTCCGGATGAGTTGGACGGACAGATGGATTTATGTTGGTTACTTTGTAGCGGAACCAATGTGGTGGATCATTCGTCTCGCGATCTCAGGCGATGCGCTGTTCCTGATGGGATCTTTAGATTTTGGATCTTCTTCATGGTCGAAGGGCTCGGCTTCTGGGCGATGGCAGGATCATCAGGTACGCCTATCAAACGACCTAAAGAATAATGCACACGATCCAGCTGCTCTCTTTGCGCCGTTGACATCGATCGTTGATGTTATCTTCTTCGTACCCACATCTTCATGTCGCATAGCCAAAAGGAAGCGTTGGACCTCTGTCCGTGTACGGGCCAGTAGGAACGGTGCGTGTAACGGAACGATCTCTGATATTGCGTTGTCTTCACGATGATCTTGGGCGCTGTCGTTGCGCTGCATCCACCGACGGTGCTTCGAGACGGCTTTGGCCATGCAATAGATTACGTGATGTGCAGATCAACGTCACGAATAGGCTTACATATACATGTATTTACATGTAGGTTGTATTGATGTTCGTTGTTCCAATGGAGTCCAGTCATGTCGTTGCAGGATGCATGTATGCTCAACGGGTTAGGGTTGGGGCTCTTCGTTTTCGCAAAAAATTGTACTAAAGGTCTCAATTAATAATCAGAGTAGGTTTCAGCTGTCTATCGATAATGTGCTGATGCTTATCGTATATTCGAGCATCAAGATTGTGTTTGTAACCTCGTTCTAGCGTTGAATGGTGCCGATCGCCGTTTTTCGATGCTTCAGACAAGTACTCGACGTTGAAACCAAAGATTGATCCTCGGGTTGTCTCAAAATCCACAATGTGCGTGGATAGCAAACTCGGACTCTCGTGTTTGGTGTTCTGAATCTCAAGGTGGAGAGACTCAGAAGCTCCCTGGTACAGACAGTTCGAAATGCTTTACCTATAAGCTTTCCGTGGCGTTCGATAGCTGCTAACATATTGAATTGACTAAAGCATGATTTGCTCGGAATGTACCCAAGTCAGATTTGAGGAACTGATAGTCGACGTTGATGTACTCGGACTACTATATTCATCCATTAGAATTCACACAAATGCTTGCAAAGGAGGCATTTGACAAGTTGACTGCAGTCATGATACAATTGGCAAACAAACTACGAAAAGAATTAAAATCTATGTCCTCCGTCATTCATCATCACCGCCTCAAAATGGCTCGTCGCATCGAGGGTCTGGCATAGCTCTCAACATCTAAGGAGCGTTGCAAAGAAGGGCAGCGCCGGCCTGGAACAAGCGTTAGCAACGATCAATTCGAACCACAGTAACCGTTTGACAACGTACAATCGGGAGAGTGCAGCACATGGCAGTGAGGCCAGTGGACTTGCAGGATTCCTCGAAGTCGGCGACCGTGGTTAGATCAGACTCGGCTGTTGCGACTGTGTTAGCGAACTGGATCGATTTCTCTGGAGACGACAGCGATTGATTAAGGCTTACGCGCTGAGCAAGTGAGGTCGGCAACACCGTCAACGTCGAGTTGACAGCACTGGGGAGTGTCGAGGGCTGGGCAGAGGTCGGCCGGGGCGCGCTTGAGAGCTGCGGCGGAGGTGAGGGCGGCGAAGGCTGCGATGGCGAGGGTAGAAAACTGCATTTTGAAGTGTTGGTTGCGTTGATTGGAATTGACGGTGTTGAGGAGATTGGGTGTTGTTTGGAATTGATGGTGTTGAGAGGATTGGATGTTGTGAGTTGATGAGTTTCGGATCGAGCAAAATGCTGAAAGACGACGGAATACTTATACCCTTCTCTTCATCCAAGAGCCTCACCATTCGAGCGATTTGTCAAAGTTGTTCATGATCCGAATTGTGATGAGTTGTTAGTTTATGTCGATCGCAGCATCTCTTGTGATTGAAAGATAAGCCATTCATTGGTAGACAGGCTCTCCATTGTACTAGTTCTCAGTCGATGGAGGGTAGTGTGGGTTCATGAGATGTCCATAGCGTATCTCGTTTGCTACGCCAAGAGTTGTCTTTGGGTTCTTAGGTGACGGTGTTAAGCAAGATAAACGCTCGTATGTCGTACAAAACTAGGGCTCATATCCACTTCCGAAAGAAACGAGGGCGCTACCAGTCAATTGGTTCGACCGAGGCTTCTGGTTTCATGGGAGTAGCTACAACGAGAGGATGATCGCTGGATGGATCATGGATCTGGCGATCACTTTCTGCTGGGCCGTGGAGATCATTGCGGAGAAGCCTGTTTAGTCCAGAGCATTGGTTGATAGATGTCCTATTGGAGCGACATGCAGCAGAGATAAGGCATTTTCGACTAGATTTAGGTCATAGGGATCGACACTTGGCTGCGCTTGGTGTGCTTATCCACAAAAAAGTGCCGGGAAGGATTGTGTCCAGAGGAGAATTGAGTGCAGGAACCTGAAGTCGTTCGTCCGCAAGGTCCACACGATAATACGTGGAAGTGAGACATCGATACCAGTGTGACGGTGACTATGGGTCACGATGGTCTCCAGTATTGATGGTGCATTGAAGTGATTGCTCTTCCAAGGCGGATGTTGTTATTGGCGATTAGCACTGTCCAACTTCCTGTTCATAAGAGACACGCAACCGTCTCCAGAAGACATCAGTCGATGAGCTATCAGAACGGGCGAAAATCGGAAAACGACTTGGTAGCTCAGGCGTCTAGCAAGAAGTTCTTCGTCCGGTGACCCGGTATGTGGGTAGTTGCAAAGTAGACGTTCCTGCAGTAGTTCTGGCGGAGAGCGGCGGATAGATAAGCAGCCGGCCACGACAACGAATGCGGAAGAGATCGACCTCGTCTATTTACTTCCACTTCACCGGGCTACAAAGATGCCGGATGAACACATTGTGCTGAACTGCATGAGTGGAGATGGTTGTTGTAAGAAGATAAGAGAGCGCGAAGTGTGACAAAAAGATTGCCGACGTTCTTATCAGACGGGGTCGCCACTCGATCGTTCCTCCGTTGGTTCGGAGAGAGGTCCACAACGAAGACAGAAACTACCACAGCCAATACTTGTTGGCCATCGGTACTACCAATCTACGCTCTTCGATCGACCCATAGCGATTGCCATCATAAGGTGTGAGTATAGCCGAAACAGAGTCCTTCCATTGAGAGCAAACCTTTGAAGACCTGGCGGGAGTCGTCGTTCTTCTTCCTTTCGGTCAATGACGAGGAATTACAATCTAAATGTACTGCAGTCCTGTCGGTATCCTGGTTTATGTCTGCTGTTGATAAGTCAAAGGTATGTGTCTGAAGATTGACAGGATTACAGGATCTTCCAATCTCCAGAACATTTGGCGCAAGGTAATGGCACCTTTGAGGGTTAGGGTCCACAGCCATGGTTCCTGCCGCTCGTGGAAGCCTTCCTTTCTCGATCGACGCGGGCACGCGATCTGGATTGTGTTGTCCGTCTCCATAACACCTTTGCATGCATGTTGGTGATTGTTCTTGCCGCTCGCAACCTCTTCGATGCCTAGATCATCAGATCAGGCGCCATATCTCCAATATCACTTTCTGCCTCCTGATTGAGTGTATTGCGTCATGGCACCGAGTAGGACCAAGACCCAACGGAATACGCAAACGAGGACGTTTACGGGCTGCGGGACGTGCAGAAGTAAGTAGCATTGGCCCCTAGCTATGTGGGAATCGAAGCCTTAATACCATATGCAGAAAGACACCTCAAAGTGAGCTTGCCTTCTACAACCGCGTCTAAGAAGGCACGTGTACTGACTGTGTAGTGTGACGAAGCCCGCCCGGAGTGTGGCTCTTGTCAACGCCTTGGATTGTCTTGCCAGGGCTATCAATCAAGGCTCCTCTGGCCAATAGATACACCCAATGGTAATGGCTCGTCAAGCCAGCAGCATCGTGCACAGCGTAACATGGCGTATCGCCATCCCATCTATTCTGGTAATGAAATCTCTCTCACTGCCGAGTGCGCGGTGGAAAAGAGTGCATAAGAATACGACTGACATTATTTCGAAGAAAGCAAACGCGAAAGTTTGTCGGCACAATTGTCAGCGAGTACAGAAGGTCGGACTGCTCTGAACCTGATTGCTCAACTGGATGACTATTGTCTTCAACATGATGTCGACAAGCAGCTTTCACGCGACTTTTGGACTGGACCCTTCGGAGTCTTCGAAATCCAGGGTACGAAACTCGCCTCTCGTTTTTCTGAGCCACCTGCAGAGGTGGAAACAACGGATGCTACAGCCTCGGGGAGATCAACCAAGGACATGTCTGGAGGACTCTCCCACCACCATGCCCAGACAGTTGAAGCTGTTGGTTCCGGACCAACAATATCATCACCTCAGGATGTTGCTTCCAACGAGTCTTCAGTTGAAGAAATCGAGAACTTACGGCAAGACGACATGTTCAGCGTGCTGGAGGACTTTGACACCCGCTTATTGCGCCTTTCGCCGCAACTCGACTTCTGGCAGCTCGAAGATCAATTTATGCATGATTTGAGTATGCCTTTGGACATGATCGGCGGCGACTTCACTGGTCTGAATTTCTTTGATAATCTGACAGATGCCCCTGCTACAGGAGGTGCCGCAGAAGCATCTGAGCAATCCAGCGTTCCCCACCGTGCAGATGCATACATATCTGAGCCCAGATCACATGCCGACTGGTCACATCTGTTGATGGACGCCCCCTCGCTACTGCGATGCTATGAGAGCGCAAGTAACGCTTCCGAACCGGCTAAGCACTCATTCTGGGGTACCTTTGTTCTACCATCGGCTATGCGGACATTTGGGGAGTTATCAGTATTCGGCAAAGCTACCGATGTTTCATCATCAATTTTCTACTCCACACTGGCAAACAGCGCCTTCACTATGCAAGGTCCAGAGGCATTGCTTACTGATAATTCACACTGGCGGGAAACTGGCAAGAGCGCCGAAGAAGCCGCTCAATTTTACCTGCAACGCGCTTTACAGTCCGACGAGCCTCAGCCTGATGGCCAAGAACTTCTATCAGCGACTCTATCAATGTGTCTGGTATCCGTAAGTTTGATTAATAAATAGCCATCGGGTAACAGTCACTGACCAAGTTCTAGCTTTACCATGAGCCCAGTAAGACGATGGCTCACTTGATCGAAGCTGAACGCCTTATACGCCGCCAGAGCGTCCTCAATTTGAACAAATCATTCCAATATCGTGCGCTTTTGCATATGTACACTTACTTCCGCATCGTCATGGAGAGTATTTGCTTCGTCACGGGCCGATGCAGTCGCGTGATCGCAAATGGTTCTGTCGAGCGATTCTCCGTTACCGAAGAGACCTTGGAGACTGGACTGGACCCGACTTCAGAGAAGACATCAGAGGTCGGCTACCATGACATTCATCTCGACGTGAACGGCCATTGGCAAGAGACTCTCTACACAAAAATCTATGGCGTGCCAGAGACGTTGTTTACGCTACTCTCTCAGACGGTGAAGCTGGCAAATGGCAAGCAGCGTCTTGAGGCTGTGGCAACTAGCTCCAAGCGAGTCTCGGATGCTTTGAGGCGTCATACCAAGAAGCTGGAACGTAACTTGTGGACGCTGCGCCTACACGAAGCTGGAACTGACGAAGGCTCGCTGACAAGCCCTCTTACATTTGCGGTCCATCAAGCACTCATCCTGTACTTCTATCGCCAGGTCCAAAGGGTGGATGCAATGATCTTACAGGACGCAGTGACGAAAGCACTCGACCATCTGGAGCCCTGCCTTGACGGATTGGGTCGTGGGGACGACTTGGTGCTGCTCGTTGCGTGGGCTGCCTTTGTAGTGGCGTGCGAGGCAGCCACTGACACTCTTCAGGCGCGCGCACTGGCTTGCTTGACCCGGATCGAAGGATACGCGACTTTCTTTACCATACGTAAAATGCCTCAAATTGCTCGAAGAGTTTGGGAGCATCGGCAACAGACTGATGATTGGACCATCAGCTGGCTCGACGTTGCAAAAGATTGAGGAGTGGCTGCGCCTCTGCCTGCCAATCGAAATTCGATTCTTGCAGCTCTTGTCTTTCCATGACTTATTACTTCGAGGTTCAACAGTAACGACTACGATGACACTAGAATTTTACCATGACTTCAATACACTCAAAGCAATCTGCGAACGCTACTCCACAACAGATACACCAGCAGCCTTCAGCAAGCTACCAAGCTCATTTCTCCTCTCGTCTTTGAGAAGAGCGAACGGCTTGCGCAGGCCTCCTGTAGACCATCCACGCAGCTCCATGCCTGTCTTGACTGCTGCCGCATAATTGCCGTTCTCGAGGAAGTTGCATACAGGCCAGATCTTTCGCCACAGCTCACGTCCACGCTTCAGATCACAGTTGACGGCGACAGCGTCCCATAGCTCCATTGAAAGCTCCGGGATGATGTTGGTAGCACCCCAGACGGACCCCTTAGCACCCGCGGCGAGGCCGTAGAAAGTGAGTGTATCCCAGCCGTTAAAGGCTGTGATTTGATCGTCTTTGTTGAACAACAGATCTGTGAGACTGGGCGCGTTGCCAGAGGTGTCTTTAAGGTATTTGACTCCGACTGCCGAGAGGCCGGCAAGCTCTGCAGGCGAAAGAGTCACACCAGAAGCCGAAGGGATGTTGTAATAGCAGATGGGTAGCTTGCTAGCTTTGTGAATCTCTCCCAGGAATTCGTGCAGTTCGGAAAGATTGAGTGCGTCGTAGAATGGTGGCACAACCATAACTGATGCTGCTCCGGCTTGGCCGGCGTGAACAGCGAGATCGACAGCGCGTTCGGTGGAGAGATCGCCAATGCCTGCGAGGACAGGTACTCGACCTGCGGCGAACTTGACGGTGAGCTCGACGAGCTGTTTACGTTCTTCGTAGGACAGGACGGTGAATTCGCCGGTACTGCCTCCGGGTACCAGACCATGTACGCCGGCTTCGATCAAGCGGTCGATATGTGTCTTGTACGCCTGTTCATCGATGGACTTCTGGTCTGGTGTGAATGGAGTGATGAGCGCGACCATAATGCCCTTGAGCTCTTGGGGAGCCGTGTCTGAGATGGAACCCATTGTGAGTTGTCGCTGTTATTATGTCGTAACTGTGGGCTAGTCTTTGATCGATTGAAAGATAGTAGATTGATATCGCAACGCAGGATGAGACATGTGATTCACTCGAGAATGTACTCTTGGGCATGGCTGATACTTATTGACGGCATCATGCTCTATTCGCCTCCAAAGTAAGTGGAGCAGCGCACTTCTTGTGCACTCAACACATGCGGAAGTATTAACTACGGGTGTGGATCGGCGTGTAACGTCGGATTTGGCAAGGGACCACGAGCGCATTCTCATGTGATCACATGCATACACTTTGGGCTCGACAAACTGACACATACAGTGGTGATACCGACTTGGAAGATACAATGAATCCGACGCTGTCTTTAATGGTCCAGGTCGTCAAAAAATGTCTTATACTCTTTGGTATGAGCTTTCAACACATGTGTCGTACAGGCACAAAAATAAAGCATAATGGCACCTATACGGGAATTGATCTAGATTGAAGGTCTATTAACGGCCTGGATTGTCTTTGAGTCGTTCTGTCTCTACCATGACTGTTGGCGGAATCTCGTCTTCCAACGTGGGCCCTTGCGGTCTCCAACCCAAGACTTTCAGGGCTCGCTCGCTCAAAGTACGAGCATTCGTGCCCACGATAGCAGATGCATGCGGCGATAGCTTGTCCGCTTCACTGGCGCTGATCTCGTCCACCCTGGTGTCGGGCAGACCTTGACAGTCATGCGCTGCTGTCGCAATCTGCTTGACGGCTGATGCGAAGCTGATACCGGGATTGGCCCCAGCAAAGAAAAGACCGCTCGATCCCCAGATGCGTTTGTCGTCTGACCCAGAGATAGCGCTCTCCACAAGTTTCACAAGCAACGAGCTCAGATCAGAGATGTGTACGTTGCTCCAGACATTGGCACCAGCACCAATTTGCACCGCTCTCTTCCTCTCGAGAGCGACGCGAGCGAGCTCTGGAATCTGTATACTACGTTGATTGCCGGGACCATTGCCTTTGCCGTAGATTAACGACGGGATGACTAGTGCAGTCTTGACGGCTGGTGTGAGCTCGGAAATGTCGAGTACGAAGTTATCGACGGTCCGATTTTGGTGCTTGCGAATCGTGGTTCGGAGCCGCTCCTCGTCGTGGACATCGCCGTACTGGTCATCGGTGCTGTTTCCGAAGTTTTTGGCCTTGATCTCATCTTGAGAGACAATCGTCGCTCCAGAAATCTGGATGATGTGGGCTTAGGCTGATCAGTCTATCACTTCTGGCAGAACCAGGTATGCATGCGGACGTACCTGACCGCCTCTCAGAAGCTCCCTTTTGAAGCGACTTCAGACTGGGTAGGTGGCTCGTGGCTGCGAGATCTGCATAGAATTAGAGGTTGCTCATAACCATGAAAGAATGAAACACGGACTCAGAATCACATCGGACTCGGCTCCAGCTTTGATCAAGAGCTCAGCGTCGTCGAGATCACCTTCGACAGTATCGATGTGAGAGTACAGTTCCTTCAGCTTTGTAGCCGCAGAATGTTGTCGTACAAGTGCAGTAATGGCAAGCTCTGGGTGAGCTTTGGTGATTGCGTGGAGGAAATCACCACCAATGTAGCCAGTTGCACCGGTTCTGTAGCTTCTTAGAAATATAATACTTCGTTGTCTTTGCTCGTGACTTACATGAAAAGCTTAGCCATCTTGTACGTTAAGGCTGAGACGAGACTACTCTTGGTTCAAGGAGACAGGGAAGACCATCATGTAAAAGCGAAGCGCCATCTGCTGTCTATGTAATGGCCAGATGTCAGACATCTCCTCATCGTGGTGATTTTCCTTCCTCGGCGCTTACAAATGAGAGATATGGACCACCGCAGCTGAGTGGAGGTGAATCTGAAGCGGCGAAATGGAAGCGGAAGGTCTCCACGAGCATGTTCCCGCGCACAAGCTTTACTCCCTCATTCGGACACCCGACTCCTGATGCCTTGAGGACCAACATGTCGAGTTCGACTGTCAAGTTCCGGTAAGGTGTATGAACAGCGGGCAAGCAGCAGTGCTAGTAGCGACTGATTGCTCTCCCAGAGAAGCAGGTAGGGCAAACTATATGTTGGTAATGCGATCATGCAGACTCACCGTCCTCTTCACACTTTCTACGTACATTGTATCCCTGTCTCTCCCTCCATTCAAGCTTGAGATACGTTGAGTATAGTCGATTTCTCGATTTCATCGGGCTATCATCATGGCGAATCGAGGGCAGTCTTGGGACGCCCATGTCCACAGCATTGCGGATTTGCGCGAGTATGGCAGCCAGAAGCTACCGAAGATGTATCGCGACTATTATAATGAGGGTGCTATGGACCTTGTTACGTATGTGTTGATAGTGGAGATTGCCACAAAATGTTCTGGTATCGCTAATGTTGCTCAGACTGCGGGACAACGAAGCGGCTTTCGACCGCTACAAGATAAAGCCTCGAATACTCGTCAATGTCGACAACATAGACACTTCTTCAGAACTCTTTGGAAATAAGGTGGGCATTTCCATGCGCTTGCCTATGTCCCCTTGCTGATCAGCTTCGTAGACATCCATGCCTCTTGGGTTCAGCCCATCTGCTATGCACCGCTTAGCCCATCCTGATGGCGAGCTCGCAACTTCCAGGGCTGCCGCTAGTTATAACATAGCTATGGCTTTGTCATCATACTCAACCGAATCTCTTGAGAACGTCAAAGCGCAGGGTGCAACCAATCCCTACGCCATGCAGCTCTGTGTCTTGAGGGATCGATATACCACTAAGCAGATGCTTGATCGTGCTGAGGCGGCGGGCTACTCCGCCATCTTCCTGTCGGTGGATGTGCCTCTACTTGGACGGCGGCTCAACGAGTTCCG
>Ga0265797_10009918_pt1 | contig 12231 bp, 13 predicted proteins | sample P2T30metagenome_FD_192433 | JGI IMG/M metagenome (GOLD analysis project Ga0265797, IMG submission 192433) | Plant litter microbial communities from East Loma Ridge, Irvine, California - P2 T30 | ecosystem: Environmental > Terrestrial > Plant litter > Unclassified | place: USA: California... | reverse complement strand
TGATTGATTGATTGATTGATTGATTGATTGATTGATTGATTGATTGATTGATTGATTGATTGATTGATTGATTGATTGATTGATTGATTGATTGACTGGTTGATTGATTGGTTGATTGGTTGGTTGATTAGTCGGTTGATTAGTTGATTGATTAATTGCTCGACGCAATAATAGTTTGATAATTGCATTACCAAGTGAGATCACTGCTCGTCAAGGCATGCTCTTTCGACGTATCATCGCTCATGTATACAACTGTCTTTCATTCGGAGTTATAACCAATTAATCGCCACCACCGGCGAGCCATGAAATGCCCCCAAAACGCCTCGCTCACTCGCTCCAAACGCTAGCATCAAACACACAAAAATCCAAAGACCATGCAAAAATCGCAAAAGCCCCTTCAATGCAACACCTCAAACAATGCGAAAACCCCTTCACCTTTATGCAATCAAACCAAAAGCCCCAACCTCATGTTCTCAACCATCCGTCCACCTACGCCCTTAATCCTCCCCAACTCTCCCAAACTCGCCACCCCTTCATCACCCATATCCAGATCGCACAGACAATTAGCAATAGCCTCCGCGCGCTTCGCGCCGACGCCTTTCAGGAGTTTGATCTGGCTGACGTCGCGGCTGTTGATTATGGCTAGGAGGTGTTTTGTGCGGGGAGTTTGCTCAACGGAAGAGGAGTGTTTGGGGAAGAGGGCGGCCATATCAGCGAGCTCGTCTTCGGAGTCTCCTGCGTGAACTTTAACTGGGGCGCGGCGGGCTTTAGTGGTGGCGCGTGGGCGGTAGATGAATTCTTCTTCGTCTTCGTCTTCTGAGGGTGCGTGAGTTTCGGGTTCGTGGTAGCTGAGGTCTTCTTCGTCTTCTGCGGCGACGGCGAATTTGCGGATGGGGCGCGTGGCGGGGCGGGAGAGGTGTTTGGGTGCGGCGGAGGCGTGCTCGACGATCGGCACGATGGAGTGAGTGGCGCGAGGAGAAGAGTGTTGTTCGGCGTGCTTCTCCCGCAGACGATCTTGCAGCGCGACGACCTTGCGCATGAGCTTCTCGTTGCCTGGGAAGTGTGGCTGCGCGAGCTGATACATCCGCAAAGCACTGGCGTCTTCACCGCGGACTTGATGTTGTTTCGCCATGAGGAGGAATTGCAGGCCTTCTGCGCGCTCGGTTTCCTGCCCGCCCACGCGCTTCTCCAGAGCATCTAGGCGTTTCTGCACTTCTTCAGAGATAGGCTCTGGGTTTGCGAGGGTGGTGCTGTCGACGCGTTCGGCGAGGGCTTCGGTGACTTTACGTTCGATCAGGGCCTCGATGGCGGATTGGGACATGCCTGCTTCTGGTTTTGATGGGTTTGGTCGGGCGACTTTGGATGGGCGGGCGAGAGAGGAGGTCGAGTCGGGGTTGGGCCGCTTAGGCGATTTTGTTGATGGTTTGATTGTCCTGGAGGAACTTGTGTTTGCCAGTGACGCGGGTTTAGAGGGCTTGTCTGCGAAGACGGCGAATGACTTTGCAGGCTTAGTGGTGCCATTTCCGACATCCTTGAGGTGGCTGTTATGCGACAGGATCTTGGGGCGCAATGGCTGTCGGTTCATTGCTGAGCCACGGACTGAAGTTGCGCTGGTGCCGTCCAGCTTGCTTTTACCAGGCATCTCGCGGAAGAAAGGCTGGTTCTCGATCTCGTTTGTCTCAATTTTTTTTGTTCGGTTGGCGAAGTTGAGCGAGCTCATGGTGTCCAAGTGGTAGCTTTTCACGGGTGCCAAATTCAGGATCATGATCGTATGCGACTTGTTCTGGCCCAGCGCAAGGATGCGAGTCATTTTGCTCTCGCGGTATGGGATGCGAGCTTGTGACTTGCTGATGGCTTCGACGCACTGCGCAAGAACGAACAGAGATTTGTTGATCGCCGAGGACTCTACCAGCCTTTCCTTGTTGTTGTCCGTCCTCCTGTTATCTTCTGAACCTGCCAAGTCGATGGCGCAGACAGTGCTGACGCGGGTCTGCTCGCCAGTTGTTTGGCTGACTTTGACGCAGAGGACCGCGTGTGAGCGAGAAGAGTGTGCGTTCAGTTTGGTGGCGGAAGTCGAGCGGTTTAGGTTGGCTTGGTCGTACAATTGTTCAAACTCTTTCAACGATGTGCAAGGTCGCTCGGTCAAGCCAACCACGATCGCCTTTCCCTTCTCATTATCCCGAATCGGTAGGCCTGCAGTTGTGCGCTTCTCGGGCGCCTCGAACAGATCGAAGACCTTGTCATTGTAGATTTCGTAATAGCTCATGGACACTTGGACAGAGGATTCGCCGGCGCTGTCTTTTTCAACTTTGCGCGCTCGGCGGTAAATGCTGGAGAGAAGTCGAGGAATGACACCGCGATCTTGCAGCGACTTTCCACCGCGCATGGTGTGCGTCTTACCAGTGCCCGTGACACCGTATGCGAAGATTGTGACATCGAAGCCCTTGAATAGATGTTTGACAGTCGGTGAGACTGCGGGTGAGATCAGCAAGGAGTTCCAGCCTGTCGCGACAGACACCACATACCCTCGTTGTCAAAGACCTGCGCCTGCGTGGCTTCTTGCGGGTAGACGCTGTTGAATGTGAAGGAATAGCTCTCGCCCTCGTTCTTCGGGTTTGGGATCTTGACGACGGTCTTGGTGTCGGCCGACTCAGCTCCCGGGGTGTGCGCAGCGTGGACTATGATGTCCTTCTCGATCTCAGCCTTGAGAAGAGGGCGGATGCGAGCAACCACGCGGACACTCATTGTGTTTGTCTGATCTTTCTGCGGCGCTTAGGTGTGGAATGCGGTGGAGGATGAAAGGAGCTGCCGGCGAAAATGATGCTGGTTGTGAAGAGAAGGTTGGTGTTCCTGTGGGTTAGTACATGCTCCGGACAGGTGGTGTCCGTGACGTCGTGGCAGTGTGCGCAGTCGCGGTGTGATGTGATGGCTGGCAAGGTCCAAGATGGTAGGCGTATGCAGGATTACCCTGCCTGCTCGCGTGTGCAATGCATTTTTGGTCAATGCTTTCGTGATGTTGATCAAGGTTAGACCCGAGTTGGCCCAGCAACCATTGTGAGATCTTGTTGGCGGAGTACTTCTTCTGTACAGCATTATCCTCTTTTCCTGAAGACGCACACGAACAAGTAGTCCTTTATTTTCTCATGATGGCATCGGCAATATGCATATGCTCGTAGATTGCCATATCGGGTCGCTATTGCTATCCATACCAAGCCGGAGCTCGTGGCGGCTCGTTTCAACACTCCAGCCAATCAAGAAGCGCGCTGCATGACTTCAACACCAAATGTGAGGTGCAGCCGCCGGACAGACACGCACTCTGGTTTCGCATGCTATTCTTGTATTCGCTTCACCACTCGTAGCATCTATGCCATGAGAGCTCAAACATTTCGACGCGGCTCTCGAATGCGCACCGCCATGCAACGGTGAAGGGCCTCTGGCCCTTGGGTATCATTACCAGACCGCCGCCACCACGAGCCATGAGCCTTTGTAGGTATTGTCTACGTCTTTCATTTCCTCATCTCTCTCGTTACTGCAGCTGCTCGTCATCCTCTACAAAACTTTCTTTTCAATAAATTCTTCATTGGAGCTGGTCTCTGCTTTCCACAAACACCCTCTCTTTTCATCATCGAACATTGATCCCCTACGCAATGCTACCGCTTATCGATGTTTTGATCATCCTTTCCGGCATATCTGCAGCCCAGGCTGGTCCAATCCGCAGGTATACCAACACGACTTCGCTGCCTTCAACGGCAATAACCGGCATTGCGACTGGCGTCGCCTATCGACCACATGCGGGTAGCCCTTCGCTTTCGCTAGCAGCCATCCAAGGCATTACTACACTGCCATTCTCAGAGTTAGCAGCAGAGACACCGGCAGAGGTCCCAGTTGCTTCAAGCGCGGCGACTGTTGAGACCTCGACTGCTGTTGTTACTCGCGCGGCGTCTTTCCAATACCAGCCAATGGGTTCTGACACCGACGACAACGATGGCACTTCCTCAAAACCATGCAAGAGCCGAACCAGCGGCCCACCTACATCTTTCTGGACATTCGGAGATCAACACATTGGCACTGTGACTAGGACATCAACGACATACATCACTGTATCGGTGCCTCCACAGGTCGTTGAATCTTCCTCGCCGCAAGAATCAAGTGCCAGCCAAGCCCAGAATACAACAACCACGTCTGCACCGCAAACCAGTCCTTCGTTCTCCTTCGACCCTCTACCCAAATCGACGGACTCGTCAACAACAGAGGCAGAAGCTACCACGACCGCCGCAGAGACAAGCGCAACAGACTCACCCACAATCTCAAGTACCCAGGACTCCTCCGACGCCACAAGCACGTTCGCATACCCCTACCCGGACTCAGATGCGCAGACCGACACCACCTCGAGCTCCGAGACAGCAATCGAGCCGTCTTCCTCCACCTACTACAGCGACCTACCCGTCGTGGTTACCGAGGGTGCTCCTTCCGAAACACAATCGCAGCAGAGCGTGGCAACTACGACGGCGGATACCACTGCTATTCCGGGTATTACGATTGTGCCGCAGAATCCGAGCGTGATTTATATCACGGTGACTGATGCGGGTGCTACTACGACGGTGACTGCTTGAGGAGAGGAAGGGTGGGGAGATGGCGTGAGCTGTGATGGATTCTTCGTTATTGATGCAAAAACCGTTGGGGTTTGGCTGGGTTGTACGGTCTGATTGGAAAAAGCTTCTTTGAACCTGAAAATCGGTTTTCGCTTTGTGTACGGGCGGCCCTCGATAGCAAGCAAGCAAAGCTGCGCAGTCTCTACGATCAAAGATGTTAGCATATTCGCTCTTTATCTCAAAAGGCAGTATGGGCCGTACTTCTATGGTCGGCATGCTCGGTGATGTGTATAGCGTATATGGTACTGGCGCACTCGCTCTTGATCTCGATATGCAACTTTGAGCAGTACCTCAACAGTCAGCATGACTCCCTACTACAGATTACCTATGATACCAACACGATCGCTCGTAGTCTCAATATGGCGTTTTGAGCAGTGTCTCCGGGGTCGGCATATCAGATGATGTAAATATCGCATATGATACTAGCATCACTGGCTCCTAGTGTCAATGGACAATTCGGATAGTATCTCGGTGGTCGGCATACTTCGTAAATGTGTACATTGCCTGTGGTACTAGCAGAATCGTTTCTAACCTCAATCAGCATCTTAAATGGTGTCTCAATGGTTAGGTATACTTAGCAATGAGTATATTACATGTGGTACTAGCATAGTTTGTTCTTGATCTAAGTCGCCACTTCAAATAGTATCTCAGTGGTCGACGTACTCCGTGATGTGCACATTGCCTGCAGTACTAGCACATTCGTGATTAACCTCAATAAAAACCTCGAACAGCATCTCACTGGTCGGCATACTCTAAAATAAGCACAGTGACTATGGTAATAGCACATTGGCTATTAGTCTCAACATGAGCTTCGGCAGGTATCTCAATGGTTCCACACTCCCCAAATGTGCACAACTACTATAGTACTACCACCATGTCACACAATCTCAGCAGGAAACCTCGCACATCATCTCATCGGTAAACATACTCTCAGATTTCCACACGACCTACAGTACTAGCTCCCAACGCCTAACCCCCACCCAAATCAACCATATCTCTCCGCGCCACCTCCAACAACCCAACCACCTCCTCATGCTCCGCCGGCACCCCCTCGCACCTCCGCACACCACCGAGAACCCCGCCGAACTCCTCAGCACCGACGGACTCCCCAGCCACCAAAACAAACACCCTCCCATCCCCATACACCAACGAGGCAGCAACGATGCTCTCCGGGGCCCAAGCGATTTCTTCGACGAGGGCGCTGCAGGTCTCAGCGCCGGAGAAGAAAGCTACCGGGCCTGAGACGAGCTGCCACTCGTCGGAGCAGCAGGTTGGAGCTTTCTTCTCAGCGGCGCGGAGACCGCGGGTTGTGGTGGTGGCGATTGGTAGATGGCCGAGCAGAGCTAACACCAGAGAGCCGTCCGCGGAGAGTTGGGTGATTGCTCTCAGTGGCGAGACGGCGTGGGAAATTTCCAGGGAGTCGAGTAGGAGCTGGATGGCGGTGTAGTCGCGGGTGATGGTGGTGGTGTGATCTCTGGTTTGGAGACTGATGGGGAAAGGACCAGAGCTGGTGGTAGTAGGCTCAAGGTCGATTTCGTTGTCTTGGAGAGCGAATGGCTGGTGGTGCTCAATCTCCTCCTCCTCCTCCTCCTCTTCTTCCTCAGAATCACTCTCCTCCTCCTCCTCACTCTCCAAAAAACACCCCTTCCCCAAAATCCTCTCCTCCTCCTCCCAAAGCTGCTCCGGCGTGAAATAATCCTCCGTCTCACCAGAGAGGACCAGCCTCTCGCTGAGACTGCGGACCAGAAACTTGCGGTGCTCTTCGGTTTCTTCGAAAGCCGGATACCGGCGGATGAGCTCTACAGCCGTGTCGTCGGCGTCGAAACCTGCGTGGACGAGGCCGGTGTAGAAAGTGTCTGAGTGGGCGATGGCGTTGGGGTTGTGGAGGAGGAAGATCTCGTGTTCGGTCTGCCAGGGGTCTTTGATGGGTGAGGGGAGTTGAGGCATGGTTGTTGTTGTTGGAGTTGTTATGGTTGGGGCTCTGGCCTGCAGAGAGTGGAAGGTAGGATGTGGTTGTGGTCTGCGGTAGCGAGATCTGGATGTGGTGTCTGTGTCTGCGTCTCTCGCCTGCAGAGAGCGGAAGGCGTGAGTGATGTGGTTGAGGTATGCGGTAGCGAGATCTGGATGTTGTTGCTCTGTCTGTGTCTCTGACCTGCAGAGAGTGAAAGGCGTGATGTGCTTGAAGATGTGCGATAGCGAGATCTGGATGTTGTTTGCTGCTCAGTAGGTATATCGCTGTGTTGGAAATTGTAGAAGAAGACTGGAATCTGTTCCTGATACTTATAGCTGCTGGTTCTCGCGAGCCAACTGTCTTGTATTGTTCTCTTGAATAAACAGAGCTGGTGCCTTTGCGGTGGCTGGGGACCCACCCAGCAGTGCAGCGCTATTGTCGTCCGGCATAGTGAAGGTTGAAAACAATAACAATTCACTATTGTCGACACTTGGAAACTTGCTATTGTGAATGGCTTGCAATTCACCAAGTTAATTGTCCCGACTCTGAAAATGCGACAGTGAAATGCGGCGAACGACAATAGGATTTCTGTTTGTGTCAATGCAACAGATTAGTAAGAGCTCTGCGGCCTGAGAGATGGCTGTGGGGGATAATCTGATGTACTGCTGGATATGCCAATGTGTTCTTTGTCCACGAAGAAAAGCTCCTAAGACTATTTTGGCCTGCCAGAAGCTGTCTGGTGAGAACCTGTTGCGCCTCGAATGGAGCGAAGTGTCATTGAGAAAAGCTGTAGTCTAGACCATGAGCGTCGCGTCTGGGTCTGTCTTGAGTGTGCTTGTAGACGGGGGTGCCATTCTGTGGCCGTCTGCAGCTTATGCACGTACAGGCGTTCGAGTAATTGGATTTCCATCCGGTCCAAGCTGCGTTCGGAATATCTGTATGTCACGTAATCAACTGCCCAATCGCACGACTCAACACCTCGACACAATGATCAAGCGGAGAGAGAATTGAGAGAGTGAAATCTGCTTCATCGCTTTCGTGTGTCATTCATTACAAGGTGCGATATGCGGTTACCAACCCCGCTTGTGGCGTCCCTTGCAGGCTGTCAATCGCAGCGTGAAACCGCTGGTGCTTTAGCGCGGAGCTCATGGCTCGGTAATGCCATGAAACCTTGCTAAAGCGGTATGCCCTCACTCTGCTAGCTGTCCCGTAGCTGCAGTTATGGATGGCCTTCTTCTTTTTTGGCGCCCAACTCTGGACGCTCGTCGCTTTCTCAATCAAATTTCCAACCAGCACTCCAATGCTTCAACCCTTCTTCTCAACCGTCTCCGCGCCCTTCTTCTTCTTACCCTTGTCAGCCTTCCTCTTTCTGCGATCCCTCTTGCGCAGGCTCAGCATCGATGCCTTGCATACATCGGCGTAGCGTGTGAAAAAGCCCTCTAGATCGTCCGGCTGCACGATTGTCGAGATCTTAACGTGATCCTTATTCTTCACGCGGTCTTTCGACTGTGTCTCGCCGTCGGATGCGCGGATTATCACTGGGAGGGACAGAGTCGGGTGTAGGTCTACGAGCGGGTCTGCGGGGACCTTGTCGGCGGGCGATTTGGAGGATGTCTGGTCGTATGTGACTATGATATTGTCAGGATCGGGTCTTGGTGAGTAGTATGCGACTGCACGTACGGCGCTTTTGTGTGAGGAAGACGGATCCGTGGCCTTTCTGTTGCTTGCTTTCGATCATCTTTGTGAGTTGTGTGAAGAACTGCTTTGGCGTTAGTGGAGTTCTTGTAGTTGTCAGACTATTTTCGTACCTCATCGCTGCTAAGATGCCCTTGCGCCATGGTTGCGGGTTGTGATATGGTAAAGTGTACAGGTACTGGTATTGCTGTTGCGATTGCAGGCGAGGTTCACTCGCTCACGATATGTGTGGGGTTCAAGATTCGGTCATAAGTATACGTGTGGTCATCCAGCGCTGCTTCCGGCGCAGGCTGTCGTGGGTATGCACACTTATGCTCGGAAAGTTCAGGGCCTCTCGGCTCGGCTTCTGGCTTCTCCAGATCAGCCTGCAGCTTTCCATCCAGCATTTCCAAATTTTGAAGCCCGACACTCTTCCACCATAGTAGCCAGTCGCAATGGGTCGCCGTGGATACCCTGGGCCTCAGCTGCCACAAGTCCTGCTGGACAAGGTCCAAGGTATGTTACTGAACATCCTCGACTTTAAAGATTCTTGCTAATCCTTATAGCGGGCGGAATCTCGAAACATGGCCGTGGCCAACCTACACGGAAGGACAGAAGAAAAGATGAGCGACAGGCGAAGAGAGGAGCCGGAGCTGGGTTTGGCGGATCTCAAGGAATGAGACGGATTGACCGTGCTGCGGCTGCATATGCTCCTGAGCGCGAGGAGCGCGATGAGTTCGACATTTCAGACGACGAAGACATCCCTGTTGTATCCATGAAGGAGAAGCCTGCAAAATCCGAATCCAAGTCTGCGGTGAAAGCGAAACCCACCAAAGATGCTAAACCAGCCAAGTCCATTCTCAAGAAAGCATCCGCCGTGCAGTCCGACTCAGAAGGCGAATCAGAGGGAGACTTCGACGATGATGGCGATAGCGAGAGTGAAGCCGACGAGGAGGAGAAACCGGCCAAACCAAAAGTGTCGCGTGCTGTCAGGGCAAAGCTCGAGGATGACGACGATGAGATTGCAGCGCTTGAGAAGAAGCTGGGCATGAAAGGAAAGAAAAAGAACAAAGTCGGAGACGATGAGTTGGACTGGCTTGTCAATGGATCGGATGAGGAGACTTCGGCTGGGGGTGCTAGCAAGCGGAAACGACCAGAGGATGACGAGTGGTTACAGGAGAAGAGACGGAAGGCTGGACTGAATGCCAAGCCTGTGAAGGAGGTGGTAGAAAGTGAATCGGAGGATGGCGACGACGATGGAGATGACGATGACGATATGATGGGTAACCCTTTCTCGGACGATGAGGTTGGAAGCGATGATTTTGACGAGTTCGACTCTGGCGACGACGACGACGACGAACCTGAGCCTCCGCAGAAGAAGGAACGTGAGAACCCATATGTGGCTCCTGTGCCAAAGAGCGCGGCGCCTGTTGGAAAATACATTCCTCCATCGTTGCGCAAGGCTGCGGCATCGGATGAGGAAGTGCTGAAGCAATTGCGCCGTCAGCTACAAGGCCTTCTCAACCGTCTCTCCGAAGCCAACATGCTCTCAATCCTACAGTCTGTGGAAGAGGTCTACCAAAAGAGCGCCCGTCAACACGTCACATCAACGATGATCGATCTGCTGGTCAGCCTGGTATCAGACCCGTCCATTCTGAACGACACATTCCTAATCCTGCACGCTGGATTTGCCACTGCGCTCTTCAAGGTGGTCGGCACGGACTTTGGCGCACAAATGTTGGAGCAAATCATCAGTGGAATTGACCGATCTCGCGTTGAGGATGCTGGAGAGGGCAAGGCAACACTGAACTTGATCGGCTTCCTCTCGTACCTTTACACATTCCAGCTGACTGGCAGTGCCATCATGTTCGACTACGTCCGCATCTTCCTCGAAGGACTATCGGAGAGCAACACCGAACTCTTGCTCAGGATGATTCGAACTTGCGGAACTCAACTGCGCTCCGAAGATCCCAGTGCGTTGAAAGATATCGTACTCCTCCTGCAGCGTTCCGTTGCAGCAGTTGGTGAAGACAAGTTATCCGTCCGCACCAAGTTCATGATCGAGACCATCAACAACCTCAAGAACAACCGGATGAAGACCGGCGTATCCGCTTCGCAAGTATCCTCAGAGCACACCACCCGCATGAAGAAGACACTCGGAACGCTCAGCGCCCGTACAACAAAGTCCACCGAACCCTTGCGCATCTCACTGGCCGACATCCGCGACAGCGAAAAGAAGGGTAAATGGTGGCTCGTCGGAGCATCCTACCACGACCCAGCCAAACTCGTCAACGGCCCTAGCACAGGCTCCACCACCAAAAGCAGACAAGAAGACCTCGACGCCGGCTACGAAACCGACACTCCCGGCAAGATCTCCTCGTCCAAGCTCGCCAGGGCGCAAGGCATGAACACAGACGTCCGCCGCGCCATTTTCATGTCCATCCTCGACGCCTCCGACATCCAAGACGCCCACATGCGCCTCCTAAAACTCCACCTCAAAAACAAACAACAGCTCGAAATCCCCCGCGTCCTCCTGCACTGCGCCAGCACCGAAACCGCTTACAATCCCTACTACACTCTCATCGCGCGCAAACTCTGCGGCGACCGCAAAATCCGCAAGGCCTTCCAATTCGCCGTGCTGGGCATTTTCCGGCAAATGGGCGAAGCAGGCGCCAATTCTGACGACGACGAACTCGACCCCGAAGAGCAAATCGGCACCAGCAAGATTGTCAATATGGCCAAACTCTACGGCTCGCTGATCTCAGACGGCGGTCTCAGCATCGCGGCGCTCAAATCCTTGAATTTCACGTACATGCAGCCGAAAACTACGACTTTCTGCGAAGTCCTCATCACGACTATTTTCTTGCAAGCGCAAAAGAAGGCTGCGGGTAGGAATAATGATAAGGCGGCTTCGAAGGTCGCTTTTGAGAAGATTGTTAAGGATGCTTTTGTGCAGGCTGGGTCACGGCCGGAGATGGTGCAGAGTCTGAGGTACTTCCTGGAGAGCACGATTGCGAGGGCGGAATTGGCTAATGGGAAGACGGAGCGCAAGGCGGTGAAGAATGGGTGTGAGCACGCTGTGCAGGCTCTGGTTGAGTCGGCGGCGAATGCGCCGAAGGTGGCGATGAGTGATGATGAGGAGGGGCAGATGAGTGATTATTAGTGTACTATCTATCTAGTGTAATACAATAGAGACGATCTTAGATTATCGAAGTTCCTCCGTGGTAGTCATGTTTTCTTTGTTCCATCCTTGAAGGAAGTCAAGCTACGCAATGTCCCAACCTCCCGATCCGGCTTGTTTTAAAAAAAAGCTGATAACACAGACAAAGAACTTGAAACCCAACCAGGACTTCAAACCACGTCGATACTTCTCCAAAGCCCTCAATCCCATCCACGTGTGTCGCAAAGACCAAAACCAAATCTCACATATCCAACAACTCCAAAACCAAAACCAAAACCGCAACCACTCCACAACAACAACAATGGCCCTAGCATCCTTCATCTCCACCCTCTGGACCAGCCTCTCCCACCCCTCCGCGCCTTCTCGACGCCGCCGCCGCACCGTCACCATCGACCCGGACTCCATCGAGCCCATCAACCACTGGTTCCCAGGCCTTCGCAACAAAAAGCAGCCGCGCAGACTCGTCGAGACGCCGACGGCGGGACATTGGCCGGAGTACCGCGTTGCGAAGAAGGTTGTTGGAAAGGGAAGGAAGAGGTGTGGGGAGTGTGGTGCGCTGGTTAAGGAGGAGGATAAGGCTGTCGCTAGGAAACGGGTGGCCAAAGGAAGTGGGCAGAAGAAGAGTGCTGTGAAGAAGGAAACAGTGGGAGCTGCGAGGAGGTTGAGGGGAAGGGTTGTGGAGTACGCTGGGTAGTTGGATTGGTGGTGGTGGTAGTATCGAGTGTGGAAGTGGGCTCGATCTCTGGGACAGTTGGGCGACGGACTGCGGTCCG